>Ga0209186_1002195_pt1 | contig 14036 bp, 11 predicted proteins | sample SidtaG_FD_187426 | JGI IMG/M metagenome (GOLD analysis project Ga0209186, IMG submission 187426) | Marine algal microbial communities from Sidmouth, United Kingdom - Sidmouth_Male2 metaG (SPAdes) (version 2) | ecosystem: Host-associated > Algae > Red algae > Unclassified | place: Sidmouth...
CCCCCGCTTTCCCCCGCCCGAGTGGTTTGGCACCAGGGTGGCGGTCGCCGACCCCCCTGGCGTCGTCAAGCGCAGGACCGAGTGGAGTTGCTCGTGGTGGGATGCGCGTGGTAGGGTGCAGTGTGTGGCGTGTTTGTGGGTAGCCATGGTGGAATGCTGTCGGTAAAGCGTATGAACGCGGACATTGGTGCTGTACTCCATGTGGTATCACGCAGGGGGGGGCAGGGGGGGATTATATGGACGAGGGTGATCTGCAACCGATTAAAAAAACGCGGGCAGCAAACTCTCACCGTTGGTAGAGTGGTACAAACACACGCTTTAGACCATAAGCTTCTTCTCCCTGTCCCTGCCTTGACTTAGCCCTGTTTTTTTGCTCTGTCTGCCTTTGGCTACGTGGTCGTTTTGGTGTCTGTCCGACCAGACTGTTGAAGCTCTGCGATACGATGATGGCAGACCACGTTTGCGCGGGTGAAGCAGCAAGCGAGTGCGGGGCTCGGTGCCCGGGGGAAGGGGGGGTGGGGGGTGCAGATGGAGCGGTTCTTCTGCTTGCACCGTTCGTTGCACTGCCAATTCTCTCTTGTCCACTGTAATTCGAAAGATACGCACCGCCGGTCGGTCCTCCGATTCGCTTGGAGCAACTAATCGGACACAGCCGCCACAAATCGCTTCCCCCGGGAGCACCGGCTGTCATATATCGCAGGTACGCCGCACTTGTTCCCACGCTCTACTCTGTTTCCCCATCCACCAATGGCGGTTCGTACTTTCGACCACCTGAGGGCGCTGCTGAATGCGCACAAGCTTTCCACCAATGGGAGGAGAGCGATCCTGGAGGAGCGTTTCAGAGCCAATGCGATCGACATGGACGGTCCCATCCCATCCGTGACAGCCCCGACGGCTGCGCCGCCACCCACGCCGGCCGCCCCCGTCCCGGATTCGACCTCTTTTGCCACCCGCTTGCCCCTTTCGGCGCCAGTGGTGGCGGCTGGGACGGTCCCCGCCGAATTACAACATGCTGTTGCTGCCTGTTCCTCGTCACTGGGTGATCCGGCTCCGAATCCCGCGCCTCATCAAGCCCCTCACGACTCGGAGCCGGTGCGGGTCGCCCCCGCCGCCCCCACCGCCCCCAACGCTCGGGCGCCCGACTTCACCAAACATGAAGAGGTGCGTCTGGCCCAAGTTCTTTCTGATAGTGAGGTGGCTGCTGGTGTGATGGTTTCCCGTGGGAAAATGACTCGTGAGCAGATGAATGCGAAGAAGATTCTGGGCGAAGTGTGGCTGGTGGTGGTTGGAGCCATGTTCAACAGTAACAAGCAGTTTGTTGTTCCCAAGGAGTGCTCTGATCTTAGTATCAACCCGAACCTGCACCGTCGCGCCCGCACCAGTCAGTTTTTGAAAGCCAAGTTGAGCGAGGTACGTTTGTTTTGATCCCCGTGTGCCAGCAGCCACACTGCACGCTGCCCGTTTCTCGTATCATTCCCTCCCGTCAATGAATGTTGTCGCGGCATGCACTGCCGCGGTGATGAAGTGTTCGCTTTGTGCGAACTCCGGCTACAAGTACCTCTCTCTGGGCGCGGCCAACTGAATTGCAGCTGTGTATCCTTCCACTTTGTGGTGCTGCCCGCCTTTTTCCTTCGTATTGTTTCAACAGGTCAGCGCCTTTTTCTGGGACACCTGGAAAACATTTGGCACGTCCGGGCAGCACAACCCGGCGCGGTGGTCGACGTACTCCAAGGGAAACACAATCCTGGACTACATATACATCCTCTTTCGCAGCCATCAAATGGTGTTTCAGCTCATCAACCCGGACATCGGCGTGGGCGGTGTGGAGGGGAAAGCCGCGTCGGGCCTGCAGATGGGCACACGTCACACCCCCTCAGGCCGCAAAAAGCAGCGGCTAGTCGACCCAGTCTTTGACGCCCTCTTGCACAACTCGGCCGATATGGCTGCCGCGGCGAAGAATCACGCCGACGCGTCCGAGCAGTCCTCCCTGTCTGACACGCTCAAGAACCTGAAGGACGCGTGCGCCGACCCCGAGATTATCCGCACTGTCGAGGACCGTCTGCGCCTGGTTTTGGTTATGGGCAGTGCCGCGCGCCTGGCACCCACCGTTCTTTTTCCTGGCGGCGGCGGCGGAGCGGGTGGCCGCGGTGGGGATGGGGGGGAGGGTGGGAGGGACTAGACGTCCGCGGAGGACTAGCCCAGTGGAAGCAGTACGTGAGATAGGTGGCGTTTCCATTTGAGAGTGGTGCCACCGGGGGTGCGGAGGGCGTTCATGGCACTGTCAGCGATGTGGACGTGCTGGGAGGTGGTGGTGGGGGTGTGGGTTGCTGAAGCGTGGAGCCATGGATGCGGGCGCCGCGTAAAAGTTTTATGGACGGCCTGAAATCGTATCCTTGACTGATTTGAGTGTACAATCATGCCGAGTGACTTTGTTTTTTTTTTCCTTGTGTGCTCGTAGAACGACTGCTGTACCAGTGGTGCAATTAATGGGAAGGCACACACGTTGGGGCGGGGCGGGGGTATTGCACAGCGGCCCTGTGCTTCTACGATCGGGAAAGTGACGTTGCATCTCTGTCAGTGCCGCGATGGGCCGCGGCTCTTCGGCATGGAAGCACGGGTCCCATTTCTTTTTCCTTGTGCTTGTCCGCGCCGCGTGCTCAAAATAAGGTGTTACTCTAGTACATAGGATCCACGCCAGGGCGCAACACACCAAGCTGCTCCAATCGGTCTGTCATCCTCCCTCGCAGCTGAGAGCGCTCCAAGTCCCGGCGCCGCCCTCGCTCACTAGGTTGAGCGCTATCATTCTCACAAAAGTACACGGAGCCCCCGACGCTATCAATCTCAAACGGCGCTAACGCCTCCTCCGCACAGGCATAGCGGCGGCAGTAGTTGTGAAACTTGAAACAGGCCCGAATGAGGCTCTGCCTCTTCAAAAACGGCACCCGCAGGGCCCGCCAAAACACACCCCACCGCCAAACCAATATACAAAATGCTTGCTCAATGTGGACGCGACAGGATGACTGGAAATAGTTGTAGCTATCCCGCCACCGGTTACCACCACCGCCCCCAGGCCACGGCACCGCCATCAACTCCCCCGCCGCGTACGCCTCGTCGCCGACAAAGCAGTAGCCCGCCTGAATTAGCTGCATGGTAGTGGCGTCGCGCGGGTTCATCAGCATGGCACCCAGGTCCGTAGAGGTGAACGCCGCCGAGTCGTGGCAGGATCCCAGCGTCTTGCAGCTCATCCATATAAATTCGTACTCGGCGTTGCATACCGCCTGCGTGTTGAACGCGTCGAAACCCTTCCGCGAGTAGTAGTCGGCCACACAGGGCACGTCCGTTGCCAGCGGCTGCTCCTGTTGAACAGCTATTCCATCAATGGCACCCAGCACGTTGTCAAACGGCGTCTTGCGGCTGCGCTTGAGACCTTGAGCCGTCTGTCGTCGCCAAATAGGGTCCCCCGGCACGAAGTCCAATGAAGAAGTGGCATTCACACCGTCAATCACCTCCCACAGGCAGTTGTACATGGTTGCTGTAGCGACCCCAAAAGCGCCGCAAATTTCGAGGTAACTGCCACCTCCGAGGTAGCGCAAGGCCATCGCTGTCCTCAGCTCGGCCGATAGCCCACGTGACGGCAGCCGAGGGCGTAGCTTGTCCATCAGGATCGTGAAGGAGGGCTCCGGCATTCGCACGGCGCGCTCAAAGTAGCGACCGCAGCGAGCACGGACGGCGGAAAAAGAGGCGGCGGTCGCATGAAACTCATTGACCAAAGGTCTGGACAACACACCCCGGCGCAAGCGCACAGCTGCCGCAACTTTGCTCATAAATGCCGCCTGCTGGTACACAAAAGAATCCATGGTCTTGCCGCCTCCACGGCGTGACGCCGACCAGTGTGGATTGGATCGGACAGCCGACGGCGCTTCCATCGCACATCAAGTCACTCGTCATCTCGGAAGCAAGTTCGATGGTATTTGAAAAGAGCATGGATATAGGAGTCATTTCTGGTCAATGTACAGGAGTCCAGCTCCCACCGGGCTTTCCACGCCCGTCACATGAGCGCCGCATGGGCCGAAGAAGCCTTGGAACGTGCCTGACTAGCCAGACGCCACATCGGGGGACGCCATCGGGGCGGGAGGAGGAGGGAGATCAGACATTTTTGAGAGGGTTGTGTGGTGGTAGTGGTCACGATGTCAGCGGGGGAGGCCAGTGGTCGGCTTTCTAGCGACGAGGCACCGTCGCCAGCGACCACGCCTGCGCCATGCATGTAAGCCACACTGTAAGGAGGTCAGCAGGCTCATGGGATTTAAATCAAAGTGGGCTCGATTTGTATTGATCTAATCATTAAAGTCGTGCTGATTCAACTCAGTTATGGCGCGTGGCCAAAGAATGATGGGATCCGAACAAGTTCTACAGCAAGTTACAGCATGCTGTGACCGTGCTGTGACTGTGCTTTGAAATAGACTTGCTTGCTGAGGGCTCCTGGATGCCTCTGTGGGTATGGAAAATCAGAGACAGGAAGCGCAGACACAAAAGCCGGCGACGTAGCCCACCGCCAAGCACGCACACCCAACCAGGGTGTGGTGCTTTTTCGATGTCTAGTCTGATGAGCAGGAGGCCGCCGCCCGCTAGCCGGTGCCGGCAGCCCCTCTTATCCACCCTGCGCGGCCACCCCCTCGGTCCCCACCCGCCCTCCAGGCGTCTCCAAAGGTGCGGGAGAGGGTCCCAGACGGGTGCCCACGCGGCCTCCACAAAGGCGCACGCGTCCGCACGCCCGGGTGCCAACAACAAAGCGAAGGCCCGCCGCGTTAACAGCGGCCAGGGCCCTCCGACGCCACTACATAGGCGCCGGGTCAAACATCAAAACGAAGCCGGGTCCTCCCCAAGCGGGTCGGCCCGTCGGATCACACCACAACCGCAACGTGGCACCGCCCGGCCCACCACCGGCGGCGCTCAATCCAGCCAATCAGACGCCGCGCGCGGTCCCACTACACCGCCACGGCCCGTCATTGGCCACCGCCAAGGGCCCCCATCACGCCGTGCGCGAGGTTGACACGAAGGCTGACAGTGCCGAATCTGTCGATTCACAGTGGGAGTCAAGGGCGATCACAGCAATTTTAAATTCCGTGCTGTGAGCTGCTGTGAACTGCTGTCACTTGCTGTGAGCGTTTCTCAGATCCGATCATTCTTTGGCGACGCGCCATAGAAATCACTTCACATCTCTGGCAGTCCGACATTCCAGGAAATGTCTCAAACTTGTGCACACTAATACGTAGAACTGAACACTGCATGAAAATATTCAGTGTACTGCAGCCATGCTGGATCCAACGAATAGGTCCACGGTATTGGCTGCTCGGCGCAGAGTCTCGCTGTTGAGGAAGCGGCGGCGCCGTCGTCCGAAGTGTGGAGCGAACAACCGTCTTCGAGCATCCCTTCCTTCTCCCCCACCATCTTCATCATGTCGGACGCGGTGGTTCCTGATGCGACGAAGACCAAGCTGGAAGCCATCATGCAAAACATGATTGCTCTACAAAAAGGTATGTGACGCCTGCGTTCAAATGCTCGTGCGTTGTTCTGTCGTACGGCTCTGCTTGCAGAGGGCTTCTTGCGCGCACGGGACGGATGCTGTGGGATGTTTTCTTCTCATAGTATCCTGCATTTCCCTAGCATCATTTCTCTTACTTATGGTGATGTCAAGAGCCTGGGGGCAACACAGTGTCCTGACCCGTTACATCATTTTGCTTCGTCTGGCTCGGCTGTTTTTCGTGATGCGTTTGCCACGCTTCATGCATGCCGCTGTAACGCTTCATTCTTTCTCGCAGAGGCCTCTAAGGCCATGAGCGCGGTGATGGGACTGAAGAACCAGTTCCTCGAAAACCAACTGGTTGCCAAGGAGCTCGACGACGTCCCCGACGGCACGGCCGTGTACAAGCTGGTCGGCCCCGTCTTGCTGGCCGAGGAGTTGGAGGAGGCGCGTACCAACGTGCGTACCCGCCTGAGCAAGATTAGCGAGCAATTGCAAGCGGGCAACAACCGAGTGCACGCGATTGAGACGGAGATGGAGCAGAAACGCGCGTCGTTGATTGCCTTCCAAACGGAGCTGCAGAAGCAGGAGATGGCCCAAATGCAAGGGGGCATGTGAGGTGTCCGCCCTGACCGTTTGTTGCCGTATGGTCCGGTGCTGCGCCTGCAATTGCCGTTGGTACTGCTGCTCCTACAACGTCGACTGGTGTTGTCGTGCGTACCATGCGCGTTGGCCCTGGGACTGGTGCTGACTGCGGGGTGGTGTGGCCGACCGGTCAGGGAACGGCTGCCCAGCTCGCTGCAGCGATCGCGGTTTGCACATGGCACATTGCCGCGTGGTGCTGTGCGCCACTCGTCCTTCCGCCGTGTTCTGTTGCTCTTGTCGTGCGAACTATTCCCCATACCCATTGTATCCCCGTTCCCGCTATGGAGAAGCGTCCCGTCGACGCTTCTGTCGTTCCCTTTTCATTTCGTTTCGTGTTCGCCGACTGCACAGCTCTAGGAGGCGAGTGGGATTGCATGGGTGATTCGCCCATCTTGTGCCCCATGTTGCAGGTTGGTTGGGCCATGCCTTTCCCCTGGCTTGCTTGTGCCAGTCTTCGCCAGCCCGAGGGTACGGGCGAGCACCATTGACCACGCTCTGCTCGCTACCCGGAGGAGCAGAAAACAAGGACACAAATAGCTTTGTACACACGACGCCACCATCACAACCATCTACCCACGAACTGTGCCCCTACTGCGACTGCTCTACAAGCTGACCGGCTCGAGCACGAGGACGCCCGACCCCTCCAGCGCCGCGCGCCTGCACGGCACCACCGACTGACCGTTGGCGGTTGTGCCAACGGGCCCCCGCGCCGCGTCGACCGGCACCAGGATGCTCGTCGCCAGCCGCCGTCCACACAGCAGCCGGTTCACCGACGCTGGCGCGTCGCAGGTGCACGCGTAGTGCCCGCTACACGCGCCGCGCGTGCAGCCCATCGGGTAGGACGTCGGGTCCTCCACATACAGGCAGTCACCACCGCTCGCCGAGTAGGGCAGCGACGCCTGCTGCATTGCGCACGAGCAGTGCGTCGCGTTGTGCATGCAGCCGCCGGCCACATCATAGGTGGCGGCCGCAGGCGGGGGCACGTCATAGGGGGCTGACGACGTTTCGGCGAGCACGAGCGGGTCGAGGGGGCGCACGACCGGCATCCCGTCGCTACCGGCCAGGCCGGGGACGACAGCTGCCATCGACTCGGCAACGGCATTGTACGACGCTGCGCGGCTGGCCATGCCGACGTCGAGCGGTGCCGCGACCGCGCCGGCGCCACCGGCGGCCGACGGCGGGTAGGCCGCCTGCTGTGGTGCTGCCTGCCCATGCATGTCGAGCTGCGACGCGCCGCCGGCAGGTGCCGCGGCCTGCGCGCCATACGCGACAGCGGTCGGAACGTCCCCGTACGCCGTCGGGCCACCCGATTGCGGCGAGGCCACAGACTCTGCAGCGCCCAAGGCCGCCCCTCCGTCGGTGTGCAGCGGCGCGGCGCCGGCCGCTGTGCCATACGCCAGCGACCCTGAGGAGCCCACATCGCCCGACGACACGCCAACGCCATAAGACCCGGGGGTGGCGGCGGTGCCGAGTGGGCCCGCCAGCACCTGCGCCTGCGCTTGCGTGTACGCCTGCGCCTGCACCTGCGCGTCGACCGAGGGCGACGTTGCGGAACTGCGGGTCACGCCCGCCGCCATCCCCGGGATGGCTGCGCCAGGCGCCACCGCCGCCGCGGGCGTGTAGGTCCCTGCGGCCTGCACCGGCGGGACTTGCGCAAACGGCGCCACGCCATGGGGCTTGGCCTCGAGCTGCGTCTGCACGCCGCCGGTCGCCTCACCGGCGGGGCTGACGCTACCGACGCCGCCGGCGCCCTGCGCAACGGCCACGCCGCCAGATCCCATCGTCATTGGTGCGGTCTGCCCCATGGGCGTCGCGATGCGCGCCGCCTCTGGCGCAGGCGCGGTCATGGAGGGGGGCGACGGCGCCGCCGGAGCTTGCTGCATGTACGAGCCCGGCGCTGGCCCCTGTGCCGGAGTACCCCCAACACCGACTGACGCGGCCATGCCCGTCTGCGGCTGCGCCCCGACCTGGGGCATGGGCGCCAGGTCGGACGCCTGCCACTGGCCGGGCGCCGCGGGCGCCACCGCGGACGTCGTAACGGGCGCCTGGGCAACACCCGCCGCCGCCGCCGCTGCCGCCTGCTGCTGCTGCTGCCACAGATTCTGCTGCGGCGCCACCGGTGCCACCCCCGCGGGCTGCTGCGCGAAAGCGGGCGCGGCCGCGTAGGCAGGCGGAGCCGAGCCCGCGTACTGTTCTTCCACCGTCAACAACCGGCGGCGAGGGGAGAAAGCGCCATAGCCGCCACTGCCACCGCCGCCGCCGCCGCCGCCAAAGCCCGGGGCGGCGCCCCAGGCACCTTGGGGGGCGCCCCCACCAAAGCCACCCTGGCCGCTACCTATCGCGCCGCCGCCGCCGCCGCCAAAGGCGATCGCACGCCCACCATAGTCGCCGCCGCCGCCGCCCGCGGCAAAACTGTTGGCGGCCATCGCGCCCGGCGGGCCGCCGCCCATTCCGGGCATGCCCCCGGGGTGACCAGGCGGGCCGCCCGGCATGCCGCCGGCCATCCCACCCGGCATGCCGCCGGCCATCCCACCCGGCATGCCGCCGGCCATCCCACCCGGCATGCCGCCGGCCATCCCACCCGGCATGCCGCCGGCCATCCCACCTGGCATGCCGCCGGCCATCCCACCCAGCATGCCGCCGGGGGGACCGCCACCACCGCCGCCGCCGTTCGCGGGCGGCAGCTTGGCGCCCTTGACGTTGAACTTGGGGTTTGTCGCCGGGTCGTACAGCAGAGCAGGGTCGACCGGGGGCACCTGGAGCATCGCGCGCATGCTGCTAAAGTCTGGGCGATCATTGGGCAGCGCCGGCGCGAGCGGCAGCGAGTTCATCAGCGTGTCCGAATAGCTGTGCCCCGAGATGATGATGCCGCCAATTTGGGGGTTCTGCCGGATCGGCCGGAGTACCACCGTCAGGCCGTCCTTGGTAATGATGTGGGGGAAGCTGCGCTTCAAGGCGACGTGGCAGCCCTTGGCGTTGCGGAAAATGTCGAAGTTGCCAAGCACCTTCTGCACCCCAAAAGTCTTGGAGCCGAGGAACACGTCAAAGACGCGCTTGCCCGACTCGCACGCGCCGTCCCACGTCTCGGCAAACAGCAGCGTCACCGTGTAGACGCCGTCGTCAACGGGGAAGTGTAGGAAGAGGTCCTCCTCGCGGGAGAAGCGCTGCGTCTGGAGCACCTCGGCATAGGGCCCCGTCAGCTTGCCGCTGTGGTCGCGCATCTTGGCAAAGGACGTGTCGGTCAAGTCGATCGCCTCGATCTCACTGACAAAACCGCCCGATACGGCGCCGCCGCCCATGTTGACTTTGAGGTCGACCCGCCGCCCGTCGGTAGGCGCCATCAGCAGCGCCGCGAGGGAGACGGCGGCCGCCAAGCACAGCGCCACCCGCGACATGGCGCCCGCCCGCCGCACGCCCATCCACCGGTGCGCCACGCTCCGCAGCAAGATGGAGCTGATGCGCATGGTGCTCCCGTCAAGCGACCAGTCGGATGGCTCGGGCGTCGGCCCCGCACCTGCCGCGACGTGCAACACCGACGGCACGGAAAACAACTGCAACCATGGACAGACGCCCAGAGGGGGGGGTGGGGGGGGGAGGAACGGGAACGGGAACGCAAAAAAGGCGTTCGCGAGAGGAAGGACCGGCCGCCGACCTGGGAAGGGCCAACGACGACCAGGCAGTGGTGAAGACGGTACCGCCGGGTCTCAGGGCACGGAAGAAACCACTGCTGATAAACCTCCCCAGGCAGCATCGCCAGCGGGAGGGACGGCGGCGGCATTGGTCTCCATGTCTGTGTTCGCGCGTCACCGGGACACAGCACGGGCGCGGGCAACAGCGGCTGCAGTGGCAGCGGCTGCAGTGGCAGCGGCAGCGGTGGCGCCGGCGGTAGCGGCGGTCAGCCGGTCGGCAACCTCAAATTGAAGGCCGGCGCTGCACACGTAGGGGTCGACTGCCGCGAGGGAGAGACGGTGGGCGGGAACGTTAGCCACCGCCAAACTTCACGAACGTCACGGGCTCCCACCTGGTGGGCCGAACGGGTGGAGAGTGGATCCTGGGCGTCATGCCGTTCAGCCGGCGGAGACGGCCCGCACGGAGTGGGCGTAGTGGCGGCGGAGCAGGATCCGCGAGGCCTGAATTCGAATGCGTATGCGGTACTTCGTCCGAACAAGTGCTCGTGGCCGACTCCTCAAATGAGCGGATCCACGCAAGTGGCACGGGCCTGTCATTCAAAAACGACAGCATTCGACTTTTGGAGAGATGGCTCACCTGAGGACCATTCACAGTTTCCCTAGATTTGTGTGTCTGTGTGTGCTTGTGTGAACCGCTTCCCTTCCTGGCGTGACCACAAAAGGCAGCAGCCCGGACAAGAGCACCACCAAGGGCAAGGGCAAGGGCTTGAGAAAGCGCAAGACCACGGAGCCAACCACGCCGCGCGCCGCGAATTGGGTGACCGGCGAGCTCAAGGGCATACTCCTGGCGGCGCCGACCTATTGGGGGGACTATCGCGTCAGCAGAACGGGCGGCAAGAGCCGCCGCACCAGCGAGAACACAAGGCGACGTTTGTCTCCGCAACGCCGGCGGAGAACCGCCCGGTGGCGCGCACGAGGACGGCTGAGGCGCTGGACCGCAAGTTGAAGGACACCCGCACAAAGTACGAGGCCACTCGCAAGAACCGATGCCGCACGGGGCTTAGCGCCAGCCAGCGCGAAGATATCGTCATCAAATTTGGCGGGTCCGAACTCTACTCTTATGCACGGGACGCGTTCAAAACGTCGGCCGTCGCCACTGAGAGCACCGGCCGCGAGCCGGTCGTTCTGGGGGCTCTTACCGCGCCTGCTGTCGGTGCTGTGGCCTCGCCTGTAGGCGGGAGTGCTCGGCAAGTGCTGGTGGTGCCGGTAAGCACCTCGCCGAGTGCCGGGACGGCGAGCCCAGGCAGTGTCGGTAACGATATGGGGACGGAGCTGAGCGGCGCAGACGCGGGTGCTGACTTCAGCCTGGGAGCCAGCGACGAGGAGGACGGAGTGCCGAACGCCGTGGAGCTCCTGGCGGCCGCCAAGGCGCAGAGGGATCCTAAGAAGACCAAGAAGGTTAGCACCTCGGGTGCTATCACTGCTGACCTCGAGGCGAAGACTGAGCGGGAGAGCGTGGTTTTTGCCGAGCAGCACGGCAGCGGTACCGCTGGCTCGGGCCCGGCGGCTAATGTGGTGAGTGACAATGACATCCGCGCTGCCGTGCTTGATATGATTGGGGCGATTACGGACAAGGCCCGCCGCCAGTGATTGGTTAGTACTCTTCTCTTGTGTTGCAATTTTTCGGTCGCACAAAAGACATAAAAGCACATTTTCAAATATAGCTCTTGGCCGAGTTTTTGCATGGCACACATCACTGCATTGCAATCTCACTAAGCGTGAGGAGCCTTTCCCACGAGGCTGGGTCACGGTCTGTGTCTCTATCACATTGCCCTGGTGCATGGCCACCACCGCCAACCTGCAAGAACACAGCACCCGCTCTCTTCCCGCGCGACCTCGCCACCTCCGCTTCCCTTTCCTACCCTCAGCCATCTGCCAATGCACCGTCCAACCAGCCCAGCCCAAGGGCCTTGACCAGACGCACGCGTCGCACAGCACCCGCCGTGTGCAGTGCGTCGTCACCCTGGACACCCACGGCGCCGTCAGGAGCCTCATCGCCGGCCTCCTCCCACGCATCATCGTACGCTGCATCCTTGGCCTCTAAGAAGTTGTGGAGGGCCACCGCAACCTCCTGGACGGACGCGGCGAGCATGGGATGAGATGCAATAAAACGTAAGACATTCCATCTGCCCTTGAGGCGCCCAAATGCGTTCTCGATAGCCACCCGCATTTTTGCGTGGAGGTGGTTGAACCTGCGCATAGAAGCAGCATTGGGGCCTTAGATATAGATTTCTCTGAAGGGAGTTATCTTCGCAGATGAGAACAAAACGGACGCGGGGCAACAGGTGACCACACAGAGAGGGGGTCAGGAACCACGAGCTGATCCGTGGGGTACGACAGTATCTCACTAAGACGAGGTGATTACCCATCTGTCCCACGTATGCCGACCTCCCCGCACACCCCCCAACCCCCGCACTCGTCTGTCGCATGTTTTGTGGCCGTCGTCAATGATGCACGAGCGAAGACAGAAACCAACTCGAACATACCAAAAAAGGTGTCAACGCAAAGCCCGCATCTCCCAGGATGAACTCGTCCAGGCTCAGGATGCATGGACGCAAAAGTACATCCTCTGCGGTCGCATACCAAGAGCGACCGCGAAAGGCGAGCGAGTCGCCGCGGGAGCCAGGGAAGCCGCCGACAAAGTACCGAAACCGGCGTGTATCCGATATCGGTATCAATAACAGCGAGCATTACGCCTTGCGGTCCGTGACGTCCTCCTTGTGTTCCCCATATGGAGTAAGAATAGGATTCAGGCATCCATCCACGGCTCCGCAGCTTTCGTGAAAACAAGACAATGAAATAGTACCCAGAGCCAAAAGCGCGGTGACACTTGCCGGTGTAGTGAAGCGCACATTGGACCGATCACAATAACGGACAGATTGAAGTCGATGTCAGCGCTTCACTCATGGCGCGTCGGTCACGAATGAGGAAACAGGCAAGCGGTCGCTGTCGCCTCGAACTGACCAGACGAATCTATCTTTCCAATCAAACGACACTGAATCGTGGTCCCCGCGCCGCCGCACGCACTGGCCCGCACAGGAAACCCAGTTGAGTCGTGGTCCCCACCCCGCCGCACGCACTGGCGCACACAAGAAACACAGTGCCGGACTCGCAAAAAGAAGGCCCCATCATACAGTCCCTTCCAACCGACCGTGTTGCCGCCTGTCAGTCGGGCAAAGTCCCGAGCAATCTCTTGCCTCTCCGCACAACCCGGCCACTGTGGCTTTGGCAGACCCGCCAGCATGGCGTCGATGACGGGCGCGCAGTGCTTCGAAAACGTCGACTCCGCGACATCGACGGCCCGAGCGATGACCCGCTGCTTTCCACCTTGCGCAAGCAAAAACAAAACGGCGAAGACGCGGTGCGCTGTGGGCATAGAGTGTGGACCGCGGGACGAAGCAGGCAGGTGTGGGGCTGTTAAGGTAACGAGCTCATCAAAGTGGGCGGGAGTCATTCTCACATCTCGGAAAAAACTACCCTGCGTCACGCTCGTCGTATAAAAACGGCCCACCAGGTCACGCGCAAAGGGCGCGGCACGGTTCCCCTGCCCAAGTGTATCCACCAGGTCCGCTAACTCGACAAACTCGAACAAAGCGTCCGAGTCTCTGTCGCACGCCCCACGCACCCCGGTCGCCGTGAGCATCTGCAAAGCATGCCGAGCGACGCACCAGTCGGACGCGGCGGACGGCTCCATGCCCGCTATGAGGTCAAGCAAACTCACTGCGCAATTGAAAAATCCGTCTCCCAACACGAATGCGCACCCGAGTTGGGCGGCCGATTGGAAAACCGCAAGAGCATCAAAGGCCTCGTCCAGGTCTGGGTCAATACCGGCAGAGGAAAGGAGGGAGTCCATATCACCGCAGCCTCAACCCGAAAGCCCTGTGCACCCACAAGACATGCATGTGTGCGCAAAGCCGAACAGCACAAAAAAGAGAGGCTGAGCTGCCACACACACGTCATCAGCAGTCGTCTCGCTGTTAGTCATCGCGCAGGCACACGTTTTACAGAATAAGGAACGGTGGGGCTAATTCCGTGTACGCGAAAGGCCCCGAGATGTGTTCGCTCGTAGGGGCTGATGTGCCGATGTGAGATTATGGCGGTGCTTACCTAGATCCGAGAGGATGGGGCGAGGGGTCGACGCGGAACGGGGGCCAGGGATCGGCTGCGGGCGCAGTGGACGG
>Ga0209186_1002198_pt1 | contig 14031 bp, 23 predicted proteins | sample SidtaG_FD_187426 | JGI IMG/M metagenome (GOLD analysis project Ga0209186, IMG submission 187426) | Marine algal microbial communities from Sidmouth, United Kingdom - Sidmouth_Male2 metaG (SPAdes) (version 2) | ecosystem: Host-associated > Algae > Red algae > Unclassified | place: Sidmouth...
TCCGCCGCGTGGTGGGACGCACCCGGTCGCGTCTGCACCACGTAGTCGAACTCCGCTAACCGCAGCCGCCACCGCGCTAGTCTTCCATGGGCCCCATCCATGTGTAGCATCCACTTGAGTGCCGCGTCGTCCGCGCGTACCGTGAACGGCGTCCCCTCAATTGGGGGCGGAGGAGGAGACAAGCCCAATCCACGGTGAGGCACTCCCGCTCCGTCGGGCTGTTTTTCCATTCGGCTGTGTTGAGGGAGCGACTCCAATAGCCCACGGGTCGCGTGGATTGGTCGCGTTGCTCTTGCAGCAGGACCGCCCTGACTTTTCCCGCGCTCGCATCGGTGTCCAACGTGTAAGCCCCATGCCGCCCCGGCAGGGTGAGGACGGGTGCCTCCGTGAGTCTCCTCTTGAGCTCCTCGAATGCCCCCAATCCCCCTTCTGACAGCGTCCTCTATCGGTCGGGCCGCTTGGAACTTTTCATCGCTGCTAGCGGCCGTGCCACTTGGGCGTAGTCCTTGACGAACCTCTGATAAACGTTGCACATCCCGAGAAAGCGGCGCAGGTCCTTCTTGCACCGCGGGGGAGACGCCTCCTTGAGCCCGCGGATGTTCTTATCCTGCACCTGCAGCTGCCCCCGGCCTACGAGGTGGCCCGAATACTCCACCTCCTGTTAGAACAATTGGCATTTCTTATCTTTGAGGGAGACGCCCGCGCCACGACGAGCCGCGAATACCTCCCGGAGGTGTTCCACGTGCTCCTCCGCCAACTGCGAGAAGACGATGATGTCGTCGAGGTACACGAGACAACTCTTCCACTTGTGCCCCCCGAGGAGCATGTCGATGGCCCGTTGGACGGTCACTGGGGCGTTCGACAGACCGAATGGGAGGCGGATGTAGCGATATGCCCCCTCGTGACAGACGAAGGTCGTCTTGTCGCGATCCTCGTCCGCCACGGGGATTTGCCAGTACCCCGAGTTGCAGTCGAGCGTGGAGAACACCTTGGCGTCCCCGAGGAGGTCGATACAGTCGTCCATGCGTGGCAACGGGTACACGTCTTGTACCGTCACCTCGCTGAGTTGTCAATAATCCACGCCAAACCGGATCTTCCCTTCGGGTTTTGGGACCAGGACCACGGGAAAGGCCCACTCTGCACTCGAGGGCTCGATAACCCCGAGCTCCCGTTGCCGTTGCACCTCCTTCGCGATGACTTCCCGCGAGGCGTGGCCCGCCCGCTAAGGTTGGGCCCGCCGTGGCCGTGCCCTGGAGGTCTCCTCGATTTGATGAGGGGTGACGTCGACCTTGCCGAGTTTTCCCGCCGATAACGCCCTGAACTCCTCGCGGAGGTAGTCTACGCCACCACCAGGGGCGTTGGGGACACCCTCCCAGTGGACCTCCGGCTTGGGGTACGTCTTATCCGGCGGGTCGGGTGGGGGTTGTCCTTCGTAGATCCCTTCCTCCGCTCTGCGGCTCGTCTCGGCCTCCTTGTCGGGCTTGGCAAGGGTGTGCATCCCGATCGTCAAGACTGCCCCCGGCTTCCCCTCATCTGCGACGACGTGAAGTGGTCCATTGTAGGCCGTTGCGGTCCTGACGACATACACCTGAGTTAGGTGAACCGGCGCATCTCCGATGTTCGTGAGATAGAAGGACCGTGGGGGGTCGGGGAAGAACTCTACGATGGCTTTGGGCAGCAGCACCTTCCGTCGGCTCATTTGGACCGGGCGCTCCCGCACGAGGTGGACCCCCTTGACACGGCAGCACACTTGAATCGCTTGGATGCACCGCGGGCTCATGGTTACCCCTTGTCGAAGCCGGATGGCCCCGATGTAGGCCTTCGGCTTGTTCCCTCGTTGGGGGGGTGCGGGCCGCGTATTCCCCGTCCAACTGCGCACCGCCACCGAGTAGGTACCGTCGTCACAATTATTCGTCTGTGTCTTGGGGGAGATCGTGTCCACGTAGTTTCGCTGGAAGTCCCGACCGAGGATGAGCGGTACCGACAGCGACTTAACCACGAGTAAGTCATACTCCATGGCGGTCCCCCGGACATAGAAGGTCAGAGACACCTCCGCGTTCACCTTGAGCAGATGCCCCGAGGCGTCACACACTTGGGTCCGGGGCGGCGCCCGCGACGGGTACTCGGTCCACCCCTCGGGCAACATATCCGCGCGGACAACACTGGGTCCTGCACCCGTATCGACCACCGCCCTCGTGGGGATGTGGGACTGCCACTGTGCCAACTGGTACGACGCTCCGATCTCAAAATTCTCCTTACGCAACAGCAGCAGTGTCCCCTTGAGCTGCGAGCGGTATCGCCCACGACGACAGGGACATCGGGCCGGGACGGGCCACGTCGCAGTTACCCCCGGGGAGGCAAACGTGACGCGACGGGGGGCAACCGGGGAGTTGGGGCGGACAAGGGGGGTTGAGGATGATGGCAAGGCCACCCCCCCTAGGCGGTTCCCTCCCCGCGGCGCCCCTTGGACGGGGTTGCCAAGGGCGGGACGCCCCCCCCTTCCGTCTTCGTTGACTCCGCGCCGCCCAACAGGTCGTCCCACAGCAGGGCCACGAAGGCGGTGCAATCCGGGGCTACTCCGGCCCCGCCGTTCCTCCGTCGGAGAACGGTACTCCGCGCGGCTTTCACGATGTCCCGCTGTTTGTCCGTCAGAATCTTGCCATCAGGTACTCGATGCCCGCGGTTCCAACACATGTAGCACAGCGGGAGTCCCGTCGTGGCCTCCCGCCGAGGGTAGGGCGCTGCCCCGACCGTACGGAACCCCGGGGTACCCGACGGAAGCACCGCGACCACGTCGTGCGTATCAGTGTCGTCTTCCTCCCACGGGTAGTTGAGGTGGCTGACCGAGAGACTTCGGGGCCCCGTCGACGTCTGCCCCTTCCGCGATGATCCCCCTGGGGACCCCCGGTGGGCGAGAGCTATGACGTCTCTGTTGGCCCGATATTTTCCCGCAACGTAAGTCGAAAACTGCTGGTAGCTCCGTTGCGCCGTGTTGTACACGAATGCATCCGTCCGAAGGTACTCCGGTAGGCCGGAGATCAGCTGCTTTTTCATCGTCCCCTCGGAGTGGATGTTGCGGCAAAGCTCGGCGAGGCGCCGTAGGCGTGTCGCGAAGGCGTCCACCCCCTCGTTGTCCACCAGCGTCGCCCGGCTAAACTTATCCCGCGCCAACCCCAACGCGTGCGGCTCCGCGTAGGTCTACAACAGAGAATTCACCGCCTCGGGGAAAGACCCGAGAGGTTTCTGTCGGCCTCCGATGTCCGATCCCGGGAGGTTCCGAGTGAACCGCGCCTCGGCGTCGCCCGCGAGGAATTTGGGAATTCGGTACGCACCCATCCCCTCCGACACGTCAGCGTCGTCGCAGGCCTTGACGAGCTTTCGAAGCCACGAGAAGTCCTTTAGGGGTTCCTTCCCGTTGAACATCGGGGTACCCCCGAAGGAGAACTTCATGTTCTTGGCCGTCCGTCCCATCTTGCGAGCTTGCGACGCCCTGTAGGTCGAGTGACGGTAACGCAGGCGGTACGATCGGTAGTCGAGGACGTCAACGAAGCGATCGTCCGGACATTCGAGGACCGCCAGTTTTCCGGAACCCGCCTTGGTCCCCACGCGGTCTTCGTCGTCGTCGGTTGTCATCGGTGACGACGAAGAAGATGTAGACGACGATGACGGCGAGGGACTACGCTGACGCCGTGTCCTCCCTTCGCTGCGGCTCTTCCGCGTGTCCACGGGGGAATCCCTGCGTGGGGCATCTTGAGCGGACCCTGTTGGGCTCGTCTCGTTGACACGAGAAACGTCGGCCAACAACGACTCGCGGAACGTCGACAACGCCGTGTTCAGATCCGCCATCGCGAGAGGCGTCGCCGGACCCTGACCTGGATCTGCAAATCCCGTCCGATCACCGTGACGTCGAGGAAGGAAGGTATCGGCCGCCGGAGGGACCCTTCGTGCCTTCTCGTCCACGAGATCCGCCAATGGTCGAGGCGGTGTGAAGGGAATCCCTGATCCACCCGCGGATTCCCCGGTTGCGGCGCCCGCTGGGGTCACCGCGGATGTACCCGCCGGCATATCGCTTGCCGTCGCGTCCGACTCGGGGAGGTCGGGAGGCGACGCCATCGTAGTGGCCGTGCTGTAATCGACAACAGACCGACGCGGAGATCCACGTCGTTTGAACTCAACAAACCAGACAACGATCGGGGAACCGGCTACCCCATGCGGGCGTGGCAACGGCCAGAATCCTTTGCTGCTCCACCAGACATTGTGGCGGTTCTCGGCACCACCACTCTGGTTCGTCGTCCAGCAGAAGTGACCTCTTGATCAGCTCGGTCAGTCAAAGGAACTGCCCCGGAAATGGACTCACAGCCCAGGCTTCCCCCAGCGGGAGGAGGGGATCACGGCAAGGCCCAGGGGGAAGTCGTAGTGTAAAGCACAGTTGGTCGTATTAAACGGCGCTGGGGACGGCCTCCCCACTTTCAATAAACCCCTCATCAACCCGAGCGCCAGCGGCCAAAGCGGCCACCCGAAATGCGCCAAACAGATAAATACCCTCCAAAGCGAAAAGTTCAAAAAAGTAGTAGGGGGGTTGGGAAAACCACAAGGGAGAAACCCCGCCCCCGACGAGATCCGATCTCCCTGAGATTCGGCCAGGTCATTCCCTTGCTGGCCCGGATCGGGATATTTTGGGGGTGCCCCCGGGGGTGCGCTGTCCACAGCTGAGGGGCCGGGCCCCTTCCAGAGGCGAAACCCCTCGACCGCCACGCGGTTCGTCCTACGCAAGGTGCACCAGTTCATGCGGCGTGTCGGCCTACAAGTCGAAGATGCGGGGTCGGTCGGTGACTTCCTCGCGTAAGGGATCTCCCGCGCGGGGATACGTGGCTTCCAAGTTTCGAATCGTGGCAGACTTTCGGCCGTGACACGTGTTCTGGTGGGGGGCACGTGGCTGCGGGGGCGATCATCACTGCCGCACAGCGGGACGGTGGTCCTCCCCGTTACACAGGACCGGGCCAAGTCGTCGGGACCGTACGGACGCATCTGGAAGGCGGCGGCACGAGACTGTTGACCTCTATGGACCTGTCGGACGGCGGAACGCATGGTGGGATCGGGATCGGGCCCGCCGGACAAGAGGCTCTCCCGGGGGTGATACGGAAACGACCCACGCGGGGTCTATTGATCGCTGATGTGCCCTACGGCACCGTCGACGCTATGTCACCCCCTACACTATGGGCTACCAATACTGTCCCCGTGGTGTGGCCCTCGCCATGCCGTCGTGGCTACCCTCCTTGTTCAACGACGCCCCGACAAAGCCCCACCGCCCCCGTGGCCGGGCGGGCCTCGGGGGCGCGGCGCCTGTGGCTCCCTGTGGTAGACGTCGCGGTCGCGCTGGTGCTTCTGGCGGCGGCTCACGCCTCCGGCGGCCACGCTGGTCTCGTGGACAAGGACCACGCGGGCATTGCGCCGACCCACGAGTTGAAGCAACTCCTACACCTAGTGGGGCGGGACCCCGGGGTTTTCACGGGCCCACTGCGCTATCGAGTCGCCGAGGGAGATCATGGTGCGGCACAAGCCGGCCATCAAGGTCCTCGTAGTATAACCGCGAAGCTCCCCGGGGTCACAGGCAACGATACGCGCCGACCCCTGCAGAACACGATCCGAGGGAACGTGGTCCAGCTGGTCGAAGGCGGCGTCGGGCATGTCACGGTGTTCCACGGGGTCAAACGAGACAATATGGTTGCGCAAGGAGTTGCCCACGGAGGAAGCGGCTGGCGGGACAGACGACGACGGACCCGTGGGTGATGATTCCGTGGCGCCGGTCACCGCGGAGGAAGCAGGCGGCTCAGTCCCACCCCCGGGGTAGCGAGGGCTTCGCACAGTCAAGATGGGGGTGGCCCAGCCCGCCTGGGTGTCTCCGTAGCTACGTGCCACAAGGATGTCCGCAGTGTACGGTAGGTCGAAAGATCGGAGGTCTTCGGCGACCTTGACGCGCATCCCGTTGTCGTCCACCTCTGGAGCGGCCAGTACCTAACCCTCGAGGTCCCGACGGTCGGTGCTGCGGGTGCGGAGACGCTTGCGTAAGGCCGTCGTGTCGGGAAGCTGGTCCGCGAGGTCCAACAGCGCCCCAAGGATGGTGGTCGCCTCCGCGTCAGGACCCTCGGCACCGACGCAGATGTTGGCCGGCCTCGAGGAGCGGATCTTATCTAAGAGACGCGGAGGCACCCGCCTCAAGAATCTACGGCTGCGCAAGGTCTTTATGAGGACGACGGCCGCCTCCAGGGCCCACTCGCTACAGAAAATGGCCTACGGTACACGCCGCCCCGCGGGGAGTTTGTCTGCCGTGTACGCGTGGACCCACGGGAGTTCCGTCGTGCTGCCGTACGGGACCTCCACCCCTTACCGCCACAAGGAGGTCGACAGGTAGAACCGCGAGCGGGTCGCCGTGGCACGAGTCGAGTACTCCGCCTGGTGCCAACCAACGAGGTGGCCGGTGAGCCTGCCCCGGTGTTTGCGGGCCGTCGTCAACTGGGCCGTCATGGGGCCCTCCGAGTCGGACACGTCGATAAACGGCGGGGACTTCAAGATGTAGTCGAAGGTTTGCATTAACGGTGGGTCCGCGGGGGCGTCGTCCAGGAACCCAGGGTACAACCGGCGGTACTCCGCCTCGCGGCTACGCAACACCACGATGATCGACGAGGCCCGGTCGTGCAAAGACAGCGCGAGGGCTTGGGGCATCGTGGCGATCTGCTTGACGAACGGGTTGGCGGGGCGCGCCGGGTCGATACCGCAGAACTTCGCGTGGGCCAACGTGTCCTACTCGTCGGGGTGCGCCTGCTCGCGCTCCCATGCCGGCGCCCACGTCGTCGGGTCGGTCAAGACGGGCAGGGGGCCCACGGCGGTGGTGTACCTCATCTCCTCGTCAGCCATCACGGAGGACGGCGCAGACGCGGACGTCTCGCAGTCATGGTGACAGCATTTGGGGACGACAGCGGGGTGCGATTGTCCCCGGTGAGCGGGGAGAGGGTGGGGGACGGCCGGGGCCGTGCCGCAGCTGGCGCTTCCGCCACCGTATTCCTTTCGGTGTGCTTTCTGGCTGCTGGAAGCGACGCGCCGTCCGTCCCACTCATGTCGCCGCCGGCAGTGTTTATTCCCGGGATTTGGGCGGCGACGGCGGCGGGGCCTGTGGGAGAGCCATGGAAAAGAACCTCTGTGGGTGCCGTCAACGAGCTGCCAACAACCGTGACGACGAGCGGCCCGCCGCCGCGCCGCGCCCTGCCGGTGGCCTTCCGACCGCCTGGTGCTCGCCGCCCCCGCCACTGCCTTCGCCGCGGCCGTGAACGTTCCTTGTCGACGCGGCGCCGACCGCGTCTTTGACAGCCTCGTTCCGTCACGTAGCCACGTCGACGAGCAAGCCCGGGAGGCGGCGGTGGCGACGCCGGCACTAGCGGCGACGGTGAAGGCAGTCACAGAACACGGTGAAATTGCCGCCTCTAGTGGGCAGAGCTCTGGACACGGTCACCGACCGTCGCCATCACGGCAAGCGTGGACACCGGCGGCAGCTGCCGAGATGCGATCGCGGCAGACGCACCGCCGCCGTCCACGCCTTCCATATCCGCGTCGACCGCGCAGCGGTCAGCGAGCTGCCGCATGCGGTCAGCCGAGGAGGTGACGGCGGCCACGGTGGCGGCGCCGGCGCCGGCGGCGCCTGTAGCGGCGACGAGCACTCTGTGGATGACTGTCGAGCAGCAAGAATCGGGGGCAGCGTCACCGGGCTGAGCGCCCGCATCACGAAGCTGTGGCGTAGGCGCGACTCCGCCGCCACCGTGGTGCGCGTCAACGACACGAGTGTGGTTTCCAGACGGGGTTCCCGCCGGAGTGGCCGTGATGATGGGAGCACGGGGGGGGTGGGGGCATCGAATTTTGGTCCGCAGGCGCTCTCCATTGTCTGGCTTTCGACGAAGCGGCCACGAAACACCACTCGGCGGTGTCGACCGCCTCTGGTCTTGTTTTGTCGTCTCTGTAGGTGGCGTGTACGTTGGCGAGCGCTGGTTCTGTTCAAACAGCATCTCCAATTGAGGACATCATTTCCAGTTTGACAATTCAGTATCATACGCCACCTACTGTTCCAAGAAGGAAAGATTACTCCGCGTGCGCACGGCACACACGGACGATGCTCATTCGCGCGCATCGGCGCCCTGACCGTGTGCGTTTTCCCTGCGGACTCCCCACAGCGCAGGCGAAAGCTTCCAGCTTGACCGCGTCACAAAGTACTGAAGTCTCGGACCACAGTTCCCTCCGCGCTCTGTTTCTGTGCTGTTGTGGACTTCCGACGGCACCAGCGACGGTTCCCTGCGCGCTCGGTCTCTGTGTTTGCTCGGACTGCCGTCTGCGCCGTCAGAGACGCCCTGTGCGTCCACAACGGGACTGCCGACGGCACTGGTGACGGTCCCTTGTACGTCCAGACTATGTGTTGGTGTGCACGGCTTTAGTGGGGGTCACTTTTGTTGACCGCCTCCCGCCCCTTTTATGTCCCGTGGCACTTGTTTGGCCCGATTTCCACTCTGCCCGGCCACAATGTGCCCCCTGGCCGATGCACCACCAGGAAAAACAAGGTCTATGGGCTGCACTCCGTTGGTCGGAAACTCCAAACCCAAGCGCAGCGTGACGCACAAGCGCGAAAGCTGCTCGAAGAAGAGCCGCTACTGTGTCGTGAAGGCTGAACGACCGGCAGAATCCACGTCTTCCGCGGGTGCTTCAGGCGGCTCGTCGGCGGCGGCGGCGGCGGCGGGGGCGGCGTCGGGTGCAGCGGCGCATCATGGAGAGGGTGTGCGGCTGGGGACGCCGGTTGCTGAGCAGTCGGCCGCGGATGACGCGGTGGCGGCGGCGGTGGCGGCATCGGGTGCGGAGTAGCCTCATGGAGAGGGTGTGCGGCTGGGGGAGCTGGCTGCTGAGCAGTCGGCCGGGAATGAAGCTGCAGACTTGGCGCTCCGTCGTCCAAGCAGGCACAAGCGCAGCGGCAAGCACAAGCGTGACAGGTGTCCACGAACGCGACAAATGGAGAATGCGACTGCGGAGAAGGGCGTGGCGGGCGCCGCCACTATGAGTGCGTTTGGGGATGCGGTGGGCGCCAATGATGTTGCATCAGGTGGTGCGGAAGTACGAGCGGCGGCTTCGAAAGAGTTGGTGGAGGAGGCGTCGGCTGCAGTCGTTTCTTCCGTCGTTAAGGCATTAAACACTCCGCCTGGGGATTACGGTCGCAAGATTAAAACTCAAAGGAATTGACGGGAACCCGCACAAGCGATGGAGCATGTGGTTTAAATCAAAACAACGTGAAAAACCTTACCAATTTTTGTATGTCATCATTCGCGCGAGTCCGGTACTTGCGGGTTCGCCGGCCGCGCCGCAAAATTCCGACTCGGACACCGAGATGGTCCTAGTGAAGGGTCGTGTGGGCGTCGCGGACGTCAACATCAGGGCAACTTCCGCTGACATCATCCCAGCAGCGGCTACTTGCGCCCTTCGAAGGCCTGAGGGCTCGGGCGTCTTGTATTTGTCGGGCATTATGGACCATGACGCTCTGTGATCAAAACGGGTGGGGTTTTTGTGCGTGACTCCGGCCATGGCTGATCCGTTCTTCAACACGCAGTCTGTCGAAGCAAGAAAATGTGCCAAGCTAAATGGAGAGCCCTTTGACAACCGGCGGCGCCAGGTGGTCATGAATCCGCGTTGGGCATCAACCGCGCTCGTCTGGTCCAGCCTGGCGCGTCTGTGTGACATTCTCTTCGACGTGCACGGGCTTCGGTACGTTGCCTCAGATCCAAACATGTTCCTGACCCTGCCACGCGCAAAGCCCCAGATGGTTCACGACGACGCATCGGACAAGGGTAAGCTGGGGACCCCGCAAGAATGATCAGCGTGGTGATGGTGGTTGAGGACGGCTCGCACCTGGAAACCTGGTCGGGCTCGTTTTGTCAGTTTGTGGAGTCAGGTGAAGAGCAATCTGCGGATCGAACGTGCTTGGCGGAGCGCGTTCTCGTGTCCGCTGGGGGTTTATGATTCTTCGTGGTGACTGGTCCACTGCGGGGTCGAGAACGCCTCTGTGACCGTCAATTTCCGCAGTATTCAGGCCTATCTCACCCTCTGTGACACACCCATTGCAAGTGAACTCTAGTGTGATGAGACATGTCCCTTGAAGGAGGTCCCTGGATAGAACAACGAAACTGTTTGGCTGGTCTTCATCCATCATCCAGGGCCTCACCACAAGGCGATGCCGTGACTAGCCTCGCAGCGACAAGGCGGGCAGTGCCCTGCAAATTACTGTCACAACGACTATGAACCTACCGACCAGAGGCAACGCGAAGCATTTTCCGTCGTGGCGACCGGTTCAAGCACAGATCAAGCGCGCTGGGCACAGTGCCTAGCCTTCCTCCGACTGCATGCGGCTACTAGCAATAGCCGCACCTTCCACGCTCCCCTCTCAGAGCGCGCTTTCCGAGCTTCCCGCAAATACGATTTCTTGGCATCGCTGCGCTAATGCCGTCCCTCCATGCCTCGTTCGATGCAGCAGGAAGCGGGCTGAGCACCACAGCGCCACAGCCACTACCGCCTCTCGTACCTCTGAGAGCAGGATCTGGAAAGGGTGGTGGTCGTCTGAACGCCTCGCGCCACCGCGGCCTCATCTGCCGCTCCGCGCCGGTGGTCGCGCAGTGGACGCGCACGCCCGTCCGCGCAGTCGTGTTGTGGCAGCCGAATGCCTCTTCCCGCCCATACTGCCGCCGTCACCTCCGACGCCGCGGCTGTTGTCGGCACCGCTGATGCCTCCGCCACGTTAGACGTAGGCTGCGGCCGCCACCTTGACGTCGTCAGCCGCACCTGCACTTTTCAAGTCTCGAGACTGCCGTGACGGCTTCGGGGGAAGTGTAGCGCCCAAGACTGAGCGCTTACTTACGCACAAGCGGGGGGGTCGTCGAGCCGACCTCCATATATAGAGGTCCACAATCGCGTGGCAGAATGCAATGCGAGTTGCGGCCACGGTCGATGCGGGTAACGAGCGTCTGCTCCGGCGCTGCCCTGCTCCGTGAGCAGAAACGTGGTCACTTCAGGTGAGCAAAAGGATTCTGTGCGCTCCTTGTGGTGTGGATGGGCAGGAGAAGCAGAAATCAGGCGGACTTGCGTGGAAGACGCGGACGCAGGCCGAAACACAAGACGCAGAGGCTCATTTCGATGGCTGTGGTCCTGGAAATGTATGCGCGGTGATGAAAAGAGGAAAGAGGAAGGCAGCAAGATGCACAGAACGTCGGAGGAAAAAGAGGGGAAGCACAGGACGAGCGCGCCAGCAACCTTTCTGTACTCCATCCGTCGCCAACCGTCTTCCATGCCGTCCGCGAGTCCGCCGGCCGTGCCGCCCCGCGTCGCGCACGGGCTCTTCCGTGCCGGCGTTTCTCCGCGCGCGCGCTTGGCCGCGTGCGCGCTCGTCGCCCCCGCCGGTCGCTGACGAGTTGGTGTGGCGCGCCTTGAGGTGCTGCCGCGGCGTCAGCGACCGCGTGGGCGGGAGCGCGGGCCGTGGCGGCTGCTCGAGGAAGAGAGTGGGTTGCTAGCTGATGTGGTGGCGGTGGCGTCGTGACGGCCGTCGCGCACGCCGCCTGTCGCTGCCACTGTCGGGCGGGCGTCACCCGCACGTTTCAGCAGCGTGTCGGAATTCGGCCGTCCTGCGCCGTTGCACGGTCAGCGGCACCATCGTGGAAGGTGCCGGCGCCGCCGGCGTGCCACGTCAACTCTCGTTGCAGTGAGTGGCATGGTGGCCGCCCAGCCGTACCGTAGGTACCTCCGTGGTAATCAATTACCGTTGCGGTTCCATAGCAAAGCGAGGACAGCCGCGCAGAACACAGCATGAGCGAGTGCCTTAACGACACTTCTGAAAGCACATGAAGGACTAGCGATGTCATCTGAACCAGACTACGTAGTCCCGCCGAGTCCCCGTTGACTTTGTTTTCCCGGATCCTGCTTCCTCAAGTCTAGGTGGTCCTCCCCACGGCACTTGCCAAGGCAGTCCGACGTTTCGAGCAGCCTGTATGAAGGCCGTGGGAGTCGTGGCGTAGTCGACGGCACAGCTCAGAAAGGGTGAAGCAAAGGTCCCTGGGTATGTTGGTGCGCTTGGATTTCCACCAAAGCCAACGCATCATGCTCTTGTGCCACCTTGTACGTTGCGCTCCACGTCCGTCCTAGAAACAATCAGAAACAGAATGGAAATAGATATGAGCGAGAACGGTTGAACCACTAGATTGCTATCTGAGGTCATAAACACTGCGCGCGGTGACATGGCCACATGCTTCCTGATTACAGCACAACGTTCTCACAACTCCGCGCCTGCTAGCCGCACTCAGAGTCTCAAGGGTTATGAAAAATGACTCATGTGGCGTCCAGCAAAAATTAGAAGATTCTTGTGGAGCTTGGTAATAAACGTCGCCGCAGCGTTTCATTCCGCCACGGTTCTAGCATATTTTTTGGACCGCATGCTTTCCCGTGGACCAGTAAATGGTTTATTGCCGACATTTAACAATTGCAGCGTCGCGGTAGTCGCGGTGGCATGGAGTAACGGAACGTCCCAGTTCGACATTGCAGACCTCAAACTCATCCAATGGCGTCGCAGCATTGAAACACGGGCACACCGGGCCATCACAGCTTAACTAGATGTTTATTGTAGTTGCTTTGGAGCGCGACTGCCGCGAGCCGCCAGTTCTCCATCCGGGCCGGTGATGAGACAGCTGTTAGATCCATGGGCAGTCTATCCGTCTGGGATGCTCCGCCATCAGGCCCGCGCCCGGCGGCGGTACTACCCTGCGGAGAATGAGGGGCGCTGTGGGGGAAACCCCCTGTCCGGGGTGACACGACCCCCGGCATGAGCCGGGGACGGGTCGTGACCAGTCACGCAACACCCCCCTAGGGGGAGTAGCGTGGGACAACCCTCCTGGGGGGGTGTCCAGGGAGCCCCAGGGCCACACATGAAACGACCCCTCTAGAGGGGCGTGAGGCGGGGAACACCCGATCGGGCCCCTCTGGGGGGGGGTCTGACACACACAAAGGAGACACACGTCTTCCCGATTCCGGGCCCTCTGGGGGGACCGGGAAGCTTGTGGAAACTTCCGCAATCCGAGCGTAAGCCGGACCGAGATATGATCTCGACCAGGGATAAAATCCCACCGGAGTTCTATGCGGGAGAATTGAAAAATCTTGGGGTAAGTCCCGAGGTACTGGTTTTGGGTAGATCCTGAAATCTAGGAAGTCTTGGTGACTTTGCTGCTTCCGCCCGAGACGGGCGGGGGTCCCCTTCCAGTGAAAGGGCTGTCAGGGATGCTGGGCAGGGGCCACGAGAGGCCCGGGTCCGAGACCGTGGCCCGTTGGGTACCGGTCCCCCCAGGGTAGCGCCAGGGGTTCGGGATTGTGCACGTCCTACGTTTTGTTTCTGAGGGTATATGAGAGTATGCTTTGGGGTCGTCGTGCGTGTTCGAATAAATCATCGTGGCGTTTGCGTTACTTCTGAATTTTTGAGCGCTTCGCGCCCAATGATCCCGGCGTTCGCGTTGTGGCTCTGGCGTAGCGTTCCGCATCCTGTGCTGGGTTTTCCGACGGGGTTATACCCCGTTGGCTGTGAGGGCAGGATCTACTACATTGGCACGTTCTCGCAGGGTCACGGACAGCGCAGCGTATTATTTCTGCTATGGGCGAGTACGAGCCTTAAAAACGTGCACCGATGAGCTGCCCCATGACCTGCCTCTTAGGTGCCCCGCAGGACGTCCCGGAAGTTTCATTTGCCAGCAGCTGCAGCTGTATCGGCGCCCACCCAGTCCGCTTCTCAGGGTCACACATTTGCCGTCCTTGTTCGGGGTGTGGGGGGTGGCCCGGCTTCTTGTACGCCTGTACCAGGCCTGGGTCTATTGTCTGGCTCCTTCTGGGTGTGTTTCGGGGTGCTCGGCGCGCGCGCGCGCGCCGGGTGCGCGCACGCGCGCCGGGGCACGGTCGCTGCCGCCGCGGGCTACCTACCGC
>Ga0209186_1002199_pt1 | contig 14021 bp, 10 predicted proteins | sample SidtaG_FD_187426 | JGI IMG/M metagenome (GOLD analysis project Ga0209186, IMG submission 187426) | Marine algal microbial communities from Sidmouth, United Kingdom - Sidmouth_Male2 metaG (SPAdes) (version 2) | ecosystem: Host-associated > Algae > Red algae > Unclassified | place: Sidmouth...
TACTCGTTCTGTTATCATACAGCGAGTTTACGAAATTTAACCGATAAATCAGGGCAACAAACAACAATCATTTCAATGTATAATAATAAAATTATATTGTCTATTTTTAAATTTAATTTACGCGAAATGTGAATCTAGCTTCCGTTTGCTAAACTTTTCAAGTTTCGTAAACGTAGGCATATCACAGAATTTTGTAATCAACTAAAAATCAGTGCATTGTTTACGTTTACGAAACTCAAAAAGTTTAGCAAACGGGATACTTAGAAATGTGGGGTATCAATAGATTTCGAAAATGTCCGACGACTTAGGCTTAACTTCCAATTTTCAGATAGGACGATTCTCAAAATTAATTTACGCTCCACTAAATTCCTAGATGAGCCAAAAAATATACTCTCGTCTCATATCTTTCATTTTGAATACAAATATGCAAGCTAATTTTTCGGGGCTTTCTCATTATTGTTTTTTTGAGGGGGAATATTGTTTAATTTGTGAATTGTCGGGGTGACGAGTTGCGATATGCCCGATTTTCACTTATTGACTGACTACTTAGTATTTGTGGGTGCATTGGTCATGTTGACGGCACAGTGAAATGGCTTGTCTTGCTGTGGATCGCGTATAAAAAAAGACATCAATCGGATATAAAAAGGTGTTTTGAGTGCCTATCATTGAGGTAAAATGCATACGAGTTTTCTTTAAAAGAGACTTTTGAAAACAATAATTTTTTTTATAAATTATTAATTACCAATAAACTACAGTGTAAAAAAACAGACTTTTGAATTTTTCTCATTCTAATTAAAAGCATCAAAATATCATTGCATTTCCTAATGCTTTGGGTTATATTTGTAAGCTATTCAAGTTGTAGGTAAATTCCAAAAAGTTAATTTCCATTTTAATGATCACCTACACTTAGAATCATGTATTAATCACGAAACGAAATTAAACAATGAGATTATTTAAATTCACTTTACTAACCCTCGTATGTTCGCTATCCTATTTTGCACATGCACAAGACTACAATTCCTACGTACAAATCGGATTTGAGAACACTGCTTCCCATACCTTTACGGTACGTACTCCATCTCCCTTACAATTTCAGCCGCGACAACGCAGATGGCTTAGTGTAAAAGTAGGCGAAGAGGTCATGTACATTAAAATGATGAAAAGATACCCGCTTTTTGTCGTTACTCCCGAAATGAATAATACCATTATAGACATCAGCGGCACCGCCAAGCTACGAAACAAAGGCGATATCGAAACTATCCTCTATCTTCACGCGCCACAAAGTCAAACACTTCCATCCGAAACCCGACAAAAAAGTACCTACGCCCCCTCGGCTACAACACGCAAAGACCCTACAGTCAATGGTTCGTGGAAACATTACGAACAAGGTGTTGTCACGCGCGGTGATTATGGAACGATCACTCGTCACCCTGCCTTGCACTCCCTTATCGTGGAACACAAAAAAGTAGCGGTAGTGCCTGTCGGTGTGACGATCACCGACAAAAAAATGACTAAAAATAAAAAAAACAGCCCCGAAGCCATCGCTGAAAAGGAAGAGCAGTTTCAAACAGACTTTCAACGCTCCTTCTATGAACGCCTCGCGCAGATGAAAGAGAGAGATAAACTCTCAATAGACGTACAAGACGTGAACATAACCAACCAATTGCTATCCGAAAATGGCATCGAAACCATAGAAGACCTTTTTGATGAAGAACCCAGCAAAATTGCTAATATACTTGGTGTGGATGCTTTATTTTCTGCCGATGTAGAGATACTACAAATGATGAGCAAAGGCGGTGCGATAGCACTCAGCCTCCTCTCTGATTCAGCGGTAACTACCGACCGTTCGAAGGTTACGCTCAACCTCTACGACGGCTACACTGGCGCACGTATATGGCGTGTCTGGCAACGATTTGATAATTTTACCCCATTCTGGAAAACCGAAACGCTGATACAAACCATGCTCAAAGGCGAAGTTGACCGATATTTCCCGTACCATGTCAGGTATATGCGACGTGTACAAAAAGAATTGGCAGAAGAGGTATTTCTTGAGGAAGAACCAACTGTACCGCCACCATCCCAACCGATTGAAAAGCAAGTACCGCCACCACCTCCACCGATAACAGAAGGAGAAACGGATACCTCTGATGAAATTTTCACTATTGTGGAGGAGATGCCTCGCTTTCCCGGTTGTGAGTATCTTGAAGGTCGTGAAAGGAAGTCATGTGCCGACAAGAAAATGCTCGAATATCTCTATAAAAGCATCAGATACCCGGAGGTAGCTAGAGAAAATAAAATTGAAGGCATGGTCGTCATAAGTTATGTCGTTGAAAAAGACGGCAGTATTACCAATGCCAAAATTCTCCGCGACCTCGGCGGCGGCTGTGGTTTGGAGGCTTTACGTTTGGTCGAAGCCATGCCCAGATGGATTCCCGGCAAACAAAGAAATCAAGCCATTCGAACCCAATTCAACTTACCCGTCAGATTTAAACTCGAAGGATAGTGCGCTAAAAAACGATGAGAAAACGCCAATACGCTTGCTGTGTATTGGCGTTTTTTTTATTTCAGAATAATGTCTATTTTACACAATAGATGTCTAACACGGTCACAAGAAAAATACTACACATCGACATGGATGCCTTCTACGCCTCCGTAGAGCAACGGGACAATCCCGAATTGCGTGGCAAACCTATTGCAGTGGGTGGCAGCAGTCGGCGTGGAGTGACAACTACGGCGAGTTATGAAGCGCGAGTCTTTGGGGTGCGCTCGGCGATGCCCGGATATATGGCAAAACAACTTTGTCCGGACTTGATTTTTGTGCCGCCGAGATTTGAGGTGTATCGGGAGGTGTCGTATCAGATTCGGGCGGTTTTTCGGGAGTTTACGGATATTATTGAACCACTTTCATTGGATGAAGCATTTTTGGATGTAACGGTCAATAAAAAGCAAATTCCCTACGGGATGGAAGTCGCACAGGAAATTATGAATCGCGTACATGCCGAGACACAACTCACCTGCTCTGCTGGTGTTTCGTATTGTAAATTTTTGGCAAAAGTCGCTTCCGGTATGAAAAAACCGAACGGTTTGACCATTATCACGCCTCAACGCGCAGAAGCATTTTTGGAAAAATTACCCGTAAAAGATTTCTTCGGCGTTGGTAAAGTTACTGCTAAGAAAATGCACAACATGGGCATACAAACGGGCGGAGACCTCAAGCGATTTTCTCGCCTCGACTTACTCAAAAGTTTCGGCAAACGTGGCGATTTTTATTACAACATCGTCAGAGGTATCGACGACAGACCAGTCAATGCCCACCGCATCCGCAAATCGCTCGGCGTAGAACGGACACTTGAAAATAACCTCGGCACGGTGGAGGAAATTACGCCTGTATTGCTCGGTATTGTCGATATGTTTTGCGAACGCCTCCAAAAAGCTGACAACTACGGACGCACCATCACACTCAAACTCAAAACAGCAAATTTTCAAACCCTCACCCGTAGCCATTCCAAGCCATATTTTATCCGAAATAAAAAAGACATCACTGATATTGCACTAATTTTATTGAGAGAAAATGCAAATGCTTTTGATAAAATTCGCCTGATAGGACTAACCGCTTCTAATTTAGAAAGAGAGCAAGACGATAGCTCAGATGGACAGCTAAAATTTGACTGGAAGGAGTAAAAAATGGGTTTATTGTTTGCTAATACGAAAAATAAAACGTATTTTTGAGTATTATTTGCAAAAAACACCTTTATTATGCTCGTTCAATTTACACTAAAAAACCACAAATGCTTCAAAGCTGAAATTAAATTCAGCTTGATAGCATCCAATTACGATAAAAATACAAGAATAAAAGAAAACACCCTTACCATAGAAAAATTTAATTTGACACTGCTCAAAAGCGCAGTAGCTTACGGCGCAAATGCAAGTGGCAAAACCAAACTGGTAGAAGGCATAAAAGCCATGAAACAGATTATTTTGAACTCTTCAAAAGAAGGGCAAATAGATGAACCCATCGGAGTGACTCCTTTTTTGCTGAATACCGAAACGGAAGCTGCGCCTACGGCTTTTGAAATCATTTTTATTCACGAAAATGAACTATACAGATACGGCTTTGAGGCAGATAAAAGAACCATTCGTGCCGAATGGCTGTATCATAGACCCAAGACCAAAGAAACCGAACTTTTTTACCGCGACTATCAAAATTTTGAACTCAATAAACGAAAATTTAAAGTAAATGACCTTATTGAGAGAGATAGGGTGCGCCCTAATGCACTGTTGCTGTCTGTTGCTGCAAATTTTAATGAAAAACTGGCAGTACAGGTTTTTGATTGGTTGAAGCAGTTTAATATTTTTTCGGGATTGGAAGACGTGGAATACTCTGCCATGAAAATGGATAAGGGAACAGACAGACAGGGTTTAATTGATTTTGTGAAAAAAGCTGATTTGGGGATTGAAAATATTGGTGTAAAATCAAAAGTGAAGGCTTATCGGGTGCAAGATACGGTCTCCACAACGGGCGATGTGAGTATGGTGAGGGATGTGCCGAGTATGGAATATTGGGGAGAAGATGAAGGATATAATATTGGTAATGTGAAGACTTATCATAAAAAATATGACGAAAATAACCTGCCCGTTGGTCAAGTCGAATTTTCGATGGAGCGAGACGAAGCCTCCGGTGTAAAGAAGTATTTTGCTTTGGCTGCACCTGTTTTAGAGGTTTTGAGGAAAGGCGAAATTTTATTTGTTGATGAATTGACCGATAAATTGCATCCTAATTTGGCGCATCAGTTGGTCGGTATTTTTAATTCAAAAGAAACCAATCCGAATAATGCTCAATTGATATTTACGACGCATGATACTAATTTTTTGAGTTCGGGGCTTTTTAGGAGAGACCAGATTTGGTTTGTCGAAAAAGACCGCTATGGGGCAGCTTCTTTGTATTCGCTTGGAGATTTTAAGACCGATAAAGTCAGAAAAGAAGATAACTTTGAAAAAAATTATTTGAACGGAAAATATGGAGCAGTTCCGTATCTTGGGGATTTTAAATAGGCTATCGTGTAGAGAAAATTCATGAATTTTCTCTACACGATACTACGGAATCCACATTATGAAACGCAAAGACAAAAAAGCCGAAGAACGACTAAAACGGCAACAACTCAAAGAAGAACGCCAAAAAGCCAAACGCAGAAAACAAGCAACACTCACACGCGAAACTCCCGAACGCACTGAAAAACAATACATTCTGATAGTATGCGAAGGGAAAAATACTGAACCTTCATACTTCAATCATTTCAAACTTTCTACGGCGGTCATCAAGTCGGTGGGCTTGGGCTATAACACCATTTCGCTGGTAAAAAAGGCGGTAGAACTTGCCAAAGAGGATGAGTACAACCAAGTTTGGTGCGTGTTTGATAAAGATGATTTTCCGGCTCAGGACTTTAATAACGCGATTTTCTTGGCGAAAGATAAAGGCTTTGGTATTGCCTATTCCAATCAAGCATTTGAATATTGGCTGATTCTACATTTTGAAGACCATCAAGGCGGTGCCATGCACCGCGACCAATATGCCGATAAACTCAATAAATACCTCAAAGATTTCGGTTTGAAATACGATAAAGAAAGTAAGGAAATTACAGCGAATATCTTCGATGTATTGCAGTCTAAATTCCCCGAAAAAGATAAAACCAGACAAGCCGTAGCCATTGAAAGAGCCGAAAGAATCTACAATACCTACGACCACAGAAGCCCTGCCGAAGAAGAATCCTCTACAAGCATTTTTGAGTTGATGAAGGAGATAGACAAATATACTTGATGTTCCCAATTTACGGTGGTGTTCGACAAAAATAGGGTGAGCAATTATACGCGAGTCGCAAGGCGAATTCCTTTGCTGAACATGGATATTTGAGTATTAAAACACCCATTTTCACACAAAAACATTCGCCTTGCGACTATTCCCTATTTTACTCGAACACCTCCCAATTTACGAATACTCATTCATCCACAACGAATAATAAACCTACAAAACAACCTACTCAATTCACACGACACATCTCACCAAAATCCTACATCTTGCTTTTGTAATCATTCACATTCAGAATAAAAATGATGAAAAGAATTTGCTGTATCGTTTTGATTTTATTGCCTTTCGGGTTATTCGCTCAAATGAATGTAACCGGAGTTGGTTTTATTGATTTTATCAGTGAAGAATGGAATAACGGTACATCTTCGGGTACGGGCGAATTAGATTTATATACAAATCCTAATGGTGACACTGTTGGCTGCCTGCAAAGACAATCGGATAGGAAATATTTTGTCATAAAAAATATGAATAATCAAAACGAATGGAAAAGATTATTTCAAAACAAGACCGGTCTATACCCTTTTAAATGGGAGGACTACTACGCAGATTTGATTCAATATTATGAAGAGAAAAATGGTTTTGTACGTGTTAAATTTGACGATAAAAACTACTGGATAAAACTTGATGAGTTAGCAGCTAATGATGGTCAGCTTATCCCGTGGAAAAGCTACTTTCCTGCTGTCGGCAGCCACTTGGTGGTCTTGTACAACATGAATTTACGCATTGCACCCACCGTAAATTCAGAAAAAATTATGCTCGTCAAAAAACCACAAAATGAGGACGGTTTTCATATCATTGAACCTACCGGTAACATTCAAGGTAATTGGGCAGAAGTCGATATTCACATTATAGCAAAAAGCGACTATTGCCGAAATGGGTATCGTAGCGTTCCCTCAGTAAAGGGTTGGATAAAACACCTTGACGACAAGGGTTTTCCCAATATATTTCCTGCGAGAATTTTATGTGGCTGTTAGGGGGATAATGGGTATATGATGAAATATTATTACATTCTAAATTTACTCATCTATTCATTTACTCATTCCATTAGAAACTCGGTGAAAACTCCACCTTAATGCCAAATTTACTCACCTCATTCCCCATAGGGCGCACCTCGTCGCGTTGTGTAAGTCGCCACATAAAATCGACTTTGAGAAATCGCGCGATATTTTCCACCCCTACGCCCACTTCGGCATACACACCGTTGAGGTCTTGTAGATTACCGTCTGAATTATTGTTGACATCAAGGTTAACCTGATTCGCAGGACTGACTTTGCTGTACAAGACCTTCCCATGCACCACACTACGGAAGCGCAACCAATCATTCCACGGAATGAGATTAAAAATCAAGCCGCGAAAACGATGTGTCACCCAAGCTGATGCCCACATATCGCCACCATACTCGCGGTCATTCATCATGTTGTATGCCCAGCGATTGTAAATGTACGACTCATTCCCACTATGAATACGAAAGAGTGGCGAAGGCAATTCTCCGAAAATCTTACCGCCTTCGAGTTGGTAATACGTGCGCCCGATGCGTGAGCGAAGTTGTTGCTTGATGCTCCCCTCGATGCGATGATATTCGTAATCGCTCCCCAGAAAATCATGCGGACTGTACGTATAATTGACCGACAAATACGGCTTGTGTGCCCGTACCCGATTAGCGGTTCTGCGCTCATTGCGGATGCTGCTATTGAAATTGAAACCAATACTCCAATCTGCTTTTACATTCAATTCAAACGTTTGAAAAGGGTTCGTACCGGATACAAATTCTTCGCCTGTACGCGGCGAGGTAAAGGTCATGGAGTTGGGCCACGTTTCCACCGTTTTGTGCGTACCTGCGATGCGGGTTTTGAATCCCTGAAACCATTCTTTTTCATAAAAAAGCTGCCCCGTTCTTTGCATGTAGAGGCTATTCGCCAATAGCTGCCCTTCTCCGCGAAATATCGAGTTCAAGATATAATCATGAGATGCCCAGGGACTATAAAAATTAAAATTGGAGTAATCTTTCTTATAAAATCCGCCGATAGATTGCCAACGTTGATTGATTCGTGGCAAATGATATTTAAATCCGGCGTAATATTTCCAATCTTCATCCTTCGTTCCATAAGCAAGGTAGCTATTCAATTCCAATTTTTGATTGAAGGCAAATTTACTATTTCGCATACCAAAACGAAAGCGTTGACCTTCGAGGTCATTCCATGAAAATGAATTATACCATTTCCCAAACTCAAGCGGACCTATACGTGCAAAACCCGTCCCGAAAAGATGACCGAGCCACATTGTCGTCTTGTAAGCACGCGTTCTTTGCAAGGAATCTATCATAAAATAAATCCCGCTTTCGGTCTTTGAGAGTTCCATCGGGCGGAGGCTGTCCCACTGCTGATTATTGCGTTTATAAGCGTTCCAATCTCCCACGAAAGGGTCGCCTGCGAACAGGCTATCAGGGTAAGGTTCGTTGATTTCGATTTTGTCGCGATGTATCGTGCGGAGTACACGCATACTCATATCTCGCTTGCGTTCTGTGATGTTGATATACACTTCGGCTTGGTCGAATGTCTTGAACCAATGCCCGTTAATTCGGTCAAATTCTTGTCGCATTTTGAGGTCACTCACAAAATTGAGATTGGCTTGGTCGAGCAGGTACAAATCCATCGACTTCAGTGCAAAAGTCTCCGCATCAATCCAGGCATAACCCGTAAAGGCAAGGGCTGATTTTCGGCGCGGCGTAAATTCCAATTTATACGACCACCTATCATCGACCATCATACTATCTTCGAGGAAATATTTGTAGGTCGGCAAAGCCCCATTCGCAAAGGGACTGATAAAACCCTCTTCCTGAATGACAATAATATTTTCGTACATATCCGCGTCGGGAATCGCGCTATCCACCGCATCGACCTTAGCAAAGTCACGCACGCCCGACATGCGCGTTGCCTTCAAAATTTCCTTTCTTTTTTGTGGTTTTTTTCGATAATACACATCCGCCATGCGCTCCTTCAACAGCATCGGCAAAAAGGGCTTGCCCACATCCGTACTATCAATATAATCGAACACAAACCTAAAGGGTTTGAATACTCTACGTTTCGTGAATTTTTCTTTTATATTAAATAAATCAAATTCGGTTTTTGCATAATCTTCGTAATAAAAATAGTCGAGTCGATTGGAGCGATTATTCACCTTATTTTTGACCACATTTCGGTACAGCGTAATCGCGGCAGTATCTTTTTTGACCTTACGTTTGGCGGTCACTTCTGCTACATTCAATTCGTAGCTTGCCTCCTGTTTAATTTTGACATCTACTACCTGTGATGTGCCGGGCTTGATTTTTACGACCTTATCCTTATATCCAAGATAATGATACGTCACCGAATTGAATGAGAGATTTGTTGTGGATATTTCGTAAAAACCATTCAAATCCGTCGTCACCCCATCGGATGTACCCGTGAAATAGACGCTGGCAAATGGCAAGGTTTCCCCCGTTTTTCCATCTGTCAATACACCTGTAATGACCGTTTTTTGTGCAAAAATAGCTGTACAAAACAAAGAGAATAATAATACGAAGATAAATCGAGGATAATTCATTAAATAAGTTTTGGTGAATGACCTTAGTTACCCTTACAAACAGCTTACCAAAGTCGCGTGTTGCGTTGGAATAGTTAAAATTAACTTGATTTTGAGGAGGTGTTCGAGTAAAATATGGAATAGTCGCAAGGCGAATGTTTTTGTGTGAAAATGGATGTTTTAATACTCAAATATCCATGTTCAGCAAAGGAATTCGCCTTACGACTCGCGTATAATGGCTCACCCTATTTTTGTCGAACACCACCGATTTTGAAAACTACGGATAAAAACTATCGTGAAATATATGTGCTGATAATCAGACGGTTGCGGCTTTAATAAAAAATTATAATACAGCACACCAACCAAGAATCAAAAAATCAATCGTCATTCTGATTTGGGAGTAGGATATTTTGGTTCTTTGACAATTTTTGCAAAACACCAAATTAACATGATAGAACGCAGATTTCACGGATTAAACGGATGATGCGGATTTTCAACTTTCAACGAGCATATAAATAAAACATCTTTATTTTTAATTATAAATAAGTTAATTACGAAAATATTTCTAAATAAAGTCTATTAATTATTGTAGAAAAAATCCGTGTTATCCGTTTAATCCGCTAAATCCGTGTTCTATTTGTTTTGCAAAAATTGTCAAAGAACCGATATTTTTTATCCGTAGTTTTCAACTTGATTGGTAAAGGATAGGTCGTTTTTTATCGTTATTGAATCTGACTTAGAATATCAATAATGCCTTCGTTTTTCACAATCGTCATTCCCAATCTATTTTTGGATACGCCTTGTTCCAGTTGATAATTGAAAATCGGTTTATTATCTTTTACTGTTGTTTTTAAGAATTGAAATGATATGTTGTCCTCTGTTTTAATTTTGTCCGCAATTTCGAGTAGATGCGTTGAAATGATAAAAACACTTGATTTTATTTTGGCTAAGGCTTTTATAATTAACAATGAAGCATCAAAAGCATCCTTAACATTTGTTCCCTTGAATAATTCGTCAAAGACAATGAAATACATGCCTCCCTTTTGTAATTGGAGTGCGGCTTCCTTCACCCTTTTGACTTCATTCAGGAAGTGACTGTAGCCCAGATTCAGGTCATCCGACAAGTTGATGGTTGTAAACAGTCCATTAAAAACAGATGTTTTGACAGATGCGGCAGGAACAGGAAAACCTATGTGCGCCAAAATTGATTGTTCTTTTGTTTACTTTTAAAAAGATTTAGATCCATTAAAGTCTGTTCGTCATAGTAAAATTCCATCATTCTATAAAAACACGCCACACAAGATTTAATTGTTGGTTTATCAAAACTTTAACTGACACAAAAATGAATATTGATTTTTTATGGAAAATATAACAGAACGCGACTCGCTATACCGACATTTAGAAGCAAGGTGTCGTCATTTAGAAGAAAAACGAACGCGGGATTTCCCGCGTTTTTTATTTGTACCAAAAAAAATAAATCCATTTTTAATGACCTAATGAAAGAAGGAAAAAAAGGCATGTTTAGAAAAGCAGTTGACACTTTAAATGAACAAAAAATAATATACGCCGTTTGCTAAACTTTTCAAGTTTCGTACTCCGATAGCTATCGGAGAAGCATATCACAAATATTAGTAATTAACTAAAAGCCAGTGCATTATGTACGTTTACGAAACTCGAAAAGTTTAGCAAACGGATTTTTAAAATAGTATTTTTATTTTTAAATTGAGAAAAAAAGTGTAAACTACTTTTGTGAGAAATTTAAACATGCCGAAAAAAATAACGAAATTTTAGAAGAGATAATTCACCAAAGCAGAGTGGAGTTCAATATTGAGTAAAGAAAAACAACAAAATCCATCACCCAACATCCTCCCCAATCAACTCCACCGCAATCTTCGCCGACAACAAACAAAGCGGAATCCCGCCGCCCGGATGCACGCTCCCGCCTACGAAGTACAGCCCTTTGATGTGCCGTGAAAAATTCGGATGCCGCAGAAATGCTGCCATTCGATTATCCGAACTCGTGCCGTATAATGCGCCGAGGTGCGAGGACGTACGTTCTTCGATGAGTCGCGGGTCGAGGATGTGTTCGCAAGCAATCAAAGGACGAATATCGCGCCCCAAAATCCGGCTCACCTTTTCGATGATATTTTCCCGTGCTTCTTGGATAATTTCGTCCCAATCCTGCCCCACATTATGCGGCGTGTTGATCATCGTAAACCAGTTTTCACCCCCTTCGGGTGCGTCTGTGGCTTCGTATTTTTGGGTGATATTGATATAGACCGTCGGGTCGTCATAGACGGTTTTGTGGTCGGTCAAGTGTTCAAATTCTAATTTATAATTATCGCTGAAAAAGATATTGTGGACATCCAATTCTGGAAATTGTTCGGTCATTCCCCAATAAAAAATCAATGCGGAAGTGGATTTGGCTTGGCGCAAGGTGCGTTCGGGGGCTTTCTCATTCGGGAGCAATTTTTTGTAGGCATGAAACACGTCCATATTGCAGACGATGCGGTCAAAATTATGTTGCCACTCGCCCACCTTGACGCCGATAGCTTGCTTGTCGCTGATGATAATTTCGTTTACAGGCATCTCCATTTGAAAGTGTACGCCCATAGATTTTGCCAAGTCAAATAAGCTATTCGTAATCTCAATCATACCACCCTTCGGATAAAACGCCCCAATGCCATGCTCGAAATGCGGAATGATATTGAGCAAGCCGGGTGCTTTGTACGGACTGCTGCCGTTGTAGGTAGCGTAGCGGTTGAAAAGTTGAACGAGATGCGGGTCTTTCAGGCGTCTTTTATTGACCGAGTTCATGGTGCGGAAGATGTCAAGACGCGGAATTTTAAAAATCGCCTTCAACACGTCGCGTGTGAGCCATGTACTGCGTTTGTGTAGCGATTTATGGAGAAAAGTGGACGCGGTGGCGCGGTATTTATATCGACTATCGGCGTAGGCACGGACGATAGTTTTTTCTTTGACACCGAGTTTTTCACTTGCCTCTGCTGCGAATTTGAATACATCTGCATGGGCATTGAGTTGTACGCCATCTTCCCAAAAATACTTGCACACAATCGGCAGTCGTTCATAGGCAAATTTCCCCTTCATCGACTGCTCCGCCACTTCAAACAGTTCCTCCACAAACTGCGGCATCGTAAACAAAGACGGTCCGGCATCGAAGCGATACCCCTGCATCCGAACCTCCGACAGCTTGCCGCCCGGATAGTCATTTGCCTCAAATACCGTCACTTCATGCCCCGCCGCCGCCAAGCGTATCGAAGCCGCTATACCCGCAATGCCCGCGCCGATGATGCCTATTTCCATGTGTTGATGAATTGACGAGTTGATGAGTTGATGAGTTGTCGAATTGTTGTGTTGATGAATTATTGAATGGTCGAAGATAAGTATTTTTCGTCAACTCCACAACTCATCAATTCGTCAACTCCACAACTCATCAATTCCACAACTCATCAATTCGTCAACTCATCAATTCGTCAACTCCACAACTCATCAATTCGTCAACTCATCAATTCGTCAACTCATCAATTCGTCAACTCATCAATTCGTCAACTCATCAATTCGTCAACTCCACAACTCATCAATTCGTCAATTCGTCAATTCGTCAGCTCGCATACACATCTGAAGCCTATCCAATCAGTCGGTTCATCGTAAGTTTGAACATAGGTAGTCCAGTCTTTATCGTCTTTATCGACATATGAACCGCCTACGGCTTTGCCTTTTTCAGTGGTCATTTCCGCCACATTGCCTTTGATGTTGTAAATACCAAATTTATTGACAGCATTACTATGATGAGATGCAATACAGGTTTTGTTTGAGTAAGATAAATTACACATCTGCGCTTCTACCTTCTTAGCCCATTTTTTTGTTCGTCTCCATTTTCTGCCTTGTTCACCTTCGGCAATTTGATAGTGAACTTCATCAACAGTCGGTAAACGAAATATACCTTTTCTACCGCTTCGACTACCTTTCCAGATGCAATATTTTTTTGCGCCTTCATGGGTGACACCCACTACCGGATATTCGTTGAATTCCGTTTTGCTGTAATATTGTTCTTTAAATAAATTCCCATATGTTCCCACACATCATTTGTTCGATACTCTGCCGGATTTTCGCCTTCATTGGCAAGATATTTTTCAAAGGCTTTCCAATCGCCGTTGGTCACTTCGTATTTATCCATGTAGAGGTTCAGGGTGATTTTCGCCATATTCATTTTTTTGAAAGATAATGCGGCAAACAAAATTAACGCGGTGATAGTGTAGTAATTTTTCATGGTATATATTTCTGAAAATGAATTTATTAGCAGACACGAGAAAGGTTTTGCATACCGTATTTTGTGACGCCTAAAAAAATGTTAATTTTATTTTTCACGAAGAAAGTAACACACACACACAGAGAGAGAGAGAGGGTGTGTGTAATAAATTGCACAAAACATGTTTTGCATCCTATATTTTCATGTTTCGCTGAAATAATATTTTAAATAATTAAAATTCATAAAAAAATAATAATCAATATTTTATTAAATAATAAAAATTAAATTTGAATTGAAGCGACCTGTACTGACGACTTTAGCCGTCAA
>Ga0209186_1002200_pt1 | contig 14019 bp, 10 predicted proteins | sample SidtaG_FD_187426 | JGI IMG/M metagenome (GOLD analysis project Ga0209186, IMG submission 187426) | Marine algal microbial communities from Sidmouth, United Kingdom - Sidmouth_Male2 metaG (SPAdes) (version 2) | ecosystem: Host-associated > Algae > Red algae > Unclassified | place: Sidmouth...
CGGCGGCCACGCCATCTACCTCAGTCCCGCCGCCGGGCTCGAACTGACGGTCGAATAAATTTAGCAACCAACCCAAGTAACACCTGGCCCCGAGAAACCTTCTCGGGGCCTTTTTTCGTCTTTGTTTCTGATTATGTTGCGCCGCCGGCGGACTTGAGTTGACGGTTGAGTAACATTTACACCCACATTATTAGTGAGACGAGCCCAGGAATTATCCCTGGGCTTTTTTGTCCCGAGCGCTTGTGCCTCTTGATTGATATCACCTACTAGCCGAAATTTCTTTCTGGGGTCCTATTGGTCTGGGCGCGGAACCGTGAAGGCAGGCTTGCCAGCCCTCGCTTCGAACGGCATGACATGCCCCCTATGTTGACGTGGTATCTAGTCGGCGGCGCTTTGGCCGTGCTTGCAGGATGGTGGTGGATTCGCCGTACCACGGTCGCGGAGCTCTACGACCCGGCCCGCGGACTGGGTGAGTGCCCGGAGGATGTCGGACTCGAATTCGACGAGGTGCCGTTCATTGCCGAAGATATGACCCGGCTTTATGGTTGGTGGATTCCCAAAGAAGACGCGATCGGAACGATCATCTGTCTGCACGGCAAGACCGGCAACCTGTCGAAGCGGCTACCTTGGGTGGAGGACTTCCACCGACTGCCAGTGAACGTCTTTATTTTCGACTACCGCGGTTTCGGCGTATCGCGCGGCCGCCCGACCGAACGTGGCCTGTACCGCGACGCCCGCGCCGCGTTCGAAGTGGTGCGTGGCTACCACGACAATGCCGACCATCCGCCCGTGATCGTGTTCGGTCGCTCACTGGGCGGTGCGGTGGCCACTCAGCTAGCGCTCGACAAGGAGGTGTGCGGTCTTGTGATCGAAAACACCTTCAGCAATCTGTTCGACGTCGCCGTGTCCAAGTGGCCGGCTTGGTTTTTACGGATCTTCCTACACCAGCGCTACGATGTCCTCGAACGCATCCCCCGCGTGGATTGCCCCGTGTTGGTCGCGCATAGCCGTGACGACGAACTCGTGCCCTTCGAGATGGGTCGCCTCCTGCATGCCGCGAGTGGCACGTCCACCCCCTTGATCGAGACGACCGGTGATCATGACCACTCCGGATGGCGCACCAGTCCGGGCTACTGGACCAAGCTCGAACACTTCGTGCTGAAATGTCTCGAAGACGTCCCCGCTCACCGCCCCGCCGCGTTCGACGAAGGAACCGCGCAAGCGACGGAGGCACCATGATCGTCTTAACGGCAGGCGTCCCAATCATCCAGAATGGCCATACCATAGTGTGGCAAACTCTTACCATAGTGTGGCAAACTCTTGCCACCTTATGGCAAACTCTTGCCACGTTATGGCAAACTCTTGCCACATGGCTGCGCGCGTTCGCGCCGGCGCGCCGGCCACATTTTTCGATCCTATCATTTGCGCTACTCCTCGCTCTGAGCTGCGCCGGCGGTTGCGCCTCGACCTTGTCACGCCCCGTGGATTCCCCGAACTCTATGGCGGGCAAAGCGATTTCTGGACTCGATTCGCTCAAGGCGCACGGCGACTCAATCGAGGCCCTCCGCGAATCGCGCAGCGGCAGCGTGGTCCTCCTCTATTCGCTCCACGGCGGACAGGCCGGCAGTGCCATCATTGTCCATTCCAACGGTCTGTTTTACACCGCCGGCCACGTGCTCGAACAAACCGGGACCGACTTTATCGCCTACCTACCCGACCGGCGGATCACCAACGCGCGCGCCCTGTTTGTCGACAAGACGCACGACTTTGGCGTCGGCATTCTCGACGGCGGACCCTGGCCAGCCGCACCGATCCGCAGGCAACTCCCCGAACCCGGCGAATGGGTCGCGACGCTCGGTTATCCGGAAGGCTTCGGCAACGGCCAGACGCCATCGGTACGCGCGGGCCGCGTTCGATTTTTGGCCGGCCCGAACCGGCGCCCGTGGTTTGTGTTGACCGACTGCCCGACGTGGAAGGGCGATTCCGGGGGGCCGATCTTCGACCTCGACGGACACTTAGTGGCGGTGACCTCTTGGGCTTCCTTGAGTCCGGCTGCGAACGCCTCCATTCCGGTCGCGTCGATGCGTATTCCGCCCGCTGTCCTGCAAACAGCCTTTCAAGATGCTGGCGAGGACGTGCGCAAAAAACAGGGGTCGAGTTTACTCTTTCTTTCACGCATGTCGGGTACGGCGGTGCCGGACCATCTGCGCCTATCAAAAATTCCCTTGCTCGGACACAGCCTCGGTTGGAATCGCCGGCCTGAACGCAAGTTCACCCGGCAAAAGACGGAGGCGGTGGTCCCCTCGTCCGCGCACCTGGCGACGGTGGAATGCTTGGACGGGCGCAAGCGTCTTTGTCTCGGTACTATCGTCTCGCCCGACGGCTTGTTACTCGCCAAGGAGAGCGAGACGCGCAACCGGATTGACCGGGTTCGTCTCGCCGATGGCCGCGTGCTGCCCGCCCGGCTGCTGGCCCGGCATTTCCCCACCGACCTCGCCTTATTTGCCATTCCCGCGACCAACTTGGTGCACCTCTCCGTCGCCCACAAGCCACCGCAGGCCGGCCACTTTCTGGTCAGTGTGTTGCCCGGTGGAAACTCCTGCCTCGGCCTGCTCGCTAAGCCGGCGTTCGTCCGTGAGACCTTCGACAAAGTCGAGCCGCCCCGTCTGGTCGTCAAGGTCACCCCAGTGCCGGGCGGACTGCGGATCGACGCGGTCACGCCCGAGGCGGCGCGCAGCACTCTCGGCCTCGAAGTCGGCGACACCGTCGTGCGGGTCGGCACCGAGGATAAGCTCGACCATCAGATCCTCCGCAATCTGCTGCGCCGTGTGCTCAACCGCCGCGAACCGGTGGACGCGACCTTGTTCCGCGATGGTCGCCGCGTCGAGACGACCTTGGGCCGGTTTAAGAAACCGCCGCCGCGCGCCGTGCGCGAAGTGACCCGCGGCTTGATCGACTGGATGGCTGGCCCGATCAGCATCCGGCACAAAAATCTCGACGGCACGTTCCGTCACGACACCGTTCTCGCCCCGAGCGAGTGCGGCGGTCCGATGTTCGATCTCGACGGCAACTGGGTCGGTCTCAATGTCTCGCGCGCCGGCCGTGACCGGACGCTTGCGTGGGACGCGGAGACCGTTCTTGAGGTGTTCGAATTGTTGCAAATGCCGATTGGCGAAGTGCAGTAGGGTTCTTTTTTGAGGCCAGATGTGAACGCGCAAGACATCGTCGACCAGATCCTCGCCGAACGCGCACGAGCGTCGGCATGCGCCCCTGCGGACGCGCCCGAGGTCTACGCGCCGGCCAACATCGCCTTGGTGAAATACTGGGGCAAGCGCGACACCGAACTCAATCTGCCTGTGACCTCTTCCCTCTCCGTCTCAATGGGCGCACATGGCACTTTCGCCAAAGTGACGCCGGCCGATTCGTTTTCAGTGACCATTGACGGCGAGGTGATTGCGCCTGATTCCACGATCGCCACCCGCATGGGCGCGTATCTCGATTTGTTCAAAAACTACGGCGGACCCTTCGCGCTCGCGACCCGCAGCACCGTCCCGGTCGGCGCGGGTCTGGCTTCGTCCGCGTCCGCTTTTGCCTCGGTGGTCGCCGCCTTGGACGCGGCCTGTGGTTGGGATTTGAATCTACGTGAGCATTCCATTTTGGCGCGGCTTGGCAGCGGCAGCGCGTCGCGTTCGGTGACCACCGGATTTGTCGAGTGGGTCGCCGGGGAACGCAGCGACGGCATGGATTCCCACGCCCGTCCGCTAGCCGAGACCTGGCCCGATTTTCGACTCGGTTTGGTGAAAGTGCATGACGGTCCCAAGCCGGTCGGTTCGCGCGAGGCTATGTTGCGCACGGTCGAAACATCGCCGCTTTATGCCGCTTGGCCAGAGAAGGTTGCGGGCGACTTGCGTTCGGTCAAAGCGGCCATCTTGGCGCGCGATCTTGGCGCGCTCGGACCCGTCGCCGAGGCAAATGCGGTGGCGATGCATTTCACCATGCACGGTGCCGTGCCGCCGGTCGATTACTGGCTGCCGGCCTCGCGCGAGGCGATGCACCGCGTCATCGAACTGCGCCAACCGGGCGGCGTACCGGTGTGGTTCACGATGGACGCAGGGCCGAACTTGAAGCTGCTGTTCGAGGCGCGTTCGGAGGCGGTGTTGCGTGAAACGTTTCCCAAACTCGAGGTGGTGGCGCCCTTCTCGAATGGGTAGGAAATTGGGTTCAATGCTCCGCTAACGCGGCTCGCCAGCCTAGAAGGCTGTCGTGACGATACGGCCAGGGATGGCCGTACTACTGGCCGGCCAAGGATGGCCGTACTACTGGCCGGCGAGGATGGCCGCACTACTGGCCGGCGAGGATGGCCGTACTAAGGATCGACGAGGTAAGTAGTACCGTCTTCCAGACGGTATCGTTCCGCCAGCCTTCTAGGCTGGCGAATGGCGGGTAACCCGCTGACTCCGCCGCCGGACCGAAGAGCGGGCCTCCACGGATGACTGATCACTGACGACTACTCACTCCCCGCCCGCACGGCGCGCGGCGCTTCCAACAATAGATACAACAAGTTGTCGTGGAACGCCGGATCTTGGGTGAGCCCGAGGTGGCTTTTGAATAGAAAATGAACGCTATCAAAGTCGATCGGCGTTCGCAGGGTGGGGGACCACGGTTGGCCATCGGCTTGGCCTAGGCGTTCGTCGAGCAGGGCGCTTGAACGGATCACGGTGTCGTCGCCCGGCGCGTAGTTGGTCACCTCGAACTCTCCCCGCTGTCCCGGCGTGACTTCGCTCGGCGTTGAGATCGCGTCGCCGACAATGAGGTGGATCTGGGTGCCGAACGGCGGCGAGGCGGGGGTGTCGATGGCGCGGTGGATGGCGGCGGCGCGTTCGAGGCTTTTGCGGACGTGGTCGCGTGCGATGGCGCGCCGCTTGGCGTCCGAACCAGCCTCCGGGAGCAGCTGGCGCAGGACCTCTTCTTGGTCGGGATTGAACAGACCCCACTGGCGTTGCTCCCAGACCTCGGGGTCGTACAGCGACTCACCTTCGGCCAGTCTGACCATGCCGTGGCGGTCGCGCGGCATCAACTGGTAGGTGGCGGGGAAGGTGCCGACCACGGCGGGTGGCGCGTAGACGATCGGCCGGCTGTCCATGCCTTGCAGGAGTTCGGTGTAGGCCTTGACCGAACCTGCGTTGGGTGGCGCGATCAGGATGGCTTTGCCGACCCGCTGCGCGCCGGACCAACGCGGCGTTCCGTCGGTGACTGCGGTGTCTGTGGGTTCGGCGGTGCCGTGGCGGAGATAGTAGCGAGAAAGCACGGCACCCATCGAGTGGCCGACCAGATCGAACTTAATCTGCGGATCGGCGATGCCGTAGCGTTCGCGGTAGACCTTCGCGATTTCCGCATCTTTTTCGGTCAGGAAGGCGTCGAGCAGGCGGGCGTTTTCGACCATGTCACGGCGCCAGTCGTAGGCGAATTGGAAGCAGGTGAAATGGTCCGCGCCGAAATCGACGCCCATCCCGTCGAGGCCGCTGGCAGGGTTGCCGAACGCCGGATCGCGGTAGCCGCCCGCGCCGAGCACGCCGAGGATCTGCGCGTAGGCCTTGAGTTCGATCGGTAGTCCGAACACGCGCAGGCTCACCCGGTCGAGCGCGCGGGTTGCCTCTACCGTGTCGCGGAGTTGGTCGAGCGGCGCGTCGAAGCGCATCGGCAGAGCGAGGGCTCGTCGCCCGGTGGCGGTCTTTAAATTGGAACCGCCTAGGTCGAACGCGCCCCAGACCACGCGCTGTCCTTTCGGCGCCTGCGGATCCTCCAAACGCGAACCGAGAATGCCCGGGATGACCACGACCGGATTGCGTTCGGGGCCGTGGAACTGCGCCGCCCGATTGTACAGGTCGCCGAGCCGCGCGGTCGGGGCATGCTTGGTGGCGCAGCCGGTCGCCCCCACCAGCGAGAGGGTCAGGACCAGCAACGGCAGAGTTCGGAGGCATCGAAGCATGCGCAACGAATGCGCGATCCTCGGGAAAATGCAATAAGTAGCCAGTAGCCGGTAGCGAGTAGTCAGGAACGGATCAGCTTCAATGTTGCCCCTTCGGGACCTAACTTTACCTGCGGGCCAGCTCGTCTGAACTACCGCTTCTCGCTCCTGTTCGCTAACTCCAACCGGCTGGAAGCACGGTTGTTGCGATACCGGCTAGAAGCACGGTACTACTCTCCTGTTGGCTTGACCTTCCACTCCTCCTTGTTCTTCTCAGCTTCTTCCGCGAGAAGATTGCTGGGAACAAAGGCGAGGAGGACAAGTAGTAGCGCCGACTTCTAGGCGGTGTAGGTACACCTGCTTCTAGCAGGTTGTACTTGAGGCACCGATGGACTGCCGCCTGAGAAGGCGGCGTACCGCACCGCCATCCGCTGGAAGCGTGCGCTACCTCTGAACTACCTATGAACTACCTATGAACTACCCGGCTACTGGCTACTCCTTCACAGCCGAACCAAGGTCACGCCTTCGTTCGGTCCGCGTACTTCGCGTTCGAGGCCTGGGTGGTTTTTCCGCCAGTCGCGGGTAAGGCGAAAATCCTCGCCGAACACCACCTCGCTCACCCGGTCGGTTGCCTGCCATTCCGCTAGGCGTCGACGCACCGCGCGGCGGATCTCGCCGCCTTTGCCGGTCGAGCCGTAGCCGTGGACGACTAGCATGAGTTCGGCACCGGCGACGGTCGCGGTGTTGAGCGCGTTCAGCAGTCGGTCGAGCGCCTCGTGGGTGGTCGGCATGCCGTCTTTCACTTTAACCACATGGATCGGTGCGCGGCGCGCGGCGAGCGCTTCGGTCGATTGTTCAAAGCCGCAAAAGGGACACACCATCGCGGCGATCGGGTTGCCGCATTGTTCGCAGTCGTTCATGCCAAGACGCAACCAACTCAGGGGCCGGGCGGTGGAGCGGGCGGCGCTTGGGCTTGGACCATTGGGTCCGGAAGCGGGGCGGTTGCGGCTTGCGGCGGTGCCGCCAACACGGGGCCTTGGTACGCTGGATAAACGGGCTGCACGGCCACCTCGCCGGTGCGGAACGCGCGCAGCACCTGTTGGCGCATCAGTACCGCGAAGGTGAACACGGCGAGGATCGTGCCCATCGGCATGCTGCAAATCGAGAGGCCGGCGGTGGCGAGGCAGAACATGTAGCCTTTACGTTTTTTGAGTAAGAAGCCGGCGATGATTTTCATGGTCGCGCTGATGAATCCGAGCACGACCATGATGCTGCCGAACGCGAGAACCACGGCCGACAGGGTGCCGATGATTTCGAGTTCGGGCATGATCTCGGCGGCACCCCCGCCCTGGAACTGGGATCGCATCGCTTTGGCAAACACGAGATACAATGCCATGCCGCACGACGTGAGAATGCCCAGTCCGCCGAACACCCAATAGCAGACAGCGAGCATGTTGATGTGGTCTTCGTCGCGGACGGTGAAATTCATACGCTTGCGTATCATAGACACGACGGAGGGATCAACATTCCCGCAACACCTCGCTGGACAACGATCCGCATCGCCGGAGTTCGCCGGAGTTCGCCGGCGACGGCGTCTGTTTGTTTCCTTCGACGCGTATTTCTTTTGAATTGCTCGAAAGAAAAGTCGGATGAATGGTCCGTCAATTGAACCGGCCAACTGTGGTACTTAAGATCTACACAGGCTACTCTGAACTCAGGCCACTCTTTAACTCCCCACTATCTTATGAGAATTCTCGCTGCCCTCGTTCTTCTCCCCTTGCTTAGCGGTTTGTTTACACACGCCGTGTTTGCGCAAACCCCGCCACCGAACATCGTCTTTTTCTTCACCGACGACCAGACCTCGAGCGCCATCGGCTGCTACGGCAATCCGATCGCCAAGACGCCGAACATCGACGCGCTCGCGGCCCGTGGGACCCGGTTCGAAAACGCCTTTGTCAGCCACTCGATCTGTTGGGTCAGCCGCACCACCATTCTCTCCGGCCTCACCGGACGCGGGTTCGGCACGGCGGCAAATCCGGACACCGCCCGGCCTGACGCGGTCGCCGAACTGCACACCGACCGGCTGCGCGCCAAAGGCTATCGCACCGGCTATTACGGCAAGTGGCACGCCAAGATGCCGAAGGGCTGGAAGCGTGAAGCGCACTTCGACGAGTTCGAAGCGATCGGCCGCAACCCGTTCTACAAACCGCAACCGGACGGCTCGCTACGCCACGAGACCGAACTCATTGTCGACCGCGGTATCGCCTTCATCGAGAACCAGCCCAAGGACAAACCGTTCGCGCTCAACATGTGGTTCAACGCCTGCCACGCCGAGGACGGCGACCGGCGTCCGGGCATCGGCCACTTCCCTTGGCCGCGCGCGGTCGACGGCATGTTCGACGATGTCACCATCCCGCCGCCACGCTTGAACGCGCCGGAAATTTTCGACACGCAACCCGATTTTCTGCGCACCACGATCAATCGCGAACGCTTCTTCTGGCGCTGGAACACCCCCGAACGGTTTCAGACGAACGTGCGCGCCTACTACCGCATGACCAGCGGTATCGACCTCGCCATCGGCCGTTTTATAACCGCGCTGGAGAAGGCCGGACTCGCCGAAAACACCATCATTGTTTACTCCGCCGACAACGGTTACCACATGGGCAACCGGGGCTTCGCCGGCAAGTGGTCGCACTACGAGGAGTCGCTGCGCGTGCCGCTGATCATCTGCGACCCGCGTGCGCCGAAAGCGCAACAAGGACAGGTCACCGACGCGCTCGCGCTCAACCTTGATTTGCCCGCCACCTTTCTCGACTGGGCCGGTGATGAGATCCCCGAACGCTACCAAGGCCACAGCCTCAAGCCGGTGGTCAGCGAAGGCAAGCCGGACGACTGGCGCACCGAAACGTTTCATGAACATTTCGCGGTGCGTCATCGGATTCCCGCCTTCGAGGGGCTGCGCAACCATCGCTTCAAATACGTTCGATACTTCGACCACGACCACGAGTTCCTGCACGACCTGCAAGCGGATCCCGATGAGTTGGTGAACCTCGCTGGCGATCCCGAACACGCGAAGACCTTGGTCGCGATGCGCGAACGCACCACCAAGCGCGTGGCCGAACTCGGCGGGCCGATCGACCCCTTGAAAGGCAACTTTACCACCTCGACAGACCCGTATCCCAAAGCCGCCGCCGCCCCGAAGGGGCAACCGCCTGCGGGCGCGGCCGGAGAGCCGGAGAAAGGCTTTAGCAAATTGTTCGACGGACGCTCCCTGCGCGCTTGGTCCGGCGATAAAAAATATTGGTCGGTAAAGGACGGCGCGCTCACGGGTACGACCGATGGCTCGCTGAAAATGAACCGTTTCATCACGTGGAAAAACGCGACCGTGCGCAATTTCGATTTACGCATGAAGGTTAAGGTGAGTCCGGGCGGCAACAGCGGTATCCAGTATCGCGGCACCTCGCGTCCGGACCTCGGACTCGACATCGTCACCGGCTATCAATGCGATGTGGTCGCCAATGTGTCGAAGTACAACGGCATGCTCTACGAGGAAAAAGGTCGGCGCATCCTGTCGCACACCGGCGAAAAAGTGGTGGTCGACGCGGCGGGCCAGCCGTGGATTGTCGGCAACTTCGAGGTGAAGGAATTCGCGGCGGACGAATGGCACGACTACCGCGTTCTGGTACGCGGCAATCATCATCAACATTGGATCGATGGCCATCCGACGGCAGACTTGGTCGACTTTCACGAGGAGGGTCGCGCGTTGGAAGGCGTGTTGGCGATGCAGGTGCACCAGGGGCCGGCGATGCAGGTTCAGTTCAAGGATATTCGCATCCGTCACTTGGCCGACGACTTGCCGTTACAGACTGCAGCGGATCATCCGATCCCTGCCGACGCGCGTGGCGTTCGGCCGCAGGGGCGTTTGCCCAATGACTGGAAGCCGCCGGTGTACGGCGAACGGTGAAGGTGAAGGCGGAAGGTTAAAGATGCAGTGAACGCGGCCAGAAAAGCCGGTAGGGCCTACCGCTTCAGCTGTTGCATGGCGGGGCTGTGGTGGTCGTTCGTGATTTCGGCATTTGCCTGCCAAGTGCCGGTGTTCCGTTATGCCTTGGAACGCTGGCCGGCCGATCCGTACCGCTTATTAATTGTCGCGGATTTCGCGTCCGAACTCAGCGCGGACCAGCAGGCGACGATTGCCGCGGCCGACGCGTTGGATCACGCCAATCTTCTGGTTCGGCGGGTGATGCCGGACGAGGTTGAATGGCCTGCGGATCTGGAATCAGGTGCATTGCCGGTGCTCGCTTTGCAATATCCGGCGGCCATGTTGCGCGACGAGGTGATCTGGTCCGCACCGTTGCAACGAAACCAGTTGCAACGCTTGCTCGACTCGCCCGCCCGCCGCGCGCTCGCGACCCAGGCGCTTGCCGGCGACACCGCCGTTTGGTTGATGCTCGAAAGTGGCGACGCGGACGCGGACCGAAACGCCTTCGACGAACTCCGCCGGCATCTCGACACCGCCGAGTCCGAACTGGAACTCCCCGAGGCCATCATCGGCAAAGGCCACGAGCTACCAGAAGGCGGCGACCCAGAGAACGAATTACAGTCCGAGATCCCACTGCAAATCAAATTTTCCACGCTTCGGATCGCGGCGGACGATCCGGTCGAATCAGCTTTGCGCGCGATGTTGCTGCGTTCCGAACCTGGCTTGGGCGACCGGGGCCGGGGTCCCTTGGTGTTTGCCATGTTCGGCCAAGGGCGGACCTTGCCCGCGTTGTTCGCGGCCGACTTGTCGCAAGAGAGCGTGGTGTTCGGTTGCAACTATCTGTGCGGGGCGTGTTCCTGTCAGGTGAAGCGTGAGAACCCCGGTTTCGATTTGCTGCTTAGCTGCAACTGGCATGCCGCCTTGGCGGGCATTGGTTCGGCGATTCCCGAGAAGATTCTGCCGCCCTTATCCGGGGTGATTCTGCCGTCCACCGCCGAACGCGCGATCGGGTCCGAGGATGTTGAAGACCTCGGCTCGACAACTCCGGAGCAGCGTAACAAGTCGCGACCCTTCCTCTGGTTGTTCGTTGTTCTCGGCTTGGTTCTAATCGGGGTCGTAGCGGTTACCCTCCGCGTTCTTCGTGGCTAGGAAGCGTCGCAAGTTTAGGGATAAAATAAGGAGTCGGGCGTTCGAGAAAGCCCGCAAACTGTCAGCGAACGGAACCGTCGATTTTCTTCATTTCTTCGGACCAGCCTCTGTCCAGCCTCTGTCCAAGTTTGAGAAAATCAGAACGCACGATCGGTTGGCGGAGCCGAAACCTGCAGGTGCATGCTATCAGGATTAGGGTAAAAGTAGAGCCATGTGCCGGAAATAAATCCAATGTCGGGGGGACCAAGGGAGACTCAAGATGGTCCCTCAACTGGCACATGGCTCGTAGATTAACATGTAGCAAATGGCGTGCCAACATGACGCAGTCCGTCCACTTAGAAACAGGTCAGAGAACAAAATCATGTACAACGACCAATAATGACGCGGTACGTCTGCGTACATTTGTACGGTGCGGGACAACAAAATCTTGCAATTTCACATCTTGGTAAAAGCGCACAATCTCGACCATTTTTTTGTAAACTCTTATTCCATAGGTTCTTGGGAGGATTGACTGGCTAAATTCGGTAAAATTCCTGAAAAAAAGCCCGTTCCTCACAGACATGGCATAGTGATTGCATCTTCCATGGCAAATACGTTATAAAACACGAAAACGAATGAACCGCATTACAACATTTTGGACTTGGGCGCTGGCAATGACCGCGCTGCTCGGACTTGGACTAATGTCCTCCTCCGCGCTGAGTCCTAGAATGGCCCGCATGGCCGCAGCTGAATCACAGCGCCAACTGCCGCCTCCCGGCAATCCAATGACCATGGATTTCTTCATGCCCGGTGCTGATGCTGGTGCTGCTGCCGCCAAAAACCAAGTCGTTGATGGTGGTGACGACGCCGGTGGCGCCAACCCTGAAGTAGCTGCTGCCGCGGGTGTCATGGTCGTTAATGCCGGAGGCGGTCTGCCGAGTCCTGGATTTGCTTCTGCGTTCAGTTTTTCTCCTGCGGCCGATGATCGCCCTGGTGCTGTGGCGCGTGCAAGTCTTTCTGTTTCGGCTGGACCTGCGGCGAGCGCCGGTGCTGCCGCTGCATCTTCAAGTTCTCCCGGCGGAGTTGGGGGCCGCCCGACTCCGAGTCCCACCTCGTCCACCCCAACGTCCACAACGACCACCCCAACGACCACCCCAACGTCCACCCCAACGACGACGACTCCTTCGGCTCCCGCAACGCCCAATCCGGTTGTAACTCCGCCAGTGGTCACGCCACCGGTCAACCCGCCCGTAGTAAATCCGCCCGTCAATCCACCCGTGGTGAATCCGCCGAATCCGCCAGTTGATCCTGACTGCCCTACCGATGAACCCTGCGACGGCGTTGTCATCCCTGGAGCATCTCGCCCCGGTTTCCAAGCGCAAGACTCGGTCAAAACTCTGCAGTCTCGTTTGAAACTACTGGTGAGTGGTGGCAAATCCTCCCGCACCACCAATGCTGCTTTTTCCTCGATCCGCCAAGCCAACATCGAACGCGTTTGCGAACAACTAAGATTGCAACAATTCCACCACCCAGACTGTAACGTCCACAGGTAAAGAAGTGCCCGGCAGGTCCACACCGAAGCAATCCTTCCCCCTTTTCAGAACCATGCTTGTCATGGTTTCTGTTGTTTGTTGCGCATGCTATATGCCCGAGGCCTCCGGCCAAATTGGCCTACCTCCGAACGCTTACGAAAGCATCATCGAAGCGGGATTCGACGCCTTGGAAGACGGCAATCCGAAAGCCGCCGAACGCGCGTTTAAGCAGGCCATCAACCTGCGCGGGCGCGATGCTGAGGCGACCTGCTATCTTGGACTGGCCTACTACGAACAGGGCAACGTCGTAGCCGCCCTCGAAAATTTCGAGAAGGCGATCATCCTCGATCCTTTCGTTGTTGATTCCTCCTTGTTGTTCTACCGTGCCAAGTGCCTGCGCAAAATCGGCTTACGGGGCATGGAGCGCCAGGCGTGGATTGATTTGATCAAAATCGACCCGCGGGGGCGCTTTGCCTTGAACGGTCACAACGGCATCGCTGAACTGGATCGTACGGGTTCCAAGTACGCCGACGACGAAGTCTGGCGCGCCATGTTCAAGGAGATCGTCGGCACACCCATCCAAGCATGGAAGCAGTACCCGCACGTGGCAGTCCTCTTCTATATGGAATCGGTCATGGCCAAGAGCGAGCAGAAGAAGGATGCCATCGAACCGCTGGCCAATCTCCTGCATGGTCTCAATCTCACCGGCCGTCCGGACATTGTGGTGGAGTATGAGAACCTCCTGTTGCTTGACCGGGGAAAGCTGCCTCCACCCATCTACCTCGACTTAGCGATCGCGCGCGTGACGGTTGGCAATTGTGCTGAGGCCGACGTCTATCTCAAGCAGGTCGAGCAAACCCAATTCAAAGCCCAAGGGCAACGAATCCAGCTGCTCTGCGACCGAGTCCACGACCAGTACAAGCAGCAGATCACGATCGAGGGCGCGAATTTCCGTCTCTACAATTACAATGAGGGGATGCACGGAGACCTCACACAGCAAGCCATCATCCCGGACGGAGCAGTGCGATGATGAGAACGATCCGGAACATTTCTGCCCTCGCCCTTTTAGCGACCTCCCTCTGCTGCCTGCCGGTTTCGAGCTTTGGCAATCCTTCCTTTACTCAAGCCGAGAGTGCGTTCCTTGATGGCGACCATGCCACGGTGGTCACCTTTGCCAACCAAGCGCTCGCGTCCGACCCGTCTCTCCAAGATGCGCGCTTTCTGCGCGGCATGTCGCGTTACGCGCTCGGCAATCTCGGACTGGCGCTACACGACCTCAATACGTACCTCGCCTCCGGCGCGCCGAACTACCGGAGCCAAGCCGAGAAAATGGCGAAGACGCTGCAGTCAAAAGTGGGCCCGTCCACCCCGTCCACCCCGTCCACCCCGTCCACCCCGTCCACCCCGTC
>Ga0209186_1002201_pt1 | contig 14015 bp, 12 predicted proteins | sample SidtaG_FD_187426 | JGI IMG/M metagenome (GOLD analysis project Ga0209186, IMG submission 187426) | Marine algal microbial communities from Sidmouth, United Kingdom - Sidmouth_Male2 metaG (SPAdes) (version 2) | ecosystem: Host-associated > Algae > Red algae > Unclassified | place: Sidmouth...
GCCGCGCACCACGCGGATCTAGTCCGGAACCACTGGTCCGTGGAGAACACCTGCCACTACGTGCTCGACGTGACCTTCGGTGAGGATGACTGCCAGGTCCGGGAACGCAACGCGGCGCACAACCTTTGCGTACTACGCGAGCTAAGTGCCAAGGTATTACGTGATCACCCGGAAAAAAAGTCGATGCGAGCCAAACGAAAGTTGGCCGCCCTCGATCCCGCGTTCCGATTTTCCCTACTATCTATAATCCCTCTCGTTTCTCATGCGTAAGCCCTGGCTATCTGGCCGGGATGAGCATGTTCTCCAACTCCAAGCAATCGCCCCCTGGATCGCGACGGAGCGACGATCTCTAGATCTCTAGATCTCTAGCACGTTTGCAGAACGGATTGCGGGGGGACGCTTTCCGACCTCACGAAGTTCCGAAAAACTATCATCGCAAAAAAAATGCAATAATTGTACAGCGAGAAGAAAGGCCTTTTTTCCGATGGTCGAAGACCTACAGTTGGAAACGGATGAGTAGAGCAGGACAGAACAACTCGATTCCAAGGCTTCGCATTGCCGTAGCTATCGCCGTCTTGGCCTTTGCGGGCTACATGATATACCAAGGGCGCGCTGACCGGAGCGGACCGGAATCGGAAGCCCTAGTGACGGACGAAGCGGATTCCTCAAACGTGACGGCGAACAAGATGGTGGCGTCAATAATAGCGACAGATAAGGTGGAGCCTCCTGCGGTGGCGACCGTAATGATCGAGACGGCGGAGCCTTTAACTGTGGTGTCAGACAAGGTAGAACCGCCAGCAGTGGCGACCAATGGAGCGAACACCGAAGTCGCCGAACAGGCTGAGGTATTGGAAACTGCAACAGAACAGAACGCGTCCGAAGCTGCCGAGGCTCCTGCGAGTTCCACCACGACGGTTGGTGCGAAGCCGAGTGCCGTTCGTCTTGTCCGCCAAGACGATGGTTCTTGGACCTTACTTCGCGGAGGGCAACCCTACTTCGTCAAAGGTGTCGGCGGCGATTCCCATCTGAAAGACTTGGTGGCGGCCGGCGGCAACTCCATCCGCACTTGGGGGATGGAAGAGCGCACCCAAGCGATTCTCGATGAGGCCCATTCCCTTGGTATCTCGGTAACGCTCGGTCACTGGCTCGGGCACAAGCGTCACGGCTTCGACTATGGAAATACCGATCAGGTGGCCAAGCAACTCAAGGACGTCATTAGACTGACCAAGCAGTTTAAGGATCACCCGGCTTTGCTCGCCTGGGGAGTCGGCAACGAAGTCGAGACCGATCAAGATGAGAATGTTACCATGTGGCAAGCCATCGAGGAGGCCGCCGCCGCGATCAAGGAGATCGACCCCGACCATCCGACTGTCTGTGTCGTCGCTGAGCTCGGTCGCGGCAACTTCAAGGCTCGGCTTCTCAATCAGCACTGTCCGTCGATCGATATCATCGGCATCAACGCCTACGACTACGCGTCCAGCGCGGGTTCTCGCCTAGCCTCTACCGGAATCGACACTCCCTACCTCCTCACCGAGTACGGACCACCACTTCCGGGCGACTTGAAACTCGAGCCGACCAGCACCGAGAAGGCCTACATCTATCGCCGAACCTACAAGCTAGGTATCGAGGGACAGTCGAACTGCCTCGGCGGTTACTCCTTCTTGTGGGGGGCTAAATTGGAGGGGACTGACACCTATTTCGGTCAGTTTCTGGAGAGCGGAGAACGGCTTGCCCAAATGGAAATCTTCCACGAACTGTTCAGCGGGGCGGCTCCGACCAACCTTGTTCCCCAGTCCGAGCCCATGACGTTTGATGATCCTACGCAGACGGTCGCCGTTGGTGAAGATTTGTCAGCTACGTGGAGAGTGACTGACCCCGACGGCGACGCCTTGACCTACCGCTGGGAGTTAAAGGCCGAGCTTGCTCGAACCGTTGGCGGGGACGCAACCGCAGGCCGTAAGGAAATCAAAGGAGCATTGCGAGTTGGACGGTCAGGTCAGGTGACGATTCGCCATTCGGAGCCCGGCAGGTATCGTCTTTACGGCTATGCCTTCGATGGTCATGGAAATGCTGCCACGACGAGTGCTAGTGTGGCAGTTGATCCTAGGTAGCCCCTTACCGGTCCGAAGGCTATCGTCTTGACAGATGAATGGGCTTCCTGCGCGGCGGAACTTGCTGATCAGGAGCTGAGCCGGGTGAAAAATCCACTTGGGTTTTTTCTGTTACTACTGGGGAAAATCGACTGGTTTTTCATGTCGAGAGCATCGTGATTAAGTGAGGAGCCAAAATCAGGTTCCAGTAAATTTTCGATTTCTGTCTCTATGCCAAAGGTCAAGCAACAGACCCTCGCCGATGCGCTAGGCGTCTCTAAAGCTACAGTTTCCCGGTGCTTCTCCAATCATCCTGGGATTAGTCCAGAGACACGGGCCAGAGTCTTCCATAAGGCTTCCGAGCTCGGCTACAAGCCGCTGATTCCGCGGACGAGGAAGGCGAATTCTCAAAAGTCGGTTACTCGCATCGCCATGGTCGCATGCGTGCCGACGGGAAAGTTTGGAAATGACCAATTCACCGATCCAAGAGCCGGGGTCCTTGAGGGCATTAACGAGATCGCACTGATCAATGATTGGGTGATGGATAGTCATTTCATCGACCCATTGAAAGTTGATGTGGCTTCCGAATTACAAAGTTTGATCAATTCATCCAAGAGCCAGCCTTGGGATGGGTTGTTACTGGTCTATCCGTTCCCGCGCGAGAACCTGTTTCGGTTGGCGGCGAAGTTGCCCTGCGTCTCCGTTTTTGAGCAATATGGCAACCGAATTCCCCTCGATTGCGTCGATGTCGATGCCCATCGTGGAATAGCCCTGATGGTCGATCGCCTAGTAGAAGCGGGGCACCAGCGGATCGGATTTTACTCCGAGACCTATCCGGTTAATCCACCGTTCGTTCTTCGCCGATTCAGTGCCTTTGCTGAGCGAATGGCTTACCATAGCCTCCGCTTTGATGCGGCGGACACATTCGGTGTCTATCCAGATTCCTTCGGAGAAGACCGTCGCTTTCTTTCAGAGGTGGTGGATCGGGTCGGCGATGGCATGACTGCTTTAGTTTGTGCCGCCGACCACCAGGCCTATCCGGTGATTTCTAGGCTACATGAGGCTGGGATGGATGTCCCCATGGATCTTTCCATCACCGGGTTCGACGCCATTCCGGTTCCCAGTGATATGCCCCAGCTTTGCTCAATCCGCGTGCCGCACAAGGAGGTCGGCATTGCTGCCATGCAACGCTTGGCCACGCTTCTCCAGCTACGCAGCTTCGCCACACGTCACATTCATATCGAGTGCTCCGGTGTCACAGGAGCGACCATCGGACCACCTGCTAGATAAATGATTGCTATTATTAAAGTCCTGCTGTCAGCCACGCTGATCTACCTGGTCAATGAGGTGGTTATCGTGCGGAGTAAGCCGCTACTAGGAAGCCTTATTGCATCGCTTCCACTAGTGTCGCTACTGACCTTTGTATGGATCTACTACGGTCTGAAGTCCGACCCGGTGGCGATGAACGACAAACTGGCTAGCCACTCAGCCGGGGTTTTCTGGTTTGTCCTGCCGAGCTTGCCGATGTTCCTCATTTTCCCAGCTCTTCTCAAACGCGGCCTCAGTTTCTGGCCCAACTTGGGGATCTGCTGTCTGATCACCATGGTGCTCTACGCCCTCATGGCCGCCGCGCTGAAGAAGTTCGGTATGGCGCTGTAGCTGGGTGGTTTTTCTACTGTCGGGGGAGTAGAATACTCGACGCTTCTCTCTGGTTCCGACAATTGGCAGAGGTAGCCCGACGGCGGGGGTTGGATCTACAATCTACGAATCAAGAGGCAAGGGTCCTCGGATGCCTGATCCGATTCAGCACGAACATGGCGTAACAAATCCGGGTCCACCACAGACCAAGCCAACTTCACCAAAAAGCCCTACAAGAGCCACGACGAGTTCCGTCTAAGGGGTGATGGGATCGCAACACTCGGAAGCCTTCCGAACTGCCTCGAATTCTGGCGAGGTCCCGGCATCCGCGCTATCTTCCCACATGTCTCGCAACCAGTTTAAGGGAATCAGCAACCGAGGCCGGTATCTTCTGGGAATCCAGGAGAACAACGAGGTCGATTTTAAAGAGTCACCCGCCGGACTCAGTAGCGACGACCTAGTCGCCTTCGCCAATTCCGACGGCGGCGGTGCGATCCTCCTCGGTGTTCGCGAAGGCAAGGACCACCACAGCGGCTTGCAGATCTCCGAGATCGTCGGCTGTGACGTCGGCGACGGCAATAAGATGTCGATTCTTAATCGAGCCTCCTCCTGCATGCCCCGAGTCGATGTCGAAGTCTTCGTCGAAAACCTCGATGAGCGCCCATTCCTGCGTATTGAAATCGCCGAGGGCAAGAACCGTCCGCACTGCACCGCCAGCGGCACCTACAAAATTCGCGACGATGGTCAAAACACCGCCGTCCACCCCCGTGCCCTGCTCGCCATGTTCGTCGAGAAGGAGGGCGAGCGATTCTTCGACCGTTTCCACCGTGCCACCAGCGAACTCCAAAGCGAGATCAAAGAGCTCAAGGAGACACTGCAAGCGCAGGATACACAAAAATCTTAGCAGGGAGGATCTCGATCTAAGGCTTTCTCCGTCAAGTCCTTGTAGGTCACCGATTCGTGCTTCTCCTCCTCAGAGCCGATCAGCCGCGCCCTTCCGATTAGCGCTCATTGGCGTCCCTCAGCGGTTCCCCCCTCCTCGCCCTAATGGAATCCCCGCGCCGGATTGTAATTGTATCCCGCCCGGTTCGTGGCAGAGATACTATGCGGCAACGTTTCATCACGCCGTTCACTGAAAAGCATCCTACCGATGGCCAATAGACCAGACATCCGCAGCCAGGCACCGCGCCTCCCGAAATTCCAGCCCGGCAACTTCCTCTGGTTTGTTCTGCCGGCACTAGCGATCGCCACCACGGTGACCTGTTTCTACACCATCCAGCCGGAGGAGGAAGGCATCGTGCTCCGCTTTGGCAAATACATCAAGTCGGCGCCTCCAGGATTGAACTTCAAGCTACCACTGGGCATCGACCAAGTCATCAAGATCCCGGTGAAACGTCAGCTTAAGCAAGAGTTCGGCTACGGTTCCTCCCGCGCGACTAACCGTTCTCAGGTCGGTTCGCAGGGCGAATGGGAAGCAGTCAAGACGATGGTTACTGGGGACACCAATGCAGCCATGGTCGAGTGGGTCATCCAATACCGGATCACCGACCCCAAACAATTTCTATTCAACGTTCGCAACCCGGACGGCACTCTTCGCCATGCCTCGGAGTCGGTGATGCGCGAAGTGGTTGGCGACCGCACGGTCGATGAAGTCATCACCGTTGGTCGTCAGGAGATCGAATCCGATGCCTTGACCAAACTACAAGAACTAGTGACCAAATTCGAACTCGGCGTCAACATTGATCAGGTTCAACTCCAAAACGTCAACCCACCGCGCGAAGTGCAGGCCTCCTTCAACGAGGTCAATGAGGCGGAACAGGAACAAAAGACCGCCATCAACACCGCGAACGGTCAATACAATCGAGAAGTCCCACGGTCCCGTGGTGAAGCCGAGCAAAAGATCTCCGAAGCCGAAGGTTACGCCACCCAGCGAATTAACGAGGCCCAAGGTGATGCCGCCCGCTTCAACGCTCTCTATCTGGAGTATCAAAAGGCACCCGAAGTCACCAAACAACGGATTTACCTCGAAACCATGGCCGAGGTCATTCCCAAGCTAGGTTCGAAAGTCATCCTCGACGAAGGTGGCCAAAATGTCCTACCTCTCCTGAACATCGGAGGTGCCGCAGCCGCCGCAATCCAGCAGCGCTAGACCAGCCCGACACCAAACCAATTTTTTCTCTAGCTTACCATCTCCATGAAGGCAGCATTTTCCGCACTAGGTATGATCATCGTCATTGCCGTCCTCTTCCTCGTCTCTCAGGCCGCATACACGGTCGACGAGACGGAACAAATCATCATCACCCAGCTTGGAAAGCCCGTCGGTGATCCCGTCACCGAGGCCGGACTCCACTTCAAGATGCCGTTCTTGCAACAGGTCAACCGCATCGACAAGCGCTTCCTCGAGTGGGACGGCCGCCCAACGGAAATGCCCACAAAGGAGAAGACTTACATCGTCGTCGATACCTTCGCTCGATGGAGAATCAGCGAACCTCTTCGCTACTTCCAGAAGCTCACCGACGAACGCTCCGCCCAGTCTCGTCTTGACGATATCCTCGGTTCTGAGACCCGGAACGCTGTGGCCCGGCACGAGCTAATTGAGTTGATCCGGACCACCAAAGACCGCAAGCCCGCCGTCGATGAAAGCCTCATCCCTGTCGAACCTGAAGAAGGTGCCATCGTCCTTCCCAAGACTCACGCCCCGACTGAAGTCGGTGTCCTCAAGCCGATCCGCAAAGGCCGTGCCAAGGTCGAAGAAGAAATCTTCGCCAACGCCATCGGCAAGCTCGAAGAATTTGGCATCGAACTCCTCGACATCCGCTTCAAGCGTATCAACTACAACCCAAAGGTTCAGCAGCGTATTTTCGCCCGCATGATCTCCGAGCGTCAGCAGATCGCCGAACGGTTCCGCTCCGAAGGTGCCGGTGAAGCAGCCAAGATCCTAGGTAACAAGTCACGCGACCTGAAGCAGATCGCCTCGTCCGCATATAAGGAAATCCAGACAATCCAAGGTGATGCCGATGCCGAGGCAACCGAGATCTATGCTTCCGCCTATAACCAAAGCCCACAAGCAGCCGAGTTCTACCTGTTCATGAAGTCGATGGAAATCTACAAGGATATTCTTGGCAAAGACTCGACGCTCTTGCTCTCGACCGACAGTGACCTGTTCCGCTTCCTCAAGGATGTCAACGGTGGCGTCACTCCAGTCAGCGCTATAAACGGCGCCTCGGCTCCGGCAACTCGGACTCCCGCGCGCCAGCCGAAACCCCAGCAAGTCGATCTCCGCGCACTGCCTGCCGCCAACTAATATTTGCCCCGGCGGCAAGCTCGCCTCCCCAATACAAGACCTAACGGATCCGCACCATGTTTAAGCGCCTCTCCAATCTCTTCAAAGGCTTCATCGGCCTATTCGTCAGCGACCTCGAAAAAAAGAACCCCGAAGCATTGCTCGAGGTCGAAAAAGAAAATCTGCGCGCGCAGATCGCTAAATACAACAAGGGACTCGCCTCTCACGCCGGCCTTTGCGAACGCCTCATGAGCCAGGTCAAGAAGCTCGAAAAGCAGTCGCACGAGCTTCGCGCCAAGACCTCCGCCCACCTCAAGGCAGGGAACAAGAAGCTAGCCGGCCAATACGCCGTTCGGCTGCAGACTGTGAAGCAGGAGCTCACCGAGAACTCCGAGCAGCTCAAGGAAGCCGAGACCACCTATAAGGAACTGGTCAGCGCGCGCGACGTGTCGATCAAGGCTGCCCGTGATAAGATCAACGAACTCAAGCGTGGCCTCGACGAAATGAAGGTCAACCAAGCCATGGCCGAGCTCAACGAGATGGCCTCTGGCATGATCTCCGAGATCGGCGGATCTGGCGACACCCTCGACCGACTTCACGACATGGTCGAAGACGAGCGCACCAAGGCCGCCGGCCGCGCCCGCGTCGCCCGTGACTCGATCGACACCACCGAGATCTCCGAAATGGCCGCCGAGCAGGATGTCATGGAAGACATGGCACTCGCCGATTTCGCAGCCGAAGAAGGCATCGTCCTCGACGAAGAGCCGACCGTTTCCGAAGGCGGAGAAGGCGAAAAGACCATGGGCCCAAGCGAAAGCGCCTAAGCACTAGCAGCACCCAATTCAACGAAGAAGGGCGCTCATCCGAGCGCCCTTTTTTGTGCCCAATTCCGAACACTGACAGCTCCAAACTTGTCTAACTTGGAGAGAGAACGCTTGGGTTCCCCAATCAATACGCTACCCTACAACCGATGAAGTGCGACATCTGCGAAGAGAAAGCCACTGTATTCCTGACCCAGATCGTCGATGGGCAGATGCAGAAGGTGAATCTCTGCGAAAATTGCTCCAAGGAGAAGGGCGTCACCGACCCCACATCATTCGCCTTGGCCGACCTTCTCGTCGGCATCGGGTCGTCGAAATCAGTCGGTGGATCGACAGTAGAAACTCCGTCCAACCCAGGCCTCCAGTGCCCTGATTGCGGCTTCTCTCAAGCCGACTTCAAGAACGTCGGTCGGCTTGGTTGCAGTGTCTGCTATGACACCTTTAAGAACGATCTCGATGATCTGCTCAAGGCCATGCACAAGGGCACGAAGCATGTCGGTAAGGCTCCGTCACACCTGACCGAGCTATTCCACTTCCAGACCGTCATCGATGAACTCAATGACTCGCTTGAGACCGCTGTCGCCGACGAGAACTACGAAGAAGCCGCACGGCTTCGGGACGAAATCCGCCGCGTCGAGGAACAGCTCGAAGCCGCCAGCCAAGAGGCTAGATAATCGGCTATGATGCGATTCACCACACTCCTCAAGCATCCTGCCGAATGGATGCAAACCGCAGGCCCGCACTCGGACATCGTCATGACCAGCCGGGTCCGGCTTGCACGAAACCTCAGAGGTCACCCATTTCCCGGTTGGAGTAAGAAAGACGACCGGCTCGATGTTCTCGGCATTATCCGCCCGCACCTAGAGGAGTTGGACGAGATGTCCGACGCCTTTTCCCAACAACTCGCCGATCTGACCTCGATACAGAAGCAGGTGTTGGTCGAGCGGCACCTGATCAGCCGCGAGCACGCAGCCAAGTCCGACGGATGCGCAGCCGTCATGGACCGCCAGCAATTCATCAGTATCATGGTCAACGAGGAGGATCACCTGCGCATGCAGGCCATCCAGCCCGGACTCAATCTGACCGAGGCCTACCGTCAACTCGACGACCTCGACAGCCGCCTCGACAGCAAGCTCGACTACGCCTTCGACCGCCGGCTTGGCTACCTCACCGCCTGCCCGACCAATCTCGGCACCGGCATGCGTGCCTCGGCCATGGTCCACCTGCCGGCCCTCGTACTGTCGGAACAGATCAATCCAGTCATCCAAGCGGTGAACAAAATCGGCCTCGCCGTCCGGGGCCTCTACGGCGAAGGCACCGAAGCCCTAGCCAACCTGTTCCAAGTCTCGAACCAGAATACCCTTGGCGAACGCGAAGAAGAAATCATCGCTCGCCTTCAAAAGGTCATCGAGCAGATCATCGAGCACGAACGCAATGCTCGCCTCAAGCTGATCGAAGAGAAGCCGTCCATGGTGCATGACCAGATCGGCCGCTCCTACGCCGTCCTTCGGCACGCCCATCTAATCGCGTCGAAGGAATCACTCAATCTCCTCTCCATGCTTCGACTTGGAGCAGATCTCGGATGCTTCCCCAGCGGAACCCGCTCCCTGATCGACGTTCTTTTTACCGAAATCCAACCCGCTCACCTGCAAATCGCCGCCGGTGAAAAGCTCGACCCACAGGAGCGCGACGCCATGCGTGCGGAAATTCTCCGCACCCGGTTGAAAAGCCTCCCAGAGCCTGATATGGTAAATAAAGGTGGGATTCCCGTTGCAGACGGCAAAATCCCCAACCCGCCCGATGATGAATAATTTCACTCCACGCGCCCAACAGGTTCTCGCTCTCGCACGGAAAGAGGCCGATCGATTCAACCACAACTACGTGGGAACCGAGCACCTCCTTCTCGGAGTGATCAAGCTGGGTCAAGGAGTCGCGGTCAACGTCTTGAAAAAGATGCATCTCGACCTTGATACCGTCCGGATGGAAGTGGAGAAGCACGTCGGATCTGGTCCCGAGACCACCACCGTCGGCAACATCCCCTACACTCCCCGGGTGAAGAAGGTCCTCGCCCTTGCCGGTAAGGAAGCCAAAGCCCTCAACCACTCCTACGTCGGCACCGAGCACATTCTACTCGGCCTGCTCCGCGAAGGAGAAGGCGTCGCCGCGCGGGTTCTCAAAAGCCTCGAAATCGACATCGCCCGCACGCGCAACGAGATCCTCAAAGAGCTGAACCCTAGCTTCAGCCCCGAGGACAGCACTTCCGAGGGCGGACCTGGCGAAGAAGAATTTTCCGAAGCCGCCGCCTCTGGTGGTGGCCCTGGAGGCAAGAAGGAGTCCAAAACTCCGGCCCTCCGCGCCTTTGGTCGCGACCTGACGGAACTCGCTGAGAAAGAAGAACTCGACCCTGTCATCGGCCGTCAGGAAGAGATCGAGCGCGTGATTCAGATTCTCTGCCGCCGCACCAAGAACAACCCGGTCCTCGTCGGTGAGGCTGGAGTCGGTAAGACGGCAATTGTCGAGGGCCTCGCCCAAGAAATTCAGATCGGCAATGTCCCGGAGATCCTCCGCAACAAGAAAGTCATCACCTTGGACCTCGCTCTTATGGTCGCTGGCACCAAGTACCGCGGTCAGTTCGAAGAGCGGATCAAGGCCGTCATGGACGAGATTAAGCGCTCCGGAAACGTCATCCTATTCATCGACGAACTCCACACCATCGTTGGTGCTGGTTCCGCCGAAGGAGCCATGGATGCCTCTAACATCATCAAGCCCGCTCTGTCCCGTGGCGAACTCCAGTGCGTCGGTGCTACTACCCTCGACGAATACCGCAAATACATTGAGAAGGACGCTGCCCTCGAACGACGCTTCCAGACCGTCAAGGTCGAGGAGCCGTCCGTCGATGACGCGATTAAGATTCTCCTCGGTCTGCGGAGCAAGTATGAGGTTCACCACAACGCGAACTTCTCCGACGACGCCATCGAGTCTTGCGTCCGTCTTTCCGAACGCTATCTGACCGGTCGTTTTCTGCCGGACAAGGCGATCGACATCATGGACGAAGCCGGCGCCAAGGCCCGCATCGCTGCCATGACCCGTCCGCCCGAGCTAAAGGGCATCGAGGCTGATATCGAGAAAATCAAGACCGACAAAGAGGCTGCGATCAAGGATCAGGACTTCGAGAAAGCCGCCGCCCTGCGCGATTCCGAGAAGCAGACCAAGAAGAGCCTCGACGACAAGCTCGACAAGTGGCGCGCCGACAACGAAGAGCATCGCGTCGATGTCACTGAAGACGACATCATGTCCGTCGTGGCCAAATGGACCGGCGTTCCTCTCCAGCGTATGGAGAAGGAAGAAGCGACCCGTCTCCTCGAGATGGAAGCCGAGCTCAAGAAGCACGTCATCGGCCAAGACGAGGCAGTCACCGCCGTCTCCAAAGCCCTGCGTCGCTCCCGCGCCGACCTCAAGGACCCCAATCGTCCTATTGGTTCCTTCATCTTCCTCGGCCCCACCGGTGTCGGTAAGACCTACCTCGCTAAGCACCTCGCTGAATTCATGTTCGGCGACAAGGAAGCGCTTATCCAGATCGACATGTCGGAGTACATGGAAAAGCACACGACCTCGCGTCTGATCGGCTCTCCTCCAGGATACGTCGGCTACGATGAAGGCGGACAGCTCTCCGAAGCAGTTCGTCGCCGTCCTTACTCTGTCGTTCTGTTCGACGAAGTCGAGAAGGCGCACCCGGATGTCATGCACCTACTTCTCCAGATTCTGGAAGAAGGCACGGTCACCGACAATTTCGGCCGCAAAATCGACTTCCGGAACACCATCATCATCCTTACCTCGAACGCAGGTGCGGAACTGATCAAGAAGCAGAGCAGCCTCGGCTTTGGTGCCATGGGCACTGGCGAAGAGGACGGTGAAGGCGACTACGCTGGCATGAGCGAGAAAATCGTCGGTGCCGCCAAGAAAGTCTTCAAGCCTGAGTTCCTTAACCGTCTCGACGAGCTCGTGGTCTTCCACATGCTCGACAAGAAGGTTCTTGTGCAGATCGTCGAGCTGGAAATCACCAAGCTTACCGAACGCCTCAAGGAGAAGGAGATCACCATCACCCTGGACGACAAGGCCACAGAGTTCCTCATCGAGAAAGGCTACGACCCCGATTACGGCGCCCGGCCCATGCGTCGCGCCGTCGAGCGTCACCTCGAAGACCCACTCGCTGAGTGGCTCCTCCGTGGTGACATCGGTCCCGGTCAGTCAGCGAAGGTCACCCATAAAGAGGACGATAAGAAGCTCACGATCACTTCGAAGAAGGGATCTGGCGGAGCCAAAGAGACTGCTTCGAAGAAGGGTTAGTCCGTCGCTTCATCACTTCTCAGTAGGAGCCGTTCGCAACCCAGTCCATCTGGTTGCAGGCGGTCGGAAGTTCCGTACGGCGGAGCGACCGTCCCTACCTTCTGCATCAGGTCGGCAGTGCAGTCCGGAGCGATCCTGGGGGCGTTTGCATCGGGGTCAGCGCGACGGACGACGGACGGCGACCGAGCGACCGTCTTACCTTGAGCTTAAGTTTCAGGTTGGCATGGCTACCCGGATGGTCTGAGCCAGCGCCACTGGCGCTTCGGAATCCAGTTAGCCAGTGCCTCGGATGTTGTCTTCAGCTCCTCCTCGGGCGGCGTAGACGTGTCTGTCTACAAACTAAGCCAAATCGACGAGATCCAATTTAAGTAAAGGTCAATGCAATCTGGTCCGCAGGGGAAGACACCTTCACGTCCTTTGGCGGGCAAGAATGCACCGTTCTCCTATCCGAGGACATCGCCACCAAACTGGCGCAAAACCACAACGATACCCTCAAGGCGACCTTCACGCAGAAGAAGGGAAGAAGTCCTCGCCTGTGGATTACTTGAAGTTAAAGACCTTCCATTCCCAGCAAAAGGCGATGGAAAGAAGGGCAAAAAAAGAGACCGAAGAAACCAATGTCCCGATAAGAGATCGATCTGGAGAACGGAAAAATGGCTCGACGAATTTTCTTCGAGGACGAAGTCGCCATGCGTTTCCCCCCAGAACCACCACTCGCCGAGCCGACGGAAGTTATCGAGTCTGACGATGACCGGGCCATCGACAAGAAAATCGAAAGCGAAGAGCGAAACTGCCTGGCCATCAAAGGCGAGTCGGAGGACTGCGAGAGAAAGGATGGTGGAGTTTTCATTAGTCTCTTCCATAAGTTCGACGTCGAGCGCAGCTAGACAGCCTAGTAGAGAGGGGACTTCGCAAGCGGGAGATGCTAGAAACCGGCGATGAAAGTCTTATCAATTGGTTCGAAGGACGAAGGACGCGACATCCGTCTTCTGTGTCACCGAAGAGAAGCACAAGGGCCCGCATACCGACATCCGACATCGATCCCGCATCCCGCATCCCGCATCCCGCATCCCGCATCCCAATTCCCAATTCCCAATTCCCCCAACCCGTATACCTTCCACTATGCCGACGAAACGCTCGATCATCGTCCTCGTGCTTCTCCTTCTGCTTTGCCTCGGCGGCGGTGGACTGAGCGGCTGGCTGAGTTCCGATAGCCTCGGCGATTGGTATGAGAACCTGAACCGCCCGTCATTCACGCCTCCTGGCTGGCTGTTCGGCCCAGCGTGGTCGATTCTCTACACCCTGATGGCCGTGGCCTGCTGGCGGGTCTGGCGCCGTTGCTACGGTTCGTTCAAGGCTATGGGTTCCGCCCGGACCTGGTTCTTTGTGCAACTCGCCCTCAACTTCGCTTGGACCCCGGTCTTCTTCGGCCTGCACGCCATCTGGCCTGCGCTCATCGTCATCATCCTGCTCTGGCTAGCCATTGTTCAGACCATAGGCGCCTTCGCCAACTACGACAAACCAGCCGCTTGGATGCTCGTCCCCTACCTTGCTTGGGTGACCTTCGCGACCGCGCTCAATGGCGCGTTCGCGTTCATGAACGAGTAAATTCAGAGGCAGAGCAACTTTTCTTCTGTAAAAGTGAGTCTGGTTAGATTCGAGGTGTTGTTTCGTTTTGGATTTGGTTGAAGTGGCAGGCGGCTAAAGGAGGGATGATTTGAGGTAGGATCTGCCGGTTTCCCATTCTTCTGAGATCTCCATAAGAACTGCGGAGACAAGGCGAAGCAAAGACGCTTCGTTGGGGAAGAGTGAGGCGACTTTTATGCGCCGCTTGAG
>Ga0209186_1002204_pt1 | contig 13999 bp, 19 predicted proteins | sample SidtaG_FD_187426 | JGI IMG/M metagenome (GOLD analysis project Ga0209186, IMG submission 187426) | Marine algal microbial communities from Sidmouth, United Kingdom - Sidmouth_Male2 metaG (SPAdes) (version 2) | ecosystem: Host-associated > Algae > Red algae > Unclassified | place: Sidmouth...
CTTCCGCCAGTTGCGCGGCCGCAAAAACTGCAGCGGCAGCACGGTCGTCAGGCGGGCCGCCACGCGTGCGGCAGGGTCCCGCCCCCCCTTGGACCCCGCCACGCGTGCCGCCACGCCCGTCACCGCCGGCAGCAGAGCCGAAGGCACGCGGTCGGCGACGGCCACGACGGGCGGCGCGGTGAGCGCAGCGGCGGCGGCCGCCGCGGCGGCACCCGCCGCCGGCGCGTCGGCGGCGGAAAGGCGCCCGAACAACCGCAGCGACGATGCACAGAGCGCGTCCGCCGCCGAAGGCGTGTCTCCGGGCGGCGGCCACACGACCCGCGTCCACGCGCGGCCGTCCGCGAGGGCGGCCGCCCACGGCGGGGGGCCACCGAAGGCGCGAACAGTACCTGCCCCCGTGGACTTTGCAGCGGCCCAGCGCTCAGGCGGATGTTCTTACGGTCCCCGCGCTGCCACGTACCTCGGTGGCGGCAGCTCTCGCCAGCGCAAAACGAAACAGACAAACATGCCAAGGAAAAAACAAACCGAAGGGAAAAAAACACTTTCCAAGAGGTCGTCCATCTGCACGTCTCCTACAGCGCCATTCATCCATAGCCCGTACTCCACTTTGTGCTCCCCTACAGGTAGGGCGCCAGGAACTCGGCACGCTTGCTATAAACATGCTCCGTCATGGCGTCCCGTAAAGCATCCTGGTCCATCACTGCCGCCCTGGTTTGCAAAGAGAACAGGAACGAGCCGGGCGGGGGCTCCACCCCAACTCGTACCACTGGCATCTAACCCCTAGGCAGAGGGTCGAGGGAAGTATGCACGACGACGCCGTGCGCAGCACCGCGGCCGCGCCCAGCCGGATCGTCACTACCGGCGGCCGCAGCGCCAGGGGCGGAAGAGGCCGCCACCCCACCGCCCACCCCACAGCTTCTTGTACCGTCGTCGCGACCGCGACCGCCGCCACGGCCAGCCGGATTGTCAGCACCGGCGGCCGCAGCGCCAGGGGCGGGCGGGGCCGCCACCTCACCGCCCATCCCACCACTTCTCGTACCATTGTAGGAACCGCCGCTGCCGCTGCGCGCCGCGGCGGCGGCAGACATGCGCCGAATGCCAAAGAAATCACCCCGCCGCTCCAAGACAATCATGTTGTGCAAAAGTGCCATCCCCTTAACAGCCTGAATCATTTGCGGCACGGTCGTGAATCTCCATGGCCGCAGGAGCATGCGGCGCCTCGACGTCAGCACACCGTACAGGCGCTCCACGTCTTTTCGCAACGTCTCTTGGAGACGGTAAATGATGCGCTGCTTACGAGTGCTCGGGTTGGCGTAACATGACAGGAACACAGGATATTTGTGGTAGACTTTGTCCGTGAGGTAGTACAGCATCGTCCGCGTGCGCCCGTTGACGGTGTAGGGCAGGTCTTTGGGCGGCCAGTTGTCGTCCATCATGTCTATAAAGAGCGGGGACTGGCCAAGCACATTGAGGTAGTTGTGCGATCCAGGCGCGCCGGCAAAAACGTGGTGGATGTACAGATCATGGTCGCAGATTGTCTCGAGTACGATGGCGCGCCGCTTCTTGCGTGAGATGTACTGACCAGCCAGGGCTTTGGGGCACCCCCGCCACTCCCAGTGGGAGCAGTCGAGAGAGCCAATGCATCCCGGTAGGCCCCTCGCCGCGCTGCGCTCCATGATGGCACTGAGCTTTGTCTTTGTTGGTTAGCGGAGGCACTCGGGCTCGTAGCGAGTGATCAGGAAATCGAGCAGCTTCTTGACGCATATCTCGATAGTCGCGTTGGATAGCCGCACGTACTCGTCGGCGCGGTCATAGGCCTCGCCGAACGCGAGGACACGAAAGGCGGCCACGAGCTTCTGCAATGCGTATGCCTGTGGCCGCCCCATCGCGTTGACCGTCTGGCGCCAAAAGGGCTCCTCCTTGATGCCCTCAAAGATGCGCTCAAACACAATGCGGGGCACCCGAAAGCGGCGCTCAAACGTCGCTTCGTCATAGACGGGCTCGTTGCCGTCGAGCCCGAAGTAATCAGCCATGATGCGGCGCATGCTGCCCTCAAAGTCTCGAACTCGGTTGGCGCGGCGGCCGGGCACCGAGCCGACGTACGCACGGGGTCCATAAGCGCCTCCGCAGCGCAAGCGCAACGCGTTCGTGATGGCCACAGACCGAGCAGCCATGACGGCGGCCGCGGCCTCTTCCGCCGACGGGCTGCCGTCCACGGCAGCATCCTTCTCTGACGTCAAATCGGGCGTGGACGGGGGAGACGGGGTGGCCGACGCGTAGCGATGCGGCTGTGGTAGCGCGTCCATGACTGTGGTCGGGCGATACAAGGTGGGCGGGGGCAGGGGGAAAGCGCGCAGGCGTGCTAGCGTGCGCGGTGACGGGGGTGCGAAGATGGTGTCGACGGTGGCGGCGGTAATGCCCGCGATGGTGGTCGCGACCGCGGTGGTGACCGCAGCGGTGTGGTGCCCTTCCCGGCGGCGTGTCCCCCTGTACACACCCCCCGCACCTCTAGTGCTCCTCGGTGGGGGGGGTGCCTCAGATGGCTGGAGGCGCACAAGGGAGAGCGACAACCATAGTTGGGTGGCCCACACACTGACCCCAGAGGGGGGGGCGCCCCTCCAGCCCCCGCTGCTGTGGTCCCTCGAGCAATTCGGCCGGCTGTCTATTCAGTCGCCAAACTGGGCATGAGGCTGGGCAGCCGTCATCCAGCAATGTGCGGACCGAGCCCATGGCGCAGTGCTGCAGACTGACGGTCACCCGTCACTGAGCCCACCGTTCTGGGAGTTTGCGCCGCGAAGTCCGTGGGGGGGAGGATACGTTACCCATCGCCCTCGCACCCGCTTTCGGGCACCCAGAGTCACAGAAAAAATCATGACAGCTCCTGCTCTTTTCATGAGCCTCGCGCAATCAGTGTGTCGGCCTCGCGGCCATCACTTTCCAGGCCCCGAGACGCTGTCGAGGGGGTCTCGCTGCCGCTCTCAGCCTGTTTTCAGCCACACAATTGCGCGTGTGCGCACCGAGACGCTCTGCCGCACCGCGCTGTTTTCTTGGCGCGCCCCGCCCCGTACGGGTCATAGTAGCGACTGTCGTACCTGGGATGGGCCACGTGACAGGGAGAGTGCCCCGATGCTTTCTCGCTGTACATGCCACGCTTGCAGTCCCATGAACAATCCGCAGGAGCCCCGCGCAACCCCTCGTGCTTGGGTCAACCTGGCCACGCATTCACTGGCTGAGACGGTCCTGCAACGGGCTTCCGCGTCGGCCTCGGTGGCGTTCCGTGCCCCAACGATATTTTTTGCACAGCGTCCGCACCGCCTGACTGGGCTGACCAGAGAGGCCGTCGTGAGGGAGCGGTATTTGACGGCTTTGTCAAGCCCGCGCGTCGGGGTAGATGACGTTGCAACGTGGCACCGTCTTGATTTGGTCTGTAACGAGCCCCGAGGCCCAGATTGGCCGCGTTCGGTCCCAAATTCGCCCATTTGGGCTCGTTCAGAGGTTCGTATGTGCGAACCCGGGAGATTAGAAACCGTTTTTGGGGGAGGGTTCGCACCAGGGGTTGTCAGAATACGGTTTTTTCGCCGTATCCGGGCCAGAATACGGATATAATCCAGAATATTGCGCAGAATATTCGTCCATGATTGTCCATTGAAGAAAAACATACCACATACGGAAAGCTCTGCACGTCTCTATGTCAATATCCCGAGCTGCTGGGCCAAACTGATGTCGAATATAGTCGTTTTGTTTGCAATTACAGTAGCCCAGGATATCGGATATTTATCCTGACAACCCCTGGTTCGCACTGTACGATCCAGCGTGCGAACCAACGCTGATTTATGCGGTTGTAATTCCACTCATTGTTTTATGGCCTTCTGTGGATTCTGGCACGCTTGTGCGGGCAGATCGAACGCCGACGCTGCTAGGTTGTGCGTATCGGTGCCACGTGGACAACGTGGCGCAAATATCTGCTACGTGTGTGAACTGGCGACGCTGGTGGCTGTGCTCTTAAAGAGTGGGCGCACGCAAGCCCGTTCTCGCAAAACATTCTTGTCAGACGGCATGTTGCAGCACAAGATCGTCGGGAAAGTTGGGCGCATACTAGACGTGTACTAAGACGCGTACTTTACCAAATTTCATGTACTACAGGCCCGATTGCCTTACTGGCATCAATTCGGAGCGGCCGCCGTGGGGGGGGCGCCGAACGCACGTCATCTGGCGGGGGGGGGGTCCAGAACGTGGGCTACAAGTCTCACGTTCTGGCCGCGGTGGGGTGTACCAGGTAAATCGGGCCAGATTCGTGGGCTTGTAGCCCCTGCTGAAGCAGAGTACAAGTGACGCGCACACAAGGAAATCGAGTATGTCGTCATCGGTTCGGAGCGTGTCAGCGCCGGTCAGGGCGGATTGTCACCTATCAATCGAGGTTGGGCATCCCTGGCCTGCCAGAAGCCACCAGCGCTCAACCCGTAGAGGCGACGGCTCGGGGGTCATACATCACTTCCATTGCTGCAGCTCGGGAGCTCCACGTGCTCTCGAGTACTGGACAGAGTCATCATATTCTTTCTCACCGCTGCGCCCGAGTCGTGTGCAGGCGCACTACAAAGACGTGCGGGCGCCAGAGACGGACACTGGCCTGGCCCCTGTCCATGTCTCCGTCCTTGCCCCGCGCTGTCTGGCCTGCTCCCAAGCGCTTCTTTGTTACACGCACGTCTCTCAACCGGGACACTGGAAGCACGCATTGGCGAAACCTCGACAGGCACCTCTGCAGTTACCCATTTACCCTGCCCTCCCCACCCTCACACCCATCCCATACCCCTGCCCCCCGCCTCCCCTCCTCATTCGACATCCGTGTCCGCTTCCGCGTCACTGTCCGTAAATGCGTTCACGACAAAGCGAGCGGCGCGCAGCTCTACAGAGGTGGACAGTACCTCGTCAGGCATGACTAGCAAGCCATGTCGTTCGCAAAGGTCCTCCCAGTCATGCTCGACTGCGACCCAACCCACAATGTCATTGACATCCACAATGTCCAGACGGGCCGCATACCCATTGGATGGCACCGCCCATCGCAGTCGCTGACATCCGTAGTCCGTCAGTACACACCCCTCATGAGGTGGCGCTTCCTCTGCCCGCCGTACGACCAGTCGCTTCCGTCGACCAGTCCGGGACTGCACAAAGAGTGCAGCTTGCCCGTAATACTGGGTGCCATCTGGCCCAGTTTACGGAAGCCAGTCATACCACGGAGCCCCATGGAGGCTCGGTGCCGCCCGAATAATGTTGGCCACCCGACCACGCGACGGGGCGGACGGATTACCGTAGTACACGGAGTCACAGTAGTACAAGGTCTCGCTGCCCTCCTCCTCCGATACAGCACAGAGTCCAGGAATTTTGCGGTTGCGCGCCAGCTGCGCCGCAGTACAGCGCCGAGAGAACTGGAGAGGTCTGCTGCGGCGCCCGGCGTTCGCAAACGTTGCATCTGGACCGGCTATAACTGGGCGCTCCTCTTCCTCGAGCAAGCAGGCAGCCACCTGCTGGTTCACTAGCAGCTGCTCAACGAGCTGTTCCCGCCTCTTGTTTGTGGACTTTTACGCAGCTTTCACTGCCTTGTGCAGCTTCTCATTGTGGCCTGTGTTCCCGTCGAACAAACTGGCCCGCAGGCGGAACTCATCGAGTAGATGCACAGCAAGGCGGTGTAGCTTTGTACTAAGTGACGGACCAAGTAACGGCTCGTAGTAATCGACGACCCATTTCCCCGCCGTTTCAGCAACTGCCGCCGCTTGCGAGCCAGTGATTCCACCACCAGTACAACACTCACAAAAGATGCTCATCGTCACGGCCACGAGCGCACACACGGCCCGCGTCACAAGCCCGTGGTCCGTCTCGTCCTGCAAGGAGCCAATTGCGGCGACGACGGCGAAGGGTAAGAATGGGAGAGCTCGCCGGTGCTCGCTACCCGTCAGCGTGGCCTGCTTCGTAGCCTTGGTACGAGATACCTTCATATCAGACAGATACATCCGAGGCCAGAATATAGATGACACAGTACACGACACCAGGGCAGAAGGAAACAGTACATGTACCCAGCTCAACGTCAGTATGGCTTTATGGAAGACTCAACAACGCGCCACTGTCACTGACTGTGCACTTCGTTTCACCTGGTACACAACACCTTCGTTTTCTAAAGTATGGCGTACCCGGGGTGTATGTGTGGCACGCGTACACGGCGTGAGGCATGTTTGAACCTCATGTTGATGGCGTGCTCTGTATTGGTGGCAGTTCCCAGACGTACATGGCCACCCCGGGAGAGCGGTCTTCCGCAGGTACTCGGGTATAGCGTTTGAAACCTTGCGGTTGACACCAACGTCCATGCCCTGACCAACAGAAGACAATATCACAGTACATGAGCGCGCAAGTATGTACACGCAACACGTCGTTAGTACAGTGACAGCTCCCATCAACACACGCGGCCTGGCACAGGACACTGCCAAAGTACTGAACATCCAAAAAGAACAGGACAGTAAAGAAAAGACTCTCGTAGATTGTGAGAAACGTACATGGAGGCGGTCAAATCCTGGAAAACGATACAGCATGCGTGGGCCGTTACCCAGCCCCGCGCACGCGGCAAGAGAAGGAACCATGCTGTTCAAACTGTGCTCCATCTCTGCCTCAGTACGCAATGCGCCAGAACCGCGGAAGTCGCCCATCCGTACATTGGGCAGTTGCGCCCGCACCGTCTCGTGCACGTCTCTTGCTGGAGCAATCGTGCCCGCCTCCGTACAAAAGCTGTCCCGCCCGACAGAACACGACGTGCAAGGAAAGAGGCAGCCGGACCCGTTCAGACACATGACTGCACGCTCCTCCGGCTGGTCACACACGTAAACAAGAGCTCGGAGAGAAACACGTGCGCAGCCGCCTCCTGGTAGATTGAGCCACGTCCCGTCGTGACTTGCCAACAGACTCGTACGGAACACAACGTTTATGATGCGTTGCAGCAGTTCGGAGCGTACCTCCTGACCCTTCATGGTCTCTAAAAACTTGTTCGCCACCTGCGAAATGTACGCCAGGGTGACCAACCGCACCTCGTCAGTGTCGATGTTGATGACCCGCATCCGCAGAGGGTAGGCCGACACAGCACCACTGCTACTCAATACAGTCGCATTGGAGTAGAGGTAGAACCTCAGCACACGCGTCCCAGGATGTAAAGTACCGTCGACATGCTCCTGTTGCTGCTTGTACATTTCTCCATCCCACGCATTACGCAGTACGGTATCAGGTGAGGTCTTACTGACGCCCGTAATGGCATCTGCGGACGAAGCATCTTTTCCAGTACGGGAAGGTCGTCCCCAGTACAGGTCATCGGGCTTGGCACGCATCACCTCGTCTTGAGCTGCTTGCAGAGCGTCCCTAAAGAATACAGTGTACTGGCGCCCGTCAATCTTCATGATGACCTTCTTCCAATTGAGTGGCGTGATGAGGGTCCGCTTGTAGCGGCGCACGGCGGCAATGAAGCGCCAGACCGTCTTAAAAGCATCGGTGAAAGGTCTTGATCGGACAGCATCGGTGGCCGTTTCGACCTTCCGCGTGAAGTTTTTCAGGTCCTTGAGCTCGCGCTGCGTCATCTCTCCACCGCTACCGACAGTACAGGCATGGACGAAGACGTGTCTTAAATCATGCCGCGTCCACGGCTCAGAACGACTCCCCTTCAACATAAGAAAGGCCAACGTAGATTGGTCTGCATCACCAAAGCGCTCGTAACGCGCAAATACGTCGTCACACAAGCGACGGTCGTGGTCACCATCATCTTTGTCCGAGCCACTATCACTCGCAGACAATCGCCCAGCCCCACCCGTCCAAGATTCATCGCCCGTGGTCTTTTCTCCCGACGCTGGTATACTAGAAGGCTGTCCAGAGGCGTCCATAGCGCCTCCATCTCCGGGTCCAGTACAGCCATCTCCAGCAGTACGGTTCAGCAAGCGCCGATGCCGCCGCCGCGGCCGGCCCCGATGCCGACCATCAGCTTGACGCGCACGCCTCGCCTGGGTAGATGGTTGTCCTCGACGCGAATGCCCACGACGATGCCCACGCGTGAGCGTCCTGGCAAGCTCGAGAAACACATCCGAAGGGAGTGCTTGGACTGTCCCGACTTCCCCGACTGGCCAGTCAGAAGGGCCAGTCGGGTGAGACGTATGCGCATCATGATCACCTAGCATAGGATCGTCGTCGTCCTGGCCATGTGGTAGAGGCCCGTCATCGTCGGTCTCGATGCATCTTGTATTGACAGGCACAGTCGAGGGACTGACGGGAGGCAGATCGCGGCAGTGCAACGCGCTGAAGTGCCGCGATTTCCCAATAGCAGAGCGAAGCATACGGCCGCAACCAGGAACCCGACAGGGAAACATACCCACAGTGGGGCGCCAAAGAGCATCACGTCAAAGGTCAGGACAGAGGCTCAAGCCAAGCAACGGCAGATCGGTGCAGTGCGTCCAGCGGCGCGTCCGACCGTGCGTACTGGCGATGGGCGCGTACTCGTGACAGTATTGATCGTTTCAGTTTACCGGTCCAGTACGATACAATCATGACACAAAGTAGTACCGCTAAACAAGGAGGTAGCCCCTCTCATCAAACTTGTAACTGCAATCAGGACCGTGCTGTCAATAATGCGTCCCGCACCCAACCGTACGCCTGTCCACTGTCAGTGCTGTCGAGCACGTCGGGAGAGACATCAGTTGCTGACCCAGTCATGCGTGCTCATGGTCAGTTGTCCATAGCACGCCCGTCCAGCACGCATCTACCAATAAACGACCGAACATGAATGGCCAATGTCCGTCTAGCTGTCTTGTCTTTGATTGTTTATTGTTACGGCGGCTCCACTCAATGAGCTCGCCCGCACCCGCGAGGTGTCCGCGCTCGGGCCTTCGACCCGACACAGCCAGAGCCGTCACCCCAGCAGCCCCCTCCCTGTGTGCTGTCGCAGCCAGATGCACCGTCTGGACTGAGCGGGCTCTCAAGGCCGACACAGCACAATGCTGCGCTCTTGAGAGAAATGGATGGGCGTCACCACGTTGACGGGACGACCGAAGCCTGGAGGACTGCTCCCTTTTTCCCGCTTCGCTCACGACTACTCCCTCCCTGTCCTCCCCTTCGTAGCCCCACCCCTTCGACAAGCACCCCCTTCCCGCCCAAAGCCATCCACCCACACCCCCTCCACGCTCCGGACCGCCAGGAGGTATGACTCTGCTGGAGGACGTGAGTCGGCTTCTGGAGGCCGCTAGCCACGCATTGGTGGCGGCCACGGACCCGAACATTGACGGTGTGACCGTCGGCCCGTCGGCAATGCGCCCTGTTGGCGATCCGGCAGCCACCGGCTACGTTTCCGGCGCCGGCGTCCGTGACGGTTTCCACGTCCGCCATGCCGACCGCGGCGACCGCGTTCTCGCCGACCGCGTCGATCCCGCTGGCACCACCCCCCAAGCGCCTACCGCCGCGTCGACTTCCATGCTCATCAATGGCCTCGTTTTGCCACCGTCCCAGCCATTGCTGCCGCAGATTCCCGCTCTGGGAACGCCGCTGCCGGTTCCGAGTACCACGCTTGTGCCGCTGATGGACGGGGCCCGGGATCCCGCCGTGGCTCTCGACACGGTCGCGGAAGCCGCCGCGAGGCTGGTGGCGGCCGCCAACATGATCACAGCCGCTGGGACGGGCTCTAATGCGAGCATGGAGGCTACCTCTTCCTTTGTTGGAGCCATCAACACTCGCGCGACAACACATATGGCAACCGCCACGGCCCATCGCATCCCTGCTGACTCCAACGAAGCGGCTGAGAACACGGTGGCCGCCGCCGCTACGGTCGCCCCAGCCGCCAAGATGGTGGCCCCTGTCACCCACGCGGGCGTTGCTGTCAACGCGGTCTCCCGCGCCAGTACAGTCGCCGCCGCCTCCATGACGGTTGCCCCCGACACCCACACTGGCGTCGAAACCCACACGGTGGCCGCAGCCAGTATGGGTGCTGCTACCAGTACAGGCGCCGCTGGCAGTACATGTGCCCTCGCCAGTACGGACGCCCCCACAAGTACGGTGGCCGCCGCTTCCAAGACGGTCTCCCCCGTCGGCTCTGGCGCCGCTGCCGACACGAGCGCCGCTGCCGGTACGGTGGCCGCCGCCTCCGAGACGGTCTCTCCCGTTGGCTCTGGCGCCGCTGCCAACACTGGTGCCGCTACCAGTACGGTGGCCGCCGTCTCCAAGACGGTGTCCCCCGTTGGCTCTGGCGCCGTTGCCAACACAGGAGCCGCTGCCAACACGGTGACTACCCCCGAGACCTTGTTCACCGCGGAGGAGACGGTGGCAGCCACCAGGACGGTGGGTGCGCTCAAGACGCCGGCGTCTGTGGCGAGTACGGGTTCCAACACGTGTGCCAACGCAAATGCGGACGCTGGTTTCGTCGTCGACAGTGGCGCCGCGGGCAACCCAATGGACATTTATGCGCCCTCGACGGATAAAGTCCCTCCGGAAGACCGAGAGGCGCGGTCTCCTCGCTCTGGGGTCACCAGTACGCGCGGTTTATGTCGGACGGGGACGCCATCGCTGCGCTCTGGTTGTCGGAGTTCAAGTGAGAAGCGGACAGCAGGCCACAATGCCGACGCCAATGCCCCCCACCAGCTGTACGTTTGTGCTTCTTGCTTTACTCATTTCTGTTCTCTCTTTTTGTCTTATGCTTTTCTTACTGCTGCATATGTGTACTGGTAGAGGGTCTGTCTCTTTATCACGAGCAAGTACTGACTGGGCTCGTCTTGATCGCTTGTGCTCCCTGCACTGTCATGTTTTCTTTTTTCTAAAGGCAAGCATCTCCTGGAAAACCAGCAAGCCAGGAAACCGGCGGTTGCGCATTGAAAGCAACGCCGCCCCCGTCTCAAGGGCATCTTCAACACCGTCGCGAAAGCGCACGAGAGCGCAGGCGGTGGCAGAGCAGTCGAGCGCCGTCGCCGATACGCTCGAGTGGACGCGTGACGGCACCCTCGTTCCTGTCGCCCCTCCTGCCTGGAATCCTACTGGAGACGACGCGATGCTGTATGCCTACATCTCCGCACACAACTCTTGCTTCACCGCGAAGGCAGCTTCACACAAGGCCGTAGGTGCTGATTCTCCCGACGACAACATGGCCCCGCTGCTGAACGCGTCCCCCCCGTCTAAGAGGAAACGCCAAGGGCCCTTTCACGTGGACGAGGACGGCACTGCGCGTGGCGCCGCTTCCTCTTGTGGATCCGTCGACGCAAGCCGGGGCAAAGGAGCTGGTAGGGACGCCAGCGGCAGAGTCGGCGACGACGATGGCCCCGGGGATGTCAACGATGGTGCAGGCTCTGTCCGCGACGGTGGGGACGTTGGTGCCGGTGGGGACGTTGTCGCTGGTGGGGACGTTGTCGCTGGTGGTGACGTTGGCGGTGGGGGTGACGTTGGAGGTGGTGGGGCCCCTGGTACTGGTGGTGCCGCTGGCGCTGGTGGTGCCGCTGGCGCTGGTGGTGCCGCTGGCGCTGGTGGTGCCGCTGGCGCCGTTGCCGCTGCGGGCAGGGACGGCGGCGGCGACGGCGTGGGTGATGACGTTGGCGGAGTTCTCGCCTGTGACTTCAAGCGCCTTCTCACCCCACGTCGACCAGATTTCATGCGCCGCAAGAAGGCGGCCCCCGTTGTGTCGTCTGGGCAGCCGCGCATTCTTGGTCTCCGGCGTCTACTGAAGAAGCGCATATTGACTGCGCTCACCAAACCGCAGTCTGCTGACGACGGATTTCACTCCGCCGACGCGCTGGACGCTGTGCTGCGGGAGGTGGTAATGGATGTGCATGGCATCGGTCTGTCGGCTGCAAAGGACATGCTTAAGAACGTGTATCGACCGGCGGCCCCAAGCGCGAGCGTTCGGGGCAAGACGGGGTCGGCCGCAAAGAAGGCCAAGGAGCCCGCCCCTGTGGCGCTGCGTCTGTGGCTGGGCAAGACACGGAACAACCTTCACTGCAGTCTTAACAAAGTCGTCCACCGGACTTGGGCAGAAGGCGCCTCCTTTGACGGTCCGTCTAAGTCGGCAGCGACCGGCATTCTTGGTGCCCATGGATTCCTGGAGTGCGTCGCTGGTCGGAGGGGGGCGGTGCTTGCGACGCTTGAAACCATTGTGTACTGCGGGGGCAACCTGGAGGAGTGTATCTTTCCGAGTGGAGAGGATGACAGTGCCGTAGTCAAGGTGGACCTCACCACCTTGGCGTTTGTCTTGAGCAACGTAAGAATTGAGTGTGTGCAAGTGGACGCGTGTGATGTCTAGTACCGTGTGTGGTGTGTATGCTGGACGCATTTACTGACCGCGTGCTACCTGTTTTTTGTTTGTACCCCTTGGCACGTACTCATTTCTTTGGGCTCTGGCATGTGTCATTTTTCTATACTGGCACTGGCGTTATATCATGTCCATTTACTGGTGTTCCTCATCTTATATCCGCCTCTCGCTGGAACAGGTCTGTGTCAATGACTTGCTCACCGTCGGGAGCAAGAAGCCGAGCGCCTCGAGTCTACATGGCGGAGTTGTGAAGTTGGGCAGGGTTGTCCTGGCCAAAGAGCTCAAGTTCTTCCACGCGCACGTCGACACCAGCACGAACGGCTGGGGCGCGTTCATCTCAACGAACAAGGGCAACGAAAAGCGTGAAACAATCAACGACGACCAGGGCGGTCCCAATGCGTCAATCGACCTTGAGATCGACGTCGACAAGAGGGGCGAGAACGTCGAGGTGGTTACGCCGGCTGAGGTCGTACAACTCAAGAAGCTCGTGCGAGACTGGCTCGCCGAACGCAAGGACGACGTCGCCGTCATCGACGAAGATGATGACGCAGACCTTGCGGGACGCCGCGATGCAGATGGTCCAATTCGACAGGTGGCGGTGGGGATGGGGGCGGGAATGTAGGCGGCGGTGGTGCTGGTGTTGGGGATGGTGATGGTGGCGCAGGTATCGGTGGCAGTGGCGATGGGGGCGGAATTGTGGAGGGGGGTGGCGCTGGGGTTGGGGATGGTGGTGATGGCGCAGGTACCGGCGGCAATGCCGACGGGGGTGCGAATGTGGGGGAGGGTGGAGATGGCGGCAACGATGCGCCGAGCTGCACGGACGCAGCCGTGGATAACCTGCTCGGGATTTTCCGAGCGCGGCATCCTCTGTCGCCGGCGACCTCTGAGGAGATGCCAATCGTGCGGCGCAAGCGTCGGTCAAAGTGTGTGGTCAGTCGTGTTGACTCTGACTTGGATGGTGCGTGGGCCTCTTCTGAGACTACCTCGGACCTGGACTTCAATGCCAGTGCTTGTGCGTCTCCTGAGAGCCTGTAGTCGTGAGTGAATGTGAGTATGCATGCTTGCTTGTTCTCTTTGCTGTTGTTCTGTCTTGTTGCTCTGGCTTTTGTATGTCTCTATTTGCTGTGTTGAGTGTACTGGGTTTATTCCGTTCTTCCAATGAGCTGCGTCAACTGTGTCTACTTTTGTGGGTATAAAACGGGGCCGGCAGGAGGCCTGCGGCGGGCGGGCGGTCGGCGGGCAGGCAGTGAGCAGGCAGCCAGCGAGTGGAGGGTGGGCGGCCGGTGAACCGTGGGAGGACGGCGGGTGGGCGCTCGGCGGATCAAGGGCTGGCGGGGGGGCGGCCGGTCGGCAGGTGATCGGAAATTGGAGGGCGGGAAGCACGCCGATGGTGGGCGGGTGCGGGGCGGCCGGCCGGCACGCGGAGACGGGCGGATCGATGGCGGGCGGCCGGTGGGTGTTGGGTGGACCGCGGGTAGGCAGGTGACAATTGGAAGACGGGCAAAGGGTCGGAGGTGGTCGGAAGCGGGGCGGGTGGCGGTCGTTGGGCGGGAGGCGTTGGGCGGGCGGCTGGCGGAAGTTGAGCGCGCGAGCGTTGTGCGGGTCCTAGATATTGGGCGGGCGGGCGTTGTGCGGCGGAGGTCGGGCGGGCGTTGGGCGGACATTGAACTTTGGGCGAAGGATGTTGGGCGGGCGGGCGCT
>Ga0209186_1002206_pt1 | contig 13991 bp, 4 predicted proteins | sample SidtaG_FD_187426 | JGI IMG/M metagenome (GOLD analysis project Ga0209186, IMG submission 187426) | Marine algal microbial communities from Sidmouth, United Kingdom - Sidmouth_Male2 metaG (SPAdes) (version 2) | ecosystem: Host-associated > Algae > Red algae > Unclassified | place: Sidmouth, United...
GACACGTGCGCCGCAGGCGCTCACACGCCGCAGTGGCACGCCACAAAGGCGACACACCACCGACCACCCGGCTTCCGCGCACCAGCGCCCACAGCCACGAGTACAACGCCTCTGGCGTAGTACTACAGTCTGAGAAGGTCGTGCCCGCCGGGTATTGCACGCACAGCAGTCGCACGAGGCTGCCGTTGGCCGCCCCCGCCTCGGTGCCGACGTTGTAGTCGACCATCAGCAGCGCCCCGTCAAACGTCTCAAGCACCATGTCCCGCTTGGCCGTGCGGGACGACGGGAGTGCCTCCACCGCCGCCGCCAACGCCCGACGATCCACCCCTGGCGGCGCGCCCTTGACCAACCGCACGGAGGGGTAGTGGCGCACCGGTTTGTTGGTCATGGGTAGTTGGCGCGCGCACCGCCGAAGGATGCTCTTTGTCACTTGCACCCGCGCCGCGTTGGTGCCGACGATGATGGGGCAAAACAGGTCGACGTCCGCTACTGACAGCTTGGGAGGTGTCTCACGCGAGACAACGCAGTTGGTGTTGATCGTGTTGACATCCGCCGGCGTCATCAGCCCGTCACGCATGCGGTTGCACAGCGCAGCAAACACTGGGTCCGCCCCCTGCCGCATGTTGCGTTCCAAGAAGATCACCGTCTGGAAGCACCGCCACACCTGCACGCCTCGCAAACGGCGGACGTGGCGCTCGTCTTCGGCTGCATTGCCCGCCTTCGGCGGCGACCCCGCCGTCCACAGCGGCGTGCTCAAGACCGGCGGCAGCTGTTTCAAGTCGCCGCAGAGCACCACCGACCGGCCACCAAAGATGACACCTGGCTCCCCCACTTGCCGCAGCCGCTTCTCAATCAGCGCCAGAAAGTCGGCGCTGATCATGGACAGCTCGTCAATGATGACTAACACAACGCCGGTGAAGAACCGGACCAGCGACAGCGTCACCTTTTTCTGCTTCTCGCTGAGCGCCAGCTTGAGCAGGGAGTGGATGGTCGACCCGTCAATGTTGGCCGCCGCCACGCCAGTCGGGGCGGCACAGACAACGCTGCGCGCCCGCGCCCAGCTCAGCGCAAAAAATCGGACCGCGTCAATGACGCGCGACTTGCCGGCCCCCGCCGTGCCGCCAAGGTACATCAACAGCTGCCCGTCGGCGGGAGTGTCGTCGACCACGTCCGCCACGCCTCGCCTGACTGCTGGGGCGGGGGCCAACCCAGTGTCCACCTCTGCCAACGCGTGCAGCCCCTTGGCCCATTGCGCGGCAAGCGTCTTCGCGCACTGCCCGAAGGCCCGCCGCTGCTCGGTGTTAAGCGTGAACACCTCAGCAACGACGGCGGCGGAGAGGCCAGGCGGCGGCGAGCTACGCGGCGTTAAGCCCGCCGCCTCGGCCCGAGTGGCGGCCGCCACCTCGGTACTGCCCCGAAGGAGGCCTTGGGCGTCGTCTTGCAGCGCATCCAGCCGCTCGACGGTCACCTCTGGGAGGGAGTTGGCGTTGAACGGCGCCCCCTCGCCCTCAGTGCCGTCTAGCGCGGCCGCCACCCGCATCGCGTCGCCGTCACACGCCCGTCGCGCCTCACACGCGGCCTGTAGGGCGGCGTCGAGCTCCTTGGCTGACGGGCCACCGCCACCCACGATGGCGCCACGCGCGGCTGTGGCCACACGCTCCAGCAGCGGCTCGGCGGAGCCGTCCCCGTCTATGGGCTCCAGCGGAGCATCTAATTCCGCTGCTCGGCCACAGAGTGCTGCGGCTCCACCCGTGTGGACGTGCGCCACTGCGTTGACAAGGCCCCGAGACTCGGCGCGCATGCAGACCAATCCACGCCGTGGCAGCATCTCGACCCCGCCGTCGTCAATCGCCAGCCCCGCCACAAAGTCCAGTGGCGCGCCTCCCACGCCATCGCCGTTGTCGACGTCGGCGCCAAGCGCGGCCTCGGGGTCGATGGAGATGCCGCCGTCCGACCCGCCGCCCTCTTCGTCAGAGGAGCCGCCAAAGCCGCCGACCCCACTGTCGACCGCCGCATCCCTCGGCGCCCCGTTTTGTGCGCCCTCCACGTCGGACGCCGGCGGAACCCGCCGTTTCTTTTCGCCCCCGTCGTGCCACGCTTGAAACGTGCCGAGTTTGGCCACCGCGTACGGCGGCAGCTCCGACGCCTCGTACGCCTCCCACCAGGACGCGTCGGCACAGGTGCGCAGGTCGTCGCGCGACCGCCACGGCGTGAATACAATGAGAGCAAACGCGCCGTACAGCTCCCGCGCGTCCTCGTTGTCCGCGAGCACGTCCCGGTCGGGGAGGCGGGGCCCAATGACGCGCGGCACACGCGGCGGGTCGCAGCGGACAAGCTCGTGCGTCTCGCGCTGCGGGTGATCCTGCAGAAATCGTCGCGCTGCCCGAAAAGAAACCGCCCCACGACCGTCTACGTCCGCGTCGTCGTCAACGCCGACCTCCCCTGACCCGCCCCCCAGGTTGCCCGTCGACGCGGCCGCCCGCGCGGGCGTCGAAATTTTCCGCTTCTCGTACTTCTCGTACATCTCGTACGGTGACAGGTTTGAAAGGCCGACGGGTCGCAAGCGGTAGTCCAGCGTCTGCGACATTAAGACGAATCTACGTGGCGTGTCTTCCTCCTCATCCTCGTCTCCATTTCCGTCCCCGTCGCCGCCGTCGCCGTCCACGTCCGCCGGTACGACCTCCTCGCCAACTGCCGCCGCCATTGTACGCGGCGAATCGCCTGCGGCGTCGCCATCGGCGCCCTCAGCACCGGCTTTCACGTCGGGCGCGGCCGCCTGCGCGCCGCCGCCGGGATGGCGCGGCACCCCACCGTTGGGCACCCCCCCGTGCTTTCCACGGGTGGGAGTCACCGTCAAGGCCGCCAAGTCACCCTCGTGGAACGCAAGTAGCTGCGGCATAAGCAGCGGCACAAATGTGTGGGACGTAATCCGCCCCTCCTTGTACAGCAGGTATATGGCGGCCAGCGTGGCGGGCATTTCCTGCCGCTCCGTCGCAGCGTACGCCAACGCACATACGCGCCGTGTCGCCGTCCTCAACCCCGACCTCGGCGGGTCAGTCTGCTCCGCATTCACGACGCGCTGGAAGCGGTTGAGCATGAGGATGGCGTCGCGCTCGTCGTCGGCCATCGGCTTGAGCACGTACTTGACCGTGTAAAGCACAACGTCGTTGGCCTGTAGGATGCGCAAGTCCGTGTTGCAGCGCAGGGTGACCAGCACGAGGCGGTTGTGCGGGTTGATGTACTCGCAGCCGACCGGTCGCCGTACCAAAAAGCCGCCCTCGCCGTCAATCTCCGCCTCTTTCCGTGGCTCACGCGGGAACCCGTACCGGCACTCCCGCGGCTTCCCCGAGCGCGTCCGCTTGAAGCACGACACTGAATGGCGGTGCGAGTGCATCTGCGTTGCCATGGCCAGCGCCGACTCGTAGACGCCACCGTGGTGCAGGTGGCCGCTGACACAGTCCCAATCCGGCAATTTCGGCGTTGCCATCATCTCGTCTACAGCGTCCCCGTCAAACGGCGCCTTGGACGCCCCGTCACCGCAGTCGGGCGCCTCCTCGTTGCTGTGACTGCCAGACGAGGTCGCCGCGCCGGCGCTACGCGACAGGGCAGACGCGTGACTGCCGCCAATGGGGAGGCCGACGGCCTTGTGCTGCTGCTGGTGCAGCGCTGCCATCGAAGTCAACGTTCCATCGCAAGACGACCGCACACAGGTGGCGGCAACCGGCGGCATCGCCGCGCGCGGCTGCACACCGCGAAAGGCGGCCGTGATGGGGACCGCCGCGACCGGCGAGCTGCACTTGGGGCACGTCAACGTCTCCGTCGACGTGGGCAGGTCGGCATGCACGAGATCCTCCGCCCATGCCCACCAGTTTTGACGAAAGCGGTCGTCGTTGCGCAAGAGCTTGGTAAACTCCTTTGCTGACGGCGCGTGCCCAAACAGCCAGATGAGCATGTGGATGTGCGGGCTCCCCCGCGCCTGCGCCTCGATGGCGCCATAAAAGCCCTTGCACCGCCCAAAAGCGCCACCCCGAGCGAGCGGCCGGCCACGCGCGGAGCACCAGCCGATGAGGGTGTCAACTACAATATCCGTCAGTCGGCGGAAGAAGCGCGCGCCCGCCACGGGATCGCGCGCCAGTGTGCGGAAGCGCTCCGACTTGCTGAGCAGGTGGCCGACATTGAACGACGTGAAAATGTCACCGCCGACGACGCCTGCGTAGTACCACAACGTCGCCGAGCCAATGTCGTTGGGTGAGAAGGTGAAGAAAACTTGGGGCAACCCAAAGTGGTTGCACATCGCGTACGTCTCCTGCCGATACGCGGCGCGCTGCTCATTGGAGCCGTCATACGCCGACGCCGCCGCCCACACCAAGTGCAGCAAACGCTTCGCGTGCCGTCGGCCAAGGCGTTGGCCATGGTCGCCGCCGAGTGGTAGACCGCCCCTAGTTCCATCTGGAGCTTCTACCGCTGGTGCGCCGCGGGTCACGCCGCGGCTAGTCGCGCCGCCGCCGCCGCCGCCGCCGCCGCCGCCGCCGCCTGTGCGTGCGGGGGTGCCGTCGCTGGCCCCCAGCGGCGCAGTCGCCGCAGCACCAACCGCCGACGCGCCGAAGCCCGGCGCCCCGCGCGGCCGCTTGCTCCCCCTTGGTCCACAACGGTCTCCCCCATCAGCATCGCCGTCGGCGCTCCCGTCGCCACCGTCGTCCGCCACACCCGCCGCGCGTCGCCGCTTGCGTCGCTCATCGCGCCGCAGCTCAGCACGAAGCTCTTCCAGCGTGACGTGGCACACGCGGCCGACGTCGTCGGGGCTCCGCTGGAGACGCAAGCAGCCCTTTCGGAGCATCTTGATGCGCGCGGCGCGGTCAAAGGCATGCACGAGTAGCAGCTGGTTGCGCCCAAACTCCCGGTAGCCGTCTAACATCACCCGCCGCATGACCTCCGTCTCGGACAGGTACACCGGCCGCTTCTCCGATGGGCCGCCGCGGCCAAAGGGGAAAGCCGAGACAAACGCCGCCTCAATGTCCCCACACTCACCGTCCCGCATGATGGGGCCCGACCGCCGCACGCGAACCGTCTCTTCAAAGGCGGTGCGCACCCGCTCCTCCTCTGTCCGGTGGTCGCCCTGCACAACGACAGAGGCGTCGCGCACGACCTCCACCCCACAGTCTGCGCCAGACGTGGCGGCTGCCGCGGCGCCCCCCGCCCCCGCCGCGGCGGCCTCCGCCGTCGCGCCGCCGCCATCGGCGGGCGGGTGTGGGGCGCCCTCATCCTCCTCGTCTGCGTCCAAAAAGAGCCCCTGTGGGACGCCACCGCCCGCCACGTCGGGCAGCAGGTCGACGGCGGCAGGCTCGACGACCACGCCGGCGTACAGGTGGTTGTTGTCAAGGAGCCAGACGAGCAGGTCCGACACCCGCCGCCGCCGCACCGTAAACGTCCTCCGCGCCGCCTCCTGCTGCGCCGTCGTCAGGCGGGAGGAAAACACGACGCGAACAATACCGTCGGCGTCACTGTCGCCCAGGACGCGAGGGAGCTTGGCGGCGGGCGGCGTCGGCCGGGTGTCAATGAGCAGCGTGTGAGCCCGCAGCGCCGCCTGCCCGCCACCCCGCAAAAAAGTTATAGCAGCCCGCATCGAGACTGTCGACACCAGGTTTAATTCGGTGCTGCTGGTATCCCGAAACTCAGGAGGCAGGCGGCCTATGGCGTTGCCATTGGCCAGCGCCAACCGGGGGGGGTTTCCTTTCGGGTTGTGGCGCTCCAAAGAGTCCAAACACATGGCGCAAAAAGTCAGCGCTCGCTCGACGGTGTCGCTGCTCGTCTCGCCAGCGGGCTGGCTGACAGCCCCATCACCGTCACGGGCCACCAGCGCCGACGACGCCGGCACCGCCGCTGCCGTTTCTCGCCCGCCGGCATGGGGGGCAACCGGTAACGAGAGGGAGGGGAGCGTCCCGCGCGTCCGAGGCGTCTGCGAGGCCGGGTCACCGGCCTCCACAGCGTTGTCTGAGAGGGAGCTCGCCGAGCTCAGCGCGTCCGCCCCCGTGTCCGCCGACGTCCGCTCGTCGTCCTCCCCGACACCCAGGCCGACGACGCCCAGAGGCGACAGCAGCATGCAGCGGCTTTCTGGGAAAATATCAGAGAGGTCGTACTGTGCCACAAGTTCGGGCGGCAAATCGTCGGCCGGCTTGAGGCGCTGCGCCATCGAGGCGACCGGCCAAGCCCGCGGTGGCAGCTGGACCGTCCTGGCGACGGGTGTGAGCAGCTGGCACACCCCGCAGACGGCCTCCCCCATCCCCTCCCAGCCGAGCCGCTGCTGACACTCCGAGTAGATGGCGTCTGCACGCTCTACGCCGAGCGGATGGACAACATGCTCAGCGTCGAGCCGCTCGCCTTCGTCGGCATCTAGGAGCTCCGCCTCTGCCGCAAGGCGCACGCTCTCGCGGCGGTAGCGCTGCATTTCGACTCGGACGGCCTTGCGCTCCGCCTCGTCGGCTTGCTCGGCCGCCGACGCCGCTGCCTGCCGCGCGGCTGCGGCGGCCTTGCGACCCTGATACTCGGCCTGCTTCTGGGCCGGTGTCTTGTTTCTGTGTCGCTCCCGCGCCCGCGCCCGCGCAGCGTCGAGTTCAGCCTCGGACATGGCCTCCCGGCGGCGCACATAGGCTCTGCGCGCCCTTGCCGCGTCGGCAGCAACGACCTCTGGCGGCCGCGCCCTCCGTCGCTCTCTCGCTTGCTCCCTCCGTAGCTCCACACCCGAGAGTCGGGGCGGCACCACGTTGCCCATCGACTCCCCGCCGCCTTCCTCCGCTACAGGCGCGGGGGGCTCCTCGTCGTCATCTGACGACGACGGGGACTCCTTGTACTCCTCGCTCTCGTCGCCCATGCTCATCGTCAGCGCGACGAGTGTCACGCGGTCACCAGCAGACACAAGGGGGGCGGGAACCACCGCAGGGCGTCCGTTCAGGGGCAGTAAAACGGCAGCTAGGCGTCACACCGCCAGCGGAGCCGCCAAGACGGTGTGCACAGGATCCAGAAGGTACAAAGCGGCTCGTCAGCTACTGTATGATAACTGTTCATCCGTCGCTACGGGATACAGAAAAAGAAAACGAATGCACGCACAATGCGTTGCATCTTCGTCCCTCCCCGCTCGTCGCCCCCCCCCCCCCCCCCCCCCCCCCCCCCCCCCCCCCCCCCCCCCCCAGATACCCACCGCGGACCTCCCCCTCAGCACGTACGTGGAGCAGGTGCGGGCAGCCTAAAGGAGGGCCACCAGTTGGCACCTTGCCGCTTGGCCACCTAACGGTTGCCAGCGCGCCGAGTTGACGGACGCCCCGCGCCACGGCCACCCGCGGTGGGGCGGACCGGAGAGAGTGGCACAGCGGGTGCAGTGCATCATGGGGCCCTTGTACATCAGGACGCCCGCCCTCCCCCCCCGCCCCATTGCCCCATGGCCAATCCTGGCGTCAGCGGTGGCGGCTGGTGGCGCCGGCCTGCGCGCGCCGCAGATCCGTCCTGCGTGTTTGGCCCTCTGGCGGCGGGGAACCACAGAGGCTGTGAGTGATCCGGCCATACGGCCGTGCCGAGCCGACTGCCCCCCCCCCCGCCAGGCGATGCATTTTCGCGGGTGTTCAAAATGATGCATTTTCATTGGTTGATCGAGCGAATCTCGTGGTTCACTCCTGACTCTAGCGCGCCTGTTCGCGGTGCTTCGTCGGGCCCTTGCATACAAAGACGCCCGCCCTCCCCCGCCGCCCCGTTACCCCACTGGTGGTGCCGGCCCGCGCGTGTCTCAGATCTGCCCCTCGTGCTGTCCATCTGGCGGCGGGGTGCCACAGAGCCTGCGGCGGGCCTGTGCGTGATCCGGCCGCGCTGTCGCGCTGACTGGCCCCCCCCCCTCCCGCTGGGCGATGCATTTTTCGCGGGTGTTCAGAATGATGCAATTTTATTGGTCGATCCAGCCAATCTCGTGGTTCACTCCCGACTCCAGCGCGTCTGTTTCGTGCGCCGTGAGAGGGGCCTTGCCGGTCGGGCCCCCACGCGTCGCGTGCACTCGCCTGCATGCGCTGGCTCTGAGCGTCTTCTCACTCATCCCAGCGCCCGCCTGCCTCTGCCCTCGCTCGCTCAAAGGCGCTGCTGTGGGCCCCAGGAGAGCTTCCTTGCTCTCATTGAGGGCTCGGCCACCGCCGTCACCGTCGCCGTCGCCGTCGTCTGGCCTCTTCTCTACGGCGACGGCGTCTGCGCCCCCCCCGCCCCCCCCTTCTCCCAGTGGCCCTCGCCGCTACTCTTGGGCCTCCTCCATCTGCTGCATCGCCGCCACACGGGCCGCCATGTCGCGGCGACCCGACATACCCTACAACGACTGGCTGGTGCTGGCGTCGGATGGCGTCGGGCCGACGCCGGCGGAGCCCCGCCCAGTCGCCTTCCACCGCGAGCTCCGCCTGCCGCCTGCCGAGCGGTACCCTGTAATGCTCTGTGAGGACCGCATGGCGGTGCGACGCGCGACGCAGGCGTTGAATTGGGACCTGGACTGGCACAGCAACATTGCCATAGACGTGGCCTGGTGGGCACCCCTTGGGGGGCCAACCCCATATGGCCTCCTCTGGTCGCACGTGGTGCTTGCGACGTCCTCTCGCGCGTGCATCATCACGGACAACGCCGCGGACATCCTCGAGATTGTAGCACTCGCGGAGCTGTTGGCGAGCCTGCATGACGCGCCCGTCGCTTGTGGCGCGCGCCAGATACGGGACCGCCTCGCCCAGTACGGGTGGGCCGACAACCAGCCAACGGACTTGGCCGTGCTGGCCGCTGACGCCGGGCGCCCTGTACGCCCGTGGGGTGGGGTGGAGGATGTGCTCCGCGCGGCGCGGGGGAGGTGGACGGACGACGGTGGGGACTCGCGGATGGCGGGCACCCCATACGCGGCTGGGGTGCCCCGCTACCGCCTCACGGAGGCGCAGCAGACGCTGCTGGCCACCCGCGCGTACGCGCTGGTGCGACTGGCCTACAAGGCTGGCGCCTCCTCGGGCACCCGCTGGCCGCGCTGGTGGACGTCCCGTACGCGGGACGGCTACGTGCCGGACGTGGAAGACAACGCAAAGCTGCTGGCGGCAGACCACAAGGTAGAACCGATGCGGCTGGATGGGGAGGGTTTGTGACTCTTGTTCTCGGAGAGCGACGCGGAGCCTTGCAGCGCCCGGGTGTGAAGAGCCATACGGCCACAGAGATGCTAAAAAACGGACACGTCCAACCACCCTTACGGCCTCTCCCCCCGCCCCCTCGACCTCTATGATGACGACATGCGTCGCACCAGCGGCGGACGACCCCCCGATGCCCTCAGTGAGTCAGCCCACAAGAGGCCCGACGTGCCGACGCGGCTCGGCCGCTCGCGCTACAACTACAGAGTCATACAGCCGTTCTCTGAAAATCCCTCACTGCGATTGTCTCAAAAGAGTTCCAAATTGACCTCTACGGGGTCGTAGAGGCCGATTTGGAACTCTTGCAACAGTTGGAGTGAGGGTTTTTTGGGAGAACGGCTGTAAAACTGGCGCTACACAATGCGTTCAAAGCCAACAACAACCCGTACAGGGACACCCCCACCATGCCTCTCTGGCACCACATGCATGTTCTTGACCAAAGCTCACGCAACTCGCCTGCCGCCCTCGCCCCTCGCCACCATCAGCGGCGGACCCGCTTGCCAAACCACACCTCCCGCGCCACCACCACTGCTACCCCTCAGCACCGGTGACGGTTGAACTCCTGCGCCGTGTCGAACATCACCTTGCACTTGCAGCATACAAACACAGCGAAGGCCCCTGCGGGCACGCGCGTCCACACCGCGTCATCACCGAGCGGCGGCGACTCGCGCCACCCTCGGCCGCCACATGCGCCGCCACCCCCACCGTGCCCTCGTCCGCTGTCGGCGCCGGCGCCACTGGAAGGACCCGCTGGTCCGCCGGTAGGGTCGTTCGACTTGTCGCGGCGACGCTTGGTGCGCCGCCCCTCGCCGCCAGGACCGACAGCACCACGGCGGCCGTCCGGGCTGCGGCTGCGGCGGCGGCCGCTTGGCCCGCCGCCGCCGCCGCCGCCGCCGCTGCCATCATGCCGACCGCCGTCCGCGCCGACGCTCTGGTACACGCGCGCACTTGGCCCGCCGGCACCGCTACCCCAATCACCGCGACGCCCCCAGCCGCCGCCCTCGCCGCCACCCCCACCCCCACCCCCACCCCCACCGCCACGGTGGCCGCCGTCACACCCACCGCCACCACCACCGCCACTAGCGGGGCCCTTGCCACGCCCGAGGCCGTTCGGCTCGCCACGCCTGGCGGCAGTGACATGTCGCGCACCGTGACGTCCGCCGCCGCCGTAAGATTTTCCGTCGCCGCCGGCGCTGCGGCTGCGGCTGCTGCCGCTGCTGCTGGTGCTGCTAACACTGCTGCTGCTGCTGCTACCACTGATGCTGTCACCTGCGGGGTCCGCGGCCTCTGCCTCCGCCGGCAGCCCCGCGTACTGGTCCACGTTCTTCCCATCTTGCCGCGCCACTTGCAGCGCCGTCCGCAGCGCCGCGGCGGTCAGCGCCACCTGCCTGCCCCCACGGTTCTCCACCAGCGTCGCCACCGTCCGACGATGGGACTTGCCGGCCGAGTGCGCCAGCAAGCTGATCGCCGCGTCGTTGCCCTTGCGGCAGATTACACAAAACCAGCGCGGCCCCAGGGCGGCGGCGGCCCCATTGGCCCGGCGATGCTCCTCAAATTCCGCAAAGCTCTTGGAGCGCGCGTGCGCCTTCCCGGAGTTGTGCTCGTTGAGGTTGTTCATTCCGACAAAGATGTGGCAGTTCTTGCACCACACCTGCCCGGGAGGCGCGGGCGGTGTGTGCGACATGGCCGCCGCGCCCGCCCCGACGGCGGTGGGAGGAGGTTGTCGAACGCGCGCCGCGCGCTCGCCAAGACGCCGAGGGGGGAGCGCGAGGGAGGGCACGCCGCGCGCCCACCCAGACGCCGAGGGGGGAGCGGGAGGACGCGCACGCCGCGCGCCCACCCAGACGCCGAGGGGGGAGCGGGAGGACGCGCACGCCGGGCGACCACAGCGGCGCCGAGGGAAAAGGGCGAGGACGCGCACGCCGGGCGACCACAGCGACGCCGAGGACGGGGCGCGAGGGAGGGCACGCCGCGGGCCCACCCAGACGCCGAGGGGGGAGCGGGAGGAAGCGCACGCCGCGCGCCCACATAGACGCCGAGGGGGGATCGGGAGGACGCGCACGCCGGGCGACCACAGCGACGCCGAGGACGGGGCGCGAGGGAGGGCACGCCCCGCGATCACAGCGACGCCGAGGGTAAAGGGCGAGGACGCGCTAGCCGCGCGCCCACCCAGACGCCGAGGGGGGAGCGGGAGGACGCGCACGCCGGGCGACCACAGCGGCGCCGAGGGTAAAGGGCGAGGACGCGCACGCCGGGCGACCACAGCGACGCCGAGGACGGGGCGCGAGGGAGGGCACGCCGCGGGACCGCACCGACGCGAAGGGGGGGCGCAAGGGGCGCGCGAGCGGGACCGGAAACACGCAGACCCCCACCAGGGGTGAGGAGCACGACCACGAACCGTGCCGGGCCAGGTGTACCGGCAGAGCGCGGGCGATGGCACGGCGACCCGTCTAAGGACGCCACGCACGAGCGGCGGGCCAGCGCCGAGCGACTCGTTTGAGCGGGCCCGTGCCCAGCCCGTGGCCCGTACAGCGCAGCCAGGGGTCGGTGTCGGTATAGCCGGCAGCCAACGGCGCTCGTGAAACACCGCGGACTTTAACCATAAAACGGTCTCCTCATCCACTGTACAGCTTTTCGGAACCACTTCCCGGGTCGCCACCCATACTCCTTGTATAGCCTCTCAACTCAAATCATATCCTCTGGCATGTCACTCTGAAACTTGTAGTTGGAAAGAGATCAACACCGGGCCCCGTTCGTACGGCTCTCACGGCCGTGTATTGATGAACTTGTTCTCATTGAATCACAAGAGTGCCGCAATGTACAGCCATGCGAGGCCAGAAATGGACGGTCTAACTTTCACCTGCCGCAGTGTCCTTGATTGGTACATTTGATAGATGCAGCGTTGCAGCGGCCGCGGCGGAGTGCGTGCCGCGCGGGCCCGAAGTTCCCCGTCGTGCTGGTTCCCCCGACACCAATGCAGATCTCGAAGGGCTCCCCAGGACAGCACTATAGCACTCCTGTGACCTATTTTCAGAACTTGCGCAGCACCTGGCCCTCGGTGATTTTCCATTGGTAGACTGCTGGATCACCTCACCTGTGCAGATGTTCAACGTCATGGCAGTGGCCCCACTTGCTTTACTTTTTTTTTGCAAATTGCCGAGATGCACGATTCCAGAAAGTATAGGAGCGGGCACGAACGAAGAAGCCCGCACGTGCGCACCGATTTTCCTGCGACCTGCAAGGAGGCACGAGCACACCCATGGAGACCGTGAAAAAGATAATGAGGCACTAAAAACGATAAAAACGGCACAAGACAGGCAGAGATGCGATGTGGCCATGCCTTGTGTGAGACAACAGGCACTCCGTTCAGGAGCTGCGGCGCCCGCCCGCCGCGCCTGCGTCGCCCCCACCCGCGCCTGCGGCGCCCCCGCCCCGCACCTGCGTCGCCGCCCTCGGTGGCGTCCGCTGGTGGGCGACGCCCGCCACCACTGGCCATCGCCTGACCGGCGACGCCCACCTACCCCCGCTCGCCGCGGATGCGGCGCGCCAGCGCCAGATCCTTGACCATCACCGTCACACGCTTAGCGTGCGCCGCGCACAGCACAGCGTCCTCAAAAACTTCCACAAGGTACGCCTCGGCCGCCTCTTGCATGGCGTCCACTGCCTCGGCTGTCAGCCGCAGCCCCGGTCTGCAGTTGACGACCACCTCCTTTAACAGCCGCTCAAACGAGTGGCGCGGGAGGGAGAGCTCCCCGCGAGACTCAAACCGTGCAATCTCCCGCAGCGCCACCGCCCCCGGGTGGTCGCAGCGGCGCGGCTGAATGGCCGACGCAGCTGCCCCAGCAGCCGCCTTGGCTTCCGCCACTTTGGCGCCGCCCTTCGCTACGCCCGCCGCACCGGCGCCAGCTGCCGTCGCGCCCGCCTTGGCGCCCGCCAGCGACCCAGACTTGCGCTTGTGCACGCCCGTGTACTGACGCGCCGTCATTTTGTTGCGGCCCATGGCTAGAGGCACGCTGGAGCGGGCGCCGGTGATGGCCACGCGGGCGGGGCACTTCGGTCACGCCCGCCGCAGAGAGCACCGCTGAAAGCCGCACAGCCGACGGAGACACCCCGGGCGGCACACCGCGGCGGCAACCAGTCGGGTGGCGGGTGGGACACCCGCTCGTGGATGTGGCTGGGGCCGCACACAGCCCGTTGGCGCAGCGTCCGAGGAAGAGCAGTGGGCGCGACGGCGACGGGCGACGCACTGTGTTGCGGCCGCGGCAACCGACCGCCAGCCGCACGGGCTTCTTATGTGGCCTCGCGTGCCCACCACCGGCACGTCCACAGGCACCCGCGCGCCATATTCCACACGGGCGCGCGGGTGGGGCCCTCACTCCGCAGCCGGCAGCGGCGGGCTGCCCCCGCAGGCGGTCGCTCTCACGAAAAACATGGATGCATTTTTATTGGAGGATCTCTGCCCGCGACAATCTCCCCTCCTCCCCAAAATCACATTCACATCAGCGCAACAATGATCTACTAAGTTCGCAATAGAAAGATTTCAAATTCTTTCTTGCTGCCGATCTCTGTTCCTAATCCTAATATTGGTGGACACGAGATTCTCTTTCCGAGGCCGTTGGATGGCCGCCGCCACATGCGCCTCCAGCGGGGCTCAACGAGATTTCCGTTGAGCCTCCCGCCGCCTCAGAGCCGTCCAGCGGGGTGTATCTCCCACGCGCGTGCGCTGGCACGGCCACACAGCGGCGGAATGGCGCCCCCCCCTCCCACACGCCCAACCAACGCTGGTGTCTCGCCCGTCGGCCGCCGGCCCCC
>Ga0209186_1002207_pt1 | contig 13983 bp, 20 predicted proteins | sample SidtaG_FD_187426 | JGI IMG/M metagenome (GOLD analysis project Ga0209186, IMG submission 187426) | Marine algal microbial communities from Sidmouth, United Kingdom - Sidmouth_Male2 metaG (SPAdes) (version 2) | ecosystem: Host-associated > Algae > Red algae > Unclassified | place: Sidmouth...
GGGGGGGGGGGGGGGGGGACGCGCCGCCCGCCGGCGACGCCGTCATGTCCGCCGCGGCGCCGTCGCCACCCACCCCCTGGCCGCGGCCCGCGGGCGTTTGCAGCGGTCTGCCGGTACCACGCGCCGGCGCCTTGCCGGTGCCGACGCGTGCCACCGCGCCGGCACCGTCCCCTGCCCGCGCCGCCGCGACGCCGCTACCATCGGCCACCGAACCGCCGTCGCCCGCGGCTGCCTCCTCGCCCCCCGCCGCTGCCGCCCCCGGCCGGCGGCGCCCGCCGGGCGCGGACGGCGGCCAGGGCGGCACTCGCGCCATCCCCGCCGGAGGGGTCGGGAGCGGCGTCGACGCCCGCCTTGGCGGGCCGCGCGGCGACGCGGGTGGTGGCGCTATGGCCGTGGCGGCAGTCCCCCGCCCGCGAGTGACGCGGGGCCGGCCACGTGAGCCACGCGCGGAGTGGCCGGATTGCAGCTTCGGCCGCGGGGGTGTGGCGGCGCGGGCGCAGGCCGCACCACACTGGCTGGGGCCGCGTTTTGTGGCGGGCGAGGCGTGGACGTTGGCGCCGCAGCGGCGGGCGGCGCATCGCTGCCCGATTCGGCAACGCGCTGGCCCGCGATTCGCTGGGTCGACGCGTGCCGGCGGCGGCGGCGGTTACACTCCGACTGCCTGGTGACGCCGACCCTCTGCTGTCTGCCGGCCACCGGCCACCGCCGCCGCCCCCGCCACCTCCCCCGCCATCGCCGGCCGTGTCGCCCCCGCCCCGCCCCGCCGACACCGATGTTACCCAGTCCCGGACGTGGCTGCCGCCCAGCCGCTCCGGCAGTTGCGGCGACGCCCACGCCGGCGAGCAGGAGCGGGGAGGAAGAGCCCGCGGCAGACGCCTCAACAGCGGCGGTGGCAGTGGTGAGCGATCATGCGGTCGCCACCGCCGCGGTGGCAGCCGCCCGCACGGCAGCGGCGGCAGCGCGCACCCCGGCGCGCAGGAACCGGCAAAACGAGCCGGCAGACGCCCCGACAGGGTCCGTCCCCGACGCAGGCGAGGCCAGCGGCGGCAGCGCGAACACCGGCGCGCACGAGGCGGGGGGACAAGCCGGCAGACGCGCCGACAGGGGCCGGCCCCGACGCAGGCGAGGCCAGCGGCGCCGCCACCGCCACAAGACGTGGGGGCGGCGGCGTGGCAGGCGGCGTCTCCGAGGTCTGGCAGCGCCGTGCCGGCGCTGGCGGGCGGGGGCCAGGTCTGGACCGGTCGCTCGCCGCCACGGGAAATTTTCCGCCGCGAGGCGGTGCCACCAGGACGGCACTCGCCACTAGCGGCGCCGGAGGAGGTAGCTGGCGGCAGCGGCGGCAGAAGGGGCACCGCCACCGCAGCCTTCGCTGCCGCCGCGGCGGCGGACCGCCACCCCGCCGCCCGGGTCGCACCGCGGTCCGCGGCAGCCGACTCGGCGGCGGCGCAGGCGGCGGCGCTCAATCTGGTGGGAGGCTGGTCCTCGAAAACTGTTCTGATTCAAGCAGGCGATCTCAGTGACAGGCGAGTGCGCACACATCCCATTGGTCCTTCGTGGCACGTCTGACGCACCTTCTCAGGTCAGCGTCGGTTGATCTACCGGTTTCTGATCCCGTCCACGGCGCCCTCCCCGTCACCGTCCCTCCTCCTTGTTCACTGTTTCGGGGCGACTCCATTCGTGGTTTTTTCCGTCTGTCGCAGAATGTCTCGCCGGCGCGGTGGTCACGAGCCGCCCTCCCCCTTGCTGCCTACATCTTTTCCGCTTCTGCCTTTTGATGTCCGTGTATCCCCCCCATTCGTCCGCTGGTCTCCATCACCCACCTCCCCCGGTGTTCCCTCCCTTGTCTTAGCTTTACAAGTGAGCGTACTCTCACGCCCAGGTGATGGGGTTCCATCCACGTATGATCGCCGTCATGGCAGCCGACTGGGGACTCGGGTGTTGGAGGGTCGAATGACCTTTAGCCGATCGGCTTTCTCCAACCGCTTCTTAGAGTCGGGCCGACCCTGGTACGGACCCAGGCGGGATCGTCGAGACGCAGCGTCCGATGACGTGTCCGAAGACTCGGAGCTGGAGCTCGACGCCGGGGACGACGGGGAACCCGGGGATTTCCCGGAGTCGGAGGACGAAGAGGAAGTTGTCCCACTGGACGAGTTCGACTCGTTCGCGGCCGACATGTTGGCGTTCTCAACTGAGGATGTTGAGCGGGCCAACGTGATCTCCTTGCGGATCTTTCGCGACTTCATGCGAAGCTTCCGCTCTTGCATCCCGACGCTCGGTCGCTCGGCCAACTGGCTCTGGACGAGAGGAAGACAGCTCGCCCCCCTTGGGATCGGGCTCGGCCTTGGTCTTGCTCTTCGTCTTGCGACGCGACTTTTTCGCCCGGGCATCGGACTCGATGTCCTCCTGGCGCATAGCCTCCACGTTTGCAATCAGCTCGTCGTTTGCTTTTGCTAACGAGCGGCTAGTCGCTTGTTGGGCCGTCAGACGGAGACGAAGTGTCTCCACCTCCGCCTTCAGGCTTTCCGCGTCAAGCGGTTGGCCAGAGGCCGCCGCGTTCAACGCAGGTGATCCCGACAGGGAACCACCTAGGGTGTTGGCGTCTCGCACGTTCGTACGAACGCCTGCCGGCGGGACGTAGTCGGAAGGCAGGGCGTTTCCCGTACCCTTCCCATTTCCACTTTGCCCGTCGGCACCACCAGGGGTCACTGCTCAACCGGCACAGTGCCAACAGAAGCGCCCCGCGCTCCAATTGGAGATCACCACCGACGACGCCCAGCGTCGTGGAGCACATAAGCGGGAGAAGCGCCCCGCGCGTCAAGCCAATGGGTGCAATACCCGTCACCGTGCCACTTGGCATCAAGAGACAGCTCTCGGGCACCGCGTGCAGATGCACGCGGCAGGCAAGAGTATCCCCTGCTGCTCCACCAAATATGGAATTAATGACGTTGGTTAAATAACCGGTAAGTAGCGACCGACCGTAGACGCACGATAAAGCGAACACTATCGCCTTAGAGGCGAGGAACAAGAACCTCTGTTCGTGCAACATCCGATGGGGTGCCGGGGGTGCGGACGACGGGGAACCCCGGTCCCATGGTGCTTTTATTATCAGACGGCAAAGGGGCGGGTTCGATCGACCGAGCGATCAAAAAGATCGAATAACCACCAAAATAGAGACGATAAAAAGAAGGGACAGATATACAAGACGGAAGTAACCTCCCAAACGGCGAGCCACAAGTCACTTCAATCCTCCACATGAATACTGACCAGTCAGGGGGGCTACCGGGCCCAATATCCAAATATTAAGGAGATATGCTACACCGTGCACCAGTGTCGGCGCGGCCGACGCGGTTGCTGGAGTAGGGCACACGATCTACTCGAGTGGGAAATGGGTTTGTGTTGGTGGTGGCGGATGCACGAATGTGCTTCGGGAGGCTGTGGGTGTGTGGAAGATGCGCACTTCATGGATGGGGAGCGTGTCACCGCTTGACACTTCGTCCACGTACACCATCTTTCTCGGGCGCCGGGGGAATGCCGCTGTCGTCGCACGGGCGGTAGCAGCAGCGAACGAAGCGGCTGCCGACGCCAAAATGCTCGTCGCAGCCGCCCTTCGAGATGATCGAGGTCAGCCGAGCACCTCCGCGGCGCCGTCAGAGGACCAAGCCGCGAGGCTGCTGTTCTGTCTTCCTCCTGGCGGCGGCGGCGCCGTCCCGGAGCATCCGACGGAAACAAGCGAAGCAGCGGCGGCCGAGGATATCGTTGTGTCAACAGGTGCGGCCGATGCAGAGGCGCGTATGGTTATGTCTCGGTCTGACATCGAGTACACCGACCACCGTCCAGGAGTAGGGTCGAACTCGGTCTTCAAGCACACTCGGCAAGACGCCCGGTGTCCGCTGTGTCACCGGTATGAGCGGACAGTCGGTGCCCTGTTGCAGCACATTGGCGCCCTCCACACCAGCATGACTGTGGAGTGCTTCCGTGCCGTTTCGTCTGCGCAGGTAAATCGACGCCGACGGGAGAGTGGCTCTCGCATAGCGTAGGACCGCTACATAGCTGCCATTCGGTGGTTGGCGGTTCCAATGCCATTGGCTGGCTTTCACGAGTCGTCCGTCCGTGGCATGGCGTCTGCTGCTGCTTCGGTGGCTCCTGTCTCCGTCATCAATCGTGCCTTCGCGCCCGGTGCTGTTCCGCCCACACCGGTCGCGCCTGGTGCTGGTCACTCGCCGGTCGAGCCCGGGGAAACTGTTGCTTTTGCCCAATGCCTTCTCGAACCGCCCCGTGATGGTAGCGCTGCTGATTCATCGTCAACGGGCACCGCGATGCTGTCTACCCAGATGTCGGCTCTCTCCTTTCTTCCTCATCTTCTTGCAGCGGGCGCCTCACGCCGACGGCCGCCGATGCCAGGGCGCGCTGGCCGCGGGCGTGACGCTCGGCGCCCGCTTGCGTCGGCACTCGGCGGTCGCAAATACTTCAATACCGGGAGCCTGGCCCCGGTGGTGTTGCGGCAGTCGACAAACGCCGTGTTATCCTCTGACTCTGAAGACGATATTGACGATGAATGGTTGAGCGCCATGAATGCGGCACGAATGGAAGACCTCGAGCTACCAGCGCCGGATGTGCTGTTTATGGCATTCTGGACGGGGTTTGTGAACGCGTCGCCTGCTTGGGGGGACAGGGGGGCCGCGTCTCTGCTGGCCAGTTGCTTTGCAGCCCGCCGCCGCACCATCCTAGGTGCAAACCTGGTTCCGCTGGCAGCCGCACACGTTGAAGTGATGTACGTGCATGGTCTGGTGGACGTTGATGGGGCCGCGCATGCGTTTGGTGTGCTCACTGACCGGTCTCCGCCCGATCTGGCTCACGGTAAGATGGCGGGTACTGTGAATGCCTTGGACCCTGCCGAGGCCGATATCGCCGCCGCCGCTGGTGTGGCGGCATCGGAAGCACAGGCGGCCGCCGTTTATTCTGCGGCAGCAGGTGAGCCTTCGGGCACTCAGCCGACACAGTAGTCCGTGTTTTGAGTCACTTGCATGTTTCATGCGTATACGTTATACCTTTAGCAGAGCCGTCACCGTATAGGTCTTCACCTCTGCCCACCCTGCGCCCCCACTGCCATCCCGGAAATGGTCCCGTCGACGCCGTGTGCGCAGGCGGCCGCGTCGGCCGCGACCGCCGACGTCACCACCGTCGCCGCCGCCGCCGCCGTCGCCGCGCGGCGGGGACGCTTGGCGCGGCGCCTAGCGGCGGCGGCGGCGGCTGCCTCCGACGAGCGTGCCGTTCTCGTCGCCATCCCCGCCACGGCCGCCTTCATCGACGGCGGTGACGGCGGCGACGGCGGTGACGGCGGCGCGCGGCGGAGCTCTGAGCTCCACTGCCGCTCCGCCTCTGTCGACCGGACGCGCTCACGGCGGCGGGAACGGGGGCGGCGGTGCCCATCACTACCGCCACCGCCCGCGCAGCCACCGCAGCACAGATGGCCATGGGATGCGCGGGCAGCGGGGTTACGCACGGCGCGGGCGGCTTGGCCGCCGTCGCTGCCGCCACCTTCGGCGACGGCTTCCCGAAGACGCGCCAGGTCGTCCCCTTCGCGGCGACGCGCGCCACATCGGCGCCGAGATCAGCTGACGTTGCCGTCGCCGGTGCTGCGGCGGTCGTGGCGGCCACCGCCTTCGTCGTCGTCAGGAGCTGCCGCGTCGCGTCCTCCGAGTGAGAAACATGGGCGGCGGCGACTGCGCCGGTGGCAATGGCGGCGCACTCGCCACACCCGGCGCCAGCGACGGCGCCGCACCCATGGCTGGCCATCGCTTTCCGATGGCGACGGCGTTCGCGAAGGCGTCAACGAAGGTGCGGGCCACTGTGCAGCTGCCGCGGCCGTTTCCAGGAATGGCCGCGCCCGCGCCACTGCGGCAGAAGGCTCCGCCGTCACATGCTGTGTCGACCGCCGAATGGAAATCGACAGTGGCGTCGGCGGCGGTTTCAAACACGACGGCGGTAGTCCATCCGCTATCGCGGGTGACGGCCGAGCCCGCGGCGGCGTCGTCCCCCGCCGCGGCAATAGCGGCGGCGACACAGCGCCGCCGCAGCAGACTGTGCCGATCTCTGCGTCCACCCGGCGCCCCCGGCTCGCCCGCCACGCCTGCGGCGTCTCGGCGTGCCGCAGCGATGCGGGCAGGGTGGATGGGTTCCCACCCCACCTGGGACCCAGAGGGCCCCGTCTTTGGCGTCCAGGGCCGCCAAGTCGGCGAAGAGTTCCGTCTCGCCCGCTGGCGACAGGCGGGCGAGAGCGCGTACGCCGTCGTCGACGCCGCCGCCGCCGCCGTCGTCACCACCGGCGCCGCCGTCACAGCCACCGCCGCCGCCGCCACCGCCACCGCCGATGGAGGGTGACGCCTGCATCTCGGCAGCGGGTGACGGCCGGATGCCCGCCGGCAGCCGGCGGCCCGCGACCTTTGCATCAAGGGCCGCAAGGTCGGCGACGAGTTCCGCCTCGCGCGCCGGCGACAGGCGGGCGAGAGTAGACACACCGCCGTCGCCGCCACTTCCGCCGCCGACGCCACCTCCGCCATCCCCGCAACCTTCGTCGCAGCCGCCACCTCCGCCGTCGCAGCCGCCGCCGCCGCCGCTCCTGCAAGTGGCGGGCGACAGCTGCACGCCGCCGTCGCCGCCGCCGCCGCAGCCGCTTCTTCCGCTGCAATGTCCGGGTGCTGGCGCTGTTGGTGCTTGCTTTGGTGCCCAATGCGTCATGTCTGCCTCGTCGGTCGAGGTGTTCGAAGCGGTCGCCGCGCCTGCTTCCGAGGGGGCACGGAGGTGACGCCAGTTGGTGGAGGGGGGGAACACGCAACTGCCCTGTCGCCGTGTCGAGGCACCATCAGGCAACTAGTTGGCTGCCACGAGGGCACCAGGGCCCTGCGCCGCATCCCCGAACCACGATCCCTCCACTCAAAGAACACTCAAACCCGGGCCGGCACCGCTGTGTCCGGGGGGAATCTCTTCGTATGAGAAAGGTTTCGAGACGACCAGCGCCTCGCTCGCCGCCCAGCCGCACGTCGCACACCAGCTCCTCGTGGCCGCCCACCGCCTTGTCTCAGGAAGGCCGCTGGTCGACGACCGGCGCATTTTCGCCTTTCGACGGCTCGAAGCCTACGGGCGGCTTGTCGTGCACCACCGCCGTGTCGCTCACGATCGCCATGTCGCCGATCGCCGGCTCGTCGCCGACCGGCAGTGTGTCGCCCACCGGCGGCTTTCCGCCCACCACCGCCACGTCGTCTACGGGCGCCTTTCCGCCGCTCGGTGGCTCGACGCCGACGGGTGGCTTGTCGTGCACCACCGCCGTGTCGCTCACGATCGCCATGTCGCCGATCGCCGGATCGTCGCCGACCGGCACCACGTCGCCAAACAGCACCTCATTGGGTCAGGCGGATAGTTTCCGACTACAGGCCGCTGTCTCGTGGACGACATTGCTGACATCAGGCTCTTCCAAGCGCAGCCGTTTGGCACGACCCTGGAAGATGGCTGCGTCGCGCAACCCGTGGCGAAGCGGAGCGCCGCGACGCATCGTCAAAGAGTGAGAGTGTAGAAAAGCTGCAGAGGCAGCCAGCGGCCTGCGCGGTGTGCGGATTGGTGTCAAAAAAGGCGGCCACAGGGTGCTTAGAATGGCCAGGGTGATGATGGCCGCGGTGAGGATGATCGCGACGAGGATGACGACGGTGCAGATTGCAAGTCGTCTGGGGGCACAACGACGACAACGCCATCCCCGTGGCGCAGGAACACGGATCTCCACATGCGCCAATCAGATGCGGCGATGGTCGACGGAGGCCTGCTGACCTCATGATCTTGACATGGGCACGGATCTATGTGGAAAATTTGATGCGTTGGAGGCCCTTCAAACGCGTTTCTCGATCGAGACGGTGCTCATTCGACGAAACACGAGGACACGGCCACAACACAGCCTCACCCCGTAGAGAAGTACATGATCGCAGTACATCGCAGTTGAGAGTGGAAAAATTGTTTTGACTTCATCGTGCGCGTGCGCTTTCACTTCAGGCAAACAGGTCGCGCCCGTTCCACGACTCGGTCTGCCACCACTCGCCGGGTATCGCCTGGCGCTTTGGAAGATCTCTTCCCACTTTGCTGCGGCCAAAAGCCAGGACAAGGCCGAATGTCCCTGTCATGCCTTGTGCAGGGTCGTTGCATTCAATGCGGAAGAGATTCAGGTGCCGCCATCCGAGCTTCATAACGTCGAAACACGTCGCCGAAGAATTGCAACAGCGTTGCAGTCCTCAGGAAAACTGCGAGACTCCTTCTCTGTTGACCACGACTCGTCGCTGCCGCCGGTTTCGAACACGGGACGTCAGCCCGAGATCTGATACAAATGAATCGACTGTTCTGTGCGCAGGCGACGGCTTTAGCAGGAGCTCAGAAGCGGGGTCGATTTGGTGACTCCGTCCTCGATTGCAAATCTGTTCGTTTGCTGTTCTTTCCTTCTCTATTCTTTCTCAGTTCGCCTACGTTTTTTCTCTCAGGCTGTCGCAGTAAGGCCGTCTCGACGGCGCTTTCTTGAGTCAGCACCACCCAAGAGACCCACCGGCTCGCCGCTGGAGGTCATTAAGACGCACCGCTGATGCCCAGCATATGTGTGGAGGCACCATAGCGAGATAAAGGATAAAAAATCCTCAAGCGGCACACAACCCGGCCGACGACGGAGAACGCAAAGCCCACGGTGGCGCGACGAGTGGGAGCCGCTCCCTGCCCGCGGGTGAGGAAATAGCAGCCAGCTCGCTGAGCCCGAGCAGCGCCCGCGAAAGAGTCGAGGCGGCGGCAGCGGCGACCGCGGCAGGGGCGTGCGGGAAGGCGGGGGCGGCGCGCAGCACCACACCAGTGCTTGCATGCGGGGTCAACGGCGGCAGCGGTGCCGGCAACTTCGCCCTCACGTCACCGACGCCTCTTTCTTGGCGGTGGGCGAACCGTCCATCGCCGCGCGGCACCCCCCACAATCGCCACGGCCGGCGAGGGGGGCCCGAGGCCGTCGCCGCCGCCACAAGCTCCCGCCGCGCTGCCGCCGCTGCCGTCACCGCCGCCGCGCTGAAGTCAAACGACGGCCCCGCGGCGTCGGCGAGGGCGGCCACCCCCGCAGCGGTCGGGTCTGGGCCGGCGGACGACTTGACCACCGCCGACGACGACAGGTGGGTGGTGGACGAGGACAACCGCCGGGACATCCACGGGGAGGGCCGACTCGTCGGCGGCGGCCGACGCCGCCGCCACCTACCGGCGGGCGGTGGCGACACGGGGACAGCCGTGGGGAGGGCCGACACGTCGGCGGCGGCCGACGCCGCCTTCACCTACCGGCGGGCGGTGGCGACACGGGATCCCCAGCGCCAACACGGCGGCCGCAGCAGCGGCTCGCCGCCGACTGCGAGTGGCGGGCGTCGCGACCGCCGCTGACCGCGTGTAGTTGGGACATGCGGTACCTCCCGCATACACCGCGACGAACGAGGCGGCCCGCAGCTATCCGACGGCCAACCTGGCGGTCTCAAAGGGCCTTTCAAGGTCCGACGCCGAGAAGTGGACAGGTGCAACGCTGGAGTAGCGGCAGCGAAGGGCAGTGCGGGCACCAGCACGAAGGGACTGACTCTATCCATTTCGCACACCCCCCCCGCCACATTACTTGGGGCACAACATCGGCCACCAGCACGACCGGAGAAATCAGCACCGTTCCTGACGTAACTGATACAGAAAGAGCTCTGCCACCCAACAATGTGGGGTAGAAGACGCCCAGCAGCCCAACAACCATCACCTGCACGAACGGACCAGCTCGCACCTCGCACGCCGCATAATATCACCATCCCACACTACACAGCATCACGCGACACATTAAATGACGACAAATGCACAGCCCATAGTGTGAACACACGCACCCGAACCCCCACCGTCCACTTGACAATTCAAACGAGCGAGAGCTCTGTCCCTTCCGAAGTCGCACCCGTTCCATGCAGATGCGTCTGGTGCCGTTCAGGTGCGAGATGCGGTGAGAGCCGACGTGGCGCTCTCCGACGACCCACCCACACCGCCGCCGCGATCAGGTGCATATTCGTGCCGACCGAAGTCTGCGACAGAGCCAAAAAGTAGACCGCAGCAAGAACACTCAAACCATTCGCGGGCACCAGGAGGAATGGTGACTCTGTCACGGCCGGTTGAGTGGGAACAAGCCGCATTAACGCAACCGCACCGTGCAGTCAGTTGCCATACGCTGTCGTTGCGATGAATGACAGCGTGGCTCCGGCGAACCGCCCAGGTGTCGACGCAGATGGAGACCTGAACATGATGCGAAACGGAGGCATCGGGCTGCGTGCTGCGAGGGGCCCCACCGCACCGCGAACACACATCGGCAGCGGAGTATGGCGCAGCCGGAGCAGTAGACGGCGAGGCGGGACGGAGCGGCGTCGACGAGTGAGGCGCAGTTGAATCCATTGTTTCGGCATCCACGGGAAAAGAGTGGGGCCCGGTGCCCCAAAAGGACAAAGACGATGAGCTGGGGCGTCTCCGACGTCAAGAAGACGGGGAAAGCAACCTCGTGGCGCGAAGAACAGCACGCACCCCCGAGAACGTTGGGCACAAGCAAATGTGCTCGAACACTCTCGCATTTGTGCCTCGAATCTACAGGGCGCTGTCACGATCTGTGGACAACCACTCGGTCCCGATCATCTGTGTCGCGACCACAAATCCCAAGTCTCACCGGGGTCTCTCTCCAAATGCCATCTTCCAATGGTCCGTGCCCACTGTGCCAGCATTATACCACTTCGCGCAGAAAGCGTGTGTCTTTATTTCACAAATGTAAAATGAACAAGCACCCCCGCCGCCAAAACGACGCCAAGCGCCATGACACCGACAGGAGCGCCACCACAGCGGCGCCGCGCGCACCCCCGCCGCCAAAACGACGCGACGCGCCAGGGAAACGACAGGAGCACCACGGCTTCGGCACCACGCGCACCCCCGCAAACGCGACTCGTCACCGACACGCGCACCCTGGCCGCAAAACGAACGCGACGCACCAGGGCACAGACAGAAGCACCACCACAGCGCCTCCACGAGCACCCCCGCCGCCAAATGGACGCGACGCGCCACGGCACTGGCAAGAGAACCAACACAGCGCCGCCACGCGCACCGGCGCCAGAAGATCGACGCTCGCACAGCCAGCACTGTCAGGCCTGTGGAGAGTATGAAAGGACGAGGTGTGTCAGATTCTGCCTCCACGGTCGGCGCAGTGGTGGCGGATGCGGAAGGCAAGCCCAAGTCCGACGCGGTGCCGATTCATGAGTTTGTGCGAATGATCTCTCGGTTGATGGGGTTGTTCTTTGCATGGGTAGTCGGAGAAAGATGAAGTGCTCTGAGGCCAGAGAACTCTGATTACGGGTCGTGAGAGTGTGACCGGTTTCACCGGGGCACGAATACAGCTCACCTATTGGTCACACATCGACAGCGCCTTCTCAGAGCACACCCAACAACGTCTTCCCCAAGTTCGAATACGCTAACGTGTCAGAAACGTGTCTCATAAATGTGCCACGTTCGTCAGTTTCAGCTCTTGGGGATGGGGAGGGTCTCACAGCAACGTGAGGCACCCCAAAACGCTCAGATAGAACTTGAATACAGTTTATCTGAATCGGGTAAGACCTCCGACATTCATGCGTCAGAAATGGGGGGAGGCGCCCCCGTCCCCCATTTTCTCACCGATATGGGGGGACCCGCTGCTCCTCCCCATTTTTACCTGTCGTGCCATTGGCTATTGCAGATTCAGTGCCTTTCAGAAAACGCGCTCACGTGGCATGATCAGATTTCAAATCTTACGGCTCGAAACTGGCGCTTTCCGGGGCCGTCTACGATCCGGCGATCACTATCGAGACCCACAAAAGCCTGAACGAGTCTGACTGTTTCCGGACCCCCATTCGACGCGCGTTCGGGGTGTGGTGCGTCGCTCCGCTGCCGCCTTCTGTGGCGCACACAGCGTGAATCAGAGCACGGCGGCGGCGTTCCCCAGATACTGGTTTCCGCAGTCTGGCGAGGTCGTGTTTGTCCGTGCTCGCGGCGGGGCGGGGGACGTTGGAGGCTGGGAGATGGGATAAACTTGTGGGCGTGTCGGAGCGGGCAGTGGGACGAGGTCCTTTTGGCGCCCCGCAGCGTGATTGCGAGATGGCGACCGGCGGGTCGCGACGCCCGTGTCCACGGACGACATCACCGTCGACGACAGCTTCGTCTTCCCACGATGAACGATGCACTCGACGTCTCTGCGGATGCGATGCTGGCGGACCCCGTCGACGGCGAAGTTTCCACCGCGGTGGCTGTAGTACTACGCCAGAGGCGCTGTATTGGTGGCTGTGGGCGCTGGTGCGCGGAAGCCGGCCGGCCGGTGGTGTGTCGGCTTTGTGGCGCGCCGCTCCAGCTTGTGAGCGCCTTCGGCGCACTTGCCCGGGTGCGCTCTTCCGCTAGTTATGTGCTGACAGCGGGGCGGGTCAGTCCAGAAGGAGGAGTGTCATGCATTGGAGGGAATTATCTGCATCGTAGGTATTTGGCAGCGCGGGACCGGGCCAACTAGTGGCCCCGGTTCCCGCGCAGCGGTTTCCGCCCTTTTAGGACGAAAGGCGACGACGGTGGGAGGCACCGTCGTCGCCGGCAAGTAAACCGTGTCTTCATGTCTTGGCGTTCGATGGGCCCGACTTCCTGGACCTCGAGTCCCATAGCGGCTGTCGCGCGAGCGGCCGAGACGGCCGTTACTTCCCTCCTCTCCGAGGTCATCGCGATCCATTGTACTACAGTGGCGGCCCACATGCAGGCGCTGTGGCGCTATCGTCGTCGCATCCGCCGGTCGCGGCTCGGCCGGCGGCGGTATTTTGGGTTGGTGCCTGGCCGCCGGCCGAACAAGCACCGTGATTTTCGATCAGGTTTGCGAGCAATTTTGAGGGACTATTTTGGATTGGACGGCTCCCCTCCCGTATACGACGAGCGGACTTTGAGAGACGGTTCCGGGTGCCCCGGTCAGTGTTTCTGCGTATCTACCACGCCGTAAAGAGTCGCCCCTTCTTTGCGCAACGCATTAACGCGACGGCCAGACCGCAGGCACACCCCTTGCAAAAGGTGGTGGCTGCTTTCCGAGTGATTGCTTACGGAGAGACGCCCGGTCGAACTTATGAATACGTTCGTTTATCAGCATCGACCATTGCTATGTCTATTCGAGAGCTCCTACGCTTTATTGTGGAAGAGTTTGGTCCGGCATATTTGCGTCCCCCCACCCCAGCCGAGCTGGAGCGTATTCTGGAGCTCAATGCGCAACGGAGATTGCCCGGCTGTACGGGATCGCTGGACTGTAGCCATTGGGAGTGGTCGAAGTGCCCCAAGGCGTTTGCCGGCATGTACCAGAGTCGGCACGGCGAACGCTCTGTGGTAATGGAAACTGTTTGTGATGAGGATCTATGGATAGGCATTTATTTGTTGGTTGCCCTGGTTCTCAGAATGCCCTCAATGTTATGCATGCTTCCCCTCTGTATTTGTCTGTGACGGGGGGCGAGTGGCCGCCTCGTACGTCTTCATACACAGCTAACGGGACCACCCACACGCTCTTGTATTATCTGGTTGATGGAATTTACCCTCCCTTCGCATTTTTCGATTCTCCGTTCCCCGACCCCATCACAGAAGTTGAGACTACATTCAACCGGCTCCAAGAAGCTTTGAGGAAAGACGTGGAACGGCTACATGCCGTTCTAACTGCACGCTTCCAAATTTCTCTACACCCCGCACGGCATGTCACCGTCGAGTCAATGGTCACCGTCGCGAAGGCGGTGGCCATCTTACACAATATGGTGACGGAGAAGCGACGCGATGGGTACGTATCACGCACTCGAGTGGCCGCCGCTGCCCAGGCCGCGGCCGGCGGCAGCGGCGGCGGAGCCGAGGGCGTTGGGAACGGGGCTGCTGAGACCCCGGCCGCGGCCGGTGGTGCGG
>Ga0209186_1002212_pt1 | contig 13942 bp, 19 predicted proteins | sample SidtaG_FD_187426 | JGI IMG/M metagenome (GOLD analysis project Ga0209186, IMG submission 187426) | Marine algal microbial communities from Sidmouth, United Kingdom - Sidmouth_Male2 metaG (SPAdes) (version 2) | ecosystem: Host-associated > Algae > Red algae > Unclassified | place: Sidmouth...
GGCAGGGGCCACTAGAGGCCCGGGCCTGAGACCGTGGCCCGTTGGGTACCGGTCCCCCCATGGTAGCGCCAGGGGGTCGGGATTGTGCACGTCCTGCGTCTTGTTTCTGAGGGTATATGAGAGTATGCTTTGGGGTCATCGTGCGTGTTCGAATAAATCATCGTTGCGTTTGCGTTGCTTCCGTCGTTTTTGTGCGCTTCGCGCCCAGTGATCCCGGCGTTCGCGTTGTGACTCTGGCGTAGCGATCCGCACCCTGTGCTGGGTTTTCTGACGGGGTTATACCCCGTTGGCTTTGAGGGCAGGATCCACTACAAGAAGTACCATCTCGTACTGGCTCAGAATTAGGTAACTGTTGTCAACGCTAAATAGCTACGTGCAAAAAAACTAAGAAGACGCTTCTATTTTTCTGTCGGCTTGTGGCTATAAGGAACGACTCAACATTATCAATATGTTGATCATCGCCACCGCAATGTTTTCTTGTTCCATGTATGAGATTCCTGTGCCCATTCTTGTGTATTTCGTCACTGCTCGACAGTGTCGTGAGGACCACTGGCTGCCAAGCAGTAAGCAACATGGCCGCCTGTGAGCGAATCGCAGTCCAGAGGATCCCGGGGTTCCATGGCTCCGCTGGATGTCTGTGGAGCACTTGGATTGCACGCGTATCCCGGGTAAGCCGTTATTTTTAGTGTGCCTGGTGGCCGTGTGGGAGCGGTTTCTGTTACTCCAACCGGGATGTTGGGACGCTTAACCCGGGATCTTGAGACGCAAAACCTGGGATTCTGAGACGGATATTTCTTGTAGGGAGGCGGCATGGGAGGCTGTGGCGGCGGCGTCGTGGGGCAACGCTTATGCGCCGTGGGGGTGGGCGGCGGTGCGCGCGCCTGCGGCGGCGACAGGCCCCCACCTTGGTGGAGATGCGTGCGCCACCACGACCGCGTGGTTGACCCCGGTGGGACCACATGCGAGGTCCGCTCAGCCTTGAAGCTCCACAGGGGGGCACCCAGGACGCAGCGGCCATCGGTCGGCGCCCCGATCCACGCCTGAAGAGCCCATTCCATGCTACCCCCAGCCCGCACAATCGGCGGCGGGCGCCGGAGTAATAGTCGCGAAGGCGGTGCGGCCCCCGTAGTCGCAGCTACGCGGAGCCACCCCGCGCCAGCCAACGACCTGCGAATCCCTGCTTTGCTCAAAATCAAACTGCAGCGACAGGGGTGAGCCACCTTCGCCCCATCACGAATGGAAGACCGCGGCAGGATACAACTCAGAGCCAGACATGGGTCTGTATCACCCTGGATGTGGAACCTATACCACCGGGCGTCTCCAGCTCCGCTGCGGCACTAAACGTGCGCCAGGGCGGGGGCTCGTGCCTGCACAGCGGTGCAACGCTATCAGATGTGCGCTGGAAGGGCGACGACGGATACCTCTCCACACCCATCGCTCCATCCTATCCAGCCAGCTTCCACCATCCCACAGTTGCCGGCTAGACATCACCACGCTCCCTCCGCGTCCATGGCTGCTGACCACCCGTTGCTTGTTTGCTCTCTCCCGCGCAATGACATATCCCTACGCCGCGCACAATCGGCGCCACCACAGCTGTGACTGTCTCCGTTTCCACACTTTTCCAAATGACCGTCGCTGCGAGGGCTGCGTCGGCGAGGACTGGGGTCACCACCGGGGCCTATGGTGGCGAGTGGACGCCGTGCTGCTCTGACCAGCTGAGCACCATGGCGCGATGCGTCCCAGCCATCTGTCAGTCCCCGCTGCACGGGTAGGGGCTGGAGGAAACTGGCGCTCTGTGGCGGGCGTGGTCGACCACGGCTCTAAAGTCGTTCTCATACAATTCGACGGCTCGAGTTTGGGGCGCGTCGTTGGTGTGCGGGCTCCGACCATCTTGAAACTGTGACAGCGGATTGGATGAAGGGTTGCGGGCTTTCTGAAGGCGCGCTCTCGGCGAGTAGCGTAGTAGTTTCAGCATATTTCCGTGTGGACTCTCTGTCGTACAGCCGTTCTCCAAAATTCCCGCAGTAGAGACCTTCGGCAACTGCGACGTGGGTATCGAATGTGGGTAGTTTGTGGGTCGCCCGACCAGTTTTTTAAGAAAGCCACATGCACCCCTTCGGAGCTTCGGCATGTATCAAATTTGGGTCCGGCAATCCTGCCACACTCCTTGCGGACTAGCTTACAGGGTGACCGGGTGGATACTCCTCTTGGTGCCGGTAGAGAGCGTCGGCAAGTCGAATGTGGGTCGGTGGCGTGGGTCGGGGACACGTTTCGTGCCACGAAACGGCTGTTACCCACATTTTGAACCCATTTGTGGCTACAGTGCGACCTTTCACTTGCCCTGGGGTAGACCAAACGGTAGCCCTCCGCGTGCAATTCGTCAGCCGCGGAAGATCCCGATTCGTACGATTATGTATAGACAGGCTGTGTTCCAGGAGGCTCAAATGCGCCACAGAAATCCTATCAAGCCATTGTGTATATGATCCCTGATGAGTCAATTTCGCTTGGTATCGCTGCTCTTGGCGGTGCTGTCCAACCCAACCCACCACGGTGGACCAATCACATTGCGTGTGAGGTCCACCGAAGCACTCCAGCTGGAGCTGTCCACGCACCGTGGCCACAAATGACTTGGCCGTTGTCGCCTGTCGGGCCGACTGCAACCGCTTTAATCTTGCGCACTCAGCGCCGTCACCAAACATGGATGATCCGGTTCGGCTCGTCATGTGTCATCGTTGCCTTGCACAGATGCCTGTCGCCGCAGACAGAGTGGCGCCACCCGCCGCATCTCTCTTCTCGAGCGGATTTCTGGAGCGTCTCACCTGCGCGGGATGAGATTGTTTTCTACCGCTCCCCGGTCAATGAGTATGCTTAATCCCATTGAAAACGTCTCGGCTGGCTTCAGAAAAAAGGCAAAGAACGCTTTTTCCAGAACAGAGTGCGCTACTCGGTCTGCGTCTCTGCATCAATCGCCGCGAAAACTGAGTCTGGGCTACTCTTCTTACCCGACCAGTGCGCAATCACGCTCAGTTCATCGGGGTGTGTGCCCGACACCAAGCGCTCCCCACCGGCACCGCTTCCCGCTGGGCAGTCGATCGCACCGCCGTTGGGCCCGAGGCTGCGCGCCGGGGCGAGCATCCCCACAATCTCCCGGGCAGCACCGTCAACAGGCACCGCCGCCGGTTCTGTCGCCGCCGGCACCGCCGCGTCCAGCCGGGCCTTAATTTTGGCGTGCACGTCAGGGGGTGTACAGCTTGCCCGGAGCCAGCAGCGCACAATAGCTGCCGGCGTCACTGTATCAATGGCAGCCTTGACCAATAGAATTGCATCGAGAGCGTGGGGGCTGCGACCCTCTGTCACGCCCAGGGTGCCCGCCCTTGCCCGCGCCTCGCGCGCCTTGCGTGCCTCTCGTTCAGCCGTACTCTCGTCAGACTGGTCGTCCAACGCGGTAAGCATGTCAAGCATCATTCCCCGCATGTAGGTGGTCTTAGTCGCGTTGATTACACTTTGGTCGCAGGGCTAGAATCGTGCCGTCGTATTTGGCGGCAGCCAATCAATGTCGAAGCGATTATCTGTCGCCGACGCGTCGTGCCCCGACGCGTTGTCCATGATGTGGAAGCCCCGCCGGGAAGCAAACGCCCCCCAATCTTCGCTCAGGTCCGCGAGCCATTTCGCGTAGACGGTGGAATCCATCCACCTCTTTTTCCGGGAGTAGTAGCGCACAGGTAGGTCGGTGTGGCCGCGGAAGCACACAGGTTGAGCCGCCTTGCCAAGAACCGCAATGGACTTAAACGTGCCGGTAGCGTTCACGCAAATGACGAGCGTGACTCGCGCCTTGGCTCGTTTTAGTTCAGCCCCGCGCGTCTCCTTGGCGTCGACCTCTAGCGCGTAGGAGTAGGTAGGCGCTAGTTGGTAAAACAAACCAGCCTCATCCATATTCAAGATATACTCCGGGACCAAACCAACCATCTTCTCCCGGAGTTTGGCCATCCTCCGCTCTCCCTCCACCTAGTCAATCCCACCCCCCGACCCATGCAAATGTACGCTCCGTATGGAGTATCGCTTAACCCACCGGTCAACGAACCCATTTGATGCGGAGAACGACGCCGCTGGGTAGTGCAGACGAGCCAGCTGGCTCGGCTTGACTTGAAGGGCGATGAGTGAGATGGGCATCGTCTTGCGCCCCATCGACCGGATCCGCATAAACCACTCGTAAAGTAGTCTATCGATTAGCGGGAACCTGCAAACTTGCACGCAATGGGCACGGAGGGGCACACCGCGGCCGGCCGCGTCCCACGTCTTGCTCCGTCCTGCCCACACGCCGTAGATTGGCCGCTTGGTCACGCCGTACCGCAGCGCAAGCGTCTCGTGCGGCACCCTGTCGGCGACCTGGGTGATAAGGAGAAGTTTTTCACCCAGCATGAGCTGTCAGCGATCCCTGCGCTGCGTGGAAGGGGCATCCGGCGCCGCCACGGCCGGTACAGCGGGCGCCGCGATGACCGCTGCAGCAGGCGCCGACGCAGCAGGCGGCCCCGACGCCGCGGCCGGCACCGGCGGGATCACGTCTTGCACGGCGCCCCGAACAGCGCCCAGCGCAGCCGCTGCCGCGACGTTGAGATCCTCAATCGCGGCCGGGCCCGCTCCAACGACGGCAGATGCGTTAGTGGTTGAAGCTGCCGCCGTGAGAAGGGATGCAATCAACGAGAGAGACTGCGGCGGGGGAGGAGGGAGGGGGGGAGACGCACCGTCCATATTGGTGGAATGAGAAAACGAGTTGGCTGGGCGAGGCGCGGCACGAGGACGACGCGAGCGAAGATGGACGATCAATGGCGACCGCAGGTGGTCGTCATGTGGAGCTACTGCCCTTGGCAGACGGCTGAGCGTGAGGACAGGGCATTCGCGGCGGTCAGCAGAGATGTGAGGGCAATCCCAGAATGGATAAGGGCAGGAAGATTCCAATACTTCAAGTACAGAAAGCCTCCCTTTGAGGTGATTTGACCTTGTAAACCTAGAGGGTTTGAAGTGGATAAATGTAGCAATTTTTATGTATTGATGGGGGCTACATAACTGGACCCTCCCCTCTGCTGTTCCGATCGGAACAACTGCGGGACGGTCAAGTGAGGGGTCGCACTGTATCTGGGTCATCCGACCCACGCCAAATACCGGTCGGTCAAAACCACTGTGGCCACACACGTGGCGCTAGTTGTGCCACAACCACTCGTCCCAGACTGGGCTAGGCGCCCACATCGGGCGCTCGAGTCTCCAGTTCCGTGTGTATCGAGAAGGCGTATCATCTTGCATCATACCAGATGCCAACCGGCTCGATAGCCCCCCCACGCTGCCGTCACCCGCCCCCCCCCCGCCCTTTTCTGCGGGCGCCCCTCCACCCAGAACTCGCACCATTCCCGCTGCATCCGATCTTTATCGACCGCCGCCGGCCCTGTCATATGGTCGGTCGGGGCGCCCCCCCCGGGGGGGGGGGTGATGGTGCTTGGGGTGGAGGTCAGTTGGAAGGTGTTGCTCGCACCGCGGTCGCGGCTATGAGCCGTTGGGGTAGATGAGGAGAGCTCAAATCGTCTCGACCGGTATTTGGGCACTTGCCGACGCTAAATGTGGGTAAGATGTGGGTATATCCGACGTGGGTCGGCAACCCACATTTTAACCACATTTAATACCCACGCCCGACTTGCCCACGCTCTCTGGTGACGACGCCGTGACGGGCGTGTGCCAGAAGAGCGATAGGAAGACTGTCCTTCTGAGTCCATAAGACTAGGCATCGAAAGCCAACGGATGCCAGCGATTGGCGGAAACTTCAATGTAAGCTACACATGGACTGCTACGTGGCTGCGGTGATTTCAGTCGGTACTGGTTCTTGACGTGGGCCGAAGGGCCTCCTTAGACATAAATGGGATCGAAATGTGGGTCGAAGGCTTAACGTGGCGTGAAACGCGTCCCCGACCCACGCCGTCGACCCACATTTGACATGCCGAAGGTCTCTAGTCGCGGATAGTAACAGTGGTCAGTTCTGACAGTTGGAATCTTCTGAAATTATAGCCGTGGACTGGACGATGTCCCAACGTGGCCCGCTTTTTGAAAATGCGGTCTGTGCAAGCCTCCGAGTTTCAGCTCGCATCACGCGGCGGTCCAGAAATGAAAACATTGTGTGGAGGCACGAGATTATTGCACGTGCGACTTGTGTACATCTCATGTGCGTTTCCTTGCTGACACTGATGCACTTCCAGCAGGACGGATCTGAGGGGCTGATGAAGACCAAGTTGCAAATATTCCGAGAACGACTTAACTGCCATATTGCGGTAATCTGCCGATTTCCAGAACTAAGTGTCTGTGGCTGGGGACGCGAACATGAGAAAATGTGACAGATTCTAGACACGACGGGTTGACGTGCGCCGCTGGGCGAAGGAGCTCGCACGCAGAAGCACCATCCAGTGAAATGTATGTCCGCGCATCTTCGTCCACACACACTGGGATCTCTTTTGATTCGGTGCTGCCTCCACTGTCATCTCCACAATCCATTCACGTCGACTGCACCTGGCGTCCGTTTTTCCGTGCCGAGCCACCCTCCTCTCCCCATCGCACCTTCTCCGACACTTCTCTCCACCTGTCAATCGCCCTTACACCATGTCATCCAACTTCGATATTCAACCAATTTTGTCGGCAGCTCGAGAGGCGGCCGGCCTCGGTGCTGGCCGATCCTCATCTTCGTCGGAGGAGGAGTACAGCGGGTCTGGATCCCACGGTCGGGCGCCTGGGGCCCGTCCCGAGACGGCGAATGCGGAGCACCAACGGCGGACTCCAGCCGACGACGACGTGGCGGACGTCGGTGCCTCGACGGCAAATGCTTGTTCTATGCGTGGGTACCGCCGACGCTTCGGCAACGATGGCCACAACTTTGGCTCATGCGAGGCGAATGTCCTTGAATGCACCGCGAGCCAGAACGTTCCAGCGCCATTCCGGTCTCAGATCTGCACCTGCTCAGCAGCAAAAGCGAAGCGATGCACACTCAATGCACAGTAAGTTAACGATGGGCTGGCCTCTTTCGTATTGTGGTTCACCTCTTTAGTGAGCATGCATGGCCCAACAAGATTCTGACTCGAAGTTCTATCTCCTTGTGTGCCGTGGCGCCATAACAATTTCCACAGTTGCCACTTTTGCCTGCAAAAGAGCCATCTTCCTCATACTCTGTGGCTGTAGAAGGCTTTTGATCTGTCGTTTACCTCAACAGGAACGTTTTCGGTCCTCCGAAAGAAGGGTGTCCGCTGGTGTGCGGAGTGGAAGGTGCGTGGCAAAACTACCGACGCACACCTTCCCCAAGTAGCAGCGCCCGCTTTTCGATCGGCAACGGCGGCCGCCGACGAAGCGCAAGCTGAGGTCGCTCGCTGTCGAGATGCTCTGCAATCGGACGTTTCGGAGCAACCAGATGTGGCTCGCGGAGGCATCTTGGCTCGGGCAGCCGCGGCGCTGTCGGGTCCCAACGCTCGCGCTGCGATGGTGCGCAATCCGCGCGCAGCGTTTTACCACTCGTCGTTGGCGACTGGCCTGTCAGCGGGGATGCCACGTGACGTGGCGCTCCCCTTGTACGCCGGGGCCAGCCAATCAGGGGTTGACTTCGGTGATTCGTTGAGTGGGGACGCCACCAACTCCACTATTTTGCGTCGAGCAGTTCGCAAGCGCTTAGCGGACGCTGCCGCGGAGAAGCGAATCGAACAAGTTCCCAGGATTGAGGGTCGACTCGGCAGTGTGGGCGGGGCCAGCACGTCCATCCGAATGTAAGTCTCCGTTATTTTTCTGTCTGGTGTGCGTTGCGGCGCGCCATATGATATTCTTGGCACATTGTGCCATCTCTCAGCCAGTGTGTGACTTGCCATTCTGACTTTTCTGCCTACCAGTGGTGTTCGTGGTCTTACCCATGACGGATGGTCTTTTATTCGATTGCACAATCTTCAGGCAAGCACTGCACGCTGAAGAAAGCCCCCCTCCGCCCCCTCCGTCGGCAAATGCCGCCGCCGCTTCCGGGCCTGCTGTCCCAGGTGGCGCCGAATCGGTCGCTGACGGGTCACGCGAGGCCGGCTTTCGAAAGCTGGGAGCGGCTGCTATAGCTGAGGACTTGGCTTCGTTTTCTTTCCGGCCTGAGGAGATCCTAGATCGTGCTGCTTTTTTGGAGAAGGCCTGTCGCGGTATGTCGGCCGGTTTCTTGCGTGGTCACACCGTGTGTGGGTCGACCTTGAGTGCAATGGAGGTGGTTGTGTTGATTCTGTCTAAGTGGGGCGACCAAGGTGAGCCGCATCCAGATGTACCGTCCCTCCCGCTGGGACTGCGTGATGTGGTCTTGTCGTGGGTAACGTCCCATAAGTGCTAGTGTCTTGCTGTCATACCCTTCATTCATACTGTGCGTCTAGTGACAACATTTGGGCCCTTTTACCTACGTACGTCAGGCAGAGATGCAAACAGACCTTCCCACGGTCCACCCGGCCCACACAGCTCCGGCACGTTTCGCACAGCCTCTAAGAATCTGTGGTCAGAATGACACGCTATATTTGGCACCGTCAGCTTTGTGAGGGCCACCGCGTGCAGGAGCGCCTCAGGTGAACCAGGATACGAGTGGAGCGCCGGCTTCAGTTGGTGTGAATACTCACTGAACACCTCCTCGATAGGTTGGAACTCGGGGCTTTTCGGGGAAAGCCGGAGAGGAAAGATGCCATTGGCGCCGACAAAAGCGTCCGCCTCCGAGGAGTGGATAGGCGCATTGTCGGCAAGTAGAACACACCGGTCGGGTTGCAACACCCAAGGTAGACAAGGTAGAAACCGGTTCATTGTCGGCAGCAGCCCATTGAGGAATAGTATCCAATCGTCAGCGTTCTGGGACGGGGGAGATGGGGTGGTCACCGAGTGCAAAACCCCGTTTGTGTAGGAAACGGCCATCATAGTGGATGCCCTCAGAATTGCCCGTCGGTCACGCGACTGGCACTCGTAGCGCACACCACGCAGCCACCGACCGCGCCGACGCCACAAATCCCCACCGTCCTTGTGCGTCTCGTCGGCAGAAACGAGGCACCTAAGAGGAACAGCCCAGAGTATTTTAGTGAAAGCCTCTCGTCTTTCTTGGTCCGGTTCACGACACATTCGGTAGAGCTGCTTATACGAGTAGCCCGCCGCCCGCAGCACTCGGTCGAGGGTGGCGATGGAGCACTTGTAGGCGTCGATGTAACCCGGCAGGGTAAACAAAAAGACGTCCTTCATTTCTCCTAGCAACTGCTCCGGGTCCGACAAGACAACGGCGGCCACAGCTTGGACGAAATGCTCATCGAAGAGAATGTTGTCGGCGTGACGATTCCGTATGGCCGGGTCAGGCCACCACTCGCCCGTGTCTTTGTACGCCTTAATCCATGCTGCCACCGTGCTCCGGTTGCAAAGTAGGCGCTTGGCCGCCGTCGTCTTGCTCTCGCCCTCAAACAGGACCCATGATATCGCCAAAAAACGCGCCGCGTCGTCAAACATGGGGACAAAGAGCACGAGACGGGTGCTTGGAGCACACCCACGGGCGGCGAGCTCTGGTCGAAGGCCCCCACTGCGTCTTGTCCAGCACTAGTGACGCAGGCGCTCTGAAAGTAGCCCCTCGGTGTTATCTGAAGACGACTATCGGTCCGTTACTTCACGCGTGTCGTTTGGACTGTCCGGACAGGAATGACTTGTACTCATGCACAATCACAATCAGTGTTATGCTGCTATTACGTAATGGCACGATGCCAGGTCAATAGAGTTAGCATGCAGCACTTTCCACCATCCGTCGCCGAGGTCGAGATGCGTCATGTAAGGGCTCCGCGTGAGCCCCACGGAGGCCTCGTGAAGCACCTGATAGCACAGTTTTGGAACCCAATCGCCCAACTGCAGCGCTGCTGATGGGCGCGCCGCCTCAGCCCCGGCGAACGCCCGGACGAATGCCGCCGGAGCTGCCTGCCCGGCGATCTCCAAGACCAAAAGGCGCCCCATGCGTAGCCTGAAGGGGCCAGGGGCCGCGACGCGGGGCACATGATGAAACGTGTCGTCGATGATCTCGCGCGGCCGTCTTCCTGCTGGCCCCACGCGCGGCGGACCCCTGAAAAGGATAAATGGGGCTAAAGCCTTGAATACGCTACAAGAAGCGACCAGATGTCAGCAACCAGAGGCTCAGTCACGAGAAGTCTGCGCCACATGCTGTCCTGCAAGTGGCGTGCTCCACTGCAGGCAAGCTCTCCGCTGCTGCCGGTGCGTCGTAGCAACCTGCTACGGCGCCTCGGGCTTTGCGACGAAGACGGGGACCCGGGACCGCGGAGGTAGCGGTAGCGGGTCAAGAGGCCAATCGAGGGTTGTAGCGGCCCTGTGTCTGGCCGTCGCCAGCGGTGACCGGCCATCTCGTAGGTGCGGCGATGAGAGCAGTCTAGCACACCGCTAGCTGCCGCCCAGCTCCAGATCGAGACTCGGCGGCGCGGGCACTTCTCTGATTGAGTGATCCAAAGGAGGCGCAGCTGCTCAGGGGTGCGGCCGACCGCTAACGGTTGCACCACGCTGCAGAGGGTCTGGGAGCTCATTGCTGCCCTTCTAACGCCGACCACCAAGAGTCCATCCACGCGGCCGCTCGCCACGTCACTCCTGGGCGGCGCTGTCCCGGGCGAAAGCGGGTGTGGAAATGGCGAGCAAGCCCAATTCCTGGTTTCGGGCGTCACTCGCGGCCACCCCCCTGGCTTCCGCGGAGTCGGCTCGCATCAGTGATGCGACATCGCTAGTATCCATCTACGGAGAAAGTAAATCGTACCGTCCCACAGCCAACGCGGCAGCCGTCGCCCTGCCCGCCACGCGAGTGCGCCGCCATGCGGGGCCGTCATCAATCAGACCGTACAGCGGCGGCGGTGGCGGCATGCAAGCTCTTCTAGCGTGAGGCCGGTGCAGCCACCCCCCGCCAGGCAAGAGCCCTACAATATCCACCTCGGTGTTGGCCAGGCCCACGACAACAAGTCGATACTGTTGCGGTGGTCACGGGTCCAGCTTCGCAATCGTGCTGTTCGACGCGTCAACGCACTGTGCCTACCGTGCCCGGCTGAGACAGCCGCTGCCGACTCGATTAATCGGACATGCGCTTTTCGCGTCAGCGCTACCTGAGCACAGGGTTGCTGAGATAGCCAGCGCGTCATGATGACTCGGCATGGAGACGCAAGCGACGTCACCAATTAGCATGCGGGGTCAACCCGTGCGGCACCAACCCCATCAGTGGGACCCCCGGCGCAAGCAGATAGACTGCAGGGGGGGCGCGCACCCATCAACAGCCAAAAGAGCGCGTCGCGGCCGCCCACCCAGATGCGGCGTGGACCTCAGGAGATCGACTAGCGCACCGCGTGAGGTGTCAGCCGCCGCGGGCTCGCTGCCAGGGAGCCGCTGGGTGACATGCGCTGCTGAAGCATGCGGGGGTGCTCTGCATGCGCACACCAGTGAGGCCGGTGACCAGCAGGGCTTGTCATGGATGTATCCGCGAGGATGATATCCGTGCATTATATCCAAATCCACTCAAGATACGAGCCGGGGACGCATATCCAAAATGCATTATGAGAAAAGCAGGAGAGCATATATTTATCCTGTCCGACAGAAATTGCGAGCTTATATCGGATCCGTATCCCAGATATGAGAGTCAGGATGCAGGGATATATACGGGTATGAGACTTCCCGCGCCTGGAGAGTTCTGATTAAACACAGTCGACCTCTCTTTTCGCGTGCCGACAATCGGGGGATTAATGTCCGAACATTCGGCAGCGACAAGCGGCGATCCAGCCCGACCCGGATGGAAACGTTCAATCACGCGACTCGACCCGATTGCGTTGTTGTCAGAGTGTAAAACGAGATTCAGAACGGTCATTCTGACGTCCGTTTAGACAAACGGCGGGGAACCGCCTCGACGGCGCCCGTTGGGGCGTTGAAATCAAGTGTGGATTTCAAGTCGTACTGACGTCCATTTAGCACTCGAATAACGGCTGGATGGAGTTCTTCTTGGGCTCTAATTGAGCTGTCCGTCGGACTTGGTGGAATATATTCGGATCCAATAATCGTATCCGGATACGAATATAATCTACACAAATATCCGGCTCCGGAGGCAGATATCATCATCCGGATCTCAGCTGAGGGAGTTATCCGTAATCAGGTACGAAGGATCGGCGTGTATCCGTATCCGATTACGGCCTAGAAACCATATCCTGACAACCCCTGGTGACCAGTGGCGCGGCCCGTTGGGCTCTGGGGAAGTCGCGCCAGCGGACTCTGACGTGAAGGCAAGCCGTGGCAGCCACTGGCAGTGTGCGAGCCGGGCAGGGACCTCAAGCGCATCCGCCAAGACTCCTGGCACAGTAGATGCACCCGCGAGCTCTCTTCCAAACGGGTCGGTGCCAGTGAGACCGAGAGCTATCGGACCGGCGGGCGCGAAAGTACAGGGTGACGTCGCGCTCGAACATTTCGCCGCCTCCAGCAGTGGGTGGCCGGCTGCCTTCCCTGAGTGCTAGTCCATGGAGGCATCAGCGCGGCGCATCGCCGGACCGACCGGCGGGGGGCGACCCAGGCTCGGCCATCTGCCGGAGAGGCACACTAGATCTCGATAAGGAGGTCCTCACCTGAATGGGCTCGGAATGACAGTTGAGGCGCAGCTGGGAGGGGGGGGCAGACATTCGCCGCGCCCTGCTATCACCGGCATTGGCCGAGGTGCCGGGAGGCCACGTGGAGGAGAGCGCCGAGCCCTTTTGCGTCACTCAAGGCCTGTGGTGTCCCGACGGCGGTCGATAGGGCCAGGAGTACTCGACTGTGGTGCTGGTCTAAAGCGCATGCGACAGGGTTGGCGCCCTGTGAGGCATGATAGATTGTAAAAGGAAAGACAGTGCGCTGCCTGAGATAAGCACGGGCGGCGGGAGGAATGGCCGGGCCGGTCCCGGTGTGTGTGGCAGTCGGACAAGCTGGAAAGGCAGCGGGCTAGGTGCAGGATGCCACACTGGCACAAGAAGCTATACTCTGCGCTACGTGCACGCGGATCTCTTCCTGAGGTCAAGTACTTATCGCCGCGCTCTCCGCGAGCTGCTCCATGTTGATATCATGGAGGTGGCGGCAGAGCGCTCCTGCCTCCTGCGCAGCTTTCTCATCCGAGAGCTCAACGTGTCAGCTACTGCTGAAGAACACAATCGCCTGTGCAGACATTCCAGCCTCTTCCTAAACCACGCATGCCAGGCTTGGAGAGGCCAGTGCCAAGCGAAATGTAGCGACGGCTACCGCGAACAGCGTTTTCACTAACCTAGTGAAGAAGGGCTCTAACTCTACAGCGGCGGCGGTGAGGAAACCAACCGAGCCTGCTTCGAACAGCCGCAAGAGTGAAGAGAGTGCGGCACCCTCGATGCGAAGACTGTGACCAACTCGGTCAGCGAAGCGGCATCCCCATGTCCAAGCATTGTGACTGCGGCAGCAGCGCGGGACGTCGTCGGGGGCTATGCAGCGGCGGTCGGCAGTTGATAACAATGACGGGGGCACTGATTCACGGCTGAAGGACCGCCAGGCAGCGGGCGACGGCGGCTGGGCGACGGAGGGTGGCGGCGTCGCGGCGGCGCGGAAGCGCGGCCAGTGGCAGCGAGGCGGCCCACGTCGGCGACTGCAGAGCGGAGGCGCATGGAAACGCCCGACCACTCCCTCCTCCCCCCCCACCCGGGCGAGCTATGGCTGAGGAGGCGCGAGCGGAGACTGTAGTGGATCCTGCCCTCAAAGCCAACGGGGTATAACCCCGTCAGAAAACCCAGCACAGGATGCGGATCGCTACGCCAGAGTCACAACGCGAACGCCGGGATCACTGGGCGCGAAGCGCACAAAAACGACGGAAGCAACGCAAACGCAACGATGATTTATTCGAACACGCACGATGACCCCAAAGCAT
>Ga0209186_1002213_pt1 | contig 13940 bp, 12 predicted proteins | sample SidtaG_FD_187426 | JGI IMG/M metagenome (GOLD analysis project Ga0209186, IMG submission 187426) | Marine algal microbial communities from Sidmouth, United Kingdom - Sidmouth_Male2 metaG (SPAdes) (version 2) | ecosystem: Host-associated > Algae > Red algae > Unclassified | place: Sidmouth...
TTATGAAAGAAATCTGTGAAATCCCAAAAATCCGTGATTCAAAGCTTTGTGGTTCGGGCGGTATCTATAGAGCCTAATTTCCCAATCAACAAATACACCAAAAAGCTTCGTGGTTCGGGCGGTATCTATAGAGCCTAATTCCCTAATCAACTAATACACCAATTCCAGAGCGAAGCGATTAAAAAAAAACGATGTAATCTCCAAAAAACATAAAAAATCAATGATATTTGTAGAATGGATATTAAAAATAAACAGGTATTGGGCTTACAATTGCCGACGGATCCTCGTTGGGTCAATTTGGCAGAAATAAGCTTAGAAAGTATTTTGACAGACCATGCCTTTTGCGAAATGAAAGCAGCCTCTTCTTGTATGTCGTTGATTCAACTCTATCCGCATTTAGATAAATTGGTGGAGGAATTAATGCCGATTGTGACAGAAGAGTGGGGGCATTTTAGAATGGTCATTGCTGAACTGAAAAGACGAAACCTTAAATTAGGCGGACAACGTAAAGATACGTATGTACATGGTTTATTGAAGTTTATTCCGAAGGGAACATCAAAGGAAGAACGGCTTTTGGATAGACTGTTAATGTTTGGCTTGATTGAAGCGAGAAGTTGCGAGCGTTTTCGACTCCTTTCCCAAGAATTAAAAGAACCTGAACTCCAGAAATTTTACCATGTTTTTATGGTGTCCGAAGCAGGACATTATAAAACTTTCCTTGAATTGGCAAGGGAATACCATGAGGAGGAACTTGTCTGGAAGCGTTGGAAAGAATGGTTGGCGTATGAAAAAGAGCTTTTAAAAGAAATCGGCTTGCGAGGTGATCGAATGCATTAATTTTATTAGTGACGGGTGACAGGTGACAAGTGTTTTAGAATTACCACTCGTCACCTGTCATGAGTCACTCGTCCCAAAAATCACTTTTTCTTAGGTTTTTTGACGGTAAATACTCTGGATACATTGAAGCCAAAATGAATATCGCCATCCAGCCATTTTCCTGTTGTTGTGGTAAGGTAGCCATTGTCAGACATAGAGGTAGAGTTGGTGAAGTGTAGTTGGAATACGTGTCCACCTGTCTCTATATCAAAACCAATAGATAACGAATTGGTAATATTATCGGCAACTTGGTCTGGTAGAATATAAAAATATTCCGCATTGATAGCGATGCGTTTAGTCAGTTTTTGACGACCTGCGATTCCCAAAATCATTACATTATTTTTTTCATCACGAGTGTCCACCAAATTGCGGTGTACAAAAGTCGGTGATAGTTGAATACTGGTTGCTTTGCTTATTTTGCTACCAATAATTAATTGATTGGTATAGACCAAACTGTGTTTGAACTTGAAAGCGTCCTCGTCTTTGTTTTGGTTGCTTGCAAAGGTATTGGTGGTAATGCCTGAATACCAAAGTACAGACAGGGGCATTTTTTTGAGTCCAATGGATTGACGAAGCGGCTTTACTTTAATGAAAGCATCGTATGTTTTTTGGAAGGAGTTTCGACCTGCACCAACCATAATCCAGTCGTTGATGCCATAGTCTAAGCCGATTCGCATACTTGCTTGATCTAATCCCCAAAGTTCATATGCGCCCGAATTGAGTCGTCCAAAACGGTGAGAAATTTTGAAGTCCAAAACGCCACCTGCAACGTTCTCCAAAGATTGTACATTGATGACTCGTGTTGTTTTAAAACTTGCGTTTACATATTCAATCGTTTCTTCTTCGTCTCCCAATAAATCTAATAAATCGTCTTGGGCTGAAAGACTAAGTGAATAAATGCATACAAGAAAAAATAGTAATAATTTTTGCATAGGTTTTATTTAGTTTATGTGGTTTTTGTGGTTTAAGTAGTTTTTGTGGTTTGAGTCGTTTTTAGTGCTTGATGCTGTGGTTCTTAGTGTTGTGGTTTAGAAACCAATCTACTAATTCCCTAATTCCCTAGTATACCAATACACCAAATCCTGATATTGTTGAATAGCGTTTAGACAGTGCAAGATAGCCTCGATAGGAGCGTTATACCAAAAGCAGTGTGGGCGCATATGTCGGAATGTATCGCATATGCTTGTGGATTGGCTTTTGGTGTAGTAGCGGATAGCGAGACCCTGTGTGACGACGAAGCACTGAACCATTCGCTCCAAATTAAAAAATAAAATTGAGTACCAAAAAGTATTTTGTAGCACCTAATTTTCTATTCTACTAATAGACCAATCTCTCTAAAAAATAAAAAAAGCGGATGAGCAAAGAAAAATGCTACATCCGCTCTTGATTTTTTTTGAGTGCGTTTACCTCGTAAAGGGCTGATAGTCTAAATCAACAGAGATGGTGATTCCTTCTGCAATTTTTTCTACGACAATCGCAGGGATTTTGATACCATAATCCGCAGGTTTTACGACGAAAGAAGACAGTGCTTTGACATTACCATCTTTGCCAACTTCCAACGTTCCTTCCGTTTCAACAGGATTGGTTTGGCCGTGTATGGTTAAATCTCCTCCTACTTTGACCGTATATGTTCCTGCTTCTTCAAAATTTACATCGCCAAGATTGGTGATTTTTCCTTTGAATTTTGATTTAGGAAATTCATCCGACTCCATATAATTTTCGTTGAAGTGTTCTTGCATCAAGGCTTTTTCAAATTCAAAAGCTTTGATTAGAACGGCAAATTCCATTGCGCCAGATTCAAGGTCTAAGACACTTGTAGATTTGTGGTTGTCAGCTTCAATGGTTTCCATCGCTGTTTCAGAATGGAATTTGATGTGTCCTTCTTTTGTGAAATACTTTTTGGCAGTGGTTTGTCCAAAAGCCTGAATACCACCTAAAAATAGAAGTCCACATCCGCCAGCAATCGCCAAATATTGTTTTAAATTCATTACGAAATTTTTTATTTTAAAAATATGCCCTAATCCTGATTTAGATACACCAAAAAGGGGGAAGGTTTAAAGTGGTAGAAGCCTTATTTTGCTTCTACACATCGAACCAAAACAACATCAGACAAAAATCCTGTACAAATCCCTTTTAGTTTTATTTTTTGACCTTTTTTGTATTTACTTTGGTCTATATTTTCACTCTTAAACATCTCGCAAGTTGTGCCAAAGAGCATACCGCCCTCCAACGAAATGGTGATTTTACCCTGTTTGTTTTTGCCAACTTCTGTAATCGTTCCTTCAATTTCGACGACTTTATCCAAATACTTTGCGTTGGCAGCTTTTTCATCCTCTTCAAACGCACTAAAGAGGGCAGCACTAGTGACGGAATGGTCCGCTTTACCAGCCCCTGCTAACCCTCGATTGTATTCTTTAAAAAAATAACCTCCTCCAACTAACAAAGCAAGGGCGATAACTAAAAAAATAATTCTTTTCATAATATACGTTTTAATTATTCTGAGCACCTTCGAGAACCCACTGCTGAATAAGCACAATACTTGAGTCGGATAAGACAGAGAAACTACTTGGAGGCATCAAACTAAAATTGTTTGTGTTATTAATCACATTTATAAGTTGCTCTTCATCAACAATAGCTTTGAGTTGAGTATAATTACCAAGTACTACACCTGCTACACCATTGGGTGCGGCGTGACAACCAGGAACAGCACAGTTTGTATTGATTATAGGAAGAATATCAGTAGCATAAGAAACATCTTCAAAAACAATGCCTAATGGTGGAAATAAATCTTCTTTGTTGTCATTGGAACAAGATGCCAAATTTAACATCAAAGTAAAAATACCTCCCAAAACAAGCGTGAGTATCTGGAATCTATTGTTATTTGTCATAAAATCGGTACAATTTTCAGGATAAATATGCAAGGTAATGAAAAAAGGAAAAACCCTTGTTTTCTAATTACATTAATTTAAAGATAAATACGAGTAAGAAAAGAAGAAAGTAGGTATAAAACTCAAAGGCATTTTTGAATTTCAAAAATGCCTTTGTTGTCAGGATTGAGGTCTTTATCAAAAGTTGATTTTTTTTTCAAATAAATGAAGCATAATAAAACAGATAATTCATGAATCAAAATGTCGGCTCACTAAAACATAGAGATAGAACAACTATAAAACCGCTAAAAACCTCATTTTACATAATCTGTTTTTTAATAATAAAATGTCTGTTGTATGACTATTTTTAACGCATTTATATATAAAAAAAAACGAGTTGCTATCTATGTAGTAACTCGTTTTAAATCAATTTTTTTAGGAGAGAACGGTTAATGGCTTCGTCGTGATACTCAGTCCTGCTATACACTATTATGCAAGCCCTAAAAACACATTGCCAACGCCGTTTGCATACCGTTTCTATCAGGTCTATTTTGACAAGACAGAACGCTTATTTTACCTTACTTTACTTCAAAATAATTTGCTCCACTATATTTTGTGTTGTTGTAGGAATTTGAAGGAAATAAGTCCCTTTTGCGTATTGACTGACAGGGATTTGGGTAACATTTTTATCAAAAAAGGCTATTTGTTTACCCGTAATATCTAATAACTGAAGATTTCCAATAATGTGGGTATTGGGTAAATCAATATTGATAAAGTCCGTAGTTGGATTAGGGTAAATATGGATGTTTTTAGCATCAATGGTCGCCATACTTGTTTCAACAAAAGGCGTGATACCCAAAGAACCAGTATAAATAAAATCGCCCCCTGAATTATTGTTTCCATTGGCAGCCAATCCAGATACATAGAAGGTAATGTTCCCACTCATTTCAGCAGGAGATTCCCAATCAAATGTAAAGGTATTGGAGTTGTTGTTGGGAACATTCTTGTGTTGAATGTACTGGAATCCGTCAGCAGATAGCTTACTTTCTGTCAAATTTGTGGCATTTCCTATGAAATTACCAATGCTTTCAGTATTTTCGTCAAAAGCAACCATTTGAAAACCATAACGACTGCTGCCGTCCCGTTCGATGGTGACAGAAATACTATACGTCGTATTTAGTTCGTAAGTGGTCGTACCATCTGCAAAATCAATAGCAATACTTCCGCCTTCAATATTGATCTCATTGTTTCCAACATGGCAACTGCCGTTGGTACCACAAGTAGCTTGTCCAGGTGCGCCTGTATTAGAAGGTGGAGGCGAGGTATCGTAGGTGTAAGCATTGTTGATATTTAGGGTAAATAACCCTATCAAAACAAGCATAGACATGATGAGTAATTTTTTTTTCATATTGATTATTTTTATTTATAATAATTAAAACAAATGCGTATATGTATTGGAAAATAAGGTGAATCAACTAAAAGCACAATAGTAATAATCGTATAAAGTGCTGATTTGGTTGTCTTTTTCTACAATTATCTACGAAAAAAACGAGATAATGTCTAATTTGTTGGGATTATTGTAATAAGCAGCGTATTTTTTTTAAATGCGCTATAATCCTTTTATTTTTACTCAAAAAAATTTAATGATCAATAAATATAAATTTATGATGAAAAACTTTATACAAAAAATAAGTGCTTTAGTACTTGGTCTCATATTCTTTTCAGGAGGCTTTGTTCAAGCACAATATCTTTGGTTAGAAACCTTTGATGATTTTGAAAATTATGTTTATACAGGACTGGGAGTAGCTTATGAAGTGCCTGAAGGATGGGTACAATACGATGCTGATGGTTTACCTATGGCAGATCAGGTAACAGGTAACGTTCCCAATGGTTATGGATGGACTGTTGTAGAGTGGGATGCTGATGCTGTTGGTGTAGCCATTAGTGCTTCTTGGTTTGCAGCAGGTGTAGAAACAGCCGATGATTGGTTGGTTACTCCTGCTATTGAAATTCCAGGAGCAGGTTATGCTTTAGAATGGCGTTCAAAATCTCAAGATGATGACTACTGGGATGATTATGAAGTATATGTCACAACAGGCGGAACAACACAAGCAGATTTGAATGCCTTAGGTCCAGATAACCTTATTTTTGCGACACCACCAGATACACCAAATGGTGGAGGATCAAGTATTGGTGAGCCTAATGAGTGGACATTACACACAATTGATTTAAGTGCATATGAAGGACAAACAATTAATTTAGTTTACCGCAATGTATCAGAAGATGAGTTCTTATTGTTGATTGATTACATAGGTGTCTTAGAGCCACCATCAGGGATTGATGCAGTACTTACTGCTGATGATGTACCTATCGAGTATGGTATAATTCAGAGATCACAGACTAATCCAATAGGCCCTTTTGGCGCAGAAGTATACAATTTTAGTGATGCTGCTATTGATGAGGTAACGCTTACGGTATATATTGATGAGGTAAATGATGCAGGAGAGTTGATTCCTGTATGGAGTGCATCCGCAACAGCACCTGCAAATGTTGAGTTATTGACAGCGCAAACTATCGAAATTCCTGATATGTATATGCCTACAGAAGTTGGATTCTTTGCAATGTACTATCAAGTAACACATTCACAGTCTGCTGTTGACCTTAATCCAGACAATGATTTTTCTAATATCTATACTTTCTTTGTAGATGAAGCGCTTTATGCAAGAGATGGGGCATTTTTAGACCCTGAAATTGTTACTGATTTTGATGGGGGATACTTCCCTATTGATGATTTAGATGCAGGTACTATTAGCACTACTGGTGCGATGGGTACGGTATATGAATTACTTAACTGTACTACTGTTGACTCTATTTCTATCTACTGTTTTGAGCCAGCAGGAACGATTTCTTGTGATATTTATACGTTTGATTCAGCAACAAACACAATAGGTGAAGTTGTTGCTTCTTCACAGGAGTGGGAAGCAACTTGGACGGCTGATGATAATGTGCCCTATGTTTCTATTCCTATGGAGGGTTCTGTGAACTTAAACGCAGGACATTACTTTATTGCAGCTAACGACCCTTCTAATGGTTCTTTGAATTTGGAAGTATTCAACTATTATACCACGTCAGGTCGTTCTTTCTTTAGAGAAGGTGAAGACGATTGGCAAACATTAGGGTTTACGCCTGTTGTACGTATGGTTGGTACAGGTTCTGATATAGCTTCAGTACTTTTTATTGAATCAGAAGGTGCAGGATTAACTTATGACTTTACAGTAGCAGCCAATGGTCTAGTTGAGTCTTTATCTTGGGATTTTGGAGATGGAACTACAGGAATGGGACAAAGTATTTCTCATACTTTTACAGAAGAGACATATGATGTTTGTGTAACAGGAACACTAGGGGAGTCTATGATTGCAGAATGTATGAGTAATTCTACGATTACACAATGTATAACTATTGAAGCAAGTTGTGCTTTGGAAGTTGTAGTAGAGGCTACATCTATGGATGCATCTTTGTTCGTTACAGATGCGTCAGAGCCTCTTATGATTACATGGGCCGATGCAAATGGGAACACTATCTTAACAGATGAATTGACTATCATTGACTTAGAAGAAGGTGTAGAGTATATGGTGACTGTAGAAGATGCAAATGGCTGTATCAATACACAAACATTCTCTACGGTTGCTTGTGCTTTGGAAGTTGGAGCACCAACAATCAATCCATCATTAGGAGCTGTAAGTTTTGGAGAAAGTATCATTACTGGAGAGCCAAGTTTATACAATTGGCCTGAAGAGCTTAATGAAGAGCCTACAAGTAATGTTATTTTTGATGTTCCTCCTGGTGATTACATGATGACAATTGAAGATGTGAATGGCTGTATTATAGAAGTGAGCTTTACAATGACAGAAGAGGTTAATATGAGCATTGAAGATTTAAGTTTTGTACAAAACTTTTCTTTAGCTCCAAATCCTGCTAATACAAAAGTAACGTTGAATATTGATTTTGAGAATGTAACAGATTTAAGCTACGAGATTTACACCGTTACAGGACAGCGTTTATTCGTAAAATCTGTTGGAACAGTAAAAACAATTACGGAAACAATTGATGTATCTACTTTTAGCAATGGTATTTACTTTGTTCAATTCAGTATGAATGACAAAGTTTATATTGAAAAACTAATTGTTGATTAATCAACATTGACAAAAGATATTTCTTAAATCCTGTTTGGTTCACATCAAACAGGATTTTTTTATTTTGTCATCTCTGTGTTAAAACGTCATTGTTTTGAAATAATAATGTTGAGATGGTTTAACTTTATTGAAAAAGGGTAGTGGCCGTGGAAGCTAGACCCGATGGTAGTGGTATGGCAAGTAGTTTCTGTGGTTTTTGTAGTTTGAGTAGTTTCTGTGGTTCTTACCTATCACCAATGCTACTTGCCATAAGAACGGACAGCGGGACCATCCGTAACGATGAAAATTAGACCGTTCTCTCCAAATAAAAAAGAAAGTAATATCTTTACCAAAAATAAATTTATTGAAAATTTTTCAAAATATAAAAATATGACCAAGACATTTTTACAGAAAAAATATTGGCTACTTTTCTTTGTATTGGTAGCGTGTTTTACCCAAGTACAATCACAGGATTATGTGTTGTTTGAGGACTTTAGTGCTGGAATGCCAGCTGATTTTGTGCTTTATGACGTAGATGGAAATACCGTAGTTTCAGATTTTGACTTTATTACAGAAGGTTGGGGGATACGAAACTATTCTGACATATTAAACGGACCTTATGCGGTGAGTACTTCTGAGTATGTGCCTGCGGGACAATCCGATGATTGGATGGGAACGCCAGGCATTGACATTGATGGAGAAGGCTATACCTTAAGTTGGAGAACAGGAACAACTGCCAATAATTCAGATGGATATGAGGTATATGTTTCTACTGTTAGCAACGAATTGGAAGGCTTACAAGCAGGAGATATTGTGTATAGTGTCGTTAGTGAAACCGTTATTGATTTTGCTGGTGATGCAACATTACATTATCGAGAGGTTAATTTAGATGCTTATGCTGGAGAAACAATTTATGTAGCTTTTCGCAACAATAGTAATAATGAGCGTTTATTGTTTATTGATGATGTTGCAGTTGCTGCACCACCAGAAGGAATTGATGCGGTGGTTACTTCGGTAAAACCAGGTATTGAATATGCAGAAACGCCTTTACCCTATATGAAGCCTATCGGCCCTTTTGGTGCAGATATGTTGAATTATAGTGATGCACCTATTTCCAATGTCACTTTAACCGTGTATATAGATAGCATCAATGCAGATGGTGAGCTTTTCAATGTTTGGACTGCATCAAGTGAGCCAATTACGGCTATTGAATTATTAGAATCTCAAGAAATTGTGATTGATGAAACATATTTGCCTACAGAGATGGGTTTTTATGCCGTTTCTTATGAATTGACTCATGATGATGATGCTAATGAAGTCAATTTTGATAATAATGTTTCTGAATATTATACTTTCCTCGTTGGCGAATCTAATTATGAAAGAGATGCTTACTTCTTAGAGGTTGCAGATATTAATGCATATTACTATCCGATAGATGATCTTGCCGCAGGAGAATTGATACAAACAGGGAGTTTTGGTACAGTATATGAATTTGACAATGATTTTACAAAAATAGACTCTGTTGGCGTATTTGTTTATCAACCACTTGGCTCAATTACCTGTGATATTTACGAATTTAATACTACAACCAATCAAATAGGCGCATTGGTGGCGAGTACAGAAGTTTGGGAAGGCGTATCTGCACCACAAGAAGCAGTCTACCAAACATTAGCTTTTCCATCCCCTTTGATTTTGGAAGAAGGAGCTTACTTAGTAGCTGCCAATGATCTATCAGATGGTAATTTAAATATGATCTTTTTAAATTACTACCAAACACCCAATCGTTCTTTTATCAAACAAGGTACAGGCAATTGGCTCGCATTGTCAGATGTTCCCACTATTAATGTGATTCTAACTTTTGTATCTATTGATTATGATTCAGAAGGGATAACTTACAATTTTATTGGAAACTCCAATGGATCTATTGAGTCTTGGTCTTGGGATTTTGGAGATGGGAATACATCAACAGAACAAGACGTGTCTTATACTTTTGCGGCAGGTACATACGAGGTTTGTCTAACAGGAATATTGTCTGATGGATCTACTTTAACAGACTGTACAACCATTGAAGTAAGTTGTGCTTTAGAAGTTGTTGTCAATTCAGGTTCTTCAGGAGCATCCTTGTCCATTACAGAAGGATTAGAGCCATTTACCATTACTTGGGCAGATGATGCAGGAACCATATTTTTAACAGACGAGACAACCGCTACTGATTTAGTAGAGGGCGTTGAATATACCGTAACTGTCGAAGATGCAAATGGCTGTAGCAACACACAAACATTCTCTACCGTTGCCTGTAGTTTAGAAATAGGAGAGCCGCTAATCACATCCTCAGGAGTAAGCTTTTCAGAAAGTACGATTAGCGGAGAGCCAATTTTATATAACTGGCCAGAAGAGCTTGTTGGTGCAGATTCTACCAACACAGTTGTTTTTGATGCGCCACCAGGCGATTATACCATGACGATTGAAGATGCGAATGGCTGTAGTTTTGAGGTGAGCTTTACAGTTACAGAAAACAATATGAGTATTGAAGATTTAGGTTTTGTCCAAAGCTTCTCTTTAGCTCCAAATCCAGCAAGTAATAATGTAACTTTAAACGTTGATTTTAACACAACAACAGCCGTTGGTTACGAAATCTACACCATTGCAGGACAACGCTTAATGGAAAAAACAATCGGTCAAACAAACAAAGTCGTAGAAACGATTGATGTTTCGACACTAAGCAACGGAATTTACTTCATTCAATTAAAGATGAATGATCGAGTACACATCGAAAAGTTAGTCGTCAATAAATAAAAAATAAGCGACTATAACAGATAAGAAATCCCGTCTAATCATCGAATTAGACGGGATTTTTTTTGTTATTTTTTTTGGAGAGAACGGTAAAATTGCTTCGTCGTGACGCATGGTCTCGCTATCCGTTAATGGATGGCATTTCTAAAATGCCTTCGGTCCATTCTGTGAAAAGCCAAGCTTCGCCAACGCAGCTATCCAACCACTACTATCGAGTCTATGTTGCATGGACAGTCCCTCTATCATAGAGTTTTGAATTTAGTTAATCAGTGAGCCAGTAGCGTATTGATTGATATACGCATTGAAAATTAAAAAAGTCTAATAGCGTTTAGACTGTGCAAAATAGCCTCGATAGCAGCGTTATACCAAAAGCAGCGTTGGCGCATATGTCGGAATGTATCGCATATGCTTGTGGACGGGCTTTTGGTATAGTAGCGTATAGCGAGACCCTGCGCCACGACGAAGCTCCAAACCTTTCGCTCCTTTTTAGCAATCAGGAGATTGGTGAAGCAGCCAAACTACAAGGCCTTGAATCACGGATTTTGAGGATTCTTAAGATTACACAGATTCATCCACAACCATAGCAGAAAAACATGCTCACCCACAACCACAGCACCACAGCACGAAAATAACATGCCCACCCACAACCACAGCACCAAGAACCAAGAACTACAGCACAAAAAAACATGCCCACCCACAACTACAAAAACGACTTAAACCACAAAAACTACAAAAACCAAAATCAAGCCTTCTCATAATGTGCAGGCGCATCCATCACCGCATTACAACTATCACAAGTCCGCAACATCTTAGAATTGTAGAACGTATCAAAGACCGCCAAAAAGTCCTTCTCAATGTTTTCTAAAGGAAAGTAGCTTTCATACAATTGATGGTTACAATTATCACAGAACCACATCAACCCATCTTTCATATCCGACCCCTTACGCACCCGTTCAATCACCAAGCCAATGGACCCTTCTGAACGCATAGGAGAATGCGGAATCTTAGCAGGCAACAAAAACATATCGCCCGCACTCAACGGAATATCCACTGCCTTTCCATCTTCTTGAATCCGCACCGTAATATTGCCTTCCAACTGATAAAATAACTCCTCCGTTTCATTATAATGATAATCCTTCCGAGCATTAGGGCCCGCCACAATCATCACAATATAATCCTCCCCTTCGGGATACAAATTTTTGTTACCCACAGGTGGCTTCAATTTATCCCGATTTTCATCAATCCATTTCTGTAAATTAAAAGGTTTGCGAACAGCCATAATATTTAGTTTTAAAAAATTAAAAAATGCCAATACATTATGAAGACTTGCAATGTATTGGGCCTAAAAAAACAAAGCCGTTGAACTACCTTCAAAAAAATATCGGTAAACTCAACGGCTATATTTATAAACAGTTTAGTGATTGTTAAAGTTACTAAAAAGCATAAGAATCCCTAACTTTTTTCTGTTAATTGCTCATATATTTCTCAGTTACAACTAAAATATATATAATGTTTTTAAAAAGCTAATTAGAACAAACTATTTTGACTTCCATGCGAAGTAGGCGGCGTTTTATTCAAATGCTTATACGCCATTTCCGTCGCTTCCCGTCCTCTCGGTGTTCGCATCAAATAGCCCTCCTTAATCAAAAAAGGCTCATAAACTTCCTCAATCGTACCAGGTTCTTCCGCCACAGCCGTCGCAATCGTTGTCAATCCCACAGGACCACCCTTAAATTTGTCGATGATTGCTTCCAAAATACGATTGTCCATCTCATCCAGTCCATTTTCATCGACATTCAACGCCTTCAACCCATATTGAGCGATAGCCAAATCAATCGTACCATTTCCCTTGATTTGGGCAAAATCTCGTACCCTTCTCAATAAAGCATTGGCAATACGAGGCGTTCCCCGACTCCTTCTCGCAATCTCGTGCGACGCTTCCTCTACAATCGGCGTATTCAAAATATCGGCAGAACGAGTCACAATCGTACTCAAAGTAGCTGCATCATAATATTCCAAACGACAGGTAATTCCAAAACGAGAGCGCATTGGAGAAGACAAAAGCCCCGAACGAGTCGTCGCTCCCACCAACGTAAAAGGACTCAAATCAATCTGAATAGAACGAGCATTCGGTCCCGTATCAATCATAATATCAATGGTAAAATCCTCCATCGCCGCATACAAATACTCCTCGACAATCTTACCCAAACGATGAATTTCATCAATAAACAAGACATCATTTTCCTCCAAGTTTGTGAGCAAACCCGCCAAATCTCCAGGTTTTTCCAAGACAGGGCCCGAAGTCAATTTAAGATTCACCCCCAATTCATTCGCCACAATGTGCGAAAGTGTTGTTTTACCCAATCCAGGTGGTCCGTGTAGAAGCACATGGTCGAGAGCTTCACCCCTCAATTTAGCCGCTTCAATAAAAATCTTGAGGTTTTCCACCAATTTGGGTTGTCCCGTAAAGTCCTCAAAAGCTTTTGGTCTCAGGACTCGTTCAATCTCCACTTCAGTATTTTGTGGATCTAAAAATTCATCTCTCATAATTCTACATTTTATATTTCGCTTAAAAAATCCGTATAATCTTTCTCTTTCCTTAAAATTCGTTCATCTCCAAAAATACGAGATAATTAGGGGAAATAAAAATGTTTTCACAAAACCATATAAGAAAATTAAGTCAATCAAAGTACATATAAAACTTTACAAGAAAACTGTCGCCTTATTGGGTTTTTGTAGAGACTAATATCCTAATCTACAGATACACCAATACACAGCGAAGCGACTAAGAAAACCGAAACACCACCGTCCGCACCCGTTCCGTCACTACACCATCTTCCCCAGTTTCTCGCAAAATCATCTCCTTCGCCACTGCCAACTCAAAAACCTCCTCCATATTCCGAATCGCCCCCACAGGAACTTGCGCCATCGTCAATTGCTCAATCAAATCATCTCGTTCAAAACCCACGACAAGCTCCGCCAACTTCTCCGCCAATAAAGCCCGATGTTTCACTCGTTCCATACTCGTCGCAAACAAGGCATTCTCCGCCAATGCAGAAGCACCGAGCACCTTACAAAGTTGCGTAAATTGCTTATCATTACCAACCGCCAAAACAAGCTGCTTTTCATCCTTCGTACCAAACATATCGCCATAAGGAGCGATGTTCGGGTGGAGGCTACCCATACGCTGCGGAATATGCTTCGCCATCAGCCAATTCGTCGCTTGATTCGC
>Ga0209186_1002218_pt1 | contig 13929 bp, 1 predicted proteins | sample SidtaG_FD_187426 | JGI IMG/M metagenome (GOLD analysis project Ga0209186, IMG submission 187426) | Marine algal microbial communities from Sidmouth, United Kingdom - Sidmouth_Male2 metaG (SPAdes) (version 2) | ecosystem: Host-associated > Algae > Red algae > Unclassified | place: Sidmouth, United...
GGGGGGGGGGGGGGGCCTGGCGATGGCGGCGGCCGCCTGTCGCTGGCCGACTTGACGGGCGTCGGTGGGGTGACGGACGAGCTCCACGCGTCGCAGCTGGCGAGCGCCCTGTGGGAGCTCCTCGGCGGCCACGTGCGGGTGGAGGCGGCCGAGGTGGCGGCGCTCGAGTTGCTCCTCACCCACCGCTTTGCAGTGTTGACGGGCGCGCCGCCCCCGCCGCCGCCACCGCCGCCGCCGCTGCCGCCGCCGCCGCCGCTGCCGCCACCTCCGTCAGTCTAGGCGGCCCGTCGGTGGGGAGGGGGAGGGAGGGGCCGCGGGTGGGGCGCCCAACGATGCCCACCGCCGTGGCGATTCTGTTCTGTGCCGAGTTTGGCTGGCTGGCCACCGCCGTGCAGTGTGTTGTTGCCATCACCAGGCCCCCCGTCCCTCCCTCGGGCGGGGCTCCGCTTCCTCCAGACTCCCTTTTCTCCCTTCACTGGTCCCATGGGGGGGGGCGCGACTCCGCTTTCAGGCGGCAACGTCGGCGGGGGCACCTTGCACGTCGTCCGCAGCGGCGCGGGCGCCGGCGCGGGGATGGACGCCGCAGACGTAGGCACCCGCCAGCGGCACGTCAGGGCGACTGCAGAGGCGGGGGGGGCTCGGCCGCCTTTCGACACCGATTCGAAGAGAGCACGTCTGTCTGTGCGCCAAATGCGATTGTCAGAGCAGAATCAATTAAGTCACCTGATGGTCGACCGACTACACGTTGCACGATTATTGGGTAAACGTGTCTATATTCGTTCGATAGTCCAGGATCCCGCGTCTCAGCAATATTCATTGGCCCTAACGAAGACTGAAAGCGCCTTCGCGAAAACATTCTGGACTTGCGAAACGATAAAACAGAGTTTTAACAACGAGAGATAGACCAGCGGGTCACAAGCACCCACAGAGGCCGATTTAGAACACTTTTGGAATGGTTACAGTGAGGGATTTTTGGGAGAGCGGCTGTAAAAGTCGGTAAGATGTGGATATTTCGAATGTGGGTCTCAGACCCACATCTTACCCACATTTAGTACCGACGCCGGACTTACCGACGCTCTCTACGGTCGAAAATTGCATAGAGAAAGCGAGTGTCACATACAGCCGTTCTCCCAAAAATCCTTCACTGCAACTGCTCCAACAGTGTTCGAAATCGGCCTCTGTGGGGTCGTAGTGGCCGATTTGGAACTCTCTTGCAACAGTTGGATTGTGGGAGTTTCGGGACAACGGCTGTAACCTGTGAGAAATCTCTCACTCAGCAGCCGTGTCTGCTTTTTCAACGTGGTGGCTGCCAGCCATCACACGTCGCTGATTCCCACTGAAGAAAAGGCGGCTCGTGTTTGAGCACGCGCCCACTTGGCGCACGTTCCCATCCAGTGCCACCCCACTTGTTGCACCTCTGCGTGGAAAAACTTCGCGCTCTCTACAAGCACGCCACGCCGCGCCACCCTCACATCAACGGGCCGCAGTCCCTCTCACCTCACCTGGCTGTCTCTCCACCACGCGTTCACGCCACCTCGTTCTTTTCCCCTCCCCGCCCCCACCCTACCCCACTCCCTTCCCATTCCACTCGTAATCCACCCCCTCCCCACGGATACCCCCACCCCACGCCTCCTCCACGGTCCCGGCAGTGACCGTGGCGACGCCTTGCTGAAGCGGCCTTTGTTGGCCCCGATCGCCCCCCGCGCGGGATCGGTCGCGGTCGGTCGTCGCCGCCCGTACTTGCCAGCGCGCGTCGCGGCGGCGGAGTCGTGTCCCAGTACGGTCTGGCCCCGTCCCGCGTGCAAGGCTGCGCCTCAGTCGGGTGGGGTGCGACCGCGGCGCCTGGTCGCAATGGACGCTGGGTCTCGCTCAAGCGGAGATGCTGCCGGCACCAGCGCGGAGGTACCGGACACCGTCGAATTCCGCAAGAAGAGGCACCTGAAGCACGAAACCGCTGATTATGGCGGTTACACTGGTGTTTGGGACGTGTGCGGCGTGCCGCTTCATGCGCGTTTGGTTCTCAACAAGGACGTGGAGGACTGCATGGAGAACGCTGTGTTGCATCGGATACAAGGAACACAAGCCGATGAGGACGAGCCCCTGGATGAGGAGGAGCTTGATGATGCGTTCGCCGCTTGCCGCGTGCTGTTCTACCCGTTCATCGCGCGGCTGGTGCGAGCGCTGGACGGTGCTTCCGTACCCTCTGTGGTCGATGGCATTGTGCCGAGCGAGAAGGACGGGGCGTACCGCGTGCAGCTGACGACGGTCGGTGGAGCTCTCGTCCCTGTGCCACACGACAAGAACCCTCACAAGCTCCTCGCCCCCCCGGGGCCGGTGACCAACCCGGCGCCTGACGTACCGAAGGTCTTCGCTGATAAGGTGCATCTTGAGAAGAAGCTGCGCCACGGCATGGCCATCGTCTGTGTGGACGGCAAGCGGCGGCTCCTTAAGCAAGTGTACGGGGCCTCGTCGGAGCGCGATTTCGTCCGCGAGGCGACCGTGCTCTCCCGGCTTCCACCGCACCCGCGCGTTGTCAATTTGGTGGGCCTGGTCGTCCTGCCTGACGGGACTGTGGATGGGATGCTGCTCGAGCTGATTGACGGCGTGGCCCTACAGGACTGGCGACCACCCGACGGTCAACGCATCGACCAAACCTTGAAGGACCGCTGGCTGGAGCAGATCGAAGACGGCCTGAAGCATGTGCACAGCAATGGTGAAGTGTGGGGCGACGTCAAGGCGGCGAACGTGTTGATCGACAAGCTCGGCGATGCGCACCTCATTGACTTTGACGGTGGCTTTACAGCGGGCTGGGTCCCTAGCAAGCAGGCCGAGACGACTGAAGGTGACCTTGTCGGCATGGTGAAGATAGCTGAGTTTGTGACCAAAATGCAGTAGGTATGCTGTTGGTAGGCGAGCAACGTGGCGGTGGAGCGGGCGGCGGCGGCGGCGGCGGCGGCAGCGGCGGCAGCGGCGGCGGCGGCGGCGGCGGCGAGCCGAGCCGCGGCCATGGAAGGGGTGGCCGGCACTGGCGGGGCGGCCGCCGATGGCAACGCGGCGGCCACGGATAAGGACGGGGACGTGGTCATGTCCGGCGCTGCCGGCGGTGCGGGTTCGGCGGCCAAGCCGGCCGCCGGAGCTGCCGCTGCGGCAGCGGCCTCTGCCAAGGGCAAGGCCGCGGCGGCCGCCTCCCCCCCAACCGGCCGGGAGCCCGCCGCCACGCCCTCGGGCCTCCGCTCGTCCGCCTCATCAGCCTCCCCCGCCCTCGCGGGCCTCATCGAACGCCTGTGCCACTGCTGCTACGAGCGGACGTGGTACCAAAAGTGGGCCGGCGCGGCGGGCCTCGGCATTGTCACGCGCCGCGCGCCGCCATCGATCATGCGCGACCGCTCGTCGGCGTGCTACGAGGTCCACGTCGTCTGCGCCTTGTTGTTTGTGGAGCGCGACTTGGCGCCCGAGTTTGGCATCTTGGCCTCGCGGGAAGCGGCCTCCTCGCTCGCAACCGTGCTCGAAGTGATGCTCGGGAGCGGGCGGCACCACGGGCGCTTCCACCGCACCGCGCCCGAGGACGTCAAGGCCGCGGCGGTGGAGGGGGGGAAGGCAGGGTCGGCGTCGGCGGCGGCGGCGCCACCTGGCGGGCACGCGGCGGCGGCGGCGGCGCCGGCCGCGCCCGCGGCGGCGCCGGCGGCGGGGGCGGCGGGTACACCCGCACGGCCACCCGGTACAGTGGCTGCACCTGGCGCGGCGGCGGGCGGCACCGCGGGTGCGGCGGCAGCGGTTGCGCCTGGTGCGGCCGCGGCCACGGCGGCGGCGGGTACGCCTGGCGCGGGCACGCCAAAGCCGCCCCTAACCCCGGAGGAGGAGGCGGAAGCCGAAGACGAGCTGTACGCGCTGCGGGAGGTGACCAAGGTCATTGAGGTCGAGTTGCTCATGGACGCTCCCTTGGCGCGCGCGGCGTCGCGGCGGGCCCTGGAAGTCCTCGCGCACGTCCTCGGGTGCACCGTGTCAGACGTGCTCGCGCCCGTGCGGGATTCGCTTCTCAAGCCGCTCTCCCAGCGGCCGCTGCGGCAGCTGCCCTTCCCCGGGCAGATTGCCTACGTGCATGCAGTGACCTACTGCCTCGGCCTGCGGCCGGTGCTGCTCGGCAAGGAGCTGCTCGTCGGGGTGCTCCGCGACTTCTTTTTCATCCCGCTCATTGATATCGCCAACGACGTGACGATGGAGAAGCTGACCGAGGCGGAGGAGGGCATCCGCCACAAGCTGGTCGAAAACAAGCTCATCCAGGTCAAAACCGTCGACGAGCTGTTGCAGCTCCGCCGGCAGGCCGTTGAGTTTCTGTGCGCGATCGTCACGTCGTGCCCTGACGAGCTCAAGTCGCCCGAGAATGAGGAAGTCTTTCGCAACGTGGTCGCTGCGCTCTTCCGCTCCCTCCAGTCGCGGGACAAGGAGCTGGTGGCGGCTGGCAAGCGCGGCCTCGCGCTCGCCATCAAGGCGCACCCGGCGCCCAAGGAGCTGCTCCAAACCAACTTGCGGCCGGTACTGGGCAACCTGGTCGACTATAAGAAGTTGACGATCCCGTACCTCCGCGGCCTGTCGCGGGTGCTCGAGCTGCTGTCCGCGTGGTTCAACGTCAACCTCGGGGACAAGCTGCTCGAGCACCTGGTCAAGTGGACCGAGCCCGAGAAGCTGGCGGCCACCAAAAAGTGGCTGCCCGGCACCGAGTCGTCGGTCGCCGCGGCCATCCTCGACCTCTACCACCTGATGCCGCCTGGTGCGTCCAAGTTGTTTGAGCCGTTTGTGCACATGGTCCTCCGCCTCGAGGCGGTGCTGACGGTCACCGCGCCCGGCACGGCGCACCTGGGCCTCCGCGGCGCGCACGCGGCGTCAACGTCGCCCTACCGTGAGCCGCTGCTGCGGTACAGCAACATGCACGCGGGCGTGGCCGTCGACTTTTTCTTGTCCCACTTGCAGCGGCCGCCGCTTCGTGGTCTCTTCATGACGCTCCTGCGCGCCGAAGGGGCAGACCCGCTCCGCCGTGAGCTGATGGCGTCCCCGCAAAAGCTCACGGCGGCGACCTTTTCGCTGGCCACCTCGCCGGCCGCCGAGGCGTCGGGGCCGGGCGGGAGCGCGTCGTCGGCGGCCATCTACGGGGTCCTGATCGTTGATGCGCTCGAGCGCGAGTCCCCTGGCTGGCTCGCGTCCTCCCCGACGGTCTTTGCGTCGCTGCTCGAGGTGTGGCGCTCGCCCGGACGCCGGGAGCGCCTCAAGCGGGAGGAGGCGCTGCCGCTCGAGCACCTCCAAGAGTCTCGCATCCTCGCGTCGCTCCTCCTCACGTACGTGCGCGCGCACCCCGAGGCGGTGGAAGTGTTGTTTGCGCTCCTGTCCATCTTTTCCGTGCGGACGCTCTCCGACTTTACGTTTGTGCGCGAATTCTACACGGACGTGGTCGGTGACCGGTACGCAGCGCCGTACAAGCGGGCCATCCTGGTGCACTTTCTGTCCTTTTTTGCCAAGGCGGACGTGCCCCAGGAGCACAAGGTCCACGCGCTGCAGCTGCTCGTGACGCCCATGCTGGAGAAGCACCTGGCCGCACGTGCCGCGGAGCGGGAGCGGCGCCAAAAGGCTGCGGCAGCGGCGGGGGTGGCACCGGCGGGGGCGGTGGGGGCTGGCGGCGCCCCTGCGGGGGCTCTGGGGGCGCCGTCGCCGGCGCGGGCCGACGTGACGCCGGCGGCAGCGGGTGTGGGTGCGGCTGGTGCGGCCGGCACCGCAGTGGCACCGGCGGCTGCGCCGGCTGCGCCGGCGGGGGCGGCGGCCGCGCCAGCAAGCGCGCCCGGTGCGCCCGCCGCGGGCGCAGTGCCGGGAGCGGCCGCGGCCGTCGTGGCCGCGCCAGCGGCGGCCGCTGTCAAGCCCGTGGCAGTGGCGGGCGTCGCCCCGGCTGCGGCGACCCCCGCCGCCGTGGTCGTCAAACTCGAGGCGCCCGCGGCGGGCGCCGCGCCTGCGGCGGGCGCGGTCGCTGGCGCTGCCGGCGCGGCGGGCGCCGCGTCCGGCACGCCCGGCGGCTCGGCGGCGGCCGACGTGGCATCGGCGGCTGCCGACGCCGCCTCGGCGGTCGACATGGAGCCCGACGACGTCCTCGACTCGGAGATGATTGACCGGGTCATGCGGGAGCTCCTCGACCAGCCCGACGAGGTGCTCCGTGTGCACGACGAGCCCCTGTCGGCGGAGCTACTGCAGCTGGCCACGCTCCTCCTCAAGTACATGCCCGGGGAGCTGAGCCGCTACCGCAAGGAGGTCATCAAGTTTGGGTGGAACCACCTCAAGCGGGAGGATTCCGTCGCCAAGCAGTGGGCGTTTGTCAACGTCTCCCGCTTCATCGAGGCGTACCAGGCGCCCGACAAGATCATCCTGCAGGTGTACGTGGCGCTGCTGCGGGCGTGCCAGGCAGACGGGCGCGCGCTCGTCCGCCAAGCGCTCGACATCCTCACGCCGGCGCTGCCGCGGCGGCTCGTGCACAACCCCATTGACCACAAGTATCCCATCTGGATTCGGTACACCAAGAAGATCCTCCTGGAAGAGGGGCACTCCCTCCCCCACCTGGTGCACATCTGGCAGTTGATTGTGCGGCACTCGTCGTCCTTTTACGCGGCGCGCGCGCAGTTTGTGCCGATTATGGTCAACTTGCTCAGCCGCATGAGCGCGAGCTCGTCGGCCTCGCTGCCCGAGTACCGGCGGTTGGCGGTGGACCTTGCCGACCTGGTCATCTCGTGGGACATCCAGCGGATGAACGCGGCGCGCAAGCGTGCGCGGCCGGCGGATGTCGACGCCGAGTCGGGGGGGGGGCGCCCGGCGCAGCTGGCGCGTATCGAGGGGGGGGGAGCGGCCGTGCCGGCCGCCGCCCCCGGTGCGGCTGCAGCCGCTGCGGCGGCTGGGACGGCGCCGGGGGTGCCAGGAGCCGCCGCGGCACCCATGGAGGTGGCGCCCACCGACGCGGCTGCGGTGGCGGCCGCCAACCCCGCGGCGGCCGCCGCCGCCGCGGCGCGCGCGGAAAACGCCGAAGAGTTTCGCCCGACCGTCGCCATGACGGAGATGGTTGTCAACTTTCTCGCGCGCGTCGCCTTTACCTCCAACGAGGCGCGGGAGCGCAAGGTGCTCACCCGCCGCTGCCTGGGGCTCATCGACAAGGCCCTCGGCGTGTGGCCGACCGTGGCGGTGCGCCTCGTGTATTTGGAAAAGATCCTGGATGCCAACACCCCCGACGGCCGGGGGGCGGCGGCGGGCGCCGGCCGTGGCGCGGCCGCCGGCCGCGGCGGCAGCGCGGGAGGGGCGGGCGGCTCGGCGGGTGGGGACGGGTCGAGCTCCGCCGGCGGCGGCCGGGGCGGCTCGTCGGGGGCCTCTGCCGCCGCGTCGACGCCCATGAACAATGACCGGGCGTCGGCGCAGGCGGCGGCGCTGGCGACCGCCCTGGAGCTGGCGCTGGTCCTGCTGCGGCGCCAACAGGCGGCGTTTACGCGCGCCAACGCGGCGGCGTTGCGCGCCATGGTCTCCCCGTCGCTGGAGGAGCGATCCCCGCGGGCCGCAGCGATGTTTGCGCAGCTGCTCGGGCGGCTGCTGGTCGTGTCGCCGCCCGACGACGGGGTGCCCGCGGCCGAGGCGGCCAAAGCGGCGGCAGCCGCCGCGGCAGCCAAGAGCAACGCGGCGGCAACGGCGGCGGGCGCGGCGGGCGCGGCGGGTGCGGCGGCAGCGGCCGCCGCGTCCGCCGCGGCGGGCACCCCCTCGCCTGGTGCCATGGACATGGCGCACGTCTACACGGCCGTCGACATGGTCCTCGAGCGGTGCCTCCGCACCACCGATACGGTGCTGCACTACAATGCGCTCGTCGTCCTCCGCTCGGTCGTTAGCGTGCGGCCGTCGGCGCTGCGGCGGTACATTGACTCCCTCGTGCGCGCCTTTCACCGGCTGACGGTCGAGATTATTAGCGTGCACCACTCGTCCAAGGAGTACGCAGCGGGGCGGGGCGGGGGCCCCGGCGGCAGCGGCAGCGGCCTTGGCGGGCCGGGCGGTGGCGGCGGGGATCCGTCTTTGGATGGCAAGCCGCTGATGCTTTGCCTCAACTTGCTCGGCTCGGACTTGAGCGTCATGTCGCACACGCACCGGCGGGCGTTTTTCCAAATCTTCATCGGCATGCTGCTGGAGCGGTGCGTCCACGTGCCGGTGCTCATCGAGGCGGTGCGGCTGATCGGCACGTGGGTGCTCCCGCCGGCGGTGCAGGGGAAGGAGCCGCCGCCGCCGGGCGGGCGGGCGGGGCCCTCGTCGGCGGCGGGTGCGGCGGGCGCGGCGGGCGCGGCGGCTGCCGGCGCGTCGAGCGCCGGCGCGGCGGGCGCCGCAGCGGCGGCGGGTGCCAAGGAGCCCCCCGCCTTTAAGGAGGTTGTGTCTGCCAAAGAAAAGGCCAACTTGATGATGAAGCTCGTCGGCTTGGAGCGCATCGTCGGGTCGGGCGCGCGGCGCCTGCAGGCGTGCATCCTCGACGTTGTCTACCGGCTGTTTGCGGGCGAGTCGGGGCGGCAGACGCGGCTCGAGTTTTTGCCCGGCAAAACCGAGCGCCTCTTCCTCGACGGCCTGCGCTCGACCGACGTGCCGACGCGGCGGCGGTTTTTCGCCCTCTTCACCGCGACGATGCCGTCGCGCCCGCTGGAGCGGCTGCTGTACATCCTCGCCAAGCAGGATTGGGAGCCGCTGTCCGACTCGTTTTGGATTCGGCAGGCGCTCGACCTGCTCCTCGCGGTCGTCCTCGAGCCGTCGCCGCTGGTCGCGGACGCGTCCCTCGCGCGCTTCCCAGCCGTGCGGCTGGCGGCGGCGGGCGGCGCCACCGGCGCCGCCGTCGAGCCGGTCGACATGGTCGAGCTCGGCCGCACGTCGGTCGAAAAGGAGGAGATGCGGCGCATCCGCATGCGCATCGTGGCGACGGGTGGGGGGGACTCGAGCCGCCGCGGCCGCCCCGTGCGGGCGCTGGCAGAGGAGCTGTCGCTGGCCACGTCGGGGTCCGTTGCGTCCTCCCTCCGGGAGTTGACCCACCTCGACGCGTCGCTCGCGCACCGGCTGTGGGTGCGGCTCTTCCCGCAACTGTGGGCGTCGGCGACCGAGCAGGAGCGGACGGCGCTCGAAGCCGCACTCGGCGATTTGGTCGTCAAGGAGTACCACCTGGCGCAAGCGTCGTGGCGCCGCAACGTTGTGCAGGTGCTGCTCGAAGGCGCGGCGGCGTGCGGTGCCGACGGGCCGGTGCTGCACCCGTCTGTCCTGCTGCACGTGGCGCGGCGGTGGAATGCGTGGCACGCGGCGGCACCCATGCTCGAGGCGCGCATCGCGTCGCTGTCGACCGAAGTGGCCGGCCGCGGCCGCGTCGAGCTGGCCGCGGAGCTCGAGTCGACGCAGGATGCGCTCGCGGCACTCTACCACGGGCTCGGCGAGTTTGACTGCCTCGCCGCCCTGTGGAAGCTGCGCGCGTCCAACCCCAAGACGGTCGTCGCGCTCGAACTCGAGCAGCGCGGCGAGTGGGCCGAGGCGCAAGACGTCTACTGTGACGTGATGGCGCGCGGGCAGGCCACCGTCGGCCAGTACAATGCCGGCGGCCTGGCCGGCGCGGAAGTGCAAGCGGAGCTGTGCCTCTGGCAGGAGCGAAGCATCTCGTGCGCCAAGCAGCTGTCCAAGTGGGACACCCTCACCGAGTACTCGCGGACGGTCATGTCGACGGAGCTGCTGCACGACTGCCTGTGGCGCATCCCCGACTGGCCGAGCCTCAAGGAGCTGCTGCACACGCACCCGGTGGAGGATTCGTTGCAGCTCAAGCTGTACGAGGCGTATCGCAACTTGCAGGAAAACAAGCTCGAAGCCGCCGAGCATGTCATCCTGGCGGGCTTTCAGCGGGCGCTCGAGCGCCTGGCGTCGGTGCCCGAGTCGGCGGGCTGGTGCTCCGTCTCACCGTCGCTGACGCACTTCCAGCAGCTCGTGGAGCTCCAAGAGTCGGTGCGCATCCTCGCGGAACTCAACGCCATCTCCTCGTCGGTCGCCACGGGTGGGGGCGGGGGCGGCACTGCAGGCGGCGGCGCGGGGGGGGCAGGCGCGCAGGGCGCTGGCGGCGCTGGCGGCGGGGCGGGCGGCGGCCGCGGCGGCGGAGCCGGCGGCGGCGGGGCGGGCGGCTCGTCGGGCGGCGTCTTGTCGATGGACGCGCGCGTCGAAAACGTGCGTGTCATCCTCGCCGGCTGGCGGGACCGGCTGCCCAACGACTTTGAGTCCCCGTCCGTGTGGAACGACCTGCTGACGTGGCGCAATCACATGCACCAAGTCGTTGTCAACGTGCTGCAGGCGATGAAGGATTCCGCGGCGTCTGGGGGGGGGCGGTCGGATGTTTCCCAACAGGCGCTGGTTATTGGCGTCAACGAGACGGCCGCCAACGTGCACCGCTACGCGCGGGCGCTGCGCAAACAAAACCTGCCCGAAGTGGCCATCAACGCCCTGCAGCGGCTCTACCCCTTCCAGACGATGGAGCTCAACGAGTACTTTGTCAAGACCAAGGAAACGGGCAAGGCCTTTCTCGCATCGCCGCGGGAGTATGGCGCCAACGCGTTCCATGTGGGCTTGTCGCAGCTCAATGGGACCAACATGGACATGTTCAACGACCGCCAAAAGGCGCAGCTGTTCACGCTCAAGGGGCGGCTCTACGACGCGATGGACCACCCGGTGGCGACCGTCAACTTGCAGTACGCAACGGCGTTGGCGCAGTCGGAGGATGTGGGGTCGGCGTGGCTCGCCTGGGCGCGCCAGTGCGACAGGCTACACGAGGCGGCGGCGGTGGCGGGCGCCGCATCGCCGTCAGTGACGACGGGGGCTTCCCCCGGCCCCGCCGCTTTGGTGGGCGGCGCCGCGGGCGCGGCGGCAACCCCGTCGGCGGGCACCGCCGTCAGCGGCGGTGCGCCGGGCACGCCTGTGGGCCCGGCGCCGGGCGGCGGCACGCGGCCGCCCGGCACGCCCGGGTCTGGGGCACCCGACCCCCGCGCCGCCGCCGCCGTTGCAGCGTCGCCGATGGACAGCTTGGAGCAGGAGCTCCAGTGGCGGGAGGCGGCGGCCAACTGCTACTTGGCGGCGGTGCGGTTTGGCTCCCGCAAAGCGCGCACGTTTTTGCCCCGCGCGCTCCGCCTGCTGAGCGTGGACGTGATTACGCGGCTGCGCCGCGGCAAACCGCCGGCGCCCCTAACGTTGGCGTCGCACGGGGCGGCGACGCCGGCGGCGGCGGCGGCGGCAGCGTCGGCGGCGGCGGCGGCGGGCGCGCCACCGGGCTCGGCGGCCGCCGTTGCGGCCGCCGCCGACGCGGCGGCGGCGGGCGGCCGCAAGCCCGCCTACACCCCCACGACCGGCATTGGCGTGGAGGGTGTCTTTACTGTCATGGTGCCGCAGCTGCCCATGTGGGTGTGGCTGCCGTGGCTCCAACAGCTCGTGCCGATGCTCGCGCGCGCGGAAGCGGGGCTGGCGCAGCTCATCTTATCGCGCATGGCGCAGACCTACCCGCAGGCGCTCTTTTTCCTGCTGCGCTCCTTCCTCGAGGAGCGCATGTCCATCGACCGGCCCGTCCGCAACTTGACCTACGACGCGCTCAAGGCCGCCCGCCCCAACACCGTGGCGGTGCTGCCCGCCGAGGCGTCGGCGCAGATGCAGTTGGGCCAAGCGTCGAAACACATGCAATCCGTGCAGGGGGTGGCGCTGCAGGCCAAAAACCGGCTCGGCAGCCTCGACAAGGTCTACCACTCCTTCCTCGCGTCGGCGGCGCAGAGCGTCGAGCCCAACAAGTCGGTGATTGCGGCCAAGGCGCAAGCCGTGCTCGTCGAAGTGCACAAGGCGCAGCGGACGTACGAGCGCACGCTCGCGGCGTTTCGGGAAGCCCAACGCGCGCATACGGCGGCGGCGGCGGCCGTGTCGGCCGCCTCCTCGGCGCAGGCGGCGCACGGGCTCGACGCGGCGGCGCCGGCGCGTCGGGCGCCCGACGGGAAGGACGCGGGGGGGCAACCGCGGCCGCCGAGCGCGCCAACGACGGCGGCGCAGGCGCAGGCGCAAGCGGCGCAGGCGGTGGCAGCGGCGGCGGCGCGTGCCAAGCCCCCGTCGGCCTCGCCGGCGGTGGCGTCTGGCGGCGGCGGCGGCGGCGGCGGGGGGGACGTCAAGCCCAGCATCGTCAAGCCCGCGCCCCCCCCCTTGCGTGGGAGCCTCTCCCGCGGCCGTGACGTCCTCTCCACGTCGGCGTACGAGCACGGGGATACGGTTATGGCCATCCTCGTCAAGGCCTTCCACCCGCTCTACGTGGAGATGGAGCGCGTCGCCCAAGACCTGGCGCAGCGCACCAAGCCGCAGCAGGAGGAGCAGCTGCTCGGGTTGATGAACGCGCTGCTCCACCGGTGCTACCAGCTGTCGACGTCGTCGGGGAGCGACGTGCAGCAGTCGCTGCGGGCGGCGCTCGAGGAGGTGTCGCGGATGTGCTTTGCGACGCGGCCGCCAGACGCCAAGGGCGGCGGCGCGGCAGGCGGCACGGCGGGTGCCAGCGGCGGCGGCAGCGGTGGCGGGCGGGCCGCCGCCCCCGCAGCGTCGTCGGCCAAAGTGCAAGCGTCCATCTCGGACCTCAAGGCGGCGTTTGAGGCCGAGCTCGCGCCCCAGACGGCGACGGACTTCCCCACCCAAATCGAGCCCTTTATCGCCCGCCTGCGGCGGTGGAAAAACGTCTTTCAGCGGCGCGTCGACTCGATGCCCGAGGAGCGCAACCTCGAGCTCCTCTCCCGCCACCTGATGGACCTCCACGAGTCGGAAGTCGACGTGCCGGGCCAGTACCTCATGGCCGTCGCCACCGAGCCGTCGCCCGACCGGCACGTCAAAATCGAGCGCTTTGGCGCCTGCGTGCGCGTCGTGCGGCGGCACTCGGTGGCGTCGCGGGGGCTGACGCTCCACGGCAACGACGGCAAGCAGTACCGGTTCGTCCTCGAAACGTCGGTCAACGCGGTGTGTCAGCGGCAGGAGGAGCGGTCGGCGCAGCTGTGTCGCCTCTTCAACGCCTCCTTCCTGTCGGCGCACCCCGAGGCGCGGCGGCGGCGCCTCGCGCTGCACGTGCCCGTGCTCGTGCCGACCGGCCAACACACGCGGCTCGTGTCGGACAATGTGCCGCTGTGCTCCCTGTCGGAAGCGCTCGAGCGCCACTGCGAGGCGCGGGGCGGGGCGATGGACGACCCGCTCGTGGCTTTTCGCCGCCTGTGCACGTTGCCGGTCGGGGCGAGCCGCGAGGAGGCGACCGCCGCCCGTCGTGCGGCGTACGTGGAAGTGTGCCGCCAAGTGCCCGTCACGTGCCTCTCCTCCTTTATCGGCGGCTCCATTGCGAGCCCCGCCGAGCTGTTTGCCTTTAAGAAGCGCTTTGCGGAAACGCTCGGCATCGCGTCGATCGTCTCCCACGCGCTGGTTGTTGGCGCGCGACGCCCCCAAAACCTGTCCTTCTCCTGGACGTCGGGCGCGGTCGTGCACGGCCACATGCGGCCGCTCGTGTCGTCGCGGGGCCTCCTCGAGTGCGACGAGGCGGTGCCGTTCCGCCTCACCCGCAACATGACCGCCTTTCTCGGCCCGACGGGCGTGCAGGGGGCGCTCTTTGGGGGGATGGCCGCGACCGTGGCGGCGCTCCAGTCCAACGACGAGCTCCTCGACGTGTACCTCCACGCGGTGATTCGGGACGAGCTGTCCATTTGGGCAGCCTCCCACTCGCGCACCGCCTCGGCGTCGGCCGCGTCGTCGGCGCGGGCGGCCGCGGCCGCGGCGGCGGCGGCGGCGGCGGGCGCGGGCGCCGCCTCGGCCGCCGCCGCGGGCGCGGCGGCGGGCCAACGCGCGGCGGCGGCGGGCGCGTCGCCCGCCGCGGCC
>Ga0209186_1002219_pt1 | contig 13918 bp, 7 predicted proteins | sample SidtaG_FD_187426 | JGI IMG/M metagenome (GOLD analysis project Ga0209186, IMG submission 187426) | Marine algal microbial communities from Sidmouth, United Kingdom - Sidmouth_Male2 metaG (SPAdes) (version 2) | ecosystem: Host-associated > Algae > Red algae > Unclassified | place: Sidmouth, United...
CCCATTCCCCGGTGCCTGTGACCCCTCCCGGGCCCCATGCGCCACCCCCGCCGACGCCCCCACCCGCCGGTGCCGCCACGGGGGCGCTGCCGCCCGTAGGCACCGCCGTCGGGACGGCCTTTCTCGGCCCCCCCGGGCTGCTCGGTGCAGCCGCGCGGAGGGCGGGGCCGTCCCCAGTGGCGGCGCCGCGGCGCCCCCGCCGCCTGTCCATTGTGTGTCGGACGGCGTGGACGAGCGCGCAGCGACACCGCGCGCTGCGCGTCGTCGTGCAACCGCCGCCGCCAACGCCAGGCTCGCCGCCTGCGGCGGCGGGCGCGTCGGCTGGTGGCGGCAGCGGCGGTGGCCACGCCGGCGGCCGCCGTCGCGGTGCTGTAGCTCTCCCGCCAGCGCCCCCGCGCGTGGCTACCACTGCCGCTGCCGCCGCTGCCGCCGCCGCGGCCGCCGCGGCCGCCGCGGCCGCCGCCACCGCAGCCGCTGCCGCTGCCGCCGCCACCACTGCCACGTCGGTGGTTGTTGCACCCGCGGGGGTGACGAGGAAATCGCGGCCGGCGCTGCCCGTCGACGCTGAGAGGGCTGGCAGGGTGGCGGTGCCGCCGCTGCCGCCGCCACCGCCATTGCGTCGCCGCGCAGACGCCGAAGCGGCTGGCGCCGAGGCCGCACCAGCGGTCGCGGCGGAACGCGGGCCAGGGCGGCCGGTGCAGGCGGCGGAGGCTGCCGGTCCGCCGCCGCCTGAACCGCGGGCACGGGCAAGGCGAGGGCGGCCACCCGGCAAGCGGGCGGTCGCCGGGACAGATGCTGTGACACCCACTGCTGGCGGTGGCGTCGGCGGCGACGGCAGCAGCGGCAGCGGCAGTGGTAGCAGCGGCGGCGGCCGCAGCAGCAGCAGGAGCGGCAGCAGCAGCAGCCGGGCCAAGAATGCTAGGAGTCGGACAACCAGTGGCGGCCCAAGTCGTGCGCGGAGTGCGTCTGCTCCCGCGCGGGCAAACGCGGGGCCGTCGCTCATATCGGGTGTCAGCGTGTCGCTGCCGACCGGGGTGAGCTTGCGCATGGTGCGGACGGCCTCGCCGCCGCCCGCGACCGGTACCACCCCGTCTCTCGCCACCAATCCCCCCTTCAAAGCCCGCACAAAACCCTCTACCAATGCTTCCCCCAAGTCCCCCGCCGCCAGCGCCTGGGACGTGCAGTACGAGGCGCTGGCCGACTTCCGCCGCGTCAATGGCCACTGCCACACGGCGCTCGGGTCGGACGAGCGGCTTGTGCGGTGGACGCAGCTGCAGCGTGCTCTGCGGCGACAAAACCAGCTCCTGCCCGAGCGCGTCGCCCGCCTCGACGCGATTGGGATGGTGTGGAACCGGCACACCTCCCAGTGGGAGGCGCGCCTCCACCAACTGCGGCAGTTCAAGGCCGCCCGCGGCCACGTGCGGGTGCCAACCAGCGGGTCGCTGGCGCCGCTCGGCGCGTGGGTGCAAAACCAACGCACGTCCCAGCGGCTCGGGCGGTTGGCGCCCGAGCGGCTGCGCAAGCTCGACGCCCTCGGCATGGAGTGGGCGCACCACCGGCTGCCGCCGTGGGAGTCCCGCTTTGCCGACTTGGTCGTCTATGCGGCGGCCAATGGGGGCATTGCGGACGTGCCCCTGTCGGAGAGCGTCAGCCTCCACAACTGGGTGTCGTCCCAGCGCACCCAGTGGCGCAAGGGCCTGATGCCCCCCGAGCGCGCGGCGCGCCTCGAGTCGATCGGCTTTGTGTGGGACGCGCAGCAGGCGGCGTGGGAGGCGCGCCTCGCCGAGTATGTGCGGCTGCGGGAGGAGATGCTCCGTGTCACTGCCCGCATTGCCGACGGCTCGATGAGCGTCGCGGAGATGGTCAGCGCCGCCGAAGCCGGCGACGCCGTCGACGAGGAGGGGGAAGTCAACTTGGAGCGGGCGGCGCGGGAGCTGTGCCTCCAGCGGCTGGCGGCGGCACAGACTGCCAAGGGCCGTGCCTCGGCCGCATCGTTGCGGCAAGCGCGCAAGCGCGCCGGCGGCGCCAGCGGGCCCGCGCCGACCACGTGTGACTTGCCACCGCTGGTCGGAGGTGCGGTTGTGGCGGCCGGCAATGGCGTGGCCGCCGAGTCGGCAGTTCGCAATGGCGTTGCCAGTGGCAATGGCATAGTCGGCGGCTCGGCGACCGGCAATGGCTTTGCTGGCGGGGTGACTGGCAATGAGCTTGCCTGCCGGGCGGCCGCCAACGGGGCTCCCAATGGGGCGGCCACGGCCCGCTTGGGGGCCCGCCCGTTGCCTCGGGTACCGCCGCGGGCGGTGCCTTCGCCGTTGCCCTTCCCCGCCTCCGCCGGCGTTGCGACCAGCTGGACGCAAGCCCCCGAGGCAACCGCGTCGGTGGTGCCGACCAAGCTCCCCCTCAGCCTACGCAAGCTCCAACTGTGGATGCTGACACAGCGGCGGCTGCTGCGCACGGGCGCGCTGCGGCCAGAGCGATTTGCGCTCCTGCTCGGCGCGCGCTTTGACTTTGACTGGTTTGACCTCGAGTGGGAGCGAGGCTTTGCGCGCCTGGCCGCGGCGGTCAGCACCAGCGGCGGGCGATGGCACGCGCGCGCCAACTGCCTCGACGAGGGACTCCTCTTTTGGGTGAGGACGCAGCGGAGTGCCAAGCGGGCGGGGGCGCTCGCCCTGCACCGGGTGCGGCGGCTGGAGGAGCTGGGCGTCTTTGAGGACACTTTCTTGTGAACAGGGGCGGGGACTGCGGGGGCGGGGGTTGGGGGGTGGTGGAGGGGATGCTTGGCTTGTTTCCTTTTTCGGTGTGCATGCGCGGGTGACTTCACCAGTTTTGTGCAGCATGCCGCCGGTAACCCATGAAAGAATGCGCAGGTTTTTCCCGCCTGCAGTGGTTTATGGTCTTGACTCTTCTTTGTTGTTCTCATGACAGTCTTTCGGCGATGTACTACCAGCTCTGCGCTCTGGCAGACCGCTTTTGTACTATACGCCCTTCCAAGCCCTGTGGAGCAACCCGTAACTTTTCCCTAACGTCGGATAACCACGCAGAGGGGATCAGCCTTGGGCTCCTGCGACACCAAGGGCGCAGCAGGGGCAGACGTAAGGAGGTCGCCGACGACTCGTCACGCTCCGCAGGCGGCAGCGCGGCTTGCCGTGTGTGGCGCGCGGAGGTCCACGTGTCTCCGCTCCTCTCAGAGGAATTCGCACCACTGGCTTGTGGTCCCTGCGAGATCAGGGTCCTTGCGTGGCGAAGACAATTGAGCCAATCACATTCTTCAATTTTTGCATGTGACAGTCAGCGTGCTTCTTTTCATCGCCAATGCAGATTGTGCTGACTGGTGGCCCCGCAGCTGCAGACCGAGAGCCACAGCTTGGATCCGGCCGCAGACGGGAGGCCCACCCCAGAAAACCCCGGTCGGGGACGGCGGGGATGTGGAGCAGCAGCTCGTGGCCCGTGGGCGCCGCGCACGAGGGCGGCGGCGGCGACGCGGCCGCGGTGCGCAGCAGGGCCAGTCGGCGGTCGGGAGGCGCGTTGGCCCGCCACGCGTGTGGGCGTTTGTGCGCTTGACGCGCGGCCGGGGAGGATCGTTCACGGGCGTCGCGACGCGCCCCGGGTAGTGCGCCGCCTGACGAGGGGCGGGGAGGCGAAGCGCCGTCGACGTTGTGGCCGTCGTCCCGCCGCTGGGCGGGCGAGAGCTCTGCACACGGCTAGGAGCCGCGACCGGAATGATGAGTGCGCTCGGTACGTTAGTGGAATCGGTGGGTGGGCGGCTCGTTGGCTTTCGGCGACCGCCCACTCTGTGCCGTGGCCTGTGTCTTGTCGACTGGTTGCTTGCCCACGGGCCGATTTGATGGCATGCTATCCTGCTGGCGCGGTGATTGTTTCCCTGCGCACCACCGGGCGCATGCACTTGCTGACTCTGGTGGAACGTGTCGCTCCTCTTTATTGTGGCCATCCTTTGTGTTTGTCTTTTTGACGCGCTGGCTGCAGTGTCTCGCCTCAGTGCGGCCGCCGGCACCAGTGCGCCCGCAGCGCAGGGAAAGGCCACGCCGGCAACGCGGAAGCGAGCGGAGAAGTGGGCCAAGGGCCTGACCACCCGCGATGTGGCGGTTGCCATCGAGACGATGGGGGACGTCCAGGCGGCCCTGCTCGACGCGCAGGTCACCTCGTACGCCGAGTGCCCCGACATTGTGACGGTCATTGAGGCGACGCTCATTGCCGCTCTCGGCAACATGCACGCGCCTGTGCGGGAGGCGGCGGTGGTGCTGCTCAACGTGCTCTACGACGGGCACGCGCTGCAGTTGGAGAACTCGCTGACGCCAGCAGTGTCGTCGGTCGGGGAGGCGCCTGTGGTCAGTGTCAGCCTCCCCCAAACGGATCCCACTCAGCCGACGGTCCTGGCGCCAGGGTCCCTGACTCTGCGGCTGTTTGGGCCGTCGGACGCTGGCCGGCCGCCCCGCTGGACGACGCATGCGGTCACGTCGACGGCGGGCGGGGGTCTCCGCGTGAAGTTGCCGCCCTTCCCCCGGCCAGGCTACTATGATTGGCTGGTAGCGCGGGCAGGAGATGGGGACTTTGTGCCGGACGTGAAGCGCAACGCGCCACCAGACCCATCGGCAGCCAGCACTGGGGCGGCCGTCGGGACGGGGGCCAACGGGGAGGACCTTGACGCCGATGTCGATGTCGCCGGCTCCAACGATGGAGTGGACCCGCTGAGCAACATGGATCGGCGACGTCTGTGTGGTCGCTTTGTGGTGCAACCAGCGGGTTCGCGCGAGTCGCTGGTGGCCGAAGTGCCAGTGGACCAGGTCGGCGCCTCGTGGGATGCCGGGACGGGCCAGCTCGAAACGCGAGGCTCATTTGGGGCGGTCCTACAGGTGCTCTCCGACTTGAAGATGTCGGGCGCAACCGCCGTGTACCTGATGGGTGCCCTCGAGCGCCCAATTGACGAGCCCGACGCGCCGCCGATGGCGGCGGCGGACCGTGGCGTGCTCGCCTCGGTCCTCGGCGGCGGCGACGACTTTGCGCAGCTGACGGCGGAGATCCGGCGACTGGGCATGGTCCCGGTTGTCGACGCCATCGAGCGTGTTTCCCGCCGGCGCGCGCACCGCAAGTACACGTCGTTGGGGGTAATGACGCGCGACGAGCGTGGGGTGCTCGTTTCCCACCCGGGCACCGACGGCCGGGTGATCACGTGGGAGGAGTCGGCGCTGCTCAACTACCGCAAGGTGGAGACATGGTCGCTCCTCATCTCAGAGGTCAAACGCTTGGCGCGGGATTATGGCGTGCGAGGCATCCGCCTAGACAATGCCCAGTCGTGCCCGCCCATCATGGCTGTCGATGCGGAGGAGCTGTTCCGCTTGGACCCGGACGGCGTGCCGCATTACTCCCTCTCGGACATCTTGTACGGCACCGTTGTGATGCGTAACGAGGAGAGCGGATACTGGGCCAGCGAGGCGGGCGCGGATTGTGGGTACGCCAACCCCTTCCTGGTCAAACTGACCCGCGAGTTGTGGAACGAGTACCCAACGTTCATGGTTCTCGGTGAGAGCCACTTCCACCGTGAGCCACAGCTGGTCGCTTCGGGCGTGGTGCCGCATAGCATGCGTATTTCCCAGATCCTCGCGTCCATCTCGGGCATGTCACTCCGCCGAGACGGGTCGGTGGCAGTGCTACCGCCGCACAAGCGCTCGACCGCCAACACGCTCGCGCGGCTGTACCGAGCCGACCAGGCCGACCTGCCCCGTGATGCCATCCTCGCGTCTTGCACTTGCACGCACGCGTCACCCTACCCGGGTGCGCTCTACCGCCGGCGGTCGTGGATTGCCGTCGACCTGCTCTTCTTTCTTCCCCACGTGCCCGTGCTGCTGTGGGGGGAGGACTCAGGCCGGGCGCTGCGGGTGGATATGGCGCCGGTGGTGGAGGTCGAAGAGGACTCGGTGTACGACGTCAATTACGACGCGGTGCTACCCAAGAGCCCGCGCCTGCGGCACGCGGGGTCGAAGCCCGTGTCGCCGTCGGCTGGGCTGGCCCACGCTAGCCAGGAGTTTTCCGAGCTGACCCTGGGCAACTCGGTGATGAGCGCGTCATCGAGTGGTGGTTCCAGCGGCCTGCGGGCGCCGCCGTACTCATCCTCTCAGTCGGCGTCGGTGAGCCCCATGGATGGGTTGAGTGGCGGTGCGGCGACCACGCAGCCTGTAGAAGTCTCCGCTTCTGGCGGCCGGGGGCTGGGCGGCGTCGGCGGTATGCGCAAACGCTCCAACTCGAGTCTCAACCTGCGGTCCATGTCGATGGGCGGCCGCAAGCCGAGCTTTGGCAACCTCGCCACGGCAGGCAATGCGCCGGCGCCTATGGTCAACCAGGAGCTGTTGGCGTCCCGATCGAAGGGTGGCTCGGCCGTTAAGGCTAAGGCCATGACGTCGGGCGTGCGCCGTACGGCCTCCTCATCGTCGTTGGTGCGGAGCCAAACTACGGACGAGGGCAAGCGCCTGGCTGTACGCGGCGTCGGCGCGGGCCACTTGGAGGCCATTGCAGACCAGGAGGCCCGGCTCCGTGCTGAGATTGGCCCGCAACTCGGCTTTGACCTCTCCCAGATCCGAGGCCACTACACCCACCGCTCGTTGATGCGGCAGCAGTTGCCGGCGCTGCGTCTCGGCAGGATGGTCGTCGTGCCCGTTGACCCGTCGGTCAAAGAGCAGGTGTTTGCTTTTGCGCGCTTCACCACTGAGCAAATAGTGGTGGTGGCGCTCAACCTCAAGGACGGCCGCGACGGGGAGGCGTTTGGCGCTGGCGTCAACGTCGACCTGGACCTGCGTCCGGTATGGGCGGCGCTGCCCGAAGAATTCACGAGCCGCCGTGCGGAACTGTTCAACGCCTTTGACGTGGTCGCCGGCGTCGAGGAGCCTTTTGTCACTGAGGGCCTTCTAACCCTTGAGGAGTTGATGTTCCGCCGACTGTCTCTCCACCTGACGCCAATGTCCTCGTCTGTTCTCGAATTGCGGGCTGAACCCAACGGGACTGCGGAGGACCACTACGCGCAATCGGTCACGCGATTGACGCTGGAAGACGCTGGGGACATCAAAGACCCGCGCGAGAACACCGTTTTGGCAGAGCTAGCGCGCGGCGCGGCTACCTCATTGACTTCCTTTGCGACCGCGCTGGAGAAGGCGCGATGCGGTCTCGCCTCGGAGGGTCTCGATACGTCAGAGATCTGGCGCGTGTTACAACTCGGCCTGCAGCGCGCCTCCTCTTTGCTCTTCTCGGTGCTGTATGAGGGGACGGTGGCGCCTAAGGATTTTGTTCCCTCCGTCGGCGAGCGTCTGGTCTCCTACCTCGCCATGCTCTCGCTTTCGGGGGCCAACGCGGACACCAAGGCGCTGGCACGGGCGCTGCTGGCCAATGCTACGGCCATTGGCCCGATTGTGTTGCTTACCCCGGAGCTCGGACGCTTCTCCACCGCCGGCGGACTAGGCGTCATGGTCGACGATCTCGCCAAAGAGCTGGCGGCGCTCGGTCTCGAAGTGCACGTTATCACCCCCTACTACACGCTCAATCGGAAGAACAAGACCGGCTACCTGGGTGACGGCATCCGCTGGACCCAGAACATCAAGGTGGACCTCGGCACCCACGTGGTGGAAGTTGGCATTTTCCAGGGCAAGGAGGCGGGTGTCAATCTGTTATTTTTGGAGCGGGGCGACCTCCTACCAAAAGTCTACGCTGACCCGGGTGGAGCTGCCAAGCACCTACAGACGGTTGTTCTCTTTTCGGTCGGCGCGCTCGAAGCCTGTTGCGCGACTGGCTTGGTACCGTCAGTGGTCATCTCCAACGATTGGTTACCGAGTATGGCGGCGGGGTACGCCAAGAACGGGTTCTTTGGCCCCTACTTTGACAACACCAGCTTCTTCCATCTGGTGCACAACCTCGGTGACGCGGCGTATGAGGGGCGTGTGTACCCCAACCCTCACGAGGGTGACTTTGGCGTCATCCACCGCCTACCGAGGAACCTGCTGGTCGACCCCTGGTGGTCCCGCGTGGTTGTCAACCCGTCGCGCTGTGCGTTCATGACATCGGACACGTGGGGCACAGTGTCGCCCAACTACCTCAAGGAGCTATTGGCGGGCCATCCGCTCAAGAACCTGTTGGCGATGGCTAAGTCACCGTTTGCTTACCCCAACGGGATCCGCATCAAGGAGCGGGAAGAGGCGCTGGCGTCTCTCAAGATCACGACGCACGCACAGGCCAAGGAGATGGTGCAGAAGAAGTACTTCGGCTTCAACACGGCGGACCACAGCATTCCCTTGTTTGCCTTTGTCGGGCGCGTCACGTCCCAAAAGGGCGTGCACCTCATTCTCAACGCGGTGGACGAGCTCATTGCCCATACGGGTGGTAAGATCCAGATCTTGGTTGGTGGCCCCGCCAACGAAGCGGACCCGTATGCCGCCGCCTGCGCGCGGCACATGCGCGACCTGTCCCGCCGCCATAAGTGGTGCTTCTGGGCGGCGCCTGAGGAGTTCTTTACCGACGGCCTGCTAGTCGACGCCGGCGCTGACTTCGGTTTTGTGCCTTCTCTCTTTGAGCCGGCCGGTCTCCGCCAAATCGAGTCGTTTGTCGGCGCTGGCGACGGCACGCCGGTAATTGCGCACGCGGTGGGTGGCCTTGTCGATACGATCTTTGAGTGGGACCTGGAGACAGGCAGCGGTAACGGCTTCCTCTTCCACGAGTACAACCACCACAGCTTCCTTGCGGCGGTCAAGCGGGCGCTGCGAGTCTTCTCGAAGCCCGAGGAGTTTACCGAGCTCCGTCGCGCCACCCGCACGACGGCCATTGACGTGCGCGATGCGGCGTGGGCGTGGAGCTCTGAGTTCCACCGACTGCGCAACAGCATCTACGTGCGGCGGCCAATCTTTCGGGAGGACCTCGACTCGGTGGTGGAGGAGGATTCGGAGGCGCTCGATTCCAGCGCCACCGTGCATGTGGTGCGATGGACGGCGGTGGGCGAGGACGTGGTTGTCAAGGGCTCCTGGGATGGCTGGGCGCGCGAGTGGCCTCTGACGGACGGGCCCGCTCCGATCGATGGGGACTTGGAGGAGGCTGCAGATGTGGAGAAGCACATGGTGCGGCTGCGGCTCCCGCCTGGGGATTATGAGTTCAAGTTCAAGGTTGACGGCAAGTGGGTGCTGGCAAAGGACCTGCCGACAAGGGGGGAGGGCGCTTTCACCAACAATCTACTGTCGGTGTCTTGATGCGCCACCGGGGGTGCGGCTGTGGACTGGCCACCCCATCTTGCATACATTTTTCACCTTTTCTGCCCGCGTGTGGCGAGGGTTGTGTGGGTTTAGGATTCGTTTCCATTTGTTGCTGCTACTGCTACTGTTTCTCTTCCTCTCCTGCGATGACTGCGAAAGCACCAAATTACAGGTTCTGTACGAGAACCCATTGGTCTCGAGGGGAGCGCCATCGCAGCTCCCTAACTCTTCAGGTCGGCCACAGTCTCTCGAGCTGGCTGGCGGGCGACCCCGCCTCGTTCAGCTGAATGCGTCGAGCGGGGCGCCTACCCGACCTGGGGCGGTTGGTTGCTGGCGTCCTTGCCTTGCGGAGTCGGAAGGAACGCCATCCCAGCTGGCTGTCTGGGAGTACACAACCAGCTGCTCGTGGGTAGTGCACCTGCGAGTACTGGAACAGGTGCTCGTTGCCACCACTCGTCGACATGGTCCGCCGACCGTTGCCAGGGGCATTGCCGCGCCGCTTGCGCGTCACGTCGGCTGTGTGTCGGGGGGGTTCAGTCTGCTCCCAATTCGATCGGCCACCGCTCCTCCTCAATAGGTGTACCGGTCCGCCCGTTTGAACAGCAGGTCCGCGTAGAACCCCCGGCTGCCACCGTTAGCCAGCCACTCTTGGAGCCGCGACATACCGGCCACCAGCACCGCCCGCCCCGCCACCCACGCCTCCCCGGCCGTGTAGGTGGTCCAGCGGATGCCCCAGATGACTTGATTGAATCGCCCCTGTCCGCGAGGCCCCTCCACGTGGCAGTAGAGCGCCTTAGGAGAGAGGCGAAAGCTCAGCGGCTCGGCCGTCAGCAGACCGGAGTACATTCCAACGTCCAACATGATTGTCAGCGTCGTTGTACGGAGCCAGGTCACCCCAAAAATGTCGTCTGCTCGCTCCTCGCACTTGGCGCCGTACGCGAGCAGGCGCAGAAGCGCTTCGGCACCTGAAGCCAAGCCGTAGCGCACGGCCATGCGAGACAGCCAATCGCCGTGAGTCTTGCTTATGACGCCGTCAAAAGTCGCAAGGTCTCCATCCGTCGCGGGTGTCGACGCCAAACTCGACGGCCGCGTCAGCACCACCGCCATGTCCCACTGTGCGGGCGCGTACTCGAGAAGCGCTCGGACAGACTTTCGCAGATTGCCGTCATTGTACACGTCCGCCATTGTGAGGAGCCACACAATACATGGGTGGGCGCGGGCCGAATGCGCCGCGTCCTCGCTGTCGGAAAACTCGTTGCTGCTGTCGAGCATCAAGACCGACTTGGGCGAAGCCGGAGGGCGGTATTGCGCCGACGCCATGACGCCCGGCCGGAGAACGAAAGAAAACGAGCAGTCACGCAGCCGCCAGTATTTGGAGCGGCAAGGGCGGACGACAGGCTTGAGAACGACACCAGGTAGTCAGTCGTCGATAGGGTCGTCTCAGACGACAGAAAGCGCCACGCGCCCCCGCCGGGATGGCAGTCCATAGGAAGCGGCCCGTGCGGGCTACTTGACGCCGATGCGAGGCGGCGTGATGATGGCGGCTGCGAGACGCAAGCGGACCACTCCACGGAACTCTTGTCGTTGCCGGGGCGGTGGTTGCTCGCCGAGCCCACCCAGTGCTGTCCAGCCGCCAGCCGGAAGTGGCCATACGTTCAGAACGCATCTGCACCACAATCTGCGCCACACCGTCGCCGCCGCATCGCAAATGGGGGCGCGCGGGTGCGCTCGCGTGATGCGCTCGTCACGTCCACCCTCTCAATGGCTCAATTGACACATCAAGGAGCCCGGTGTTCCGAGAAGCTGTCGTGGGCAGCGCTACTGGGCCGACGGTGAGCGCCTGCACGAGCTTGGCGGCGGGACCCGTTTTCGTGACTATCGACTGGCATGAGCTGGACTGGGGTTTGCACTACATGCGACCACTCACCGAGCTTCGACCATGTTCGTACCGCCAGCCCACCCGACAGTCCAACGCGGGAGCCGCCAAACCGATCGGAGCCCGAATGTCGCGCACCTGTCCAACCGACTCCGCTTGCTCCACACACGCCTCACTTCTGTCCCATTCTTTTAGACACCTGGCGTTTTCGAGATTATCGCTGGCGTGTGCGACGTTTGTAGAAACATTTTAAAAGTTCCATAAAAACTGAACGGAAACAGTGTCGCCCACCGTTGTGCGCGCCAACTCAAGTGCTCGCGAACTGTATGACGCCCGCCCAGAAAGTGGCACGAAGCACCACGGGGCGTCGTCTTGAGACAAAAAAGGGCGCGCTCCTGGCAATCAAATTAGTCGGTAAATACAGGTTCTGGCGACCCGTCTGGGCAGTGTTGTCCTTCTTCGTCCGCCCCGACACAGGTGACGGTCTCTCTTCGACCGCCCCCATCAAGTTTTTTCACCCTCAGAGCTGCGTGCTCCGCTCCCACCTCGCTGGCACTCCCCACGACGAAGGCCGCTCAGTCTGTGCCCCCCCCCTCCCCCTCGCGTGTTCCAAGATGGCACCCGGCGGGCGCCCGGCCCTGGAAGAGGATACCGATGCCCTCCATGAGAGCAGGCTCGCCGGCTTACGTCTCGTGCGCAGCGGCGCGTGGACGACCGCGGCTTTTGCGCCGCGCTTTCGGCTGTCGTACTCCAAGGCCCGCCGATGCTACGAAGAGAGACAGTGTATCCGAGTCGCGGGGCGGGGACAACAAAAAACTCGCCGGGGCGGGCCAGGATGAAAGAGTACACGTCTGGGTCGTGTGAAGCGCCCGGGTCCTGCACCTTTGATGCGCTCGAGACTGTCCTGTTCGATTGGAGAAGGACTGTTTTGTTCGTTTTGGGCCAAATACTGATAAGTTTTTCTCGCCGCAATGTGCGAATCCAAGCCATTCTCACACGATCAGTCATGGTGTCACGAACTGGTACAGGCATTTTCTCAGGCCCTTTCTTTAAGAGGTGATCGGTAGCACTGTTTGAAAAGCGAAAAAGACCACTCACCTCGTGAGACTCTCCCGAGCCCATCCATATTTTTTTTCTTCGAAAGAGATGAGCTCAAGTCCTCATCTGGGCATGTTTGTCACGAACTGGGGGGGGACGGATACTGTTTGGCCACTCCGAACAGTCCATTGCGCGAGGGCCAGAGCGCTCCTGCATTGAAGGCGGCGTCCCTGACAAGAAGAGCCCAGTTAGAGGCTTTGTCAGGACGAGCCTGAGTGGAGCGGCGTCGGCAAGCAGCTGCCCTGAAGTTGCGTTCTCGGGCCAGGATGCGCGTCGCAGACCGCCAAATTTAGTGTCATCAAGAGCACTACAATACAGAACTACAGCCGTTCTCCCAAAAATCCCTCACTGCAACAGTTCCAAAAGTGTTCCAAATCGGCCTCTGTGGGGTCGTAGAGGCCGATTTGGAACTCTTTTGCAACAGTTGGAGTGTGGGATTTTCGGGAGAACGGCCGTATGTGGCCAGATGGGCCACGCCCCCCCTCGGTCGAGGCTCATCGCGCTGAGTCGATGACAGTGAGCCAGTATGGGATACATGTACTGTACTACCTTCGCGAGCCAACAACAGGATCGTTGCAGGATTGACTGGTACGAGGCGAGACGGGCCCCATCGTGACGCATCGACGCAAACAAATGAGTGCTCCCTGTTGGACGTGACCTTCAAGGAGGCTACCGCCTGTCCGCTGGACACCGGTCAACAAGTTAGGCAGTCTCGGCGACGGCAGCTGACGGCAGCAGGGGTTGGCGGCTAAGCCCCGGATCGTTGAGTACTATACGCCTCAGAGGTGGGCGGCAATCGCGCCTCCTTGCCGGAGACTACAGCCGTTCTCCCAAAAATCCCGCACTGCAACAGTTCCAAAAGTGTTCCAAATCGGCCTCTGTGGGGTCGTAGAGGCCGATTTGGAACGCTTTTGGGACAGTTGGAGTGTGGGATTTTTGGGAGAACGGCTGTAGCCGCACGTTTGTGGTCTCCATCGAAGGGCTGGTGCACCCAGATACCCCGCCCATGCTTTGTCCACAGGTGCTGTTTCGGCTCAACGACTGTGTGGCTACCCCACCGTGCGCCGCTGGCGACCGAGTGCGTACTTGAGCACAGGCCATGGAGCCGTGACCCTCATCTGTGCACGCCACCCTCCCACCCACGGCTTCCCACCCAGATTCCCGCTCCGGTCACCGACGTGACCGCCACTGCTGCCTTCCCCAAGGATCGAATCATCGCACGCAAGGACGCCGACCCACGAGCCGTCGCAACTTTCGACCATGGCGCGCCTCGTGGCCTCAGTGGCGGTCGCCGCTGTCGCCACCGCCACCGTCCTCGCCGCGACGCCTTCCCTCGCTGCAACGGCGGGCGGCGAGGATCTCGTTGTCTCCGTCCACGAGGCGATTGCCATCGTCAAGGTGCTCACGCTTGCTGCCGGCTGCGCCGCTGACTGTCAAGCCGAGGTCACCGCCCGCCTCGCTGCTGCCGGTTGTGACCGCATCCGCCCCTTCCCGCGCTTGCGCATGGCTGCCGCGCGCTGCGCTGGGGCTGACATTGTCCATGCGTCTGGGCTGAACGACACCGGGGACGCGGACGTTGGTAGCGGCGGTGGCGACATTGCTGCTACCTTAAACGCCATTCCCGGGGTCGTATCGGTGGATGACGATGCCATCGTATCGACCGATCCGACGCTGGCGGGGGCAGCGGTGCGGCAAGGCTTCCCGCCGC
>Ga0209186_1002221_pt1 | contig 13910 bp, 16 predicted proteins | sample SidtaG_FD_187426 | JGI IMG/M metagenome (GOLD analysis project Ga0209186, IMG submission 187426) | Marine algal microbial communities from Sidmouth, United Kingdom - Sidmouth_Male2 metaG (SPAdes) (version 2) | ecosystem: Host-associated > Algae > Red algae > Unclassified | place: Sidmouth...
TCACTCCGACCCGAACATGGCGATCGAGGGCCAAACACAAAACGCCTAGTCCCTCCCCAGGCTTGTTCAACCATAGGTGTAGTCGGATCTTCGTTCCTCAGATCCGCTACGACCTTTAATGTTCTGCCCCTGTTGAGTTCACGCTATCTCTATGTGGAGGCTTCCATCATCCATCAGTTCGGAACTCCGAACTTCCGATGGCTCTAGTTTCTTGGGTATGAAGTCATTGATTGAGCTGAATCGTGGTCTGGACAAGGTTATTTCCGATTTGTATTGGTCTCCACGAGGCAGGAACCATGTCGAGCAGGTTACGTGAATTCCAAACTTCGTCGTCTCCACGGCTATTGGTTCGATTCCATCGAAGGCATAGGAATCTGGCAGACAGCTCAACCGTTCTTTCCAAAAAACTGCACTAAGCGCCTTCCAGGAATCTTGAGAGATTTCAGATAGTGGATACTGCTTCATCAGAGTTTGCGAATTTGCCGAGCCCAATTTTTGGCAGAACATAGGGGTTAATTCCCCAATTGAAGCTATAGCATCTTTATATGCGTGCAAGATTAATTTGCTCCTAGGATGAAATGCAGTTACTGAATCTACCGTGAGACTTGAAGAGCGGTTAAGGACGGCGATTCGTAGGCGGGGGTCTGGCATTGACGACGGAAAATGCCTATGTCAGCTGGTATAAGCGATTTGTGCGATTTCACCAAATGCGACACCCACAAGACATGGGCGTGGTGGAGCTCAACCAGTTTTTGGATGATCTGGCGATGGTGAAGGGCGTGGCGGGCTCGACTCAGAATCAGGCTTTGAACGCTTTGGTGTTCTTGTATCGAGAGACTTTGGAGATCCCTGTGGAGGGAATTGATGCGATTCGGGCGAAGGTTCCTAAAAGACTTCCTACGGTTCTTTCCAAAGGGGAGGTGCGCCTAGTTCTGGACAATCTTTCTTCCGGGCGGGCCAAGCTTGTGTGCGGGTTGCTGTATGGTTGTGGGCTGCGAGTCAACGAATGCCTGCGGCTACGAATCAAGGACGTGGACCATAACGACGGCACGATCTGGGTCCGAGGAGGCAAAGGGGGCAAGGATCGGGTGCTGACAATGCCGAAATCCCTGCACGAGCGCCTGAAGTCACAAAGGCGTCACGCGCGGTTGCTCTGGGAGGAGGATCGGGACACGTATGGTGGATCGAATATCCGGATGCCTGATGCGCTGGACCGCAAGTATTCGGACGCCCCTGATAGTTGGGAGTGGTTCTGGCTATTTCCGTCGGCTTCTCGAGCGAAGGACCCACGGGCGGGCGGTGTGGAGCGCCGGCACCACATTCGGTCTTCTAATGTGACGAGCTGGCTGAAGGAGTCGCTGAAGGCGGCGGGAATCGAAAAGAAGGTGACGGCTCACACGTTTCGGCACAGCTATGCTACGCACCTGCTTGCTGGCGGGATGGATCTACGGAGTATCCAGGTATGCCTTGGTCACTCGTCGGTCAAGACGACGGAGATCTATACGCATGTGTTGCATGCGATGGCGGGGAAGGTGGGGAGTCCGCTGGATGAGTTGTAGGTCGGGGGAAAATTTGACGGTGGCGGGTAGCGGCGTGTTTGGGGTTGGGCGGGGGCGTCTATCCAGAAGCGCGCGGGGATAGGGACCACGGATGGGATGGACGTGGGAGCGGCTAGAAGAGCGTGTTCCCGAGCTGGCGCAATGCAAAGCGGTCGCAAGCGCCAGTACTTCAAAAACTTGGGTTTGCGTAGGAGTCCCTTGGCTTGGAGGGGAGCGATGTCCTGTTCTACCTCATCGACTTCAGCATGTTTTCCAGCTTGGGAACCATGGCGAAGTAGAGTCTGTTGTTGCCGGCGCGTTCGAGCTGGGCGCAGATGTGGGCGCTGCGCATGTCGCGGGTGGCGGGGGTCAGGTCTTCGGTGACGTGGCCATTGATTTCGGTGCGTGAGCGGATGAACGGGTGGCCGGTGTCGCGCTGGAGGGTGAACGTGCCGTTGGCTGAGGACAGGGTCAGAAGGCCGACGGTCGAGGCCTGTTCGTCGAGGGTGAGTTCGAGCTGAACGTTCTGTCCGTCCGGTCCTTCGAAGCAGGTGCAGCCTTCTCCCGGGGTCAGGCCGAGGCGCTGGGCGATCCAGGCGGCGAACATGAGGGCGGGGACTTGGCCCTTCACTCCGTGGGTGATGGAGATCTTTTCGAGTGAGGTGATCTCGCGGATCGAGGCTGGGTCTTCGAAGCAGTTGGCCAAGGCCCGACGCATCTTGTAGGTGCGCGACCAGGCGAGGTCGTTGAGCGCGAAGCGGGAGCTGTCATCCTCGTGGGCGGCGCGGAGCTTGGCGAAGCCGACTAGCGGATCGGCCCAGTCGGCGCTGTCGATGATCAGGCGGTCGATGACGCTGTAGAGTCGGTCCTCGAAGTTATTGTTGAGCTCGCCTTGCCACCAGAATACCAGCGGCAGGTCGGAGTCGAGGTGGGAGAAAACGATGTTGCGCACGTGGCGGTTGCCGTCGCATTGGAGCAAGAACGACAGCTGCTCGCTGCAGACTGATTTCTTGCCGTTGCGGAGCTGGCAGTGGGCGGTGATCCAGGCGCGGACGTGGTGCTCTTCGAGGTCGCAAGACTGGAGGTTATTGATCAGTAGGGCGCGGCAGGCGTGCTCCTGAGTGATCTTGGCGAGTAGGGTGGAGTTGTGTTCCAGCGAGTCGGGCTGTTCGCTGTAGATGGCGAAGTTCATCAACGACGCGCGGGTGCCGGCGCCATCGGCGGCCCAGAGCTTCTGGAGTTCCTTCTCGATGTCTGGGATCGGGACTTCGCGCCCGAGGGCGAGGAGATTACTGGTATCGTTGTTGGTGACCATGGCCTGCTATCAAGGTGGAGGGGGCTGGGACTGCGGTCAACCTTGGCCGGGCAGTTGGTCTTGTTGATGTCCGGACGGGCCCCAGATGGCGACGGCGGCGAGGTGGCTGAGATCGCAGTGCTTGAGGATCTTTTCGGCAGCCTGAAACTCCGTCTTGGCTCGCTCGAACTCGCCTTGCTGGGCATCGGCGATGGCATGGACGCAGTGGCAGCAGGCTTCGACGTGTTCTTCTAGGTCGGGTTCGGCCAAGACGAAGTTGATCTCGCGTCGACCGTCTTCGTAGAAGCTCTGAACGATGTGGCAGGCCGCGCGTTTGACCCGCATGAGGTGGCGTTCGGCACTGTCCTCGGGCAGGAGCGAGAGGGCTGCGGTCAAGGCCTCGATGGCTCTTGGGGCGTAGCCGCTGATCAGGTGGGTGGTGACCAGATCGCCGAAGCGGTCGCCGAACAGAACTCGTTCGGCAGGAGTGATCGAGGAGTCCGATAAGGCTGCTTCTAGGTCAGCACCAGCGGCCTTCCAATCTCCGAGAGTGGTGTGGTAGAGGTGCCGGAGTAGGTGCTGGCGACCGGTTGAGGTGGTCTCGGGCGGGAGGGCTAGCTTCTGGTCGCTGCTGGAGCGACCGTCGGTGGACTGAGCGAGGCGAACCGCAGATTCCGGGTAGGTTTTTCGCGGAAATCCCGAGCCGACCAGTGCGTTGAGCATGCCCATGCCGTCGTTCGCCAGCGTGCCGCGGATGCGTTGTGGGAAGGTATTGTAGAGGACATCGATGGCCGCCAGCATGCAGGAAATCATGCAGACGTGCTGCAGGACGATGTTCCAAGGCTGGGGGATGACCGAGAAGTTAGCGAATCGGTAGAGCAGAAACATCGCGATCCCGAACAGGGCCGAGAACAGCGGGCCGCCAAGGTAGACGAGGAAGTGCTGGAGCCGCGTTTCCTTGCCCGACCAGTTCACTGGCAGGACGTAGCCGCTCACCGGCCAGAGCCGGAGTTGGGCAAAGCGGCAGGCTTTCGGGTTAAGCCGCTGGTGAATGACTGGTCCTTGGCCAGTGGAGAATCCGATGATGCGATGACCGCAAAGCCGGGCCATGACCCAGTGCCCGGCCTCGTGGAAAAACAGCTCGGCGTAGGTCAGCACCAAGACCATGGTAATCCCTGCGGCTGCCAACCACGGGTCGTCGAGAAACAGGCTGTTCGATTTGTCCACGAGGTCAGGCATCGGCATAGGATATGTTGGTGGATGAACTGGCGTTGGCAGTGGCGGGGCGGCGCCAACGCCTGAGGCACCGAAGGACCGGCCAAGGCAGGGCGATGAGTAGGAGACGGGTCGCTTCGCCGAGAATGCGCTGGATCTTCACCCCGACTTCGATGGGCTTGAGTAGGTCAGTATCGAGCGTTGATTCGATTGTGTAGATGGCCAGTTCGTCGCGGCTGATCAAGCGGTCGCCATAGCCACCGGTGCGTTCGGCGGCTTCCGGTAGGGCTTGTGTCCATGTGCCGACTGGGTGGTAAATTCCGTAGTCGCCGACTGCGAGAATCAGCCAGGACACAACACCGAGCACCGTCGTCGCCAGCACCGGTCCGGCGAAGGCGAAACCCTCGTTCTTTCGTAAGGCGAACCAGAAGATCAATGAATCCACGAGCGTAGGGTAGCACTGGAAATGGGGATGTCTCAATTTGCGATGCGGGATGCGGGGTGGCGGATGGCGGATGGCGGATGGCGGGTGGCAGGGGAGCTATTGAGCCGTGGGTTGGCTCAGCGTGGCGGGGGCGGTTGGCTGGGGACGATCCGGAGCACAGGGCGCTGAACTCACTGATAAGCATCCCGAGATCCCAGCACCCTCCCTCCTGACTCGTCGGGAACTCGGTGCGGGATGACAAAGCGCGACGGCAAGGAGAGTGGGCATTTCTGTCCGCTTCAAGCGAGCTTTGGGCGAGCGCTGCTGCATAGGGGCGCCCCAGTCAGGGGTGGCGTAGAAGGGCAGGGCTGGCTGTATGAGGGGGCGGTTGGCTGGGGGTGATCCGGAGCACAGGGCGCTGAACTCACCGATAAGCATCCCGAGATCCCAGCACCCTCCCCCCTGACTCGTCGGGAACTCGGTGCGGGATGACAAAGCGCGGGGGCAAGGAAAGTGGGCATTTCTGTCCGCTTCAAGCGAGCTCTGGGCGAGCGCTGCTGCGTAGGGGCGCCACGGTCAGGGTTGGCGTAGAAGGGCAGGGCTGGCTGTATGAAGAGGGCGGTTGGCTGGGGGTGATCCGGAGCACAGGGCGCTGAAGTCACCGATAAGCATCCCGAGATCCCAGCACCCTCCCCCCTGACTCGTCGGGAACTCGGTGCGGGATGACAAAGCGCGGGGGCAAGGAAAGTGGGCATTTCTGTCCGCTTCAAGCGAGCTCTGGGCAAGCGCTGCTGCGTAGGGGCGCCACGGTCAGGGTTGGCGTAGAAGGGCAGGGCTGGCTGTATGAAGAGGGCGGTTGGCTGGGGGTGATCCGGAGCACAGGGCGCTGAAGTCACTGATAAGCATCCCGAGATCCCAGCACCCTCCCTCCTGACTCGTCGGAACTCGGTGCGGGATGACAAAAGGGGAGGGAGTCGTGAGCCAAAGCTCAAAGCTCAAAGCTCAAAGCTCAAGTCGGCGCGATCCTTGACCTGCCTACGGAATGGAGGTTATCTAACAGATGAAAAGTTGACTAATTTAGGGCCAGACGACGAGACCTTGCCACTGTCACTCGACGACGTGTCGACGTTGCCGGTGGGAGCTTTGTCGATCGCCGGATGCTGCAGGACAGCCTCGGCGCTCACAAGGGGCTTCTAAAGCTACATCTCAACAAAGGTATAGAGCGGGACGACAATCTCGTCAGCCGAGCAGAGTCGCTAGCGAGCGAGTATCCGAGGCAGGAGATGGGCGGCTGATGCGGGATATGGGATTTGGGATGACGGATGCCCGCTGTTAAAGCACACAGCCCACAGCCCACAACTGACAACCTCCCCATGCTACAGTCTGCGCCAGACGCGTCCGTCTTCTTCCAACATCTGATCGGCCTCTTTCGGGCCCCAGGATCCGGCTGGATACTCGGCCATGGGAGGCTTCTTACCGTGGTCGCCATGCCAAGCGTCTTCCAGCTTGTCGATGAAGGCCCAGGCGTTCTCGACTTCGTCGCGGCGGGCGAATAGGGTAGCGTCTCCGGCCATGGAGTCGAGAAGGAGTCGCTCGTAGGCTTCTGGGCTAGCTTTGCCGAAACTGGTGCTGTAGCGGAAGTCCATCTTCACCGGCTCGATACGCGGCGTGGTGCCGGGGACCTTGGCGAGCATGCGGAGCGAGATGCCCTCGTCCGGCTGAATCCGGATGACGAGGACGTTCTTGCTGGCAGGCAGGTCGAGCGTGTTGAACGGGATCTGCGGGGTCTCTTTGAAGTGAATCGAAATCTCCGTGGCCTTCTTCGGAAGTTGCTTGCCGACGCGGATGTAGAACGGCACCCCGTCCCAACGCCAAGTGTCGATGAATAGACGGATGGCCACGTAGGTCTCGGTCTCGGAGTCCTCGGGGACCCGATCTTCCTGACGGTATCCAGGGCGATCGGTTCCTTCGACCGAGCCGGAAGTATACTGGGCACGAACCACATTGGCGGCGACTTCCTCTGGAGTATTCCAATGGCGAATCGACTTGAGGACTTTCACCTTCTCATCACGCACGGCATCGGCGCTGAGGTCGGTAGGTGGCTCCATGGCGACTAGGCTCAGGAGTTGGAGGAGGTGGTTCTGCACCATGTCTCGAAGGGCGCCAGCGGTGTCGTAGTAACCACCGCGTCCGCCTTCCATCCCCAGATTCTCCGCGCAGGTAATCTGCACGTGGTCGATGTAGCGGTTCCGCCACAGCGGCTCGAACATCATGTTGGCAAAGCGGAGCATCATGATGTTCTGCGCCGTCTCCTTTCCTAGATAGTGGTCAATGCGGTAGGTGTCGGCCTCATCGAAGGTTTCGGCGACGACCTTGTTCAAGTGCTGGGCGCTGGGAAGGTCGGTGCCGAAGGGCTTTTCGCAGACAACTCGGGCCCAGCGGTTGTCGGCTGAGGGCTCGTTCAAGCCGGCTTCCTTCAGCTTGAGGAGAATGTCGTCAAAGAACGATGGTGAGCTAGCTAGATAGAAAAGGCGGTTGGCCGGTGCGCCGCGTTCCTCGTCCAGTTCATCGAGTCGTGTTTTCAGCCTCTTGTAGCCGTCGAGGTCGAGGAACTCGCTTTGGTGGTAGTGGACCGACTGCTCGAAGTTGTCCCAAAGCGTGTCGTCGTGGCCCTGGCGCGAGTGCTTGCGGTTGCCCTCTTCCAGTTCGGAGCGGAATAGCTCGTCGTCCTTGTCCCGTCTCGCGAAGCCAATCACCTTGAACTTGCTCGGCAAGGCGTCATCGACTGCTATGTTGTAGAGCGCAGGCACCAGTTTCCTGTGCGTCAGGTCTCCGGTGGCACCGAAGATTATTAGGGTGCAGGGCCCGGGGCGGTTGCGGGAGACGAGGTCTTCGCGAAATGGGTTCTCTTCCATCGGACCAACAAATGCGTGGGGACTGCTTGGGAAGCAAGGGGCAGTGGAGAAAAAGCCGGGATAGAGGCAACGCTCGGCTCGACTACCGGCTTTTGCAATTGCACGAATCGCCGATAACGCTAGCTTTTGCCTCGATCTAGTAAGAATGAGCGCCCTAAGCAAACGACTCCCCTCTTGGCTGGCCGGGCTGATAGTCCTGGCCATCGCAGCCGTCCTTTTAGAGCTTCTGCTCCAAGTTCTCTCGTTCGGTGCCTTTCTCCTCTACAGGAAGCCGTCTCTGGAAGAGTCGTCGGGACGAGAAGGCAAAGTCGTCTTCTGTGTCGGAGATTCGTTCACATTCGGTTATGGCGCCAGCGACTTGTCAAAGTCGTATCCAAACTGTCTCGAAAACTACCTCGAACAAGAGACGGGTGAACCTTGGACTGTTGTCAACTGTGGCTACCCCAACCGCAATTCCTCCCAGATGGGCGAAGCTCTTACTCAGGCTGTGATTTCGGGGCCAGCTGAGTTTGTGGTCTTGGTCGGTGGGGTTAACGATTCATGGAGTGGCGCTATACGCTTGGAAATTAACACGCTAAACGCGGCTCTTACCGCGGGTCGAGGCGGCGAAAATAGACAACTGACAGACCAATACCAATGGAGGTTCCGGACGCTGAGGCTGCTGAAAACCCTGAGAAAACGCAACGCATTCGGAAACGAGAGCGTTGCCAAGGCTACCTCGGAGCAGTCGCCGAACACCATCCGCCAATCCATTCCGGGCTCCGAAACCGCGTCGCCAACTTCGATTTCGACTTCCGCTACCCCCAGCGAAGAGACCGGCCAGGCGGAAGTTCTGTCAGCTCAAGAGGAGTGGCCAGGCGCCAAAGCACTCAGACTCTACCAGGCTGGCGATCTCGAGGCTGCCATTGCTATCTACCAAAGCCTTCCGGATGCAGAAACTGGATATTCCGCTGTGAACCTGATCGACTGCTTTGTAAGGCTAGGACGACTCGACGACGCCATCGCTAGAGTAGACAGTCTCCGTGCCGCTTACCAAGCGAACCCGAGCGAGCAAAGTAGCTGTCTACTCCTCTCAGCTCTCAAGTTTACCGGGAAGAATGGCGAAATCATGGAGCTAGCCCCCGTGATGGCGAAGCAGTTTCCTGAAAGCTTTGAAATTGCATTCAGGCATGGTCTGGCGCTGATGACAGATACTCAAGTGTTAGCCGCTCGAGCCGAATTCGACCGAGCAGTCCCTTTTGTTGAAGCGCCTCAAGCCGAGGACAGTGGAATGGCTGCTTGGTTTTGGAAAAACCGCGCGGTCGTCTTTGGCTATCAACCAGGACACCCCTTTGATTCAGACAAAGTTGCCGAATCTTACGTCAAAGGAATGCTAGCTGGCGAAAAAGAGGATTCTGCGTTGCAGGGTTTGCTGGGAATGGTCGGAACCGTCACCGCTGACCAGTTTGAAAACGCGATTTCGGCCTCTGAGGCCACCGATGAACAACAACGCAAAATTCGGGGACTGATCGCAAAAGCTCGGGATACTTCGTTGGAGGCCAAAGGAGCTGAAGTGACTAAACACAACATGATCACGATGGCGCGATTCGCGAAACAAGACGGCGCAGAGGTTATCATTAGTACCTATCCGTTCTCTTCTAAACTGCTTGTCGATGCTCAGAAAGCCGCCTCAAAAGAAGGGCCTACCTACTTTCTGCGGATCAATGATGACTTCGCTCAGATTGTGGAAACGGAAGGCCGAGCCCACCTCTTCGTAGCGGACGGCCACTGCAATGATCGCGGCTACCAGCTCATGGCCGAACTCATCGGAGCGCGGCTACTTGAAGCAGTCCAGTAAAAAAGGTAGGGATTGTTGAGGAGCCTTCGACGAAGCTAAACGGTGGTTTGGCAGTAGGCCCGCCGACAGGATTCGGTCTGGGAACTGACGGGGTGGAGGTCACACTTTGCCGGGCACTGCCGATACTGACTGCGATTTCTAGGTTAACCGTTTTTAGGCAATTCCCCATAGAAAACGGCTTGAATCAGCCCTGCCTTTGTGGGCCTCTCTCAGGCATTTCATTTCAAGATGATTGGTGTGGTTTCAATATTCGTGAGGATCGAAATTAGGAATATTATAATTTATGATATAAACAGTTGCCATATTTTATAATTTGTGTGATAATGTAATCCAAAGCGATTCTTATTATTGCACACACATTACCAACTACCACACACCTACCTACTAAAACACGCAACAACTAAAGCAGTTATGAATACCAGCAAACTTAGTTTCTCGATCGTTTCCGTCATCGCCGCCGTCGGCATCAGTGATGCCTTCGCCCTCCGCTTGCAGCCCGGCTACGCTATTGCCGCCGATTGCATCGACAACGCCTCCACCGCCGTCCACTACGGTCTGAACGGAAACGAGACCGCCACGACCCTGGGCGCAGACTTCGCCAACTGCGCCACCGCGAGCAATATCGATCTCAGCTTCACTCCGACCTCAATGAGCCAAAATGGCCAGATGGTTGATGGTGTCAGAAACGGGGCCTGCTGGGGTGGTTGGTCCAATGGTGATACCTTCAGTTTTGACGTTAATTTCGAGGCAGACGCGACTGGTTTCGTGACCAATTTCGACTTCTTCGAGGCCTCTGCTTTCAATACCCCGGATGCTGGATACTGGTTCGACGTCAACGTCTACGATGGTGCTGGAAACAATATTTTTGCTTCGATTGGATCCGCAAACGGCGCCAACCAGATCCTGACAGACACCAATGGTAGTTCCGTAGTGAATAGCGGCGCTTGGCAGAACCATTCTTTCGACTTCTACCAGAATTTCGGACCGACTTGGCCAAATTCCTACGCAGCGCTCGATTCGTCTTTTAATCTGGCGAACAACAAGGACTTCAAATTCGAGGTTACCTACCACACAGACAACACCGTTTTCACCGGAACTAATGCCACCTACGGGAACTTCTGGGGCATCGACGAAATTAAGGTCGAGACTGCATGTCTCGATTGTATCCCTGAGCCGAGCACAGCTCTCCTTAGTATGCTCGCTCTCGGTGGACTTAGTCTCCGTCGCCGTCGCTAAACACTCTATCTAAGGGCTCCACTGCTTTACTGCTGCTTTGAGTCGGCCCGACCTCCATCGTGGGGGCCGGGCATTTTTGTTTCGATCAAGCTAGCAGGGTAGAGGCAGAATCTGGATGCTCGAAGTCGAAGCCTTCCTCAAGAAGTCTCCCGAGGGTGACGCGCTGTCTCTTGAGGAGTCATTCGGTTTTTGGGCGGAGTGCACGCGCGCCGATCTCTAGTATCCAAGAGGCGGCGGGAAGACCGAATCTGGTGCCGGTGTGACGCCGTATTTGGCAAATCATCGGTCATAGGTAGTGGTGAGTGGCCGCAGTTGACTCAAGTCGAGAACGGTAGATGAGATCTCGGTTCTCGGCATGGTAGCGGCAAGCTAGCGCTCCGGCCGGCGAGGCTTAGTGGCTCGGGCTCCCTCGAGTTCGGCTGCCCATGCGCCTAGGTCCCGGCCATTCCAGCAGACCTTTCGGGCTCCGCCTTTGGTGGATTGGAGCTGTCTGCTCAGGATGATCATTGGGTATCCGAGATCTTGCAAGAGCGCTGCGAGAATCTCCCCTGAGTAATCACTTCTCCTGCGAGAGCGACGCTATCTCCGTTTGTCCAATTCAATTGCTGATGTTCTAAACTTTCAGGAAATACCGAAAGATCAACGGAAAATACCGCAACGTCGGGTTGCGAAGTATTTTTCCCTGCGGTTAGTCTCTTCTATGTCTGACACCAATCTTCTCTCTGCTCTTAATTGGCGCTACGCCACCAAGGAATTCGATGCTGACAAACCTCTTGCGCCAGGGCAACTCGACCTGCTTCTCGAAACTCTTCGGCTTTCGGCTTCGTCGTTCGGGCTCCAGCCGTGGAAGTTCGTTGTGGTCGAGGACAAGGCGAAGCGCGAGTCCCTTGTCGAGCATAGCTGGGGCCAAAGGCAGGTGGTCGACTCGCCGGCACTGATCGTCTTGTGCCGTCCAACTTCCTTCAGTGAGGCCGACATCGACCGATTCATCGCTGATACGGCGGCCAGCCGTAGCGTGTCAGCCGACTCACTCGACCAGTATTCGGGCATGATGAAGGGCTTTCTCTCCCAGATGTCTCCCGAAGCGATCGAAGGATGGATTAAAAACCAGATCTACCTCGCGCTCGGTGGTCTTCTCACCGCCTGCGCGGTGGAGGGAATCGACTCCTGCCCTATGGAAGGCTTCACGGCAGACAAGTACGACGAGATCCTCGGCCTCACCGAGAAGGGCCTCGCCTCTGTCGTCCTCTGTCCCGTCGGCACCCGCGCTGCCTCGGATAAGTATGCGGACCTAGCCAAGGTGCGCTACGCGACCGGCGACGTGGTCGAGCGGATGTAGGTAAGTTTTCGCCAGTTTTTGCCCACGAAACGAAAGACGCGAAAACGAGCGATCGACTCGCGAAGGTAGTCGGCGTAGGTTTTGATTGTTGCGGCGACGCCGACGCGGGTGATGTCTTGCTTGCGACCAGAGATGCCTTTCAAGCCGGGCCCGGTGAGCTTGTTGCCGTCGGTCAAGTGGCAGGACTGGCAGTAGAGTTCGTAGAGGGCGGCTTCGGAGACCGTCTCGGCTTTTCGTTCGAAGACCTTCCATTGATCGTTTCGGTCTCGGTCGTTTCGGTATCGCCAGACGGTTCCGGTGCGAGTCGAGCCATAGGGGGTAATTTCGGCGGCAAATCCGACAGCGGTTTGCTCGAATCGCTGAGGGAGTTTTGGTGGAGTGACGTCGAGGGTTTCCGATGTGTATCCGGATGGGAAGGTCGGTGTGGCCTTGCGCCGGAGGAACGGGGCGGTGAACTGCCTCTCATTAGGGAACAGGTTCTTGAGGAAGTTCAGTTGGTTCAGCTGGCCGTTGGTGGCGACCTTGCGGAAGTTGGCGCTGGCCTGGATATGGATCTCCTGTTCGAGGTCGTGGTCGTGGTCGTAGTCGGAGGTATAGATGTAGTGGAGTGATTCGGCGATTTCCCAATGGTTACCCGACTTGGTGTCGGTGAGACGGTAGCGGAACAGGACGGTGTCTCCTTCGATTCCGTGTTCGATCTACTGGTGGTCGAGCTTGCTTCTGGGCTCGCTGAACGACCATGGGAACCCGGTTAGGGAGAAGCCTTGCTCGCGGGAGCGGATCGGCTTGAACGATTCATCCTCAGCGATTCGCCCGAATTGGCCGGTCCAGACCGACTGCATGCAGAATTAGTTGGGGTCGGAGAGGTGGTGGTGACTGCTAGCGGTGCCGACTGCGAGCATCGGTAGAAGCCCGTGTTTTTCGGCTGGGACTTCGCGAACCACGACTCCGGCAGTGACGATGATCTCATCCTCTTCCTCAGTCTGGGTCTGGGCAGAAAGCGTGTCTTTGGCTCACAGGTGGATGGGCAAGGAAGGGCAGAGTAAGCCGGATTCCCATAAGACCGCAGTGAGTCGGTAGTCTGATCCATGAAGTTCCCGCTTGGCTAGGATCAATGTTCGCAGCAGGAGAATAGAACTTTCCCGAGCTATAGTCTTTGCACGACGGGCTCGACCCCCTATGTTCTCGTCATCATGGCAGACCTATCAACCAACGTTCTCGGCCAAGACGTCGAGATCATCGGAGAAGTACGATTCACTTCCGACCTTATTGTCGACGGCAAGGTAAAGGGAAAAATCGTCACCCGGGGGTCGCTGACCATCGGAGAAAACGCTCAGATCGAAGGTGAGGTCGAGGCTGGCAAGATGAACATTTTCGGAGTTGTCGAAGGCAACCTCAAGAGCACCGACCACTGCACCCTACACCCGAATTGCAGTGTCGAAGGCGACATCGAGGCCGCCTCGATGAGCATGACTGAGGGCGCTTCGTTCTCCGGTCGTTCGGTCATCGGCAAGAAAGCCGCTGGTGGATCGTCCAAGCCTGCCTCTCCACCGAGCGCAAGTTAGGGGCACCAGCTCTTAGTAGGGCGGACTCACTGTTGTGATTCTATTTCTGCGCGTTTAGATACTGGTATTTCTGCGTCGGCCGCTCCCTTCCTAGAAGTGGGGCGTTACGCTTGGGCATCTGCGTCGATCCTAGCCACTAGCGCGCGCCCCGAATTGATGTGGACCCTGGCTCTCTACCTGACACGCAAGGTAGGGACGGCCGCCCCGTCGCTGTCCGTTGCGCTTATCCCGTTGCGAGCGCCCCGTGCAGGAGAAATGGCGCAAGGGAAAATGAAATGGGGACGGGTTCAAAGTTGAAGAGGATAGAAGTTCGACTTCACCGGTTGGATTTCAGCCCCCGGTAGGATCGACCGGCTTGAGAGAAGACTTGTCGCGCCATTCGCCCGACGGGTTCAGGTAACCGAAGCCAGTTCCACCGTGGGGAATGATCGTCTTGCCGTCAGGCCCCAACGTCAGGAGTCGGCACTCGTTGCCGTCCGGATCGAGGGTCTGAACATCGACGGATCCGTACAGTTTCGTCCGGTCGACCTTCTCGATGTAACCCGAG
>Ga0209186_1002222_pt1 | contig 13909 bp, 14 predicted proteins | sample SidtaG_FD_187426 | JGI IMG/M metagenome (GOLD analysis project Ga0209186, IMG submission 187426) | Marine algal microbial communities from Sidmouth, United Kingdom - Sidmouth_Male2 metaG (SPAdes) (version 2) | ecosystem: Host-associated > Algae > Red algae > Unclassified | place: Sidmouth...
GAGGAAGGAGGGGCGGGGATGTTGGAATCGAGGCGATGGGCGCTGGAAGCGTGGGTTGCGACCGGATCCGTCCGCGGTGGTCCGCGGAGCTAACGCGACGGGCCGTTTCTATCGCCGTCACCGAGACTCGTCTTTTCATCACATCGAGCGAACTAGCGCACCACTCCGCAGACGCCGACCCGCCGCTGCACCTCCTGGCACTGGGATGTCCTTCTCAGGTGGTCGATGGCGCTGCAGTTTTAAATCAGAAGACAAACACAAGAGGTGCACAGAAAAAACACATGCTTGAAGGGAAAGTCTCAGAACGGGGTCAGTCAGACGACGCTGACACTGCCGAGCTCAGGCGCCCCGAAGGGTCGTCCAGGAACCGGCGGTGGTTCTAGTCTCAGTGAAGCAGCTCAACTATGTACTGGCGAAGCGAGGCAAGCACCGATGCCACTCTCAAACCCACGCTCGCCGCGCACTTCATGAGCTCGTCGCAAACATGCTTGCATGTAAGCTCACTGCTCGTCACCGACGCCCCCGTATACACGTTTCCCTGGCCGATGAATTGGGACAGCGCCAGCTTCGCCAGGACGAGCTCCCTCCTGTCCGGCAATGACACGTACCGCTGCGCCGCACGCTTGAGCTCCTTCCTTTTCAGACAGAAGTAGGGGTTCGAACTCCCCCGCATCTCCTCAGCCACTCCCTACCAGCTGGTACTCAGCCCAGCCTCACGGTTTCGGCGCCCCTGCACCGCTCGGGTAGCCTCAGAGTACTGGAGAGCAGCTCGCAGCGCCTTTCCCAGAGCCTCGACGGTAGCCGCTCGGCGACCGTCCAGATCGACCGTCCCCAAAACACCTGGAAGCGGTTGGGCTGCGCCGCATGCCGATTGGTCACCAAGGTCATAAGTGTACGCTCCCAAAATGCGACCCGTCTGTCTCGTTTCTCCGGCGTCTTGCTTCGCTGCTGCCACGCCTGCCGCCGTTCGAACCAATGCAGATGCCGCAGCCCCACCCAGCCCCCTCAGATCTATGACATCTGACTACGCCACGTGGGTGCGGAATTGCTCCGCGTCCTTGGGAAGCATTGCCGCGAGCGTCCGCTTGTGCCGCGAGCGGCCTCGTTCCGTTCGCGCACACTGGGTGGGAGGCTCTGCAAATCAGCTGCACGCGCTCCTTCATGCGCTGCATATGTGCATGGGGAAAGACCACTGGGGCGCCGCACGGGCCTCCATCTTCTCCTCGACGTTGTCGGGCGTGTTCCCAACGGCCTCGCAGACCACGCACGCCGCCGAGCAGCGCGGGCACGTGCGCTTCTTACACACGCATGGAATGTTGCTCTCCTTCATGGGGCACCGGTCCGACTTGTGACCAGGCAAACGGCAGACGCCACATGTCCGACCACCTGGACACATCTGGTATAAGAAGGTGCAGCAAAAAACGAGCAAAAGAAGAACGGAGAAGAAGAGAAAAAAGTCACCAGCAAAGAGAAGGTACACAGAGACAGCTCATAAAATGAGGAGACGTTCCAATTTCACTACAGCTCTGCATGAGTAGATACATATCCTTGCGCGTCCCGTACCAGACACACACAATACCACGATACAGAACGATGCCGTCCGCGCGCCGCACCAGGACCGTGTCGATCGTACCGTTCTGGCAAAGGTCGACACCACGCGTGGCATCCGCCAGACGAGGTGCCATACTCAGGGAAAGATGTTAAACAGCCGCGCCAGTAAACACGATCGGAGCCACGACCAGGTCGGCGAGAAGCAGTGCAACGCGGACGTGATCGGGAACCCGTGACGCAGTCGTCGTCACAAGGGGTTTCCAAGCGTAGCACTTTTGGCTTGACGTATCATTTCTCGTGTAGGCTCTTGGGCAGCGAATGTTCACAACAAGCTCTGGACTTCCAGCGAAGCGAATGGACAGATTCTCGGGCATTGAGAGTACGCGTCAAGCGTATGTACGCTGGAGAAATATACGACTTCGTAGTTTTTGGACGAGCGTATCTGAACCGTCGGCCTGTGGGTCAAACACCACTCCTCGACTTTACTTTTTGACGGATAACCAGAGCTGGGTAGGCAGATTCCTGCCGTGGTGTGTCTTGTCTCACATAAAAGGACATGCGGGATCCCTCGGAGCACACTCTCGCCAGAACGCCACCGACACAGCGATCCAAAGTGGTGTGGCTGAAACTACTCGCTGCGATGGGTGGACCGCCTAACTTGGCAACATGTTCGCCACGTCAGCACCGCCGTCAACGCCCCATACGACCCCGTGGGGCGCTGTGTCCTGAGTTCCTGCACTCCGAGGGGGTGACGTGTGCCTGTCGGAAAGCCACATTCGCTCCAATCACGGGCCGCCATGGGTGGGTCGACCAACTGCATGTGAGACCTGTGTCAGGCCATGCTGTGGAGGACGAGATTGCATCTTGTGCGCCGCTCGCGTGGGAGTGCGCTGGTGATGGACGTGCCATTTCCAACGGGCGGCTAGTCTGCGACCGGCCAACACGCCGAACACTGCCTGATGCATCCCTCCCGACCCCCCCGCATAGTGTATTACGCTAGGAGAGATTGCGAATATTTCGCGTGTGCGTATCTGTCTACACTCGCTTGAAAAATGGCCGGTAGCGTATCGATCTCAAAACCAAATTGGAGCGAGGCGCGTCTGCAGCCGCAGCTCTTGAAAAATAGCGTAAGCGAGTTTCGCTGGAATATTACGCGCGAGGTACGCATGAGCCAATTACGCTAGGAAACCCCTAGTCGTCACTACCGATTGTGCCCCACCCATGCCTAGTCGAGGTGGCACTTCTGGGTCGCGCCTTTACAGACGTTTTCCGAAAGTACAGTTGCAACGTGCAAGAGTATGAGTGGCCAAAACGCAATTGTGTCGCGACACAATTCTGTGTCGCACCACACGACCTCTCTGAGCTGTGGGCGGCACCACTTTGTGGTGGACCAACGCGAAAGTGCCTTGCGCAGTGGTGAACCAATTGAGCGCGATCTGTTCAGACGCGCCTGCTGTGCTGCTTTTCTGCAACCTCCACCTTGCGGAGGGTCCCCACGTGGCTACGCCTGGCGCACGTGAGACGTACGTTGTTCCTACTATTACTTGATGCGATAGCCGAATGTGAGGCCACGCAGCTTGCCATTTGTCACCATGGAACTATTGACTGTGAACGCCGCAAGGGACCTGGCCTGACTCTGATGGTTTGCACACCTACCATCTTGCCCTCCGTCTTCGCGCTCATCTTGTGGATGATTCCTTTGTTTCTTGACCAGGATTGCCGAGGCGGACCTGGCGCTGATATGTCCCGGCCGCGTCCAGCTTGTTTATCGATGCGTTGCATGCACAGCTTTCTACCTCAAACCGACTGGGGGTAAGGAGGTGTGACGAACCATATGAGGGTGGTGTGTGCAATCACTCTTGATCGTGAGCATTTGTGGCTCATGCAAGATTCTGATTATTGTGTGGGGGGCTGCCATGGTGCCGGCGATACGGTGGCAATCTGAGTTTTTCCGAGTGGTCGAGCGACGCAGCTCCATGCTACCCGCCGCACCGAGGAAAAGATGGCGGGTCGGTGCCAATCTCCACGGTAGCTGTCCCTGCAAGGAAAGTTTCCCCCCTTCCTGAGAGCAATCCCTGCAGAGTCGCCCACATCTCATATACATGAAACTCGGTGCCACGTTGCGCAAACGTGTCTCATTGTTAACGAAATGGGGCCGGAACGCTCCCGCAACAACGTCTCCGACCCCATTTGAGCTGTTTTTTAATCGAAATCAAATGGCGTAAGAACAACGCCTATGTTGCTCTCAGAAATGGGGCCTGAGCCGGTCCGACCGCATTCCCGACCGAAAATGGGGTCGGTCCAGGGCCGACCCCAATCTGCTAAGCTCTCTCATTGGTCGAACGAGTCCGAACAGTACAGAATATGGCACGTATAGAAAAGCAACGTGTCGGCCGATAATCAGAGTCGGTTTTTCACAATCATTCAAAAACGAGAAAGAGTCGATCTGGACCACTCCTCTCGAATGCGAAGCCACGGCGTGGCGAGTGTTGAAATTGGCAGGGTATAATTTCAGTACTTATGCCCATGACGGGACTTGCACCCGTCTCTCCGTACTTCGGATTGCGGGCTATGGGACGGCTGTCCTTCTCTACGTTGCCCCCCCCTATTCGGGCCCGGGGTTACTATTTCGGCTCTCTTTTTCGTCTGTTTCCGTCTTGCTCTTTTGGCGCCGGCCACGGCCCGCGCCGCCCCGTCTTGCTCGCCATCTAAATCTTGGTTTCTCTCTCGAGTCCTACCCCTTGTGCGCCTTTGCGCCGTCTAGGTCCTCTCGGGAGGTCGACCCTTTGGGTCCGTCTCTTCTGTATTTTCAGTGTTGCCACAGGGTATCTGCTCGCGCTTTCTTTGTTGCCACACTTGGTGGAGCAGCAGGGGAGAGGGCGTCGTCCCTTGTGAGGGACGCCTCTGCTCTCGCGAGCCCCGGCGACAACGGTGCGAACGCCACTGACGGTGCTCGTGACGCGACCACTTTGTGGTCCTGGTCACCCGGCGGCTGTTGTTGCAGGCCGGGGGAGTCGCTCGACGGTGCCCGACGGGCCGTGGCGCCGTCGTGTCCGGGTTCGTGCTATCTCGAGACAAGAAGCCAACCCATCGCCGATGGCGAGTGCGGGTGCCGATCCCCCGCGCCTTGCCCCTCCTCATGATGCGGGTACTGACGCTCGGCGTACCGCCGATGGGTCAGTCCCGGCGGATACGACTCCCCCTCCTCCCCAAGGTGCTTCGAACCTCCCCGACCCCGCCGCAGTGGCTACGGACACGGGCGATTCGGATGCATCTCCCAGCAATGCTGATCGACACGCGGAGCAATCGGCAGTGGCCGAGCTCACGACGCTGGTGCGTACGTTGGCAGCATCCGTCCGAGAGCTACGCGTCGACGTGACAACGTTGCGTGACCCAACTGGTACATTGGCGATGTCAACTGCCAGTGGGCCCCGGCCCACTGACCCGACACCGGAAAACACCCCGGCCCCGCGTGACCGGCACCGGTCACGCAGGTGCGCCGCCTCAACGTCGCCATTGGCAGCCCGGAGTGCGAGGGCGCGATCGGATTCCGATGCCCGCTCCTCGCGGTCCGCCAATGACGACGAGCCACCACGGGACTCGAGCAGCAGTAGCAGGAGCGACAGCACCGGACCCACACGTCGCCGCTCCCACGCGCGCCGACGCACCCACACGTTTCGCGCCGGCCCTACAGCTTTTACGCCACGGACGGTCATCCCCTGGCCGCACCCATTGACGTCCAAGCACGGCCCGTTCTCGTTACTACTCGACAACCGCCACTACCTCGTCCGCAATGCGAATCCGACGTACGCCCGGTCGAAAGCAAGCCAGCTCCGTAGGCGCCACCGCCTGCTGGACGGTCCGTTCCACGGGGTCTCGCTCTTCGATGGCTCGGACCCGTTGGCCATCCCGGCTCTCCTCACTCGCTTCCGCACCGCTGCGGACGAAATGGATGTCACCCTGGGCGAGGCCCCGTACCTGATAGCCTACCGCACTGGCGGTGAGGGCAAGGACGACTTCGTTCAGGAAACGAATGGACCACACGGCAGTGCCGTCGGTATTAGCATCTCGCACACGATCAACTACCTGTTGACTCGCTATGCGCCCGAGGACGCCCTGCACACCGCCGAAATGGCCCTCCGTACCGCGGAGCAGCGCCAAGACGAAGGTGAACGCGCTTTCTACCAGCGGTTGATGCGGCTAGGCCGCCGGCTGATGGGAATGTACGACCCCGGGCAGCTCCGGTACCTGTTCCTGAAGAGGCTCCACCCCTCGGTACAGGCCCAAGCCGAGCTGGCCGACCGCACGTGTACCACCTTCGACAAACTCGTGGCGCTCTCGCAGAAGATCGGCGACGGCCTCCGAGCGGTCAAGGTCACCGTCGGCAAAGCCGACCGGTACACCAAGGCCAAGAGCGTTCTGCAGCTCGGCTCCGCGAGCGGGGCGAAGGTCGAACCGGTCGTCTGGGCGGCGCCGCCAGCGACGATGCCGGAAGCCCCGCCGCCCCAGGGGCGGCCCCCATTGGGTCGGCCGCCACCGCAGCAGCCGTTCCAGGCGTTTACCCCTACGCCACTGGCGGCCCGGGCACCGTCCTACCGGACGGAAACCGCACGGGTTCCCCGGGCGGACGCCCCGATGGGACGGCCGGCCATGGTCCCCCTGAGCCAGGTGCAGTGCCACCGCTGCCGCGGTTTTGGGCACTACGCCCGCGCGTGTCCCTCTCCCGACCGCGCTATGGGGCCGCGCGCGCCACCTTTGGCCGCGCCAGGACCCACTGGCGCTGGTCGCCCTGCGTTACGCCCTAGTCGGATGCAATAGGCAATGGCGGCCATTGCCGGAGACCCCTGGGGAGACCCGCTGGTGCCGGACGACACCGGCTCCCTCACCGGAGGCGAGCCCGTCGGCGATGCGCCCGGGGACCCGAAAGCGGACACGGACCCGACGGTGGACCCACCTGCCTCCCCCAGAGCGGGAAACGTGCACGGGGCGTGCCGCTAGCGGCTCGGTCGCCCCGTGCCGGCCCCAGCCCGCAGGGTCCGAAGATACGGGTACACCGCGTCTTGGACCCGGTATACCGGCAGTATACTATCCCCGCAGCCCTCGGATTTGACGAGGCGCGGATGCGGCTGATGACACCGACACTGGACACAGGCGCCGGACCCTCGATCATCCGGGTGGATGCCCTGCCCAAGGATGCGGCTGCATCCGCGCCCGCATTTGCCCCACATTGTGGACGCAAATAAAAACCCTATCTCTGCCCGGGGGATGATCACCTTGCGCCTGCGCTCCGGCGGCTTCGCCACTGACGTCGACTTTGTCTTCGTTCAGCGCCTCGCCGTACCCGTGCTACTGGGCACCAGTTTCATCAACCGCCACGTCGAGGCGCTCTACCCTCGCCGCCAACGCGTCAGATGGTCCACCGACGCTTTGGTACCCATCTTGTCGTGTACGGTCCGCGGCAAGAGAGAACGCCGCCGATCCCCACGGGATGCGACGGTGCGCCTCGCACAGCGACGGGTGCTTCCTCCGCGGTCACGCACGGCCATGCTGGTTACAGCCGACCTCGCTGGTCAGATCTTAGTCACGCTGTACAACCGCCTCAACAAGCGCCACCGCTGTCAAACCGCACGCGGCCTGGCCGTCGTTGTCCCGGGGTACCGCTTCAGCGTTGAAGTCGCGAACCCCAGCGACGAACCGGTCTGCCTACGCAAGGGAACCGATATCGCCACCGGCAGCCCGGTCGACGACGTCGATTGCCTGCTCGTCACTGACGACGCGGCATCGCACGACGCAGCCGCAGCGGCGGTGCTCGACCAAGTCGATCTCTCCGGCGTACCCGATCGGCTGCTCCCGGATGTCCAGGCACTCATCCGCCGGCATGCATATAAGCTGAACGGGACGCTCGGGTCCATCGACACCACCGTCCACCGTGTGGAGATTCAACCCGGGACCAAACCGATACGACAGCAACCGTACCGCGCGGGCCACCACGCCCGCGACATGAGCCGTGACGAGGTCAACCGGATGCTGGATGCCAAGGTCGTCCGTCCAAGCACCAGAGAATGGGCCACCCCTGTCGTTGTCTTCCCCAAGAAAGACGGGTCGCCACGCTCTTGCGTCGACTACCGTCGTCTCAGTGCGGTGACCAAAAAGGACTCATATCCCATCCCGCGGATGGAGGAAGGCATCGACTCGCTGGGAGACGCCCGTGTCTTCTCAATGCTCGACTGCAATTCCGGGTATTGGCAGGTACTCATGGCCCCAGACGACATCGACAAGACCGCCTTCACCTGCCACATGGGCACGTACGAGTACCTGAAGATGGCCTTCGGCCTCACAAATGCCCCCGCGACCTTCCAACGTGCCTTGGACATCGTCCTGTCCGGGATGACCTGGAAAACGTGCCTTGTGTACCTCGACGATGTCATCGTCTTCTCCGACACCCCGGAGAACCACGTGAGGGCGCTCGACGAAGCCCTAACCCGATTGGGTCGGGCCGGCGTCACTCTGAAGGCCAAGAAGTGCCAGTTCTTCCAAACGTCCGTCGAATACCTCGGGCACATCATATCCCTCGGGGAGATGCGCGTCCACAACAAGAACCTGGAAGCGCTCGCGAAGGTGGGTCACCCGCGCACGAAGACGACAATTCGTAGCTTCCTTGGCATGTGCAACGTGCACCGACGCTTCGTCGCGAACTACGCACGAATCGCTGCTCCCTTGAACCAGCTGACGACCAAGGCGTACGGCGACACTCTCCCGGCGTTCACCGAGGCGCAGGCCGCCGCGTTCACACGCCTACGCGATGCTCTGCTTCACCCGCCAGTCCTGGCACTCCCCCGCCGCGGCGCGCCCTTTACCATCGGCGTCGATGCGTGCGACACCCAATTGGGGTGCGCCCTGCTCCAGGAGCAGCCGGACAGCCAGCTGAAACCTGTGGGATTCTACAGCCGCGCCTTGCAGCCCGAGCAACGCAACTATTCGGCCACCGAAAAGGAGTGCCTGGGCCTCGTCTGGGTCGTGCTCCACCTCCGCCACTATGTGGAGGGCTCGCGGTTCACGGTACGTACCGACCACGAGTTCCTCAGCTGTATCTACCGGTTGACGACAGCCACCGGTCGGCTGCTCTGTTGGCGCCTCCGCTTAGCGGAGTTCGACTTCGAGGTGAAGTACAAGAAGGGGGAGAACCACCATCTCCCCGATGCCCTGTCCAGAATCCCCACGACGGGTCTGGACCAGAAGGAGCTGGACGACGACATCCCGTGCTTCCTGCTGGCCCAGGCCGCACGGGGCATGGACGCCAACAGCTTCTCGGCGCCGGTGCCACCTCCCCCAATCACCGCAGAGGAGCTCCTCCGCGCACAAGGCGCGGATGGCCGTTGCCAGCAACTTCGCGCCGTGATCGACTCGGGAAAACCGACGCGGTTCGTCCTCGATGAGGAAGGCCGCCTCGTGCGTCGCCAACCGACGACGGACATGATGCAGGTGTACATCCCCGAGGCCCTATGCGGCCGCGTAATGGGCCTCGAGCACTACCCGACGTCCAAGGGTCACCCTGGCGTGCAGCCTCTGTATGCTGCCATGAAGCGTTGCTTCTATTGGGAGTCGATGATTGTCGACCTGTAAGACTTCTTTCGGAAGTGCCCGCCGTGCGCGAAGAACCGGCAGCAGGAGCGACGTCATACGTCCCCCATGACCTTCTTCCCGCCAAAGATACAGCTGACCGAGGTTGGCATCGACATCCTGGCCCGCTGCTCAACACGGTTGACGGCAACCGGTATGTGTTGGTCATGTCCGACCGCTTCTCGAAGCTAACCCGTACGGTTGCGCTCCGACGCATCACTGCCGTCACGGTCGCGTCGGCGTTCCTGACCGCATGGGTCGCGGCCTACGGGCCCCCCGAATGCGTCCTTTCGGACCGGGGTCGGCAGAAGGACAACTCGTTCTTCCGTGCCGTCATGAGGATGCTAGGCACGAGGTGCAAGTACACGACGCCCTACCACCCGCAGACCAACGGTCAGGTGGAACGGTATAACCGTACGCTGCTGAATCAGATCCGGGCGTTCTGTGAGGAGCACCCGTGACAATGGGACCGCCTCCTTCCCGCCCTGAGCCTGGCCTACAACACCTGCCCGCATAGAGCTACCGGTATGGCGCCGTTCGACCTCTTGATCCCCCGCCGCATGCCCAACCTCACGGTTGAGGGCCTGGCGGGCTCGTCACCGCTGGCATACGCCGATGGCACCCCACTCATGGTGAAGCGCGCCATCATTCAGGGCTTGAAGAAGCTCATCCCGACGGTGCGCGCCTCCCTCGACAAGTACCAAGCTCGCTATAAGCGAAACTGGGACAGCCGGGTGCGGCCGAAGAACAAGGACCTAGCTGTCGGAGACTTCGTCTGCCTCCGCTCCCACCGCGGCGGTCACAAGCTGCTGCCCACGGCCCTTGGTCCGTTCGAGATTCTCGATACGGACGGCACCTACTTGGCCATCGACCAAGGCGACGGCGATGGACGGGTCAACAGCAATGACGTCACACCGGCACCGCGCCCGGTGTCGGGACAGGATTCCCAGCCGCATCGGCTTACACAAGCCCCGCTCCCCGACGTGAACTCCTCTGATGAGGACCCGACCTGGGAAATCGACCGGCTGTTGGCTATTCGACATGACGCCGATAACGGCATCGTGGCGAAAGTCCGGTGGGCCACATATGGCCGGGGCGATGACTCGTGGGAACCCATTTCGGGTCTGCCGAAGCATCTCGTCATCCGCTTGGCAAAGCAGAAGAAGTTTACGCTACCCGACGACGCCTTCCCGACGACGCCGGTCGTGCTCGCCCCGTGCCCGCGGCAACCCGATTGGGTGTGCGTCGCGGTTCAGCAGCACACCGACGAGACGGGCGCCGTGCTCTTCGATGTTCGCTGGACGTCCGCGACAACCAGCCATGAGGACACCGTCCCTGCCTTTTGGGCATCCTCTCTCCTCGCGGGGTTCCCCGATGATCCACCACCTGCCCACTGGGCAATGGGACGACCCTCCTTCGAGAACCTCAATGCGGCCTGGGGCCTCCATACGGTCGACCTGTTCACCACCGCCGCGGCCACCCAGCTGCCCCGGTTCCTGCCCCTATCCCCCGCGGACGCCGACCGCGGCTAGGCCGCGGCGTTCTCTGCCGACTGGGCAGTGGAGAACGGGTGGGCCAAACCCCCCTTCTCCTTTTTACCACAGGTCGTCGCCCGCGTCGTCTCCTACCCTTGTGATCTCACCCTCGTCGCTCCGCGCTGGCAACACCAGTCCTGGTGGGCGCTCGCCACGCGCTACTGCGCCGCGCGGGTGCAAAGCAACCCCCCCTATCCAACGTTCACGGTGGCCGGCCGCACAGCCTCAACCCCGCCGCCTGCGTGGCGCGTGGTGATCTTCTGCTTAGAGAAAACTCACACCGCCCGGGTCAGCGTCGGCGCCACCGCTGAGCGGTGCCGCCGCCGCGGGCCAGCGGGCCGGCTTCCCCCCGACTCGTCGCTGTCGTCATAGACGAACCGCTCATCGGCGGACGCCACCCGATCCGCCGCCCGCACCTCGTTCAGGATACGACCGATGTCGTCCTCCTTGTGCGTCGCGCGGCGCAACTCCTTGACGCCCTTGACGACCCCGTCCATCGCCTCGCCCATCGTGCGATCGCTGGACGTCCGCAGGGACGCATGCAACCGGTCCACGCCACTGCGTAGAACCCGGCTGATGGCCAGCCCCACGGCGCCCGCCGGCGCACCGCCTGCTGCGGCCAGGCGATTCACCGCCGCCGCGGACAGGTGCGCCCGGAGCGCGTCGCCTTCCGCCGTGATGGAGCCCACGCTGTACCACTTGTGGTGCGCTGCGTACGGCGGCTCCACCTCCTGCCCCTCGGTCGGCCGCGGGCGTTTCCCCCGCGTGGGCCCCTTGCTCCGCCGCGACCCGGTTGCCCGCGCCGTCGACCGAGGCGCGCCGTCGGTGCCGACCGGCGTCCGGCCGCGCCGCGCGTCGCCCGCCAGCGGCGCCGCCGTTCCGCCCTCCGTCCGCCCCGACGCCCCCACGTCCGCTGGCGGCTTCTGCCGGCGCGCCGACGCCGTTGGCGACGACAACGACCGTAGGCTGCTCTTCTTGGAGTCCCCCTTGGACGCCGCGCCGCTCCGTTACGACGGAGCCGGCGGCGGCATTGCCCGACGCGGCGTCAGGACCCGACGAGGTCATGGCGTCCCGCGTCTCGGCGGCGGCGCCCGCCCGCGCTGCGGCGGGGGCGTTGGCATCCGCCGTCGCAGTGGCGACGGCGATCGACGCGGCGACGCCGACCGACGCGGCGACGGTGCTCGACGCGGCGACGCCGACCGACGCGGCGACGCCTTCCGACACGGTGATGCGGACCGCCCGGGCGACTCCCGGCCGGGCGTCCGCGTCCGCGTCCGCGTGGTGGACGCCTCCGCCGGAGGCGTCCATGCCGACGACCGCCGGGCTCCGGCCCGGCCACGTCCCCCCGGTGACGACCGCGTCGGCGACTCGGCCTGCCATGATAGGGACTCAGAGCGTGCCGCCGCTTCGCCCCCTGGGGCGTCAGCGCTGCCTCCGCCCCGGGTGTGCCCCGCCCCCGCGCCACCGGCGGCCTCCGGCGGCGTCCGCGCCGTCGCGCTCCTCGACGACGCGCGCTCGGCCCGACTCGGGAATTCGACACCCCCGGCGTCCAACGCTAGTCGAAACCCGTATGGGTTCGCCGCGTCGTCCCCCTCCGCCGGCAACGGCGTCTGCCCGACCGGAAATCCCGCAGCCTCCACCACGGCTCCCCATTTGGGGAGCAACACCGCGAAACCGTGCAACAGCCGCTGCAACCGGGCATGCTCGCCCGCACTCCCCGCCGCCATGTTTTCCAATAGGAGACGCTCCAACCGATGGAGTAAGGCAAGGGAGATGCGGTGCACGCGCCCGCCGGCGAGGTCCGCCAGCAGCGTGATGGCGGTGAGCTGCACCCGCTCCACTACATACATGTCCCAGAGGCAGCCCCTGTCGTCCCCCATCATGCGGTCGTAATAATACGACAGCACGGTGGGGTACGCCACGTGCCACCCCCGCGGAAGCTCCAAGTCGTCCAGCGCCGCCGGCATGCGTCGTCAGCCGGCGCCGTTCAACCCCTTGGCGTGGTGGTCGGCCGTCATGAGGTACGGCACGTCATCGCCCTTGCGCACGCGGACGTCCACCTCCTTCTGCGCTTGGTTGACCGCCACGCGGTCCCCCTCCGCCAGGAGGAGCGTCAGATCCCGCCCAACCCGATCGGGTCTCCGCCAGGAGCTGATGCCCGGCCGCTCGTACGGCGGGACTGGCCGCGGCGCCGCCCCCGCGGCAACCCGGCGAGCATTCTTGTCCGCCGCCTCCCCGTAGTAGTACGCCGCCGCGTCCAACGCGTCCCGGTGCTGCGCCTCGGCGGCCTGAACGTACTCGAGGTCCGCCGCCGTCCGTAGATACGGAAGCGACAACTCCGTCAGGTACTCCGTCGGCGGCGTCACTGCGTCCGGCATGAGGCTCATAAGCCGGCCTCAGCACTGCGCCACCCAAGGCACTCACGCGCGGAGGTCCCCGACGTCCCCGTCTGTCCGCACGAACGTAAACTCCGTCCAAACAAACCACGACGGCAACACCGACCCGTAGCGCGCCACCTCCCGGCTGAAGCGGACGGCCAACTCGCCGTCGCACCGCTGCGAGTGCACCTCGTAGATGCCGACATGCCAATACGCCACGTGTACGCCGGCCCGCATGCGGTCGACCACCGGCTGGTTCCGCGGGTCGGGCCCCGGCACCTGTGCCTGCTCCGGCATCCCGTCGCGGTCCGCCAATACGCTCTCGGCGTACCGCCTCAAGCCCAACTTCAACGCGTCCCGCAAGGGCGGCGCAATGTGGGCCATCGCCGCCGCTTCCCCGACCCCCGCCATCCGCCCGCGCCGGCGGCACGCCCACGCCGTTGGCTTCCGCGCGTGCCGCCTCCGCTGCCGCCGTCCTCGGCGTCGCCGTCCGCAGCAAGGCAAGGTGTCCGCCCCGCCGTCGCGTGCTCCCCGCGCGCGCGCCCCAAGGGCTCCGCGTCGCTCGGGCGACCCCGCCCGGCGGTCGTCGGTGGCGTCCCCTCACGGATGCTCGGCACACGCGGCCCAGCATCCGTCCGTGCTGGCGGGTGACCGCCAAGTCTTGGCCCGGGGGGGGTGTTGCAATTGGCAGGGGCTAAGTCCAGTACTTATGCCCCTGACGGGACTTGCACCCGCCTCTCCGTACTTCGGATTGCGGGCTATGGGACGGCTGTCCTTCCCTAAGTAGCCCCCCCTATTCGGGCCCGGGGTTACTATTTCGTCTCT
>Ga0209186_1002223_pt1 | contig 13905 bp, 24 predicted proteins | sample SidtaG_FD_187426 | JGI IMG/M metagenome (GOLD analysis project Ga0209186, IMG submission 187426) | Marine algal microbial communities from Sidmouth, United Kingdom - Sidmouth_Male2 metaG (SPAdes) (version 2) | ecosystem: Host-associated > Algae > Red algae > Unclassified | place: Sidmouth...
TATCTCGAGGGGAGCTCCTTTTGGAGCTGAGCTCGGGGAGATTCTCGTGGGCTCCTTGAGGAGCGTCGCGATTTGTGGGCCCTGTCACTGCTTTGGCGGGGGTGTGCCTCCAGGACGTTGAGGGGGGCACACGAGGGGGGTAAGAGGCTGCTGGCCTCGCGCCTCAGACCGGTCTCGAGTAAAGCAACGCATACACCCACTTACCTCCCGCTTCACAGCCGCCGATACCTTGGCGGAGTACGACGCCATTTCGCGGGCGGTGCCCCAGGCAGCCGGCCACGACCGGCTGCCCTAGCACCACGACCCCACCCGTCAAGACCCCCGCACCCTGCTGCCCCATCAAGTGGGTACCGTCGCGGACCGCCGGTACCATTACATCCGTGTCGTGAGCGTCCCGCGGTCGCCGCAAGCCCCGTTAGGGTTCTTGCTGGCGGAGACGCGGCTCGCGGACGTCGTTGCGCGGGCGCTACCTGTGACGGAGGAGGCCTGAGCGTTGCGAGCCGGCTTCACCCTTCCCGAACCGGGTGACGTCCCGCCGTCGACGGAGGAGGCGGTCGCGTCGTTCGCACACCGCGCTTGGAAGCGGCGTCACACCGACATGGTGCGCGGCGGCCCAGCTCAGCCCGTGCCCTCCGACCCCGGGTCCCAGGTCGTGGCCCCGTCGGGAGCCGTTGCCGGGCCAGTTGCCTTCCCCGCTTCGGGGGCGTCCGCTCACGAGCCGGGCCCCCGGGGCCCCGAAGGGGACGAGGAGGAGGCGTGTGCATGGGGTCCTGTGGGTTCCAGTGTGGGCCCCGGCGGCGCAGCCGCGTCGACCCCGGCGGGCAGCGCAGATTGGGACCAGCGGCCGGCTGCCCGTGAGGACGGTGCTGGACCGGCCCACGACGGTCACTGGGCCAATGAGTGGCGTGAAGAACACTCAGGCGTTTCCTGAGACGCGTTCGGTACCGGATGGCCGGCTGATGCGGGCGGCGGCGCCGCTGGCGCCCGCAACGACAGCGGGGGTCGTTGGGAGGGCGGAGACGGCCGCTGAGCCGATTTTCGAGATGACCGCGCGTGGCCTGCGGCTAGTCAAGAAGACGGTCGCAGCCACGCCGCCGCCGACCGCGAACGCCCCGTGTGGCGCTCCGACATCGGCTAATGCCGCGGGGGCGACGCCCGTGGCGAACTCCACTGGGACTCGGAGCCCGGGCGTGACGGCGGGGGATACCCCACCGCCGGCGCCGGGTCAGCCGCCGGTTCGCGCTCCGCGCGCTGGGACGCACGTCCCGACAGCGACGGCCCCGCGGCGGCGCTGCTGGAGTTGGGGATCACGGGACGCGTTGTGACCCCTGTCCCGGAGCAGCCGGACTTCGCCTGCGATTGGTGGCCCTCCTCGTTGTGGGAGCCCCGTTTCCTGGTGACTGCCACGGCGTGGCGGGACTCGCTCTCGTCCGGAAAGGTCGTAGCCCTTTTTGGGCACGACGCGACCGTGAACTAGGCCGACGTGGGTCCTCCTCAGATCACCGCCGCCCTGGTAAAGTACGCCCAAATCGGGCTCGCCCGCGTCGTGCCGCCTTACCTAGAGATCCAGCGGAATCGGGCAAAGCGGTTCCATGCCTCTCTGCGCCGCATTTTGCGCAAGGCGGACCGCCTCGTTCACGTCTGGGAGTACCGCGGCCGCGACTGAGGCCGTCGCTCAGGCCCCATAGGTGCGGCGTTTTCGTGGACGGCGTGAGGCCGTCATCTGACTTCTAATAAAGCCGCAGGCTTTCTCCTTCGGCCGTGAGGGTGATTGCAGTCCGTAGTGGTGCCGCCGCCCGGCGCCGCCGCCCCTCTTCCGCTGGTCCGAGCGTCCCAATGGCCCCACACACCCAAAAAAACCCACCCGCCCGGCGGCCGCGCCGACCCGAGGGTCAGGCACGGAGGGCCGGGGGCGGGGCCGCGGCGACGTCCTCGGCGGCGCCGACGGCGGGAGCCGCGTCGCGCGGGGCCGCATGTGGCGGATCGGCGGACGTGTGGGGCAACCCCCAGCGCGCGGCGCCGCGCAGATAGACGCGCAGAGTCTCGTGAGGGGCGTCCGTAGCGTCCATCCAGGTGGGGTGCGGGTACCTGGTCCAGGAAACGTGGACCCGTTCAGTCCCATCGGGCAGCGTGTCGTGGTCCTGGATGCGGTCCACGGCGTACGTCTGGCCATAGGCCTCCGCCTCGCGAAAGGAGCGGGCCATTCGAGGCGCAGGGTACTGGGCGGGGGCCGAGACGGCCGCGCCCGAGGCGCGGACGACGTGCCCCACGTTCTCGCCGCGGTCCTTCCCATCCACGTCCAAGAGGACACTGGGACCATCCGTGGAGACCACACCGTAGGGCCCGCGGGCGACGTGCGTCAGCTTGTCACCGGCACCCGCCTCCTTGGCGTGGTCGCGCAGCCACGCTCAGCCCCCAACAGTGAGCCTCCTCGCGCGCAGCGCAAGGCGTTTTTCAGAATCGCGCTTGTAGCGCCTTTGCGTTGCCTTGAGTCTCGCCCGCAGCTGCGGGATGAGCTGCACGAGGAGAGTCAGCAGGGCAGCCTGGGCCCGCTTCTCGGCGGCAGTGCCGCGCTGCGCCATGAGGGGGTACGCCGCTGTTCTTGAGAAGTCCTTCAACGCCGAGTTCGACACCCCCATGGGGTTGACCAGCTCCAGCGGGGCGACCCAAGTGCTCCGGTGTGGGAGACTATTGTACGCCAGCGTCAGAGCCCCATGGAGTTGGTCCCACGACCGTGCGTTCTCCGCCATGTCGTGGTCGAGGATTGCATGCATTGTGCGGTTGAATAGCTCCATCTGCCCGTTCGTCTGCGGGTGGGACGGAGACGTCACCTTATTCTCGATAGAGAGTAGGTTTCACACCTGCCCATAAGAGTGGCTTGTGAACTGGGTTCCCAGGATGAACCGGTGGCTGGCGACCGTCCGTTCGAGGGGCCCATAGAGGTCCACCGCAATGTCCTGGAAGGGACTTGTGGCGGGGAACAGGGTCAGGGGCGAGCGCCGCGCCAAGGGACGGACCCGCTGTCTTGCACAGCTATCGCACTTCCTAACGTAGAAGACGACGTCTGCCGCCATACCCACCTAGCAGTAGACCCGCCAAATTGCGGCATACATGCGAAATGCTCCGGGGTGCCCCGCGAGGATCGTGTCGTGCTCGAGGTGAAGAATTTGCTCCTTTAATGAGGCCAAAATCACCACCTGGTGAGCACCGTCGGGGGCCGCACGGCGGCGGAGGACCCCATCGCGGTCCTCGAAGAACAGGATGTGCCGCCCGGCGTTCAGGGTCCTCGAAAGCTGCTGGCAGTAGCCGCCGGCGGCTTGGACCGAGAACATCGTATCGCAATTGATGCCACGGACCGTGCGGTCATCGAAAGCCGTTTCGTCGATTTCCCCGGAATCCAGGCGGGAGATGCTGTCCGCCATGTAATGCGTCGTCCCCGGTTTGTGGGCGACGTCAAACTCCAGCTCGCTCGGACGCAAGAGCCAGCGCTCCAGCCAAGGTTTCGTCGATCCCTCGCAGTTGAGGATCCACCGCAGGCATTCGTGGTCCGGGCGCACGAGGGAGCAGTCACGCTCAAGGTTGGGGCGGAGCTTGTGCGACGCCCAGACGACTTCCTGAAGCTCCGTCTCCGTGAACCCGGAGGGAAGCTCATTCGTTTCCAGCCGCCGGCTGAGGTAAGCTACGGGCTGGAGCTTTCCGTCGTCTTGCTCCTGGAGCAGGGTGGCGCCCATCTGCGTCCCGCATGCGTCCACGTCGAGGACGTACTTCCGCCCGCGCCGCGGGTGTGTGAGGACCGGTGGGGTCGTGAGTGCCTCCTTAAGTAGGTAGAACGCCTGCTGTTGCAGTGGCGTGTCTGGGGGCACTAGGACACGAGCCGTGGCCCCAATGAGGTCCGTCAATGGCGCTGTCGTTCGGGTGAAGTTCGGCACGAACCGGCGGAAGACGTTGCACATCCCCAAAAAGCTCCGTACGTGCGTGCGGGTCGTGGGGAAGTGCACGTCGCGCAGCGCGCGCGTGTGTGCATCCATCACGCCAAGGCGGCCCGGCTTGATCTTGTGTTCGAGGTACTCCACGGTCGTGCGGAAGAAACGGCACTTGGGCTGGCGCAGTGTCACTCCCGCGTCGCGCAACATGCGCAGAACGCGGTCGACGTGACCGATGTGCTCCTTCTCCGTCTTGGGGTACACGATGACATCTTCGACGTATATGAGGCAGCTTTGCCACTTTACCCCGGAGAGAATGACGTCCAGCGCCCGCTGGAACGTCGCGGACGCGTTCGTCAGGCCGAACGGCATCCGATTATACTGGTAGGCGCCCTCTTGGAACACGAAGGCCGTCTTTTCCCTGTACTCGGGCGCGACGGCTACCTGCCGGTAGCCGGCATAGAAATCCAGCGTCGAGAAGATGGTCTCCTCGCCGAGGCTGTCGATGCAATCGTTCATCCGGGGCAGTGGATAGGAATCCTTTTTGGTAAAGACATTCAGCAGTCGCTAATCGACGCAGAAGCGGTGGGTTCCGTTCTTTTTCGGTACGAGCACGACAGGGAAGCCCCAATACCACGATGTCGGTTCGATGACGTCAGATTCTAGCTGCCGCTTGACCTCGGCCATCTCGGCCTCCCGCGCCGTGTGACCCGCACGGCGGGGCGCGAAGCGGACGGGCCGTGCGCCGGCGTTGAGGTATAACCGGTGCAGAGTGGCTTTGATGGCGCCCAGCGCTTGGCCCGTCCACATTGCCTTGTGCTGGTCCAGCATGCGCCGGATCCGGGCGTGTAGTTGCGGGTCGGAATCCGGGAGGTCCACGTCCCCCACTTGTGGTGGGGCCGCGGGTGGTGCGACTCACAGTAAGGTGCCCTCTTGGCCCTGGTACCTGGGCCGCGCTGGGGTCGCGGGTCCGCCCCCCGCGGGGGCCGCCGGACCCGGGCTCCGCCCCGGGTCGGGGTCACCCGGAGTGCCTGACACAACCCCCACCACGCCCTCGGTGGTCGTTAGTGTCGTGAATTCCGGGACGGGCGACGTCCCGTGGGACGCCTCGTGAGGTACCTGCACGACGCCCGTCGTGAGCAGCATGACATAGCCGACGTTGGCTCTCTGCCGGAGGACGACCTCGCGCATGCCGAAGCTGTTCACGATGACCGGGAAGGACAGCCCGGGAACAATATCGTGGACGCTGTCGGCAATGGTGACGCCATGTGTCGTGAGCAGGCGTGAGGTGCCGAGCACCTGGCCCAGCCCCCCCCGCATGGTCCGCAGCCAGACGACCGTGGCCGCCGACCGCGGTATCCCCGTCTTGCAGGAGGAGCGGTGAACGCAGGAGACGCCCATAGAGCGGTCGCCATCGTTCAGCGGCCCTCGCAGGACTGCGGTGACTGAGCCGTCCGTGCAACGGATGGACCGGTCCTAGAGTAGGATGGCGTGCGCGTTGTCGTCGATAAACGTACAGCCCAGGATGACCGGGACCAACAGGTCGTCGACGACGAGGAAGGTCACAGGGACGATCCGTGCACCCGTCTGGGGCAACAGTTTGACGGTGCCGCAGGTGCGTAGCCGCGCGTTGTTGGAGTCCTGGAGGCGCACCTGCTCCTCTTCCTTGGAGGTGACCACCAGGTGAAGCCAGTCAGGGGCGAGGGCGCCCCGGAGGACCAGGTTGGGCCCCGCCCTGGTGTCCACGATGACTCCGAATGCGTCGAGGGACAGCTTGTCAAGGCCCAGCAGGGCCACCATGCGGTGGTCGTGCGGGCTCAACCGCAGCACTTCCCCACTCCCACACGGGGTATCTGGATGACCCGCGGGGTCTGCGACGGCGGCGGCATGGCGCCGACAGCGGGTACGCTCGCGTCGGCCGCATCCACCGAGGCGCCGCCGGCACCCCCCCCCGATGCGTGCCCCGTTGGCGGGTAAGTCCGCCGGGATGCCATCCCCTGAACACCACGCGCGGGGGGCGGAGTGGCCAAGGGCCAGTACCGAGGCGGCGACGGGCGGCAACGGAGGGGGGGCCGTTGCGACTACTGGCGCCGCCGGGGCTGGCGCCGGGTCCGGGGCCCCCGATGAGGCGCCGCAGGGCTCCCCCGGCCGCGCGAGGATGCGGGTTGAGAAGGCGGGCGCTCGCGGGAAGCCCGCTGCGGCCCTCCGCTGGCGGACCTGGCACAGGTGGCTCGCTGTGATGTAGCAGTGCCGGCGCTTCATGAGGCTGACAGCGTCCGTGGGCAGCCCACTCAGAGGGCTGCCCCTTACACATTTCCCTGGGCGTGGCAGAGGCGGCCGTTCTGGTGTCCGGTTTCGTCGTCCCCCACGGCCCATTTCTCGGAGGAGCTTCCGCCTTCGTCTGCCGCGGCGTCCGGGTGCGCCCGGTCGTCTGTTTCCACTGCGTGGACGAAAGCGGCTGTACCCAGCGGAGCGGACCCGCTGGCGGCCACGGGCGTGGGCCGAGGCGCGACCGGTGGTCCTGTTTCCAGAGGCAGGGGCGGTGGCGGCGCGGGTCCCCGCCCGCTACGGTGCGCCACGAGGACCTCGCGCAGCGTGCCTTCGAGCGCTCGAACCTCAGAGACCTGGGTGGGGCACTCCCACTCCCAGCGCCCCCGGTGGCCACAGAGGGAGCAGGCCCCCCGCCCCAGAGGTGGGGGCGCCGACTCGGGCGCACGGCCCCCTCCCCTGCCGCGCGGTGCGGGCGCCCCGCCTCGGGGGAGTCGAGGAGGACGGTCGGAGTGCGGGAACACGGTACCCGCGCGCGGAGAGACCGGGGTACCCGGCGCCAGGGTGCCGCGCCCGCGGCCCACCCCGGAACGGACGGGATACAATTCCGGGCGTCCACCGCACGCGGGTTGTTTTTGCCACCCCGGAGCGGGCGTCAGAAGATCAACGGGTAGTACCGGGGCGTCGCCTGGCGACCCGTAATACGGGGATGCCACTGACGCGGCCAGTATGGCGGCCCACTCGGCCCTTTCCGCCTAGGTGCCGCAATCCGTGACGCCCAGGGCAGCCGCGGCGGAGGCGGCCCCTACCGGGAGGGCCCCGGACGCCGCTGTCCGGTCCCGACGGGGCTCTCGCTCTTCGCCGCCTGCGGACCGGCAGGTACTACCATTGGGTTTGGACTGGAGCTTGACCCCCCGCTCCTCGCGGGTGGCTTCTCCCGTCTTGTCGAGGAACTTGCGCAGATTGGGAAAGGTCCGGCCCTGGGTCCTGAAATTCCGTCCCAGCGCCCGGAACGCCCGTCCGACTCCCTATAGTAGGATACTCTTGAGGTCGGCCTCGTGCGGAACCGAGCCCAGGGCACGGTTAGCATGGAGGATGCGGTTAGTCAACTCGTGCTCCTCCTCCCACTTCTCTTGGGTCGCTTGCAGAAGCGGCAGATGGTCCACCAAATCGTCCCCATCCAGGTACTCGTTGAGGAGGGCACGGACCGCGCACTTCTACATGAGCTGCCGCGAGTCGTGGGTGTCCTTAGCGCGCTGGAGCACCCCAAGCACCTCTCTCGTGACGAAGTACTGCAGCAGTGTCACTGCCGTCCCCTCGTTCAGGCCGCTGCCGTCACACGCCGTGTGGAAGTTCCCGAGGAGCGCCATGATTCCGAGCGGGGTGTCCCCCGTGAACTGTCGTGAGGTTTGCATCAGGCCCTACCATACGTATATTGTGAGTAGGTGTTTGCACAGGGGTAAGTGTCTGAACTCCCGCACCCGTAGGCAACAAGGCGGCTGGTACCCACACTCAACGCAACAGATGAGTAGGTAGCCGTGGGTGTCTTTCAATTCCGACCGACAGCGGAGATAAATCCAGAAGAGCGCGCCCTTCTCATGCATTGATGACGTTTCGCCCCCGCAAAGTACCACTTGATCTTTGGGCTTGATTTGAATCTTACAACGGTTCTGGTCGGGGTGGATTCTCCGAACCCTGGTGTGCTCTCCAGGAGGCGCCCGTTAGATTTCTCACACGAGCCGTTGACAACGCCGCAAACAGGATGACTCACGTGACGGAACCGATCCGTCATGCTTGAGACAAATAGGTGCTTGGCGCAGCTAAAGGTCGGCAGCTGATCCAAGCCAATCAATTTCGGAATTGATTCGTACCCTGTTTTTAAGGTATATTTCGTATTCATACACGTATAGAGATCGCTGGCCAGCTTTCGTACTCGAATTCTACAAATTTTATATACCGTACCCGAAGCTGAAAGCGATACTTACGACAGGGCCTGGTTTGCATCAAGGCCTAGACGTCCGCACGGATGCCGCTGATGGAGGTGCCTCGTGGGAGGTGCCGGCGCCCCCCTCGCTGTGCGATCCGGTACCGTTTCGGTGACAGGAGCCGCTTGAAGCGGGGGTTTTCCCAGTCTCCTCCCGCTGTTCCCGCTGGAAGGCACACAGAGCCTCCTGCACCAGGGCGCGCTGCGGGAGCTTGTCGGACCCGCGCGCCCGTCGTCGACATCTAATTGCCACGTGGTCGCAGCCGCTGTCGACGGAGGCGGTCAAGCCGCGGCTTCTGCCCGTGGAATCCGTCCCACTGGGGTCGGAGGCCGAGACCGACGGGCTGTGCTGACTCTTGGTCGACGAGAAGGGCCCCGAGGATGGGGCAGACTTGTCCCGTCGTGAGTGGCGCCGCCGGCTGTTGTCCGGACAGCGACCCTCCCTTGGGAGCCGGCGCCCGGCGGCCTGCCGCGACCGCGACCGCATGGGGCGTGCAGCGCGGGTGGCGCCCTCCGTCAAGGCGAACCCCGTTACGGCGCGTCCCTCACCCGGGGGGACGCCCCCGGATGTGTCGGATGCTTGCCCCTGTGCTACTGCTTCGCCCGCGCTCGCCGAAATGGGAGAAGGCATCTGGGCCGCCGCGAGCGCCGAGGCAACGGCCGCACTACTCCCGAGCTTGGGGTTCCGTCCAATGCCGCGATAGACGCCTCCTCCGCGGCGTCTCGGAACACCTGAGCCACGCGGCGCTGGCGTCTGGTGTCGGCCGCCGACCGCGACCGCCCGCGTGCTGCCACGCCGGCGACCCCGCGTAGGCTGAGCCCCGCCCCGCCCACCGCTGACGGCGGATCAAGGGAACAGTGGTCGCAAGTGGAACGCTGCCACTGTGCCCGGGCCACGTCTTCCGGGGTGACCCCAAACATTCACTATACCTCCCAGCGCTGTCGCTTCTCGTACTCCAGAGACAGCGCGTCCACTGGTAGGCTCGATCCAAGGCCGGTGGGAGTCCCGCCAGCCATGGTACCGGAAAAGCTGCCCACTGCTTCCACGCGGGGCGGGCCAAAGGGCGGCGCCCCGTCCGAGCGCTGCTCGTCCAGGGGCAAGGGGTGAGCCACCACGCCCCCACGCTGGGACTCCGCCAGCGTAGACGTCCCTCCCGCGCCGGGAGGAGGACGAGCCCCGGTGGTCGGCGTGCGGCCGGGGTCCTCGGGCGGGGAGCTCGACGCACCTGCCATCGTACCGCCGCCGCCAACTGGCACCGCCCTTCCACCCCCGACGAGGGCCACGGCGCCCAACGCCGCTGTTGCCCCGTGGTATTTCGCTGGTGGCTCGTCCGTCACCCGGATAGTGCCGAACATCTCAAAAGGAGGGGTGCCCCCTTCGAGCGGGAAAGATGAGGAAGATCTGCTAGCCATGGGAGCGGGGCTCACGCATTGATCGGTTGTCCTCTGTCACTGCACCGCAATACAACCAACGAGGGTCCCCCGACCCGGATACCGAAAGAGGTGTCGATCCGCAACACGCACCGCGTGGGTACAGCGGGTCTCACCCGCAGCGCCAAATGTAGTACCATGATCAGGGGGTTACTTCAGGAGAAGGGAAGTAACGGCCGTCTCAGCCGCCCGCGCGACACCCGCTATCGGACTCGAGGTCCAGGAAGTCGGGACGATCGAAACGCCAAGACATAAAGACACGGTTTACTTTCCGGCGACGACGGTGCATCCCACCGTCGTTGCCCTTCGTCCTAAAAGGGCGGAAACCGTTTCCCGGGCTCAATGCCCCGATTGGAAATTGACCCGGGCAGACACAAAACAATGCAGATAGTTCCTGGCATGCATATCAAGTCCCCCCAAGCCATCATTACAGACGAGGGGGAGCGACCGTCTCGCGGGTACCGCGTAGCAAACGTAGCGTGGCGTCCGGTCGGCTGTCGCCTGCCGCGCCCTCTGGCCTCGGCAACCCAGCCCCCCGTGGGGCCCGCGAAGCGGGGCGCGGCGGCTGGGCACGTCCCTTCGGTGGCTCGCGCCGGTTCGCGGGTGGGCCCGTCATCCCCGCTCCCGTGCCACCTTCCCGTCTGCGACCACCGCCGCAGGCATCGCCAGCCCCCGCTGGTCGTCGCGCCCCCGGCGCCCACGACGTCCCTGCGGCGGGGCCCCACGAGGGAAGGGGGCCCCGCTGTTCTACAGATTCCACTTCGGTCTTCAGGCATTCCAGCGCGTCCTTCATCACCGAGACGGCGGCATCCATGACCAACACGTCAATTTCAGCAGATCTGGTCTCCTCGAAAACCGCGCGCTCGAGGATCATCGCACCGCGCTTCGCGGGCGCGCCCGACCCCAACGCCTCGGCCGGCAGGTTGGCCGTCGCCTGAGCGGCGGTGGTCTTTGGGAACTGGACATCGTCATCGTAGGGGTCTGGGTAGATGCGGGCAGCAAAACAAGGAGAAGTACCGATCGCCGCTGCAGCAGCCGCCAGGGCGGCCACCGGAACCCCTAACGAGATCCCTATCGCACGGAAGACGACATTGTGCAAGGAATTCGACGGCCATTTGATTGCGAACCTGGAGGTTTGGGACGGCTACACGTTGGAGATTCTTGATGGGGTCGGCGGTATGACCGCGAGTCAGGCTATCGGCGCCGGCAAGCGCGGTGCCGACGGTGACGCCTCCGCTCCCAGGCGCAAAGCTCACAAAAGGGTCACCTTCGAGAAGAATCTGGTTTGGGACAAGGCCAAACGCGACTACTAAGCTGCGTTGCACTAAGATAATGGCTTTTTCCTGCGTGTCAAGGAGTCCATGCTGGAAGTCCAATCTGAACATCGTTTTGCATTTATCTTTATTTTATGGGCGCAGAAGAGGCTGTTGGCGGGTGAGAGACCAGCGGTAGGGTGAGTGACGTGCCTGTTGAGAGTTTGTTCTTCCACTCTAAACTGTTTTCGATTAAAAATGGGTTGCAACATGAGACGTGCAGTGCACACGCATGAGGTAGGCAAAAGAGTTCGTTGCAGGCCCTCTCTCGTATCTCCTGGGATGGACATAAACGAGACTGAGGGTTTCGAGTGATGGGGAGCGCTCAGGTCGTTGGATGGGGCTTTTTCCTTGGCAGACGAGGCACGGAAAGAAGAGACACATTGAGGCGCAAGGGAATTGTCTGGAAGGCCATGTCCACTTTCCTGTGAGTGCAGGGGGCATTGTATTGAATGAGGGCGGCCAACGGCCTCAGGCTGCCCGACAACAGCCCACGGCCCAGCAACCGATTTGCAACCACAGCGTAGTCGGTTGTGGGTCCGCGTGGACAGCCCCAATCAGGTGACGCGATCAAGCAGTATCACGAGAGTGATGTACCGCGGTTGCGCTCTGTCTCGAGAACAGCTGAGAGCACATGTCCAGCGTTGCAGGCTACGTTGGACTGATGAGGCGGACCGCAGAGCGTGGCGACGCTGACGAGAGATCAGTGTAGCGTTTCAAAGATCGAGACCAGGTGGAACCCAATTAGACTGCAACAGTACGGAACCTATCTGCAGCTTTTTTGATCCTTGTCATGCAACAGATTTTCAATTCAAGTCGTGGGCGATTGGGGCGGGCGAACCTGTCGAATGGATTCGACCGAGCCAGCCGCCTGAATCGACCGAGGAGGTGCGAGCACCACGTACAGTGCTGGGCGGCCTTGGAGCGTGGCGTCAGCCGCAGCGCACTGCCACCCGTAATACGTCACGGGGGGACTAGAGAGGAACCTCAAGAGCCGAGCCGTGAAGAAGAGAGACTCCACCGACGGCTACGCAAGCGTGACGCAACTGATTGTGGCAAAAGCCCGTTGGGAAGACCGTTTTGGAGTTGAAAATCTTGGGGGATGTGGATGAGAGAAGTGTCCTTGCGCGGAGCGACAGCGCTCAAAGGGCCTGCGTCGGCCTCACATGTCCTAGAGGCAGGCTCCAGCGAAGGTCGTTACGTAAGACCGGGGATCCATTATATTCCTGGCTCTTCCAGCGCTCCTGTGTGCCAACGCACCAAAGCCCGATAAGTGTGGACCGGGAATCGTGAGACCGGCGCTATAAGTGTGGTCGCTGAAGAGGGGGGCTGTCTTCTGGCTTTTTCTTTGAGCACGGCTGACGCCCGCAGTCTGGGCCGGCTCTCTAGCTGCGTCGTCGCGATGTGCCAGCTCATGATCGGCGTCGTCGTCCTGTGCTATGTACTGTAAGTAGTGTATATGCACCAGCCTCGCGAATACCCGTGACACAATATTTAGTCATGAAATCACCCTCAGATAATCGTGCTACGCCTCATGATGATGTACGGGCTGTCCTTGTGGCCGCGTTTGACGCCACGCTGAGGCGCGCCCGCAGATATGTTAGAGAAAACGTTGGTTCAGTCGGCGCTGTCGACGCGGCGACCGAGCTGCCTGATGCCACGGCCGAAGTCGACACTGAGCGTACGCTGGCAGACGACCGTGAGGGCGTCCTCGGAGCCGTCGAGGTCGATTCCGTACCAGCAGCCATACCCGCCGCCCGCCACGTCCTAATCCAAGAGGCAGCTTCTAGCAGAGTGGCCTCTGTCAAGGCCGGCGACGATGAGGGTCGCGAACCGGGCAACAATGATCACGCTGACGAGAGCTTGGCCTTCAACGTGGTCAACACCGTCGAGGGCGGCGCCTCCGCAGCCTGCGGTCATGCCATTGCCCCGAGCTTCAAGGAAAGGGGCGCGGCGGCCTCGGACGAGGCCGGCGATGGATCCCAGCGCAAAGCCGCCGACGGCCTGACCCACGGAGAGAACATTCACGGAAGGAACTTCAAGATGAAGCTCCGCACGGCCGCGGGCGCTTCCGGGGGTGCCTCTGTCTCCGGAAAAGACCTCGATGGAGGATATCGCATGGCTAAGTTGCTTGAGGCGGCTTACCGACAAGGTGTATATGGCCGCCCAGTATGAGTCGGTCATGAAGACAATTAATGACATTGGAACCATCGCGGCGCCTCCGGAGGTTCAGTTGGCCAACCTCCAGCCCATCACCATCGAAGATCGTACGCGCACTAACCCAATGTCAAGAAATTGGCACTCAACGGAAAACATACTCTGGTGGGCGGCCAAGACGTACCAGGGCCCGTTTTTTCAAACCACGACGTGCCGCACGTCCTTGAATGCCATCAGCAGCCTATAGGAGGGTGTTCTGTCATCGGCGACGGTTGCCTCGAAGCGCAAGGCCATGACGTTTCTGTGATAGCATTGCTCGGCTTCATTGACGACTGAGTAGCAAGCCGGCTCCGACAGAGATGGCGGTGCGCACGATGCCGGCGCGGCCTCAAGCGTAGCCGCGGATGACGGTGATGCTGATCACGATGTTGAAGTTGTCAGCGTGACTATTGCTTCCGACCATGTCGTGCTTGACCTGGCCGAGAACAAGGCCGAGAGTGCTGGAAAGCCAGAAGTGGGCAAGGTGAGTGACGCAGGGCAAGATGTGTAGGGCTGAGGGACTCGCAGCATCGGATGAAGTTGTCATGAACAAGTCAATCTTGTAGCGGTTTTCTCTCTTAAGTCCGGACAGGAAATCAACAACCCCTGGGGCCCAAAGGAGGGAGGCCCAGAAAGAACCGGCAAGGGAAAAGTGCAGTCCACCCCCGTCCCAAAGAGGGGGACAAAGGTATTACGGCAGAGACCCGAGGGAGCAAGAGACCCAAGGCACGGTTGGTTTTTCTTCTGGACACGAGGGGGAGGCCGAGACCTCCCCTTAAGAGCCCCCACG
>Ga0209186_1002224_pt1 | contig 13904 bp, 26 predicted proteins | sample SidtaG_FD_187426 | JGI IMG/M metagenome (GOLD analysis project Ga0209186, IMG submission 187426) | Marine algal microbial communities from Sidmouth, United Kingdom - Sidmouth_Male2 metaG (SPAdes) (version 2) | ecosystem: Host-associated > Algae > Red algae > Unclassified | place: Sidmouth...
TCCCCCGACCCCTCATCTGCTCGCGCCTGAGTGCTCTGGGTGTTGCCTCGCGCAGTGAGTCGCAATGCCGAGCACGCGTGCGGTCGCGCGGGAGCCGCGCAAGCGCGTGCGCGCGGTGCGCCGCATCACATGGGAGGTTGTGCTTCCTGTTGGCAGGCTGCGTGCCTTTTTTACCACGGAATGTGATAACAATGCCGCAGAGATGCTGGAGCAGCCCGTCGACCGCAAGGCGGCGGCGACTGGGCTGAGCCGCAGCACGGTTATCCGTATCGCGAACGGGGAGTATGCCGATACTCGACCCTTGTCGGGCGATGAGATGGAAATTGAGCTGGAAGACGCTGAGGCGGATGGTGTGAATGGTTGTAGCTCCAGTGAGGAGGATGGGGAGGATGAGGGGGAAGAGGATAAGGAGGACGCGGAGTAAATGTGACTTTGTCGGCGTGGGCATGCTGTGATTTGGGCGTTGATAGAGAAATGTGTTGAGGGAGTCACAGATTTTAGCACGTCAAGACGGCTTGCTTGGCACCAGCGCTTCAATTCTGATGCGCGGCGCTTCCAGCATCGAAGATTCTTGGATGTGGTCGCGCGAGCATCGCGTTTTTATCTCTTGTCTCTGTTGAATCTGAATAAAGTAGCCGCTCAAGCTGGGATCTCGCTCGAATCGGATTCGACCAAATCTGAGATGGTCCGGAACGGACGGTATCGATGTGACCAGATCGATGCCGCCCGTGGTGTACACATCACAGCGGCCGATGAACTGCGCTTCTCGACGTGATTTTTTCATGTGCTCACGCGAAACCCGTCATCGAAGGCTACTACAAAGTTTGAGACCGTTTGGAGCAAGCACGCCAACGATAGGATCCATAACACCAGGTGTATAAGAGCAATCCCAGCAACGTCGGCCCCATCTTCCATTTAACCCGATCCGGGGGTGAAACGTGTGGCCCTCTGAGTGGAAAGACTATCGTTGGGACCCCATATCTCGACCGGTGATATGTATTGCGCGACATCGGCCCTCGAATCCCCCGTGGAGGTTGGGACGATAGGGTCTACGTTGCTGGATGACACATGACCCAAATGCGACCATTTCTTTATAAGAGAAGGATCTGATATCCAGAGGTCAGAGAGGAAGTCTCACGTCGAGTGGAAATCGATACCAGATCCGGGTCGAAGTCATTCGAAAACGAAAAGAAGCGTGCCACGAGACCAAGAAATGAGCGATAGCGAGCGAAGCAGGGCTGAAGGCATCCGAAAGGTGCTCAATACGACAGAATCTAGAGCGAGCGCGAAGAACCGTGGCAGTGCCACGGCTCAGCAAACACGGATATCTGTTCCGGACGTCTCCTGCAGGCGATCACATGTACTGCATCAGCAGTATCACCCGCGATCTGGGATGACCCTGTTGTCGCATAAAACGCCGTGTCACCCCAGCCCACAGAAACAGATAGGGACACCTGCCCAGCTGAGGGAACCCACCCGCACACCCTTGCTCTTCTCTCGCCCGGTGACACGGTCACCTAGGAAAACACCGGAAGGCGCAAAGAGGGAGGAAGGAGGTGAGAACGCAGTTATTTTTTTGTGGGGAAGCCGGGCCACGGGCGCCCCGCTGTCCCCTTAAGCTAACGGAGCGAGCGGGCCCAAATGGGTCCGAATCCCACGCAGTAGCCTGCCCATGGGGATATCTGGGGACCCATACCAGTGGACCCCCCTACTGTCAAGCAGATAAATCAAGCAATAAACACTCACGTGCAAACGATCCACAATCAATCAAGATATCAGCCAGCAAGGAAAAAACCACCTGTCCAATCCCGGTCACGCCATGTCAACGGCGAAGCTCGGTGCCTCGCTGGCGACCGTACCGGCCAGTTCCGCGGCCTGGCATCGCGTTATGCGACACCTGTGTCAACAGCAGGTTGTGTCAGGGGATGGAGGTGCTCTCCAGGAACGAAAGGGGTCCTCTCATGTGGCGTGTACATACACGCTGTCTGGTGTCGTGGGTATCCATGTGCAAAACTGGATGTCATGAGCCACTCTCGCGTGAAATTTCTGTTTTTCCTGCCGAAGGGGCGCGTTCTGATTGGCCTTCACGGAAAATGGATCGTTGAGGGACACACCCCAACACGGGCTTTAGCGGGATCGGAGCGATTTTCAATTCAGAGGTCCTAGTGTGCGCCCAATGATGTCCGAGATCGATGCGATGGCCGTTTATTTGTCCAAGCGGATCGACCCGGCTCATCTCGAGAGGGCGATCCGGTGATCCAGCTTGAGACCGGAAGGACAGCGAGTGAGCGGCGCGCAGCAATGACTGGAGCGCGGGCGGGCCTAGGAGAGGCGGTTTTCAGCCAGCTGCCGCCCCGTGGTAAAGCGTATCCGACGGCCCATCGAGCAACGCTGTCGCTCCGTGGGTGCGCCCCGCCTGACCAGACACCGATTCGGGAGTCTGGGCCAGTCACTCGTGGGCGGTTCAGTCAGTGGTCACCCTTTGTGTCGCGCGGGCGGGGCCCCGTGGCCCACAGGCGGTGGCCCGCCGTCCGAGGGGGCAGATGGGCGGATGTTGGGCCCGTTTCCCGGATGTGGGGCCGCAGCCGGACGCGATTGGTCGCAGGGCGGGTGGGTCCTGGAGGCATTCAGGCCCGAGGCATCGTTTTGGAGGTCCTGGGGCACTGTACGTGTGCACGTGTCAGCCGGCTGACGCATTCCCGCCCAGATCGGTCGGCCCGGGGGACACGCAGTTCGTCGTCCCCCGCTCTGTGTGATGCTCTGGGGGCCCACAGCCAGTGTCGTGCGCTGGGGTCCGCTTTTCGACGCTTTTCCGAGGAGCGTGGGCCGACCCCGGCGCCACCCAGGGTTTGGTCCGATGCCAATAACGGCGATTTGGGGAACCAGTGGCAGTGTTATCCTGCGAGGACGCAACGCCTGACGCTTTACGCGCGTGCGGTCCTCTGGCGGCCCCGGCGGTCACCCCCTCTTTGATGCCAGCGCTCTTGTGCCGCCCTGCCCCCACCCGTAATGGCAACGATGTAGGGCAGCCGCATCCGTTTAAGCGGCCGCGGTTTGTCTGTGGTCTTGACGGTGGACATGGCGACCCTGGCGACCCCGACCAACAACCATGCACGAATCGGCCCCGCGGAGCCTGGGACCTGGACGGCGGGCATCGTGCCCCCCTTGACCCCGTGCGCCGACCTCTCCCTCCTGGCTATCGACGCGGCCGGCCGCCTTTTAGCCCTCCTCGACGCCCACTCGGTTTCCCGTCCGGCCCGCCACGCCCGCCGCCGAGGCGGTCGCTGGGCCCTCCGCCTGACCCACCAAGGGGTCGCCCTGAATCGCCGAGGGGCGGCAACTTCTTCCGTCCGTGTAGTCCGCCGCGCCGTCCGCCGGGTCCTGCTGGCCGGTCCGGGCGCCACCCGTCCCCGCCTTGGGCCCGTGACTACCGCCGCCCGTGGACCTCGCCGCGCCGGCCGCCGCGCCCTCTTTGCCGGCCCGGACACCACCTGTCCCCGCCTGGGGCTGCCGCCCATTGCCGCCCCTGGAGCCTCCTTTTTTGTCCGCGGGGGCCCCCTCCTGGTCCACCGTGCTTCTCGTCGCATCCGGGGTGGTACGAGGACGCCCCGCCTTCGTGGTACGCTGGACACCGTCCGAACGTCTATCGGGCGCCTGGCGCGCAGTCATCCTGGCGGGGCCACCCCGGCGCGTTTTATTCAGCTCCGCAAGGGTACGAGTGGGTGCTGACACACACGTCGTCGCGGAACACCTCCGCGCCTTGGACCTGGTCGCCCGCGCCGCCGCAGCAGCTGCCGCAGCAGACGCCGCAGGACCTGGGGAGCTTTCCTCTGTACGCGGTGCAGGGTCCCCAAGCCCCTCCCCTCCGGCCTACGTACTCGTCCCTGTGGCGCGACCGACCCCACGCGTGGTCCCGTTCTTACCGCCGCAGCCGTACCTGAAGTAGGATGCGATCTTCCCAAGAAGATGGGGTCGAGTTGGGGGTGGACGGAGGACGACCGCGTCCCTCTCTGCGAGGCCTACCTGCTGGTGTCTACTGACGCTGCGCATAAGACGAGCCGAATCAAGGACGATCTGTGGGCGGCGGGGCATAGAGTGTGAGACGACAAGATGCTCAAGAAGTGGCCCATGCGCGAGGAGCGCAACGCAAGTGCCCTCGAGAAGCAGTTTAAGCGCATCCGCACGGGTGTGAGTACATTCATCTATCACAACCTGGCTGTGAAGGCCATGCCAAAGACCAGCGACCTCACGGAGGAGGACTTTATCAGCGGGGCCGTTGCTCGATACTGCTCGCTGGACGTGTACGGCGCCATCCGCACTGACCGCGAGAATAACAAGCGACAGGACTCGAAGCGCAAGCGCGAGGCGAAGCTGTCGCACTGCACGTGGGTGTCGTGCTGGCGGTTGCTCCGACAGAGCGACAAGTTCAGAGGCGCCGCCAGGCTGGCGATCTCGTGAACGGACGTCGACACCACGACGGAGGACGAGACAGGCAGCAGGAGCGGCGGCGTCGCCAAGAAGAGCAATGGCGGTTTACAACGGCGGCTGGGTGGCGTCAAGGCCGCCAAAGCGGCGCGCCCGGAGGACATGCAGTATGAAAGGCAAGTGCAAGCGAGCACAGACGTGGTGGCCGAGATGACGGCGGCGCAACACGAGCGCACCGCCCATTGCTTTTTCGAGTCGCCATCGATGCGAAGCACGCGCGAGGCGGCGCGCTTCCGCCAACCTGTCGTCAACACGATGCTGCAGTGCGCTGGCGTAGCAGTGGGGTCGACTGGTGGTGCGGGGAGTGCTGCGGGTGTGGACGATTCTGTGGACGGCCTGAACTGCGGCGTTGCCGGCCTCGGTGTGCGCGACTCGACGCTGACGGCGCCGCCAGCTGCCAGCCCGGCCGCCCGAGCACCAGCGCCGCCGGCGCGTGTAGCGTCGGCGGCTCTCGGCAAAGCTGCCGCAGCAGCAGCTGTGTCGGCGCCGGCGGCGTGGGCGGCAACTGGCGCGGCGGAGCGTGCGGGACGGCGCGCGTCCGGGGCTGGCCGCAAAGCACAGGTCTTCAAGGAGCAGAGAGAGAGAGCTGTCCTCGTCCGCAAACTGCAGACGACGCGCGATCTTGACGATAGCAGCGAGGTGAGCACCACCGACAGCGCTAAGGCAGGGTTAAGACTGTACTGTGCATTGCAGGTGCACATTCTTCTTAGTTTATAGTCGCAACGATGGTTCTTTTTTCCCCATTCGGCAGGGTATTGTTCTCACGCACTTGGCAGTCCTCGTCTCTTTCCCCAGTTCTCCACTCTTTCGTCCGCCGCGTGTAGAAGCTGGTGTATCAGCCCTACAGGGGAGCACACAAACCAGGCGCCGCCTCCGTCCGCAGAAAAGGGCACGGCGGCACAATCGAGCCAGCGGGGTTGCGCGAGCACGCCCAGAGCGCGCGCGAAAAGCGGAGGTGCACCGAAAGGGAGCGCGCACGCGTGGCAGGGGGCGGCGGATAGGGCAGGAGCACGCGTGAGAGGCAGAGGGCGGCGTGCCGCGAGGGAGCGCGTGCCCGTGGACCGGGTCGGCGCGCCGCGCCAGAGCATGCGCGTGCGGCAGGGCGCGGCGCGCCGCGAGGGAGCACGCGCGCGTGGCAGGCGGCGGCGCGCCGCGAGGGAGCACGCGCGTGTGAAAGGGGGCAGCGGGCCAGGAGGGAGAACTCGCGCGTCGCAGGGGGCGGCGCGCAGCGCCAGAGCACGCGCGTGCGGCAGGGGGCGGCACGCCGCGAGGGATCACGCGCGCGTGGCAGGTGGCGGCGAACAGGGAGGGAGCACGCGCGCGTGGCCGAGGGCGGCGCGCCGCGAGAGAGCATGCGCACGTGGCAGGGGGCGGCGGACAGGGAGGGAGCACGCAAGCGCGGCAGAGGGCGGCGAACAGGGCGGGAGCACGCGCGCGCGGCAGAGGGAGGCACGCCGCGAGAGAGCGCGCAAGAGTGGCGTAGCGCCCTCGCTGGCGAGGCCGCCCCAAATCGGCGGCAGTCTCTCGGTAACTCTCTTGGGAGCAATTCTTGCGGTGGGTCTGCCGCTGGTGGCCGCGCCGCGGGTGACGAGGCGACGACGTGGCGTCGGAACTGCGGACGTGGCGGCATGGCGGACGCGCGGGCGGCGAGGGCGACGCGACGTCCCCCCAGACCCCCGCCGCCGCCAAGCTCCAGCCGCGCGCTCGGCCAGTCACGCCGGGTTTTACTGTGGCGCTATCGACTGTGACCCTCTGGTTCACGTGCAGTAGGGAACAGAATATAGGAAAAAAAACACCCTGCCCAACGGTGAAAAGAAGACCATTGTATGTAGCCTGCTGTCGCTGTACGAAAGGTTCAAGGCCAATAAGGCACAGCAGTCGCTCTACACATGTGCGGTGAGGTCGGCACGGAGCTGCTCGTGCTCAGCAACATTGCGAGTCTCTCCCCAGGCGTCAAAGACGACGGCCATGACGCCCGCTGGCGGCTGCTCGACGGGGGTGAGGAGGGGGGGCGCGTTGGCGGCGGCGTGCGCGCCCCCAGAAGCAGGTCCCCCGGCGGCAGTACCCGGCCCGAAGTCCGCCCCACCACCATGCCTGCTGCCGCCGCCAGCTGGCCTACCATCAGGTCCCTTGCCCTTCTCACTCCCGGATCTCCCGTCATCTCCATCCACATTACCAGCACCCTCCCCCTCGTTAGGTCCCTTTGCGCGTCTGCGGCGGCTCAGCACTCGCTCGCGGAGGTTCTCAACACACATGCTGTGCAGTATACAGATCGCCTTCAAGCTGAGGACCAGTATCTCAGCCTACTGATAGCGCTCAGGGTCGAGGGCGATGTGGAAGCGTTGCGTGAGGACACCAAACAGGCGCTCCACGTTCCTGCGGACTGCCTCCTGCAGACGGTTAAAGAGCTTGTCCTCCTCAGTGGAGGGCATGGGGTGCGGGGACATGAGGAAAGCATATCGCGAGTAAATGCCATCCACCAGTTAGTACGGCAGCGTGCGAGTTGTCGCGTTCAGCGTGTAGGACTGGTTGCGGGGCGGCCACCTGCCTTCCGTCACGCCAAGGTAGAGTGGGGACTGGTGCATCACGTTCATGTCGTTGAGGCTCCCAGGTGTGCCGACAAACAGGTTCCATCTCCACAGGTCCTCGTCGCACACAGCCTCCACGACGATGCCGCGCGTGCCCTTACGGGTCTCGTAACTTCCCGTCATACATCTTGGACACTGGTGCCACGCCCAGTGGCTGCAATCAAGCGGGCCCATGCACCCGGGGAAGCCACGCTCCGCGTTCCGGTCCATCAACAGCTCCCCATCGTTTGGCCGCCGTAGTATGTAGACTCCTACTTGGAGCTAATACACCGCACCAGGCATTGAACAAACAGGTGAATGGTTGAACGTGAGATGCGCACGTACTCTTCAGCGCGGTCCGCCGCCTCCCCATATGCGAGGACGCGGAAGGCAGCGACCATCTTTTGTAGGGGGTGCGCCTGCGGGCGGCCCGTCGAGTTGATAAGCCGCCGGAAGAAGGGGATGTCCGTGACCTCCGAGTAGACTCGCCGGAACAAAGCACGCGGAAAACAGAAGCGCTTCTCAAAGTAGTGCTCGCTGTAGACAGGGTCTTGCCCATCGACCCCAAAATAGCCTCGCAGAATGTTGTTGAGCCCGGCATCAGAGTTGCGCTGCTTGTTGGGCCGACGTCCAGGGAAGGAGCCACGGTAGAGGCCGCGTCTGATGATACGCCGCGCACTGACGCGCACGTGTAGCGCCATCAGCGCCACATGCGCCTGCACAGCAGCGCAAATGGCCGCGCCATCCTCCTCGGACAGCAGAACGGCAATCGCGCACGGTTCGTCCTCATTGGGCTCTATGCCACCGAGCAACCCGACAAAAAGGGTGGGGCACAAGCAGCGGGGAGGCGCCGACGGTGATGGCCGCGCGCGGACGCCGGTGGCGGCAGGCCGCGCGGTGAGTGGCCGCAAAGGGTGATGGTTGTCGCAGCCGTGGGGATAGATAAATATTTCGGTCGAAAAAAAAGGGAATGCAGGTGGGAGGGACAGGCAGGAAAGGAGATGGTGCGCAGGTCGCGCTTCTCAAACCAATGGCAGAGCCAGGGGCAACGGACGAGGCCAAGATATCATACAGGAAGAGGGCGACGGACGAAGGCTGGGACGTGGGTGGCGATGCGGGAGGGGACGAGGGTGGCGATGCGGGAGGGGACGCGGGTGGCGATGCGGGAGGGGACGCGGGTGGAGATGCGGGCAGCTCGTGTCGAAACCGTGGGCGTGACGTCGACGGGTACGGTGCGTGGCGCGCCGCGGCCCGCCGGACCGACCGCCCCCCCCCCACTCAAAAGCCTCCGTGCGCAACGATGGTCCACTGGTGCCCCCGAAAACGCTGCGTGGGGGACCCACCTGGGGCCTCGAGCCAGTCGACCGCCGCACAGCTCTCTAAACACGCTGTGGGCGGCGTCGGACCACCGCCTCCCCTCCCTGAGCGCTCTAGGGCGGTGTTGGGCCGGCTGCGACCTGCAAAACGCTGCACGGCGGCGGGCCAGTCCCACGTAGCGCGCCGAATGATCCCCCACCCCGCCTCCCCCAACGCTCTGTGCGTGGTCCTGGACCACCAGCCCGCTCGAAACAGCCGCTTACACCCGACGCAGGCGCCCCGATCTGGCCGGCTGACCACCCGCTCCCTCTCCCAAAGCTCAGTGACGGTGGTGGGCTGGCCAGGACAGCCGATCACCCGCCCGGTCGCAACCCGCGTGGCTCACAAGGACCCTCTCAAATGATTAGGCTCACGGGACACAAAAACTCCGCGCTGTTGGCCAGTCCCAGCGGACAATGATTTTGGGTTGGCTCTCGCGTGGCGAGGTCCACTCCATTGCGACTGATTGCAGATCTTTGCTATAAAGTTTGGAACGTGGTCAGCGGCGTGCCCGAACACGATTTTCTTTCAACCGATACGTATTGATATATATATGGATTCGATCGGCCAATGAGAACACGGACAGCATTAGGGCCGACTAAGGACCGACCCCATTTTGCTTCGCGATTGGGGTAGGTCCGCCACCAGCCCCATTTCTGTGCTTCGGAGTTGATTCGTACTTGCAAGATTTCGTCATGAGCATTGGAGACCAGATTGGGGTCGATCACATTGACAGAGAAGCCGACTGGCCCCATGTCCTTAATAATCAGACACGTTTCTGCAACGCGGCACAACGTGTAGCGAACATGGGATGGGGCCGTCGTCGCTGGGATTGCTCTAATAGAATGGGATATACTTTTGTGCTCTCCAGAAGGGGTTGGGGGATGACGTGTATCTGTTTGAAATCCAAGTTTGCTTCAATGACGGGCTTCCATTGGTGGGTTGAACAGTAGAATGCCACATTGTGCTTTGCCATCTTGAGAGAAGACGACGTTGCATCTTGTGCGCCCTCCATGTGGTCGTTCTCTGAGAATACGCTAGCCATTTCCGGCGGGCGGACACGCTGATGACCTGATTTACGGCCCCCCCTGCTTCGCTTCGACCAGTTCGCTCGGAAAGGCGATACTGGAGCCACAGCGCTCCGAAACGATTGTAAACGAGTCTCGATTGAGTTTTATGCGCGAGGGACATTGGAAAAGCTACTCTTGGACAGCCCTACCAAGCATTTTGGAGCGGCTGACGATCGGTGCGTTCCAGCGTGTCACACGCATGTGGGGAAGCCCCTTGACAGAGGGTGACACGGGAACCGGTATGCACCGCGAACTGAACGCGAACAACAATGTACAGTCCTTCCACAAAAAACCCAGCACACCAAAATTTGCAACAGTGACACCACAAGTGACGCTCTCTGGTGACACGTGCGTCAAAAAGCGCACCGTGTTATCCTCAAGCCCGTTTTCTATGGACTTTTTTGCGGGCGCCAGGTTTCCAAGGGCGGGCAAACCTCTTGCGAACTCCGTACTCAAGGGCCCTGCGCGGTGTTAGTGGAGCCATGGCGAAAAACCAGCCAATTTTGTTAGGCAGCGGCTCGTTTCGTGCCAGAGACCATCAGAGGTTGATCTCGCTGTGTTGTTGCGTACAGCAACAGAAACCTGATGGGGAGTACCACTCCATCGGCTACTTTAGCCCTGCCCTTCTCCCTGGAGAGAAAACGTGTTTCGCCACGGAGATGGAGGCGCTTGGCGTCGTCTTGGCGGTGACCTACATGAGGTCATACCTCTTGGGGGCAGAATTCTTGGTCCGGTGCGATCACCGGGCGCTCCCATCAGTACGCACCAGCATGAGTCAGAACACGCGGATAAATTTCCTGAGACTCCGATTATCGGAGTACACATACGAGTTCCGGCCAAATTTCGGTAAGGACCACAAGGTCGCAGACGCATTATCGCGTCTGTTTACAGAGAATCTCGACTCTACTGCCCTGGAAGAGGATATTACCGCCCTCGCCATCGCCACCCGGGCGAGGGACGCTCTAGAGGCCACCTCTCCGGCCAGAACCCCCATGGGGGCGCTGTCTGCCCAAGAGAAAATTCTCGACGAAGCCGAGTAAGCGTTCTGTCAAGAACGGCTGAAAGAACTAGATGTTCTTTCACCACCCGACCTCAAGTGGAGTAGGCAGGCCGTCTTCTTTCGAGAGAAGAATAGGCTCTTTCTCCGACATTCGGTATATGGGAGGGAGACCCAAGTGGTCATCTCAGAGGCGCTGAAGCAGCGTCTCCTACGGTGCCAACACCAGTCCGTGTTGGCCGGGCAGTCCGGCTCTCCGAGGATGTATCGCACCCTCCATCGGTACAAATACTGGCCTACAATGGTCGTAGACCATTGAAAGCACGTGCAGCAGTGCCCCGCGTGCGCGAAGAACCGCCTCTCAACAAGGGGGCAAACTTCTACAATAGAGATGTTCCCAGCTCTCGAGCCCTCCTCGGGGCTCGCAATGAACCTGCTAGGCCCATTGATCACTTCGAGAGGCGGTCACCAGCATGTGCTGGTCATCTCTGACCGGTTCACCAAGCTGAAGCGAGCCATCCCGTATCGGGATGCGAAAGCGCAGATGGTATCGTCGGAGTTCATTGATACTTGGGTGGCTGCCTACGGCTTTCCCGACTCTGTCCTTCGGAGCAACGGACCTCCATTTGCCTCGGTGTATTGCGAGGGCATCGTCGGGTTGTTGGGAATATTCTCTAACTATGCCTCTCCCTACCACCCGCATACCACCAGGCAGGTGGAGCGATATGATCGCAGCTCGGTGCGGCAACTCCAGTGCTATGTCGCGGAGCACCAGACCGACTGGGATGAGCATATGTATTTTTACTACTGCGTATAATACGCAGGTACACGCGAGCACTGGGGAAATACCCTTTGCTTTTGTGAGGCCAAGACGGCTCCAGCGTATTGGCATGGAGCGTATGCCTCGGCATAGACAAGCCGAGGAGAGAACAGAGGGCGCCTCCACGGCGGCGAAACAGTAGAATGTCGGGGACCCTCGGGCCTCATCCCGGCGGTTCGTCGGCAGCTGGCCAGCGCCCAGGCCATCCAAAAAGCAGTCGTCCGACGCCTGAACGGGGAAAAAGAACAACATAGGCAGTTCCAGAGACTAGCTGTATCAAAAAGCGCCCTCACGTTCTCCAAAGAAGCTTCCGTTTTCGACCCAATGACCCTACATGCTACTACATACCGATGGGCTATAGTTTCTATTGGAGAGCCCTGCAGGTCTCCGCACAGTGAGCAGTAACCGTGTCACTGGTTCCCGCGCACCGCCGGTGCGGGATGCCAAGTAAACCCGTGCCCATTGGGCACGAGCCCTCTTTAAGTTGCGCGACCAGAGTGAGGAGAGTCCTGAATTCGTTTTCGAACGATTCCTCACCCATAGTTGGGATTATGAAGGACAGTTAAACATCCTGGTCAAGTGGTTCGGGTTTTCTGAAAAGGAAGCCACGTGGCAGTTTGCTTCTTCCCCCTCCAGGGAGAAAATTCGTAAGTATTGCATATGCACACGTGTCAAACTCCCCGCCTGGACGCGGGAAGGTGCTTTAATTTCTGACCAAGACGGGAGAGAAGACTTGGGCACCTTTGTGACTGCAAGTCACAAGCAAAGAAAAAAACACAAGAGGAGAGGCAAACTTTTCTATTTCCTACGGGGCGTGAGACCAGTCTATCGCAAAAAAGACGGCGCCCACTCTCTTGAGAAGGGCGATAATGGGCTGCAAACAAAGCATGATTGGAAACTATGGAACGCTCCGTCACCCCAGGGTGACCAAGTCAGCACCTCCCGGAACGGGCACCATAGCCCGAATGATAGCCCTGGGTGGAGTCATCCTTGGGTGCAAAGTATCCGAGGCCCGAGAAAAGCGCCGGGTTCGCCGAGGGGCCCGAGGGTACCCCATGAAGAGGCTGCGATATGAAGCGAAAGCCTGCCAGAAAGTGGAGCGCAGAGAGAGACGGCGGAAACTGAAGCGCCGCCGGCATAGCCGCTGCTCTGGTCGGGGCCGACGAGCCGGCCCAGTGTCAAAGCGACTAACCGGCCACGAACGTGCTAGTGTCCGCCACGGCGCCACCGTCCTCTTCCGTCATGAGACGGCGGAGCGTCTCGGCTGTACTATGATAGTACAGCCGCTCGGGTTCCTGCTTCCCACGGTTCCCGGCATGCGCCGGAGACGGGTCGCGAACAGCCACGTAACGCCCCCCTAGAGGAGTAGCGTGTGACACCCACCTTGGACGGTTGGCCGTGGAGCCCGAGGGCCCCACACGAGACGACACCTCTAGAGGGGCTCGGAGTGATGCGCACCCGATCGGTCCCACCTAGAGACATCTGACACAGCCGAGGGGGACACGTATCTTCCCGAATCCGGGCCGCTTGGAGGGACCGGGAAGCTTGTGGAAGCTTTTGCAATCCGAGTGTAAGCCTGACCGCGATGTGAGCTCCACGAGGGAAAAATTTCCGACGGGATTTCTATGCGGGAAAATTTTACAGATCTTGGGATATGTCGCGAGGTACAAATCTTGGGAAAATCCTGATATCTGGAAAGTCTTTGTGAATTTCCTGCCTCCGCCCAGAGACAGGCGGGGGTTCTTTTCCAGTGAAAGGGTAGTCGAGGATGCTGAACAGGGGCCACCATGGGCCCGGGCGTGAGACCGTGGCTCATTGTGCACTGGCCCCCCAATGGTGGCGTCCGGGGGTCGGGATGCTGCGTCTTGTTTCTGAGGGTGTGTAAGTGTATGCTTTGGGGTCCTCCTGCGTCTTCGAATAAATCGGTGTTGCGTTTGCGTCACATCCGTCGTTCTGGTGCGCTCCATGCCCTGTGATTCAGGCATTTCTGTTTTTTCGCCTTTGCTCCGCTCCGTTGTGTGTGCTGTGCGCTCCGACGGGGCTATACGCCGTAGGCTTTGAGGGCAGTATCCACTGCAGTGGGACCTCTAGTGTCCATTCTACCTCTCTGATCAGTTGGTCCGTAGGGGAGCACATGATCCCACTATTCATTCCCCTGCACTGACCAAGCCGCCTTTCGAGGAGAACCTTTCCCTTCAGAAATGTTGTCAGGAGAGGCGGTTTAGTGGTGGGCCAGCATAGGGAGTTCAAACTCAGTGTCAAAAGTGCTTAAGAACCGTCGTTACGTCAAATGAACTTTTGCCCACGAGGTGTACCACAGTGCGGGGATTAGGCCACTGCCTGGACCTATAAAGGCGCGTCGCGTGAGCCCTGGGATCTCGAAGCACCTGGAAAAACGTCAGGAGGACGGTAGCCCGCCATTGTGGTTCTCACGTCCACACCTATCTGGTGTTTTGTGAGACGTTCCCACCCCGCAGAGGAGATGAACAATCGGGCACACAGAGGGTTCAAAGGTTGCAGAATAAAGCACTGAAAAAATAAATTGGTGGCCTGATGTACGATAGGAAGACGTATGAAGATATCCAAGGCCAAAAAAGGGACGGGGGGGG
>Ga0209186_1002226_pt1 | contig 13894 bp, 17 predicted proteins | sample SidtaG_FD_187426 | JGI IMG/M metagenome (GOLD analysis project Ga0209186, IMG submission 187426) | Marine algal microbial communities from Sidmouth, United Kingdom - Sidmouth_Male2 metaG (SPAdes) (version 2) | ecosystem: Host-associated > Algae > Red algae > Unclassified | place: Sidmouth...
GGCTGTCGTGGAGCGGCGCCCCCGCGGCCGGCTGCCTCGTTGGTGTGGCGCCCGCCGCCGCAGCGGCGGTGGCGGCGGAGAGGCTGCGCGCCACGGGACTGGCCGTCGCCGATGTGGCCGCCGACGAGGCGCTGCGCGGTGTGCTCGGGTCGGGCGGGGGGGGATTGCCGCCCGCGCCGGCGGGGGCGGCGGCGTCCGCCGCTGCCGCCGCCGGTGCGGAACCTTATCTTAGAACAACGAAGTGAAATTTGAAAAGGTTGCAGAAAATGTGCTCAAGATGGCTTGAGAACGGACGGGCCCTGAACTATTTCATGCTACGACCGAGGCGGATACTTTGTGCGGCTGAGAGCCGTCCGGCGCGCACGTGACTTGGCTAACGATAGGCTGTGATCGTCCGGAGCGCAGAGCAACGGGCGATGATAGCCTATCGTGAGCGAAAGTCACGTGCACCGGTTCGCTAACGATTGGACAGGAATCGTTCTCGGTATCCGAACTCAGGTATGTGCATGGTACGGGGGCCGCCGGAAACGCTGCGAAAGAAGAAGGCGGGCCCGGTCAACGTTCATTTCGAATACACCATCAAAGTATCAATTTATAGACCGGCCTTACCTTCACGCACCGTCGACGTCCCCCTGCGGATGAAGCCCACGTTCTCGACCTGCGCGCGTGCTCTCACCTACCCCACAGATTTCTCACGCGTCAGGCGAGTCGTCGCCATGGACCCTGCCTCCATCCTGCGCTATGGTCAGTTTGTCACTACAGTAGGAGGCGCCGTGTATGCCCAGAGAGGCATTTTTTCCCCTCCCCGGTACCGCACCCCCACCCGTGTCTTTTTTGCTGATGTACTAGCAAGGTACGGGCGCAATTTTCATCGAGCTATGCGCATGCCCCTCGGGGCTTTTTGTGACCTCGTTGACGTTTTGCGGCCGCGCCTTTCTCGGCTCGGCGTGCCACCGGATGTGCGGACCGCGATTGCGCTTCGATATCTGGGCGGCGGGAGCTACATTGACATCGGCGCCGCCCTAGGTGTTCACTCTGCTACCGTCTACCGTGCTTTGAGGGATGTGATAGATGCGGTAAACTCTTCACCTACTTTAGATCTGGACTACCAGCTGGAGAACTCTACCCGACGGAGGAGCTACGCCTCGGACTTCCAGGGTTGCCGCAACTCCCCGTTCGAATACGTCTGTGGGGCTCTCGATGGGATTGCCATCGAGCTGGAGCATCCGCTGTACACGAACGTTCCGTGTGTGGCATATTACTACTCGAGGAAGGGCTTTTATGCTCTCAACACCCAAGCCATCTCTGACTCCGACTACAAATTCCGCTGGATGGCTTGTACCAGCCCCGGCTCCTTACATGACTCGACCGCGTTCTCGGGAACAGGCCTGGGTCGGTAACTTTTGGATCGTGGGAGCGCCCTCGCACGTTCCATAACTCGTGATGGACACTGCATTGCAGCGGAAGAGGCGTACGCTGCCAGCGAGCTGCTGGCAGTTCCCTGGCCGGGGGGTGGCCGAGGTGACCGTTGGCGAGACGCTTACCACTTTTTCCTCTCGTCGCTGCGCATTCACATTGAGCAGGCGTTCGGGATGTTGCTGTGGAGGTGGGGGGGTTTTTGGCGGCCGCTGCGGGTGCTTTTTTCGAAGCGGCCTAGCCTGATTCGTGCTTGCTTCCGACTGCACAACTTCTGCCGTTCGTTTTCGAGCGCAGCGGCTGCCCCGGTCGCGGGTTCCTGCCAGCGTGGCCGGCGCCGCGACTGCGAGCGGTCACACCTGAGAGATAGAATGATGAGCCGAGTGGAGGAGCGCGGCATTTTGCGTCCTGGTGTGGTACGGATGTTTTGACGTTCATTTGTACGGCGTTCTCTGTCTGTTGCTTCGTTTTTTCTTTTTCCACAATACTGTACGCGCTTCACTTCAGACATGTTCGGGGATGCCCTCGGCCAAACAAGTGGTACTCTGGGTGTGAGCCCAAGAAGAATCCCAGCGTGAGCGCAACGTGTTCGCTCAATGCTGGGGGACCCGTACAACAGGACTTCGAACATCATCGTTCTTTGGAAACAAGCAATCTCGTGACATCATCCCAGTTCTCCAAAACACCCACATGAATATCTGACATCACAAGTGCATCACATCTCATCGTCTGACCACTCCGTTCGGCGCACAAAACCAGAAGGGCTCCCACTCTCACCCACTGACGCATCCTCGAGGTTCACCGTCGACCCGCCTCCCCGAGACCCGTCCATCTCTACTGGTCCAGGATCCACCCGAGGCGCACCAGGATCACCGGACCCGTCCGTTGACGGGCGCGGAAGGATTGCATCTTGGAGTTGCTTCTCAACGGCTCTTATGAGCTCCGCGGCAGCCCCGCACTCACGCAGGTTCTTGAGGGTTGCAAAAAGTGATACCATCTCCGCGCATCGCGTGTGCTTCGCGGAGGACGCTGCCATGCAGGCCGAGCTTTGCACAAGGCTCTCGAGCGCGGTCACACTCGAGTCAGGCTTGCGCTTGCCCCGTCTCGTCCTCATCGAGCGCGTTCCGGCTCCGGTCTCAAGAGCGTCGTCGCCTTCGACGCCAGCTGGACCCACCTCAGGATTGGCAAGCTCCATGACCAGGTCATTGTTCTGGAACAAAGCAAATAGGTAGACCACAAGCGCGTCGCCGTCTGAAAACGAACTCCAAAGGGCAGGGTCGTTTGGACCTGAGCTCGAATATGGTTTGTACGTGCGCCAGAACACTCCACAGACCTGCGGCAAGGCAAGATTAGGGAAGGCAGGTCGAAGAGAACCTGTTAAAACTCCAATGCCGAGAAAAAGGTCACCATCAACGCATGAATGAAAGCCAAGGAAGATGTACATATGAATGAGAGACGTGAAAGTGAGACACACTGTGTCAATAAATAAAAACACGGAATGAAGCGTGAAGAAGCGCAACGTACCTCAGACCATTTGGCCTTCAAGGATAGGCCGGTGCGCGGGTGGGGGTGAATATTCGGATCCAAACCCCCATTGGCACACTCCTCAGGTACGGTGAACTTATCGGTACCGTTGAACATCTCGGTGACAACGACAACCCAAACCTCCTGCCGACTCGTCCGAGCGTCCTGCTGACGACGCGACATCGGGCCTCTCGAGATGACCACACCCGCGGCAACCTCCCCGGTGCACAGCACGTGAGCCAGCCGAGCCTTCTCGTGCTTCGAGAAGGGTGGGGCACGCGCATTGGATCCCGCCCCCGCCGCACGGCTTTGCCCCGCTGGAGGCGATGGAGGCGAGGAGCCAGTGACGGTCGTCGCAGCAGGTGACGCCCCGGCGTGCGACCCGATCGGTGGCGAACCGGTGGGCCCCGCCGTCAGCATTCAAGAAAATGCGATCCAACCCCCATCCGGCACGATCCCCCATCCGACATTGATTTGGATGGCACATGGATGGGCGATTCCACCCCATCGAAGTTACCATCCACGCCACCTCAGGATGGAAAACCCATCACAAAAAGGGTCTACACTCGAGTCAATGCACGGCAGATGGTCTCGTGATGACGCGTTGTGCAGCTTACGCGGCACTCGCTGATTGGACATCGCACTTGAGGGAGTCGGAGCCGCCTCAGATGCGAAAACCACGGCAATGCAATGAAACAGATGGTCACCTTGATTGGTCCCATTTTCATCGTAAATGCGAACGACGGAGCGAGGTGCTGCGTGAAGTGTCGGAGAAGCAAAGAGCGTGTGCTCTTGGTCTCTGCGCTGTGTTGGGGCAATCCACCGAGAGCTTTGAACCCCATGGCCGCTGCGCAACGTACAGACACGTACCAACTAGAGGCGCAGGGGACACTTGCGACTGTGGAGTAGGGCGACAACACCCAGACCGGGAACAATAGCATTGGGCGTACAGATGAAGCCGAAAAAAGAAATAGCGGTACCGAACGAGAAACAACAAATTGAAAAGAAACGAGCAAGGCAATCACGACGCCTGCCACGGATAACAGCCGTTCGAAAAATAGCGCATCTCCTGCGGGTGCTCTGGCAGCGCGTCGGGCGGTGCGGGAGCAGCATCGTACCCATGGCGCTCAGCCAGGTCGGCAAAGTCCGGCACGACATGAAGCAGACGGCGGATGCGGTGGACTGGAACCGCTCGAGCCACACACTCAGTTTCCCCCCCACGGAAATTCCACCGCAGCCTTGTGCACCCCCGCTTGGAGAGGGGGCAGCGCGCGACGGCCGGCGTGGGCACTATCTAGACGACGAGCGCGACGTCCCCCTGCGGCAGGCGCGCGAGCGCGCGCACCTCGGCGGCGCGAGAACGACTCGCGTCGTCGGTGGGCTGGAACAGAATTGCATCGCACCATGGCGCACCGCGGTATTCGGGCGAGCCCCGCACGTCCTGCACCAGCGTGCCGCCGCATTCAAAGCGGGCGCAGATGCGCAAGGACTTGAGGACCCCCACCGCCGTCTCAGGCGGCAGCTCGAGCAGGCGCGCAGCGTCCGCGAGGCCCGGGCGCTGGGCGGGCGACGCCACCGTGGTGCGAGTGACATGGTAGACGCGCTTGCGGGCGGCCGACCGCCCGCCCCCGTCGTGCGCGTCGCGGGCAACCGAGAGGTTGCTGCCCGTGTCGGCGGCGGTGCGCGCCTCGGTGGCGGTGCTGGCGTCGGTTGACGCGTCCGACGAAGAGGCGGTGGACGCGCTCTCGCCGCTGCTGCTGGAGGCGGCCGAGCGGCCGGCGCCCGCCGACGATACGGAGACATCCGAGTCGTCGGCGGTTGAGATGTCGGAGTCGTTGCACGCACGGGCAGCAGCGGCAAGCGCGGCTGCACGTTGCTCTCGGCGGGCGGCCTTGGCGGCGACCGCGGCGTCGTCTTCCGCTTCGAGCCGGAGGCGGACTAGGCGGGAGCCCTGAGCGTGTCGGACGACCTGCCGGGTGTACGTCTTCGGGTTCTTGTTGGTGCGCACGTAGTGGGCCTTGTCCTCCTTGTGCTTGAACTCATTCATCGCCGTGTTGCTGTTGCACAGGCTGCCGTGGTCGCGAATCGCCTCAAAGACGTGGCACAACAGCCGGTGGATTTTGGAGCTGTAAATCGTCCCCATGACGGGCGTCACAGAGTCGTTGATAAACCGCGTCGTCTGCTTCTTGATGCTGCGGGCCTCGGTCAGGGTCATCTGCGGCGGGAAGGCGTCGCCCACGTACCCGGCCATCCGCTCGTACAAAAGCGCGTATTCGGCAAACATAGCGGTGACGGCTTCGTCGTACGGCGTGTCGCCAAAGGCGCGATGATACGCCTCCCAGTCGAATGTGAAACTCTTATCCACGCGCGCGGCTGCCTCGTCTTCACCAGCCTCGTGGCCGCTCTCGTCGCCCGACTGCGACGGGGCGTCCGTCTGCATTACAGCCGCGTCGGTGCCATTGTCGAGCACACCCGCTGGCGAGTCGCCGACAGCGGTGGGCGCGGGCGGCTGCCATAGAAGCTTGAACACGCCCGGCACAGCCAATGGCACAATGTAAACGCCTCGGCGTTGTTCCCTTCCCGTGAAAGTTGCCTGCTTCTCCTTGGGCCCGACAATGTATCTGCAAAAGAAAGTAGCCAGGAAGAAACACAAAAAATGGCCACCGAGAAAATAGGAAAAATCATATGAAATCAGCCATATGAGCATCTCGTTCATAAAGCGAGCACCATCACCGTGTTGAGCGGCCGTCGTACTGAATTAATGGAGACGCGGGCAACTGAGAAAAGCGACAACGTACCCTGGTGCCGTCCTCGACGCGTTGCTGCGCCGGTTGAGCTCGCGTATCCGAATGTTGACGGTGCGGTATACAGCGGTTGGGGAGCGCAGAGCGGGGGGGCAGACGGCACAAATGCTGGGGAATACGTGCACCAGCCGGCGCACCATTGCCCTTGTGACACCCAAGTCAAGCCCCAGTGCCACACCAACGCAGATTGTCTGTCAGGGACGGCAAAAGAAATTGGCAGAGGGCTCGTCAGAAGGAGCTCACAGAGCTGCACGCAACCGAATGCCAAACAATGCTCATCAGAAAAAGAGACCCACGCCACGTAGATGGAGCATGTCAAAACCGATCGTCGGATATAGCAGGTTGGGCCCGGTGCTGAGCCTAGCCATCCCCGCGATGGCAGGCATAAAGCTCGTGAGGCTGTCCTCGGCTTCAAGCTCGAGGCGCCGTGCACTTTGGCGCGAAAAGCGACGATGCCGAGTTGCCTCGGAGTGCCGACGCAGGGTGCGAAAAACTTGGCGCTCGTTGGCGTTGACCGCCCTCGCCGTGCCGCAGTCCTCCAATCTCACGTCACAGTGCGAGCAGGGGTGATGGCCCATGCCTTGCTTCAGAGCCAACACTGCCCTCTCCTCGGGTTGGTCGGCAATGTACAGTAAGAGCCGGGGAAAGGCCGTCAACGGCGTGCCGTCCTTCGTGTACACCGTCACGCCCGAGTGGCTCGCGTTAATGACCGACCTGAAGGCCATGTACAGCACGCGCTGCAACACGGCGCTTCGCCGCAGGTTCTCGCGCTCGTCGGCCGCCGACTCGTTGAGCTTTTTGACGACCGGGACGTACGCGAAGGTCAACCACTGCGGCTCCTTGGTAACAATGTTGACAATGCGGATCCGGATTGGATACAGTTTGTGGGCTGTGGCGAGAGGAGAACAGCAGAACATGCACAAAAGTAGTTCAGAAAAGAAAGAGAGAGAAAGCGAACCGAGTTTCAATCGTCAGTGTCCGAAAACACGCAACCTCCCTCACCCACCGGTCACCAAAGCGCCCGCACCAGAAAAAGAACGAGGCACCGGAGCACTTACCCCCTGACCCGGACAGCACATGGCTATCACTAAAGCCATGGAAACCCAGCACAAAGTTGCCTCGCCCCTTGCTGTGCACGTCCTTCTCAAACAGGCGGAAAACGTCACCGTCCATCGGCGTCTCCCTCCTCTCAGTCGGCTCGGCTGGGCCGTCGGCGCCGCTCCAGAACTGAATGTTATTGGCGTCGGCCACCATCTGCATCATGACGGCTAAAACCGGAAAGTAGTAGGCCTCATAGTTTACACCCCCCTCGAAAAACTCGCACTGCATCCACCTCGCGTCCTCCATCGCCCCGTCAAGGTCGGCCGCGACTGAGGACGCAAACGCGGTTCCCGACCTGAAGGTCTCGCTCAGCATCTTGTTGCAGGGCTTGCGGATGTTGGACGGCTTCTCCCACTCGTGCATGAACTTCCAAAACTTCGTGAGGCCCTGCACGGACATACCCGGGCCGCCGGCCGACAGCACATGCTTCTCCAACGCGCGCAGCCGCTTCGTGGTGAACTTTCCCCGCTTGCTGCGCTTGTTGTTCTTGGGCTTCGTCATGATGACGGCGCGCTGGGCGTCGCGGAGCCCCTCGTAGTGGGCTCGGATCTCAGCGTTGACGCCGCTGAACGCGTACTCTTGCTGCTCGGGGGGGGCGTTGGGGCCCGCATCGTTACCGCGCTGCCTCTTGCGCAAGCGGGTCGAGTGCTCGAGCACCGCGCGGAAGTCTCGCTCGAGCCGCGCGTGGTAGTCAGGGGCGGGGGCGGCCGGTCCGAAACCACTCGAGGCTGGAGGCACGGCTGGGCCCCCACCATCCCCAAAGTTGAGTGCATCCGACGGTGGGTGGCCATCAGAGGGGTGATCCGACGCCCGCCCGTCCTCTCCTGGCCCTTCCTCAGCCAGTCCCCCCCCGACTCCACAGACCTTCTCCGCCGCTCCAAGGTAGAGCGCAGGCGCGCCCGAGACCGCTCGTACGCTGCCGTCCGCTGCTCCGTGTGGCGCTGCGACGACTGGTGGCTGCGCATGAGGTGCCAATTCAGGCCCCCCATCGCTCGCGTCGCAAAGTTACACAAATGGCAGTGCAGCAGAGGTTGCACCCCCCACCCAGGCGGCGCCTGGCGCGGCGGCTCCTCCAGTGGCGACTCATGCTGAGCATCCTGTGCGTTAGTGTCCATTGCGACGTACAGGCAGAGCAGAGTGCAGCCAAAGATGAACGAAACCAGACGGTGCTCACGGGCAAGGCACGGCGATGGTGAGGGGCCTTGGGCATTGTAACCAGACCGATGGAGCGCTCCCACCCGTGCACTTATCGAGACACGCGCGGCTGTCGACGAGCCCCCCCCCCTCCGCACCTCCCCTCACTCCGGGCCACTCCCACAGCGCCGAAACTCTCAGACTCACCTCAGAGGGCTACTTTTGCGGCAGGCAGTGGGACGTAGAAACGTTGAGGTCGTGCCATGGCGCTCGTTTGAACAGTATGCGCGCGCGCGGTGCCGCCATATTGAGGTTAGGGCGCTCGCGGGAAGCACACCGAGCGCGCTGGCAGCATCCTGCTGTCGTGACTGTCACTAAAAAATCCACAAAGAGCAGCGAGAAACGCTTGTCAATGACAAGTCACCAGGAAAGAGGCCAGGGACCTCTGCCAATGGGCCGAAAAAGACCGCAACGGCCACGACAGGCTGCATGCTCCCGTGATCACGTCATCATCACCATGATGGTGGAGCAACCTCGCTGCCCAAAAAGAAAAAACGAGCGCCCGGCGGTTACGCTGCACGGCAGCAGCGGGGTCTACACCCGGCCGCGCGCTCCCTCGGGAAACGTACAGGATGCTCTGCGTGCCACAATGGAGCGGCCCAATGCCTGCTCGCGGTCGATGGTCAGCACAACGAGTCGCATGCCGGGGGGAGCCATCCAAAGCCCATCTCGGGATCGGTGTCGCCGACGTCAAGCACAGGCACGAAGACAGTATCAGCAGGCACCGCGTGTGGGACGGCACGGTCACAAACAAGCGAGGCGCGAGGCGCCACGTGGGGCACTCGCGGGCATGAAGTCGATGTGAGCTGCTGCCTGCAGGCGAAACGGATTCGTGCAGGCGGCGATCCAAGTGATGGCATGCGCGAGGGCCACGCTCGCTTGCCACAGCCAGCGTCGTCGGACCAGATCCTGACCAGGAGACGACGTGGAAAGGCAATGAATTCCATTGGCTCCTCATCGTAGGATTACTGCGATAGTATCAACGATTGGCTGAGAGCAGTTCTTGTCGACTGGATGCTGACAGCTCCCGTCTGGTGTCAGCTGGGAGACACGGCCCTCTAAAGCGTGGATGACTGAGATCTGCCTGCAGGGCTCGGATCGAGCTTTGGATGGCATCGGGATGGGTTTCCCCGTTGTGCCGCCCGCATCCACTGACCACCATCGTTGGCCAAAGGACGCCAGCACGTAGACGCCTCCTGACATGCTTGTGCATAACACGGCTCATCTACCTTACAATCGGCGTGAGCTCCCGCTCCTTTGGACCAATGTTACGCGCGCACTCGCCGTCACGGGAGCCGACCACGTGTCGACAAGTGAGCATGGCGACGCCAGGCTCCTGGGGTACGTGAGCGACCAGAGCTCCCTGAGGGTACGCTCGCCCCAGAGTCGCGTGTTATAGGCTGGATGCGCGGTGGCAATGGCGCTCGTCTTTCCGCTTCGGATGCTGGCAACGGAGCTCTTTCGTGTGAGGCACTCTACTTGCGTTTGTAACTTGGCACGAGGGAAAAAACCGCTGCGTGGGAGGCGCCGCGGAAATACAAGCGGCACCGGGACACCCTTACCACACGCGCAACTGCTTGAGTTCCGCTTGTTGCTCCGTTGCACTCTCGCGTTTGGCGCCACTTTCTATTGTCTTGGCCTTTTCTCGCATCCTCGCTGACCCCACCCCAAACCCCTATGCGGCGGCACCCCCTCACCTGTGCCCTCCTCCATCACACCGCACCCCCATCAACGGCGGCTGGGAAGCGCTTATAAGCAGCTGCTGAGGGCGGTCGAGACGGAGACTCAGTTAGCCACCCCACGTCCACCCACCCGTCCGTGCTCCCATCCATCGCTTGTGCACAGCCATTCCTTCACCCAAACACCTGTTCCCCTTTTTTCCCATCTCCAACCCCCCAAGTCCGAGCCGGTCGCCATGGTCCTCCCCGCCCCCACGCGTGCACCCCAGCCGGGCGCCGGCAGCGCTCACGGCGCGCGGTGGTCGCCGGTCATGTCGGCCGCGGCCGCCCCCAACCCGGCCGCGCGCTCATCCAACGACGTCGATGATGCTCGTGCACGAGCTACCGCTGACGCGGTGATCAACGGCAGCGAGCGCGTCTCCCCGACCGCCGCCGGCACGGCTGCTGTCTCGCAGCTGCTGGGCGTGCTGCCCTTCACTCAACCGGCGCCTGGGTACGGATTCGCCCAGCGCCGCGGCACGTCGGCAGCGTCGCTACCTGGCTTCACCCCCGCCTCCCCCTCCATGTCGCCTCTTGCAGGCGGGGGTGCGGTTGGCAGCGGCGCTGGGCGTCGGACTGCGCGTGGGGCCGCCCGAGGGTCTGCGCGTGGGGCTGTGCGCGGGGGTGCGCTTGGGGTCAATCGTGGGGCTGGGCGCGGGGGTGCGGGTGCCAGTAGTCCCGCTGGAATTGACGACAGCAGTGCAACGCTGTCCAATGCCGGTGGATTTTCAGACACTGGCGTGCGCCGCCTGCCCTCCGCTCCGTCGCTGTCACCGTCGTCGCACGGGTTGCGCACCGCTGGTGGCTCTGCAACGCTCCAGCCGCCGCCGCCGCTGGGGGGCACACGCACCGGATTGCCCCCTCCTCCCTCACGCTCCCTCGTACCCACGGTACGATCGCCGCCCCGCCGCACTGGGAGCGCCGCCGCTGAGCGCCAGGCCGCTGCGTCTCGGCCGACCGCGTCCACCCACCCGCGCTCCAACGCTATCAATAAAACTACGCCCAAGAGGAGCACAAATGGGGGGTCGGCGCGCAAGTCCCCTCCTACCAAGAAGCCGCCGACCCCTCTGGAGAAGGCGGTGGCGGAGGCCGTCAAGGTTGGAATCCGGACGGGGCTGCAGCGAATGGAGGACAAGGTGTCGGCCCTCAGCGGTGCCCTCGACACCATCACCGACAAGATGGACAAAAACGGCCAGGGGGACAACACGGCCATCACGTCGATGGCCCAGTTTGAAACGGCTTTGAACAATGGCATCGAGAAAGTCATCAAGTCGGTCGGGTCGGCGTCGGCCGCGCCGCCCGCCGCCAAGCGCTCGCCGATCGACCACTGCGGCGCCATGGACAACCTGCCGCTCAAGGAGAGGCTGGAGATTGCCTTATTGACCAAGCAAGAGATGGAGAGCGTGCGCTCCTTGTACGAGGTGACGCTCAACGAGACCATGGGCGGTGCGACGCTCACCCGCGAGTCGTACGTCGACACCCTGGCCGCCTGGGACCTGATGTGCTCGACGGCCGGGTCCCAGGTCAAGCTGTCGGACAAGGAGGCCGAGTCGTACATGCTGAACGCGCGCCTGTTCCCTACCTCCGACGGCATGAACGTCAAGCTGGCCACCGTCTCCTCGTGGTTTACCAACAGTGTGCCGCGCCTGATGAAAACGTACCGCAAGGTCATGGTCAACGCCTTTTTCGACTCCGTGGAGGAGGCCAGCCGTACCTCCAAAGAGGCGGCGCAGGACTGGCTGGAGCGCTTCTCGTACCGGACCTCCCCGCGCGGCAAGACCGCCATCAAGTGTGCCATTGAGGCCTTCCTCGATTTTGCGGGATTTCACGAGCGCATTGTGGCGCCCTCGTCCAGGGGCGGGGAGGGCCATGTCGAGTGCGTGCTCGGCCACGTCAGCCTCGCGTGCGCCGCTGTGCGTTGGCATCTGGAGGTGCGCGCTGCTGTGCGCGCCGCCGGGCACAAGGGCAACTCCCAGACGTTTCACGCGGTGTGGCGGGACGAGACCAATGCGATTGACTTGGACCACCCGCTGCACGACAAGGTGCACGAGGGCATCCGCCTGATCGACAGCAAGGACGTGCGGCGGACCCATACCTTTTCCGAGGAAGTGGTTGGCGACACCGTGTTGCTGGAAGCGGCGGGACGTGGCACTGGTCAAGGCGCGGATGCTGCCAACACCATCGGTGGCGGCTCGGGGCCGCCCGCCGGCGGCGATGCGCCAGACGGTTCCGGCGGCCATGATGGGGACGCTCTCGTCGCTGCGGCGACGGCTGAGCTCACCATAGACCTGCGTGATGGCGGCGACAGCGACATGAGCGCGGATGGTGGTGAGATACTCGGGCACCAGCGCTGCGACGACGTGGATGTGGGCAATGTCGGTGGGGGCGGAGATGCTTTGGGCGGTGACGGGAGTCAGCGCAGTGGCGACTTTCGGGTGCGGCTCGCTGGCGACTCGGGTAGCGACTCTGGCTACTAGGGGAGCAGTGTCATGGGCAGCGTGTTTGTGCGTCGTGGTTTTTTGGATCGTTTTGTGGCGCCTGGCAGCCTCTTTTTCTTGGTAGTTCGTGTGGCCTCTTCTTTTGTCCACTACTCGCTTTCTTGGTGGGTCGTAGTGCTCATCCTCTCTCTTGTTTGAGCATTTGTTTCTGTGCATAAACAACGTCCTATCCGTGCTCCGCCGGCATGGAAAAGCTCGTGCGATGAGTACTCCTGCAGGCGCTGCTTCAAGCCAGAAAAAAGGAAATGAGAACCAGTGGCGCCTCAGGCTGTCTGGGTTTCGTCCTCATTCCACTCCTTGCCTCAAATGAGTGGAATGGGAGTTCAGTCCCACGACCACAGCCTCAAATCGGCGGGACAGTGCTTCCGTCAGCCGTCTCTGCGTTTTGTCACGAGACTGGGGCCCATCCGCCGATGGGCGATACCCCCATCCTCAAATGCCCATCCGGAATCCCTATCAATGTCCATCCAATCGCCCTTTGGATGGCCTCATCCAGCCCCGTCCCAATGCGGGGTTGGATGGAGATTGCAGGGCATGCTGACGATCCCCCCCGGTCCCCACCCGCTCTCCAGGCGTCCCCAAAGGTGCGGGAGAGGGTCCCAGACGGGTGCCCACGCGGCCTCCACAAGGGCGCACGCGTCCGCACGCCCGGAGGCCAACAACAAAGCGAAGGCCCGCCGCTATAACAGCGGGCAGGGCCCTCCGACGCCACTACAATGGCGCCGGGTCAAACATCAAGACAAAAACGGGTCCTACCAGTGATGGTGGGCCCGCAGGAACACGTCGCAATCGCAACGAGGCGCCACCCGGTCCACCACCAGTGGTGGCGCCCATCCAGCCAATCAGACGACGCGAGTGGCCCCAACTAGGGTTGCTATGTGAGCCTTGGGGCGCTCATAAGGGGCGCAGATAGGGCGCTAATAGGGTGCGATTTGGGCGCTTTTACGCCCAGCGCCCCCCACCTGCTGGGCGCTATTAGGGCGCTAGTTAACAGTTTTAGGATTGACCAGTACCTGGCCTCGATCCTGAATGCTGCCTTCGCAGGGCTCCTCAGAATCGAGCATTGCAAAACATGTCATCTGGGGGGGGGGGGGCAGTTTGACCACGCCTTGCAACAACGCTGTCGAGGCGTTGTTGCAAGGCGTGGTCAAACTGCACCCCCCCGCCCAGATGACCTGTTATCCCCACCGCGGATACGCCCTCCTCTTGACTCGCTCCGTCGGCTGCTTCGGAAAGACCAGATGAGGTCAAGTCTCCTTGAATCTGGTTATTCACAAGAAATCGACTCCTCGATCTGGAAAAGCATGGTGGGCTACAGCTGTATTTGATGGGGGGCAACCGAGGGCGCTTAGGGCGCTGGGGGCGCTGGTAGGCGCTATTAAGGCGCTCATAGGGCGCTAATACGCACAGCGCCCCCAAAATAGGGGCTCACATAACAACCCTAGGCCCGGGTGCCATGCACCACCAAGCCTCCCGGATAAACCGCCGATTCTCAGCCCATCGTTAGTACATGGTCTACTAACGATAGGCTGTCGTCGCTCGGCCTGAGTGATTCTCAGCCGGCCACACTAACGATTCGACCTCGCAGTGCCACGTGCAAGCGATCCCAGCCGTACATCATCCGTCACAAAAGTCGCAT
>Ga0209186_1002227_pt1 | contig 13891 bp, 18 predicted proteins | sample SidtaG_FD_187426 | JGI IMG/M metagenome (GOLD analysis project Ga0209186, IMG submission 187426) | Marine algal microbial communities from Sidmouth, United Kingdom - Sidmouth_Male2 metaG (SPAdes) (version 2) | ecosystem: Host-associated > Algae > Red algae > Unclassified | place: Sidmouth...
GCTGCGGATCGCAGCGGCGACGTCGTCGACGCCGGCGTCCGGTCGTCATCTGCGTTCTGATCGTCACAAATTTGATCATGTGATTTCGACCAACCCAGATCGGGCCTGTGATCCGGACCGTCGGGCCATCGTTCAGGGATCAAGATAAAGTCAAAACATGCTGCGATTCCCGATGATTTCACAATGGACTTGCCATCGTTCCGAAATGGCACGGAGGACGAGATCTACTGGTCTCTGTCCACCTCGCACAGCGCTGTCAGCTGAAGTGGGCGACGGGCTGGGCTCCGCCCTTTGATTATCGACACGGGACGTGTGACGCATGGCACGCGCCCCACTGGTGGAACAGCCAAATTGGCCGATGGGCCTGGCTTCTCGAGGTGGGGGGCCAGAGAAGGCCCTGGAGAGGTCATTACTGTTTTTTACCGCCTCGAGAGTCCATGGAGCTTGCATGCGATGAGCCCATTTCGAAAACGGCGACGGGTTCCAACGGAACAATCCCACTGAGTCGCGACCTGCCGCCCGGCTGCGTGTGAGACGGTAACAAGTCGGGCATCTATTGAAGGGCCGGTCCTCAAGAGAGGCACTCTGGCGCCCTCTCATTGGTCCACCAGATCAATGAGAATGTGGGCAGTGCCTCGTATAATCTCGTGCCAATTAGAGCGCAGGGCCGGAGGATCTATTGAAGGAACAATTTGCTGCTCTGCGCGATAGTGCCCAACACGTGTGAACGTGGGCGACAATCTGGAGCCACGCGTGCAATGGACCTGCCACGAGCTTCGAAATCCGGTGCAGCCTCAGCTGTTTCTGTAATCATGTTTCAGAAATCCCGTGTCCCTCTTGAGCAGGTCCCTTCTTGGCCCGCCGGGCCTCTGCTGTAATCGTGGATTGGTCCTGTTCGAGGGATTTTAACAGCGTCGGTCTAAACAAGACAGCATTGGAGAGCAAAAGAGGCACATGTGAGATGTCGATGGAACTATTGGTCCCGCTGGCGTGCTAGGTTTTTTGTGGAACAACTGTATCTGCAAAGAACGGGTCAGAAGTGCCGGCATGTGCAGCACATGCTGCAGTTCTGATGGGCAGATTCCAACACTATGCGCAGAAAAACAAGCAGGTCTCGCCGGGAAGAATCTGTCAGAAGTGCCAGACGTGGCGCATGTGCAGCATGTGCTGCAGAATGGGCACGTTTTGGAGGCACTTCCTGCACGAATGCGAGGGACACCCGGCACAGTCTGCATATTCTCGGACCGTTTGCCCGCGACTGCGCACACTTTCGGCCAGTGGCGCCTGATGAGACAGCCCACCACTGACCCTATCCGGGCGTCCGACACCTTGCGTACTTGCTGTCTAAGTCCGAGAGTACTTGTCATCCGTGCTCACGCATTGCACTTGTTTGCGCCATTTCTGCTGTACTGGATTTGTACTTGTGGCACGTATTGTGTATTTGTTTTGTATTTTGTGTTGGGAGACACATTTGGTGTCACCATTTCGGGTGATCGGCGTGATGCATCCGTGGATCTTGTGGGGTCGTGTGTTGGCGAGCTCCACAGGAGGTGCGCCCTCCACTTGGGGGGTGCAACTGGTGCTCTCGGCACGCGTGAGCGGGGGAGGAGAGCTGCTCTGGCGCCTGGTGCGCGCTGAGTCGCTTGGTAGTTATCACCGGGCCCCCGCCCTCTGTCTGAGATGCCACTCTGAGTAAAGCAACGCATCGACCCAACTACCTCCCGCTTCACAGCGCCCATCGATAGTTGAGGCACGAGTGTTGTCTTTCCCGCAACAACTGCATTGCGAATGTCGTGATCATCCGTCAGAATTGCAGTCTGAGCCAATCAGTCAGCGATCGCCCGCACGACACCGATGCTTGCGGATTTACTTCCTCTTGAAAGTACCACATGACTGTAATGATAGCATCTATAATTTTATTGTGATCAGGTGCAGCGGCGTCACTGACGTGCCGCGACGATGGGCTTGGCCAATTCTTTGGGCGGAAAGCGCTTGACACACACAAGAAGAACGTGCCTGGTGTGCAGTGTGTGTCTCTTCTGCTGGGCACGTCCGACAGAATTGCGTCAAATTCGAGCAAGAAACCAGAAAAAGTGTCGGGCATGCCCGACGCAACTGGGCGCTGACGCACGTTTCTGGCTCTCATTGAGGTGGAATCGACTGCGGGACAGACAATTTTTGCGGGATCTTGCTCAGCATGCCTGACAAAATGCCCGGTTTTCTGCCAAAAAAAAACACCCTTCTGAGGGGGTGGGGGGGAAAAATGTCGGAGGCAAACTTCGGCCAGGTAACCTGGTTTAAGACCCACTGTGCCGGGGGAAGATCATTTCCATCGGGCACCCCCCGCCTGGGGACCCCGGCGCGGAAGGCGGAGTTGCCGGTCGGCTTGGCGGTAGCGGCACTTGTGCTGCGGGGGGGGAGGACGAATGGCCTCGGGCCTCCGACGCCCGCCCAGCCGCGCTCGACCAGCGGGACCCTGGCGTCGACGCCGACCCGGCCGCTGACCTGGCCGCCAAACCGGCCGCCGACCCCGACTTGGAGCGTCGCGGGGGCGGTGGTGGCTGAGGAGCTGGCCCACTCCCGGCCGGGGACCCCCGGCTAGTGGAGGAGCCCCCCGCGGGGCGAACCCCACAGGGCGCCTTGCCCTTGGTCGCCGACGCGGCCGCCCCGCCCCTTGACCTGGGGGCGGTGGCCGCCGCCGGTGCGGCCGCCCCGCCGTTTGACGACGGCGACGCGGCCGCCTCGCCCCTTGACTTGGGGGCGGGGGCCGCCGCCGATGCGGCCGCCCCGCCAATTTCCGGTACCGTACCCGGCCCGCCGCCCAACGAGGCGGCGCCCGAAGCGGCCGCCTGGCCACTTGCCGTTGCCCCCGCCGCGGCCGCCGACGACGCCACGGCCCTCCCCACACTCAGGACGGCCGAGCCGCCCGCCGCCGGCACCGGTGCTGCCGCCCCCACCGAGTGCGGCTGCGTCATGACGCCCGCGGCTCCCAGTCAGGGCCCGCGAGGACAGGGGGTAAGAGGCTGGGGAGCGCCCCGGGCCCAATGTGCACCCCCGGGGTCGCGGGGGGAGCGCGGGAGAGGAGCGGGGTGGCGGAGTGGCCGGGAGTGTACGGCCACCCCGAGCCGACCGCCGCTCCCCCGCCTCGGCTCCGCTCTCATGCGCCCCTGTGCACTGGCAGGGAGCCCGACCCACCGGGTCCGCACCCCGCCCCCAGCACCCTCGCTGGGACGGTACGAGCTGGAGCCCCCGCTGCCTCGCGAGGGCGTCGCCCTGCACCCTCGTTTCCCAACTCCCGCCCCCAGCCTACCCGCACTCGGGGCGGTACGTGCGCGCCCCACCCCACGGTCGGGTGGCACCCAGCGCAGCACGGCGGGCCAGCACCCCGGTCTCACACTGATGAGATCCCCGGGGATGGAGGCCCGCCCCCCGGTGCCCGCCCGTGGCTCCCGCGGCGGGCACCCTCCCGAGATACCTGACTCTGGGTCACCGGGACGGTAACCCTTTGAGGAGGGGGAGCTGTGAGAGCATTACTGGCTGTCACGGCCCCGGATCCGGGTCCCCTCACAGTCGGAGGGGGAGGCGAATCCCGGCAACGGGTCGGTCGGGGGCAAATCGAATCCCAACCGACACCCCGCCCTTACAGCGCAAATATGCCCAAGTTCCGCATATTCCGAGCCGTTCCGGTGGTGATCCACCCGTGATCACCCCGTCGCTCACCAACCGCAACCGCGATCTCGTGGCTTCTCTGGGACAAGTAATCCCCAGCGCGGGCCGCCAGTTAAGGTCCTACAATTTTGTGAGCCCGACTTGGGCTTCTGACCAGTATTACACCGCGCGCCCGGCACCGGGGCGCCGCGGGGGTGTCACGTACCACTCTTCCCCCGCCCCAAGTCAGGGCGGTGTCCGATGCTTCGACCGTCCTCCGCTGAGACTGGCCCCATGGGCACTGAGGGGAGGGATTCTGAGGGGTCCCTGAAGGTGTCTGAGGGGGTTTCTCTGAGGGTTCTGAGGGTACGGACGGGGTGTGGAGAGGGTAAGAGGGCGAGCCGTGAGTGTCGCCTCGAGGCCTTCGACCCAGGAAAGTAAACTTTTAGTGACACAACTCGTGTTTGCGCGCTCAGGGAGACCTCCCCAGTTCGCGGCCGTGCGTGTGTGCTCTTCGGGGTCTCCTCCCGGGCCGGGTATTCCCCGTTAGGACTACCCGGCGGCATTGTCCGGCCCGCCTCCCCCGGACTTGGTTAGGTAGGCTGGGCATGCTGTGCCAGGTGTAGAGGGGCCCTGTTCATCGCGGGCCAGCGTCATGACCTCCTCGGCCGCCTTGTACTTGCCCGACGTCTAGGTCACCAACTGCTGGAAGGACCAAGCCTGCGTGTTGTAGACAAACGCGTCCGTCCGGATGTCGGCCGGCAGTCCTTGAATGAGTTGCTGCTTCATGGTCCCTTCCGTGTGGATGCTCCCACAGCGGTCCGACACGCCCCGCAAGCGGGCCGAGAAGGACTCGATCGTCTCGTCCGGTTCGATGGTCGCCCGACTGAAGGTGTCCTGCGCGAGCGCCAGCGTGTGGGGCTCCGTGTAGGTCTCCAGGACCCAATTAACCGCCAAGAGGTAAGACGTGATTCTCGAGGCGCCCAGCGCGGTCCCAGAGTCCGGTAGTTCGCGGGTGCAGCGTAGTTTCGCGTCGCCCGACAGGAAGTGGGGGATCGCGCAGAGGGCCATCCCTTCGGACATGTATTTGTCGTCACAGGCTTTGACCAACTTCCGCAACCAGAAAAAGACCTTGAGGGGGTCCTTTTCCGAGAATGGCGGCAACCGCCGAAGGAGTGCTTCATGTTCTGGGGCGTCCGGCCCATATTTTGTTCTTGGGCCGCTCCGTAGCGCGTCCGAAGGTTCCGCAGGCGGTAGGTCTTGTATTCCAGCACCCGCGAAAATCGATCGTCCGAACATTTGTAGAGCAGGAACAGGGGGGACCGTCAGATTGGTCCCGTGGGGCGGAGTAGCGCCCCCATCATCTTGGCCGCTGGCCAACCCGGAGGACGATCCGGCGGACGAAGAAGATGACGAGGGAGGACGGCGACGCCGGGAGCGGTGCCGCCGCGCGAGGGACCGGCTGGTCCTACCTAGTTCGGACACTTGTCCGCCGGACTCCTCCCGTCGAGGGGACTCGCTTAGGGCCCTCGTAGCGTCCGCCAGCATCTCCGACCGGAACGCGTTCAGCACAGACCGTAGGTCAGTCGGCATCAGGGAAAATCCACCACGGCCAGGCGGGTCCCCAACACCAGTAGGCGGGGGCGGGGGCGTCGCGCGCAGCGGGATCTTGGTCGGGCCCCCGGCGGAAGTAGGCCGACGGATACCTGCCCCTTCCCCTCGGCCAGCAGGAGTAACAAGAGACACGTCCGAGGGCGCACCCCGACCCCGTCCACCAGCGGGAGGGTCCGGCATGTTAGCCCCACGGCACTCGACTGGTCACCTCGAGGCACCCGAGGGAAGACAAGCAAAACGGACAAAGAGAGGAGAGGCTCGGCCAAGAAAAGAGGAGAGGCGTCCCGATACGGGAGAAGAGTCTGTACCTCCCCTGCTTCTCCACCATTTTTGTAGCGGTTTTCTCTCTTTCTTCCGGATCGGAAATCAGTAACCCCTGAAGCCCAGTTGTGGGAGGCCCAGAAGTAGCCACAAAGGAAAAATTGCAGTCCACGCCCGTCCCGAGGAGGAGGACAAAGGTATTACGGCACAAGCCCGAGGGAGCAAGAGAACCAAGGCACGGTTGGTTTTTCCTTTGGACACGAGGAGGAGGCCGACACCTCCCTTGAAAGCCCCCATGGCGGCCACCTAGCGGCGCAACAGCGGGCCAACACATGCCAGCACCCCCTGCCCCTAGAGCGAAGATGGGGCGCCTTCGCTGGGAGGCCGCTATTCGGTCCAAACCGGCGGAGATATGTGGAAGCAAACGACCCTCGGGAGCCCGTGGCTCGGCCACCAATCGCGGCCGGCCAATGCAGGCCACCCTCAATGCGATAAGCAAGTCCCTCCAAACAATGCGAAATACAATCAGAGAAACCTCAAGTCCCCACAAGCGCCACCATCAACGGGAAAGATGTCCAAGGGTTTCCCGGCCAATCACGGGGCGCCATCATCTCCGCGACCCGTTCGCGAGGCGCGACCAGCGTAGGGGCCTCGAAAGCCGTCCAGCCACGGCACGTCCGATCCGCACGGCCACGTAGGCCACCCCAGGGCCGTCCTGCTACCGGCGGGCCCCAACCGCCACACCGCCGACGGCTTCGATGTGCTCGTACGGCTTGGAAGCGAACATCGGCGTCTCAACTTCTTGGCACTATTCCATGGTAAACACCGACAAATCTCACAATCACGGCAGGATCTGGACTCCGCGCCGAGATCTTTCGTTACCAGAGCAGCAAACAGTGACTTCCGGAATGGGCAATGGCATTGCATCGAATCCGCACGTTTCATCGGCATAGAACTTGTCTGACCGCCGGTCTAGGCCAGGAAGAAGCTCGTAATCACTCTCAGTCCCAGTTTCAGTCCCCCAGGACGAAACTTAGGGATCAGCATTATTTTATTCTTTTTACGAAGTCAGACCTAAATGGACTTTGATATTGAGGGTTGTCAGGTTTCATCGAGTCGGGATCTTTTTGTCTCTCGCACACGACACCTGAGCCACAAGTCGCACCGCGAAAAGCAGCCTTGACGGCGGACGTTGGGGCGGCGAGCACGTCGAGAGTCCGGCCAATCGCGGCGGTTGCAGTGGCGGTGGTGCGCCACCGCGGAGGGGGGGAAGCGTTGCACCCCACGCCTCCGTCGCCGTTGCGGCCATCTCCCCATCGTGGATACGGCGAGGGTGTGGAGGAACTGCAGTGAAATCCCTGGACACCTAAAACAACGCACCGAAGCTCCCGACTCGGGAACGGCGGCTGTGATGTCGAGTCGGCCCCCTCGGTCCCGCCCTGCAACCGGAGCGCGGGCGGTGCTAAACTGCCCTCTGGTGGCCCGCGCCCGGGAACGGTCGGGCCAAACAAACGGCCTGGGCACCTCCTAATTGGGTGCGCCAGGCGACCACACAGGCCCGTCAATACATGTTGAGCGATGCTCAGCAACTCCACATGGCGAAGTCTACTTGGCGGGACAAGTCCGGGTGTATTTCCCGTAACTCCCCACCCAAGTTGGACTTGTTCTGATGGAACTGGTGATTGATGCACTACGGTGTTATTTTGTGTGTTTTGTAGTGGCATGTACTTTGATGTAATTGTTTCTGGGGGACCCATTAGGGGTTTGTCTCCGGGAGATCGGCGAGTTGGTCGGTCGAGCTTTGTGGGGTGGTGAGAGCATGTGCCCTCCGGGCGAGGGAGCTCTGCCTCGGGAGGTGCGTCGTGGGCTCCGTCACTGCTTGGGCGGGGGTGTGCCTGAAGGACGCTGAGAGAGGGTCCTACGGGGGTTAAAAGGCCGCTGGCCTTGCGCCTGGGACCGGTCCCGAGAAAAGCAACGCATCCACCCAACTACCTCGCGCTTCACAATACAAGCCCACGGGTCCAACGTCGATGCCATCTCACACAATCATCCAATCAAAAGCAATACAAGTCGCAAAGACGGTCAGTCGACTGTCCTCGGTCGGCGGCTCACAACAATGCGCGAGGAGGAGACCACCGCTCAGCCGCAGCCTTGCACTCCCGCCGTTCCTCAATCCGGGCGCTCAGTCGTCATCGGGGAACGGATGATCCATTGCTGCACCGGGTTGATGTCCATGTCCGTCTGCAACGCGGCGTCCGACGCCATGCAAAGCCCAGAATTCGTGCGCCCGTCAGCGACGTTGTGCTCAGACTTGAGCAGCCCAACATTGGCGATCTCGCCCCGTTTGTAGGCCTCGCGCGGTGCCGCCACGCCGATCATACGCCGCTTTTCCGTGGTGTGCAACGCCCGGTCGATGACGTCAAATACTTGCTTGGAGTTTGCTAGCATGATGAGAGGTAGGTGCTCGCGGTACGTGCGCGCGAAATCGTTCCCAACGATGTCCACCGCGTCGAGCGCATCCTCAAAGGCGTATACATTCCCAGTCATGACGCTCCTGAAAACTAGGCGAACCTTCTGTCTGGAAACGCCAACACGTGGCAGCGGTCACGGCCGTCGCACAGCACCACGACTAAGCCAAGCTGAGACACCAGGTCTTCATTCTTGGCAAAGCAAGCTTCGGCATAGGCGCGCAGATGACGCGTGTCCCAATCGAGCGGGATGTACCGCAAGTTCAGTCTCGCTGTCGCCTTCGCATGTTTGATCGCCTTGTTCAACTCCTGCACATGCCGCACACAGAACGAGGGTGTCGTCACCTGCGCCGAACGGTTGGTGGCGCAGCACAAGTCCGGTCGCCTGTGCGCCAGGCACGCAAAGCCGGACCGCACAGACACGAATGTCTCAATGTCGATGTCCAGCGGCTGCTTGATGGCGTCTTCGACGTACTTGTCCTGGCTGAAGGTGAATGAGCAAGGCGGTCCCGGTAGAGCCTTGACGCAGACCCCGAAAAACTCAACGCAGTCCCACTCCTGAGGTTTGGCTTCAAACACCTTGCGTCTTTTGAGAGTCAGGTCATGGAAGCCCTCGTTGCTGCCGTGTAAGAAGTCGTCGACGTATTTGCCCATGCGCCCGTTGACGCTAGCCTCGCTGGGCCTCACGTACAAGGACGGGTCCCCCGTCAGCGGGCACAGCCCGAGATCGCCCTCCGCTTGCTTGATGACGGGGACATACCAATAGTCCCCAGCGTCAGAAAAGCTGTACAGCGCCAGCACAACCTTTAGTACTTGGTCCCCGTTTATTTCAAACAGCGCGGCGTCCTCTGGGCGTAGCCGTAGGTAGATAGTTCGAGTAAGCTCGTCCTTGCTCTGCCGGTACGCCTGGTCCACGTCATGTAGGAGAACGAGGTAGCCCAACACAGCGCTTGTGGACACTATGAGCCGCGTGAATCTCTGCCGGAGCGCCGAAGCGCTGCGCACGATGAACGGCTTAGCGTTATCTGTGTGGCTCTGGCCAGCGAGGCGCGACTTGGGCTGCTCGTCCTAGGTGCTTACGTCCTTGATGACGTCGACGAATTGATCTCCGAGGATGGTGGCTCCCTCAGGAGCGGGTGCGCGCGACACGGTTTCGCACGCTTCTCGCCGCCGCAGGCCCTCCGGCTCTTGACGGCGTGCTGCTAGTACCCCTGGGGAACAGAGTCAAGGGTTTCCTTGCTCAAGAACCACCGTGATGAAGACGTCTTCCGGGGTCTCAATCTTCTACGGCGCGGCTCTTTGGGCCTTTTCACGCATCTCGCCAACCCGTCGACCAACATCAGCGATGAAAACATCTCCGGCAATGACGTTGTCGACCACGGGTCCAACGTCGCTGCCGGGCACAGTCACAGGCAGCGCTAAGAGCGTCGCTGAGTCTTGCGCGACATCGAAGAGGTTGCGCACTTCGCCGGCATTTACATTGTCGACCGTGTAGCGGACGTTGTTGTCCGTAGCGCGCGCCGCTGACGCCGCTTGTGCATCTTGCTTGACGATGACTACGAGTGGTACGTACTCGTTGACGTTATCAACCAAGAAAATGTGGCCCTTGTCATTGACATTCAGCCACACTTGCTTGCAGCTGCAGCTGACGACGCGGTCCGGCCCTTCCCACTTGTCGGTCGGCTTCTCACGGTAGACTAGCACGTCCATGCCAGAGCTGATGTCGTCCATGGACGCTTTCGGTACTTGGGCACGCAGCGTCCGGTCCAGGCTCGAGCGATCTAAGTGCTTGGTCGTATTGGATTGCGCCTCCAACAGCGCCTTGCAGCGAGTCCGGTGGTTTGGCAAGTCAACGAGGTTGACCGGCATTCGTCGATGAACACCGGAGTACAGAAGAATAGGCTACAGCCCACGTGGTCTAGCCGTATGGATCATCGCCCACACCGACATAGAGACTGCGATGGCGATGGGTTTAGCCGGATGGTCCGCCCGGATCCGCTTTAACACTTCGCGCAGGAACGCGTGATCGTGCTCGCCCGCACACACTGCGTTGTGGTTCTCCACCTCCGAGGGGCCCATCTGGATTCCGGGGCTTCTGAGCAAGTCTTGGAAGCGAGCCAACCGCGGCTGCGAGCCGGAGTGGATGTGATGCTCCTCGGGATACCCGACAAGAAGAGTCACCCACATCTGAGGGAAGGCGTCCCACACCTTAGCCGCGGACTGCTCGTTGAGCACGGCCGCCGCGCTGAAAAGCGTGTCGCCGTCGACTGCGTGGAGCACCGCCTGCTGATCTAGGAACATCAGGTCGATATAAGCGAGTCGGTTGAAGCACATGTCGTCGGCTGGTAGCGACACCAAAATTCTGCTGGGATCCTTAGCGAGCTGTTTGCAGACGCCAAAACTGGTCTCGACGTACCGCAACTGCTTCAGCGCCTCAACGTTGACGTCCTTGACCTCAGCGCGCTTCATGACGCCGTACAGGCGCTCGGGGTTGGCATGAAAGAAGTGCTTGTGAATCTTCTGAAACTCAGGGCAGGTAAAGAGCACGTCCACGTCCCACTCGTAGTCTGCATGTCCGAGCTTTCTCACAACGGGAACGTTGGCGCCCTCGTCGCCGCACACAAAGTGGTTTGTCGCGTTTTTGAAGTACATGCGGTGCTCGTCCATCTTCGTAAAGCCCAGCAGTATCGGCATGATCAGCTGGATCACGTCCACCGTCAGCGGGATCAAGAATTCCTGTGTGATGACCAATCGCATCGCCAGGGTGCCCACGGTTGGATGCGTCCCACCGTCAAACCGGAACGAGGCCTTGTCCTTTGTCGGCTTGAGCTTCTTGGTTGTGCCGTCATCCGCCATGTACGCTTCTGCCTGCGGCATACCAATAACCGATCGTCGAGCCCCCGTGTCGAGGCACGCGCCGTGGAAGAGCTCCCACAACTCGAGGACGTTGACGCTCACCTCTTCGACCAAGTGACGCTCATTGTCTGCACCACGGTCCGGACTGTCTGTGCGTCTTTGCATGAGGGAGCTGTGACGAGCTACTCCCTCGTCGCAAAACCCTAACCTCCCTTGTTCGCTTTAGCGCTATTGGCTTTCTACAGCACGCCGGTGCCGTGCAGAGGCGCCTTGTAAAAAGAGTATCGGTCCTTCGCCTTATCCTTCACCGTACCGTCCGAGTCGTCGACCTTGAACATCCCATCGCTTTCGACCTCATCGCCCAGCTGGCCGCAGAGCTCGTACAGGACGTCAGCCATGGCGGTACGCTTAGACGTGCGCTTCATCTGGTGCTCTCGGCATCGCGCGTCCCGCTTGGCGCCGTCTTGAGGATTCCCGGGGCAAGCACCTTCACAAAAAGGGGATGACGGCAGGTTTCTCATAAAGCGGGGCGTAGCCGCTTTCCAGTCCGTCAATCGGAACAGAGAACCATGCCTGCCGATTGGTCTTGTGAGATGCGACTGCTGTCCTAACGGGCGCCGCGGGCTGCCAACCGTCGTAGTCGTGGTGGCGCCCCCTTCCATGCCCTCTCAATATCTCCTACTGGCGTCGCCTGAGAGGCGCCGCCAGCAGCAGAGCGTGGGGGGTTGCAGGCATGTTTCCATACAAGGAGTGTGGAGGGGGTGCAAGTACACCGTGCTCCCCGTAACCTGCTGTTAGCTGGTGGAACAGGCGACAGGACCAAACATTGCGCAGCAGATGGTTCGAGTAACAGCAAGTGGCTAAGTGCTGACACGGCCAAGAGCGGATGTGATAGACCGAGCGAACAAAGGTATAAAAACATAACGGGCTGCCGGAGTCGGAGCGTGTAGGGCGCCGTCGGCGAGGGCGCGCCACAACGCGCACACACCGAGTCACCCCACACCCATCCCGCCCCGCACACGCCACACCAACGTGCTCGTCGAAGTAGGGCGGAGAACCTCTCGAACAAAACTTCCTTCGGGTAGGCGCGCACCAAGAGGATGAGCACGACTAGGGTCCGCGGAGAAAATACGCACGAAGTGGATGGGTACGACGTCGGCGGGTCTGTGGATTCTAGGGTGCGACGATCTTCGTTGATCGTCGGTTGGTCTCTCCATCTCCCCCCACTCGCTCCCGGTCACACCATGTATGTGACCACGGAAAGTTTCTCAGAGAGCCTTTCGAGTAGTCCCTTTCGCTGTACGGCACCAGCTGCCCCGCCATCGCCGTATGATCGCAGCCGCCTCCGCAGGCGCGCTTGGGGGGGTGCGACCGCACTGACCGAGCCCGGCGCTGGCTTGGATCCGATCATGTGATTGATTGCCAGCCACATGCTGACTGAACGTCTTGGATTGACGCGGGCGGACACCATGGCATGTGTCCGCCTTGGTGATGAAGCGCCGTCGGTCAGCAGCTCGAGTAATGGTTGGAGGCCCACGATTGCATGCTTCGGCTAAGCGCCTTAGCTTGTCCTGGGGGGAAACCGTGGCGTGTGTCCGCCCTGACACGTTCCGCAATAGTAGCCGAGGATGGAGTCTTACAATTGGATGACACGAGCAGACACCTTGACATGCCCTGTTTCCTCAGGGCCTTGCCCGCAGAGGACACGTCAGGGCACTCCGAGCGTACACATCATGAGCAGCAGCGAACGCTGTCAGCAGCACATGGCCAGAATGAACCATTGATCTCAATATTGCAAGACGTAAGGCCAAACTGGCGTGTCTATCGGGCGTTGACGCAAATCTTGAGATCGGTGGACTTCAAAAACCGACGGAAATCACGATCGGAGATTTCGGGAATCGCGGGTACTTGCTATACGGGTGAAAAGAGTGTGCCAACAGCGAAATGCACTGTAAAAGTCGAACCCTTACACCTCCCGCCCCTTAAGCGGTGCCGTTAGCAAGGAACGCGGCCAGGAGCGCCGGGGCTTGAAAGTCGTGGCACGAAACCATGGAGTTCTTGGTGTCCGGATAGCCCGGCCAATTGACCAGGTACTCAACACGATCACGACGAGTGCGCTGTTGGAGAGTGCTCTCGAATTCGTACTCGACGGTGCCGTCGGAGAGGGTCTCCGGTGGCAGGGGCGCAGTTTGTCGGGCAAAATTGGTATCCGCATTGTCGGGCTTGAGGGGGTTAGCATGGAAGGCATTGCGGACTTTCTGCTCACGTACTGCTTGCGGGAGATCCAGCCGGAAGGTAACAGGCGACACGGCTTCGTTTATACCCTGCGGACCGGAGTACTCGGGAATGAGCGTACGAGCACCTTGGTAGGACCCTGTAATCCGGTGCTTCGTGCTAAGGAGGACGAAACCGCTGCCCGCGAAGGTGCACGCCCGGCGGGACTTGTTCGCGTACTTGGACCGGTAGGCGTTCGCGTCTCGAATAGATTCAGCGGCATTCTTGTGGGCGACTCACAGCGCCGCAAGCCACTGTGTGAGAGCTGCGAGCATGTCACCTGAGTTCCGAAGGATGTCAAACTTCGTGATGTTGGCGTCAAACCCGTATAAGAGATATGACGACGAATAGGTAGTCACAGAGTCGACAGAATGGCTGTACGCGACCTTTAAGTTGTGGAAGAACGCGTCCAAATCTCTCTGGCTGTGGTTGACAAATCACTGCAGCACTTCCTCGATTCTCTTGTTCATGATCTCGGTCTGACCGTCTGATCACGGATGAGAGGCCGAGGAAGGACGAAGCTTGACAATAGTCGTATCAAAGAGTAGTCGCCAAGACCAGGACATGAATATTTCGTCCCCGTCGGAAGCTATATCGGATGGAAATCCGAAGCAGCGGTAGACGTGGTCGTAGAACAGCTGGGTGTCGCATGAAACGTCGTGTCACCCCAGCCCACAGAAACAGATAGGGACACCTGCCCAGCTGAGGGAACCCACCCGCACACCCTTGCTCTACTCTCGCCCGGTGACACGGTCACCTAGGAAAACACC
>Ga0209186_1002230_pt1 | contig 13879 bp, 9 predicted proteins | sample SidtaG_FD_187426 | JGI IMG/M metagenome (GOLD analysis project Ga0209186, IMG submission 187426) | Marine algal microbial communities from Sidmouth, United Kingdom - Sidmouth_Male2 metaG (SPAdes) (version 2) | ecosystem: Host-associated > Algae > Red algae > Unclassified | place: Sidmouth, United...
GGACCAATTACGTGAGGAAGTTGAGTTCGGTTTGCCAGCTATCGCCGAAATTCACGAGGTCAGGAAATGCGGTGTTGAGGCCAGCGCCGTCCAGACCCATCCAGCGGCTCATGACCGCACCGTATTCGTTGATCGAGCGGGTCGGGACCATTCGCCCGGTGCCATCGACATCGTCGGGACCGTTCAGGTTGTAGTTGGGCATCTGTCCGTACAGTTGATTGCCGCGTACCGCTCCCCCCATGACCAAGTAGTGGCCGCCCCAGCCGTGGTCGGTGCCGTCGCCGTTGGACGTGAGCGTGCGACCGAAGTCGGACGAGGTAAAGGTGGTGACGTTATCGGCAACGCCCAACTCTTCCAGCGTGGCGTAGAAACTGGCGAGGCTTTCATCGAGATCGCGCATCAGGACGGGCAACCGTATTTCCTGGTTTCCATGCGTGTCCCAGCCGCCGAGGCTGACGAAAAACACCTGTCGCTGCATCCGGAGGGTGTCGCGGCCAGCGATCAGTCGGGCGGTCATGCGCAACTGGGTTGCAAGACCGCTGGCACCGTTGAAGGGTGTTTGAAAGGTCGGACTGTCGGCAAGGGCCTGACGAACTTCGCGCGAACCGTTGCGCGCGCGTAAATAGGATTCTGCACTTTGCCGCTGGAGTGCGTTGGAACGCGGCAGGTTGAGGATCGCCTCGAGGGTCGTTTCACGATCACGGTTGGAACTGTAGTTGGAGCCATCAAGAAAGCCCACCAAGGGCAACCCGTTTCGTGGATGCAGTGAAAGGGGGGCCGTTTCGTTGCCCGGGGACCAGTAGTTTGTGCCGTCGATGGAAAAACTCGGTGGGATTGCTGCGCCGCCGTTTGCGCCTTCAATCAGATCGGCCAGGCGTCCGCCCCATCCGGCGTTGATCGCACCGCTGGGCCGGCTGGAATAGCTTTTTAGCGACTGCTCCTGTTGCTGGTCATGGGCGAACAGATCGATTGGAATCCGCACGCTTTCATCCATATATTGCTGCCGCGTGATGGGCTCGATCAAATTGCCGACATTCGCCACCACCGCCGCGTCACCGCGGTCGTACAGGCGGTGCAGGTTCGGCAGGAGCGGATTGAAACCGATGCCGCCGTTGGCTTCGAGCAAGTCCGCGCGCGGCACGGCCATCGTGGTGCGGGATGTTTGATAGGTCGCGTATTCGCTCGCACCGGTCGGCACGAACATATTCATCGAATCGCTGCCGCCGTACAGAAACACGCACACCAAGGCGCGGTAGTCGGTAAAGTCCGCAGGCTCGTTCGCCAGCGCCGAAGAAAGGAGACCGAGCGTGCCTTGGGTCGCAAGCGCGCTGGTGACGCTGAGGGAGAGCAGCCCGCTTCGTCTAAGAAAATCGCGGCGATCAACGGTGGATTTTATCATGTTCATTTTTTCGGTCCGTTCGATTCTACATCTGCACCAGGTATTCGGGTGACGACACGATCAGCGTAATGGCATCACGGGCACGCTGCGAACGCCCCTCTGCATCGGATGGCAAATCATTTAAATGGCCGGCCAGAATCGTGCGAAACGCCGGCGTCATCGCGCCACTCATCAACAAGACATCCAAGTGGTCAAGCAACTGGCCGGTGTCGGCGGCGAGGGCAATTTCGCGATCGATATTGATCACCGACTGGTTCAGGGCGTTGTCGTCGCTACCGCTGTAGTAGTACTGAATCTGCCTCGCAATTCGCGATGCCGTGGCGATCACATTGTTTTCACTGGCAATCTCGAACTCCGGCGCCACCAGACCCGCATCCTTGACCGGACCCAGCGGGGAATAGTCTGGTTGGTAGAAGTTGAAGACCGATTTCGCACGGAGCACGGCCTGTCCAGTGTCGCCGTCTAACAGAGGCAGCGCGGGCGATGCGGTGTTGAACACACCGTTTTGACTTTGTCGGCCCGGCGTCAGACTGAACGCACGGAACACATGAGACAGTCGCAGCACGGGTTCGCGCAATTTGCCGAAGTTCGCGACGGTTTGATGGCCGAACCGGGCTTCCTCGTCCAGCAGGATGGCACGGGTCACGGCGCGCAGGTCGCCGCGTTCGCCGTTGCCGTTGTCGGCGAAGACTTGGGCCACTCGCCGGACGTAGGCGGGCGTCGGATTGCTGGTTACCAGCCGTTGGATCAACTGCTTGCTGACAAAGGGCGGCACGTTTGGATGGGCGAATATATTATCGAGCGCGCGATCGATGTCTTCCGGCGCGCCGATCTCTGCGGGGATCACCTCACCGCGCAGCAGGGTCTTGGCGGTTCGATCGTGAAAGGCTTCGAATGAACGCATCGGGTTGACCCGATCCTGTCCATAAAAAATGTCGGACCAGTTATCTGCGCTATTGAAGTGCCAGCCCGTGAAAACTTTGGCGAATTCCTGCACGATGTCCTGATCGTAGGTTGGGATCGGATCGCCGCTGACATCGAGTCGCACGCGACCATCCATTTCCAGCTCGTGCAGTCCGATGGTAAATAGCTGAAGGATTTCCCGGGCGAAGTTCTCGTCGGGTCGAATATTACGAACGAGATCGGCTTTTTCGTTCTGCACGTGACTGAGCCACAGCCCCATGACCGGGTTCAGGGTGACCTCTTTGAGTAGTTCGCGGTAGTTGCCAAAGGCTTGGTCGCGCATGATATCCCAGTAGTTGGCCATGCCGTACTGCGCATTGCCCAGCGTGTAGGCGATGTCCGACACCACGAAGATCTGACTCAGCGCGAAGGCCAGCCGCTGGCGCAATTGATCGTCGCCGTTGACCACTTGCAGCCAGAAAAGATCGTGGCGCGGGGCGCGTCCGCTGCCATTCGAATTGGCTTGGACGTACGGCAAAAAGCGGTCGTTGCTGGCGGCAAACTGTTGATCCAGCCAACCGGCGTAGCCGAGGTTTTTTAGTTCGGTGATGGCGTCCGTCGTGGTGCCATAGGTTGCCTGGGTCAGAAAGCGTGCGGCTTCGGTGTCCGTGGCGGGGCCGACTGGATCAGCGGGTCTCCGAACCAAGCGGAAGAAGCGTTGGTTGATGTTGGCCGGAACCGTCACCTGAAAGTTCCAGGTTGTGTCCGTGGCCACGACGAAGTCGGTTTCGTCCTGCGGGTTCGGCCAGGTGAGATCCTCCGCCGATTGGATTTTGTAGCGCTCACCGATCACGGTCGGCATCTGCAGGATGATTTGCGTTCCGCCTACGACCTTGATCCCGCGTGCTGCATCCGCAGCCGCATTCCCAGCTGCTGCAACCGGCCCCGTTCCCGACCCATCGGACGTTTGGGAAACGGTGGAGAATGGCAGGATGACGGCCAAGATGCAGATTTGGATAACAAGTGACCTCATCACCAAAAAATTAGCATCAATATCATTCGATACAAGGATAACACCGGCGCGCGATCTTCGCCTCGCTCACTTTGGCAACTTATTTTTAAGCACACAGGCTGCGCCGCCGACCTCAGCTTGGGTCCGGGAGTGCTTCGAGCGCTGCGACAAACTCGGCTTTCTTGTTGAACAAGTTGTTCGGCATGAACAGCACCTCGTTGCTTCCGGGACTGTAGAGCGGATAGGCGGGAACGCCGTTTCGTCCGAGCTTTTTTAGTTCGGCGGCGATCTCGGGGTCCCTGCCGGTGAATTCGGCGAAGAATAACGCGACGTTCTTTTTTAGCATGAGATTGGTGATTTCTTCGCTGTGCAACGTCGGCTTGTTGGCCTGCATGATCGGGCTCCACTTGGAGTTGAATTCGATGAACACCGGTCGTCCATCCGCACGGGCGGCTTCAACGGCGGCGAGGCTCCAAGGCTGCCAGGTGACCACCTTCTCCTTCGTTTGACCGGTATCGCCGGTGGTCAGAAGTGCGTACGCGCTCGCAAAAACGGCAGCGAGTAGGAGGATCCACCCCAGCGTTCGCCAATGTCGCGAGAACCAGTTGGCGTTCGTCATGGTCGATTCCTCAGCCGCCGAACTTAGCTCGGGTCCGGGAGTGCTTTAAGCGCCGCCTTGAACTTGGCTTTATTGAAGAACAAGTTGCTCGGTAGCAGCTTCACCTTATTACCGCCGGGAATGTACAGCGGATAGGCAGGCACCCCGGCGCGTCCGAGTTTTTTTAGTTCGGCGGCGATCACGGGATCTTTTTTGGTGTAGTCGGCGCGGAACATGGCGACATTCTTTTCATCGACCAATTCGGAAATTTCCTCGCTGTCCATGGTCGGCTTGTTGGCTTGGCAGATGGCGCACCAGGTGGCGGTGTAGTCGATGAACACCGGGCGTCCGGCGGCGCGGGCGGCGGCGACGGCGGCGGGGCTCCACGGTTCCCAAGTGAACGTTGGTCGATCGACAACGGCCACCGTGTTCGTCGTGGCTGGGGGGGGACCGTCAGTGGCCAACGTATCGGGGTTTTCACCACCACCGCCGGCGAACTGCAACGCGTACGCGCCCCCGGTAAACAGGATGGCGAGCAGCAGACCTAACGCCATCTTGCCCCATTGGCCGGCGCGTTTGGTGTTCTGGCCGTAGAGCCACCAGCCGAAGCCGGTGAGTACCAGTCCCAACCCGAGTTTGAGCGCGGTGTATTTCCCGGGAATCAGATCGATCACCACCCAGGCGGCGGTGGCGGTGACCAGCAGCATGATGAAGCCCATGATGATTTTGAAGTTCTTCATCCACGGACCCGGCTTGGGCAACATGCGCAGCAGCGGCGGGAAGGCCGACAACAGAATGTAGGGCAGGGCGATGCCGAGTCCGAACAACGAGAACAGAATGAACATCGCAATCGCCGAATCTTGGCTCAGGGCAAAGGCAATCGGTGCGCCGAGAAACGGACCGGTACAGGGTGTGGCGACGACGACGGCCAGCACGCCACTGAAGAACGAACCAGAGTAGCCGGACTTTTTGCCGACGCTGCTGCCGCCGACTCCGGTCAGCGAGGTGCCCATCTCGAATACGCCGAACAGGTTCACCGCCAGCACCAGAAACAGCAGGGTGAGCGCGACCACCAGATAGGGGTTTTGCAGCATCGACCAGGTTTGCTCCCGTTCGGGAAATATCAAACGCGCGATCAGCAGGATCGCGACGACCACCCACATGCTGACCAACACGCCGGCACCGAACACGAGTCCGTGTTGCCAGGCTTTGGTCGCGTCTTCCTGCGCCTGCTTGACGAAGCTCATCACCTTCATCGCGAGCACCGGGAAAATGCAGGGCATAAGGTTGAGCAGCATGCCGCCGATGACAAAAAAGAAGGCGGCGAGTCCGAAGGAAATGTCCTTGCCGCCTTCGGGATCGTCGATCTCCAGTTCGCCGACCGAGGCGGCTTCCATCTCCACGCCGGGTGCGTTGATCGCGCTGTCGGGCGATGCTTGTTTCGACGTGCTGGTAGTTGCGCTGCCTTCGAGCAAATTGAAGGAGAGCGACGCCGCGCCGCCGGGCAGCTTGGTGCCGTCGTGTCCGACGAGGATGCCGGGAATCTGGTTGGGAAAGGTTTCCGGGACGTATTGATTTGGCGGGAAGGTCAGAGCGAAGGCGCCGTTGTCGAGTTTCGCGCAATCGCCGGTGGACCCGAGATCGATGAGGTCGGGAACGGACGGGTAGAAGGTGGGGGGCTTGTCCGCGTCGATCGCGCCGAAGCTTTTTGGCGGCACAAATTCGAGAACGACATTTTCTCCTTCGCGCAGCCAGCTACTCTTCCAGCCCTCGGGCTGTTGTGGAAAAGTTATTTTGCTGGCGGCGATGGCGGCGCGGCCTTTGCCGGCCTTGGGCGCGGCCGTTTTTACCGGCAAGGCGAGCGTGGCTAAACCGTCGCCGGGCACGCAGGTTTTGTCGTCGCATTCGAGCCATTCGACGGTGGCTTTGAGTTCGATGGTGGCGGCCGTTTTCGGGTCGAGATCGGCGGGCGGGGTGATGGTGGTGACCAGCACGACTTTTTTCTCGTAGCCGTAACCGACCAGACTCACCTCGCCGGCTTCGAGCAGAAAGCGGATCGGCGTGGGCCATTGAATTTCACCTGCTTCGAAGCCTTTGGGCAGTTCCCAGTTGACGACGGTCGGCATGTCGGTGTCGCCGCCGAACTTCCAGTAGGTGTGCCATTTATCCTCCATGGTGAGTTGGACGCCGACATCGAAGGGGGTTCCTGGTTGGATGGAGGCGGTGTCGCTGATCAGTTCGACCGTGGTTGTGGGTCCTTCGGGTTCGGCGGCGACTTGGTCGTTGCCGAACAGCTCGGGCTCGCCGAACTGGGCGAGGGCGGTCAAGCTGCTGAGGCTGAAGAGAAGGATTGCGAGGTGTTGGATGAGGCGGTTCATGGCGATATCAGGCAAAATACTAAGACTGCCGAGCAGCTGATTTCTTTCAAATTCGTGGGCCGGGAAGTCGGACGTAAAGAGTCTTATCGGAGGTTTGAGTTTCCGGCAATGCGCAATCCGATGCGCCCTTTGAGGAGGGAGATGAGGGTAAGGCCGACCGGGAGCAGGGTGATCGCGCGGAGGTGCCAGACGGGCGCGACTTGGGCAAAATCTTTGAACGGCAGGCCGCGTCCGGTGGCCACCCAGAACAGGCCGTAGCAGGCGATGGTGCCAACGATGAACAGCACCATGGCGGCGGTGAACCAGGCCGAGAACACCAGTTCGCGGCGGGCCGGTTCGTCGTCACGCAGGCGGGTGAGTTCGGCGGGGACGAGATTGAGAAAGATGAGCAGAATCGTGAACGCGGCGGTGGCGATGAGCGCGTTCACGGCGAGAAAATACGAACCCAGATTACCGAGCCACCACTGCATGATCGGCAGGAAGTAGAGCGCGAGCAGGGCGGCCAGGAACGTGTGGCGGGTGAGCTTTTGCCACTTCGGCGCGACCGCAACCGATTCGCGGCGCAGTTCCCAAAGTCCCCAAAGCGCGTACAGCATCGGCAGGGCGGCGGCCGGGATGGCCCAACGGTTGAGCGCCGGAATTTGCACAATCCCGATCGCCAGCAGGACCGCAAACAGCAAGCCCCAGAACACGCGGCTGAGCGCCCGGTCGAGGCGGCGGTAGAGGGCGGTTTGAATGGGGGCGTTCACGGTGGTGGTTTACGTTTTTAGGAGTGTCCGGGATGAGGCGGGATTTCCAATAGTTGGAACGTCTGCCTCAGAGTCCATATTCGTTCGATATGGCAAAAGAATCGAGGATGTCGAATGGGATTTTTTGGCCTGTGCTGTGGTTTTGGGGCTGCAACAAGGGCAGCTCAAACATGATATAAACTGTTTAATATATCAGTAATATATATTGACAGTATATCGAGAAGATGGCTTTCTTTCGTTCATGGCAGGAACATACACACATCTTCTCTATCATTGCATATGGAGCACCAAAGAGCGCTTCCCATTCATCACCCCGGATGTGCAAGAAGCCGTTTGGGGTACATTGAATAGCGTTGCGGATAAACACGGCATGACCGTCGTAAAAGCAGGCGGCATGGCGGATCATGCTCACACCTTGTTGGAGATCCCGAAAACCATGTCCGTTTCGGAAGCGATGAAACGGCTGAAGGGTGGGTCTTCAAGTTATATCAACGACGCAAAGCTCCTCAGCGTTGTTGGACGATTTTCTTGGCAGGATGGATATGGTGCGTTCACGGTGAGTCGCTCAAAGCAGGAACCCGTATTGCGATATATTCTAAACCAGCAGGAGCACCATCGGAGGCAAACGTTCAAACAGGAGTTTCGTTCGTTTCTGGATCGTCATGAAGAAGAATACGATGAACGTTATCTGTGGGGTTAGTAGCGGGGAGTGGCGGACTAAAGTCCTCTTGTGTTGCACCGTCAGTTCCTGACGCGCAGGCTCACCGTTTCTGACCGGAGGTTGAAACCTCCGGCTAGCATTGCTTCGTCGGTTCCCGACGCGCTCCAGCGATGATGTGAGAAGGAGAAGTTCCGAGGTTGAAACCCCCGCTAGCCATTGCTTCGTCGGTTCCCGACGCGCTTCTGCGATCCGTTGAGAAGAAAAGTTCCGGAGGTTGAAACCTCCGGCTTGCCATTGCTTCGTCGGTTCCCGACGCGCTTTAGCGATGAGTTGAGAAGAAAAGTTCCGAAGGTTGAAACCTCCGGCTTGCCATTACTTCGTCGGTTCCCGACGCGCTTCAGCGATCAGTTGAGAAGGAGAAGTTCCAAGGTTGAAACCCCCGCTAGCCATTGCTTCGTCGGTTCCCGACGCGCTTTAACGATCAGTTGAGAAGGAGTAGTTCCGGAGGTTGAAACCTCCGCTAAGCATCCCCAAAAAGTGCGAAGGTGTCGGGAACCGACAACGCATAGGTAGCCGGGGGATTTATCCCCCGGACACAGAACCGTGAGCCTGCGCGTCGGGAACCGACGATGTAACTGAAGAGGACTTTAGTCCGCTGTACCTTCTGGCCGAAGAACCGTCCCATCGCGTTCCCGAACCACCCGTGCGAACGCGTCCAAGGCCGGTCGCCGAACCCAGTCCGACGGATCGCCTGGCGCGGTCAAATGACGGGCCACCCGTTCGCCGGACGCGACCCCGCCGGTGCCGTCGTCGATCAGGCCGTCGGCCCACCCGACCAAGGGACCCCAATAGACGCGGCGCAGAGCACCGGATGCGGCGGCCAAACGCAGGTAGCGTTCGAGCAAATCGGAACGCATTTGTTCCACCTGTTCCGCCTCTGTTTCCTCGCTCTGTTCGGGTTCGACTTCGCGAACCCAGCGCTGCAAGCGGAAGGTGTTCCAACAGGTATGGGTACACATGGTTCGGTCGATGCCGAACCGGCGCGAGATGTGGTCGAACACGCGCGCCTTCTTGATCAGGTTGAGTTTGAGCCGCGGTGCTGCCGCGCGACCGAGCACGCGGTGGTCGAAGGCCTCGGGGGTGCGGGTTCGTTCGGTGAACAGGTTCACCGTATGGATGTCCGGCTTGGTGCGCATGCGCGCGAGCAGCGCGTAGGCATGCGGCGGTTCGAAGTCGGACACGTTCGGGCCGGCCAGCGGGGCGCTGCCGTGGAGTTCGGCGACGGCGGCGTTCCAGGCGCCGAGGTAACTGCGGTGGGTGTAGCCGCTCCACTTGCGCCGGTTCGGGGTGGCACCGATTTCCCAACTGTCGACGGTTCGGCTGGCGGAACAAAAGCGTTCGCGCGCGGCGCCGAGCAGTTGCAGCCAGTCCGGGTTGCAGCCGGTCGCGGCGGGATCCTGAAGGAGGCGCACCATCACGCCGAAGCCATCGGCTTGAAGTCGTTCGATCAGGCGGGCGGGATGGCCGTTCATGCCGGGCAAATCGACATCACACCGAACGTGCTTCAGGCCGAGTTCGCGCAGATGGCCGAGAAGGATCTCGTCGGTGGCCGGGTCTTCGGTGGTGGCGACGTTGATGCCAAAGAAATCGTTCGGCATCTGCGCAAACGATTCCGCCGACCAATCAGGTTCGGGGAGATGGGAGAGTCGACACCACCCGGCGAGGGAGAAGATCATGGGTGGAAGATGGAAGATTGAAGAGCGTAGATGGCGGAGGGCGGTTATGCTTATGGCAAGAGTCTGCCATAGAGTGGCAAGGTTTTGCCACCTTATGGCAAAGGTGGTTTTGGGCGATTCAACGTTCCGCCGCCGGTTGGGCCGCAGGGAATAAATGGAAAAATGCCTGATGAAGAACCGGCTGATCCTCCGCAGAAAAAATTTGAGACTGGTGAGGTCTAGCTAGTGTTCTGTAATTTTTATATTGATGGACACGCCTGATCCCAAACGAATGGGATGAACCCCGAACCAACGTCTGCCACCATCTCGGTCGTCCTCAACCGCACCGGCTCGGGAGGCCCCTCGCCCTCCAAGTTTTTCGGTTTTGAACGATCCAGAAATATAAAATTGACGCTGCACGCCTTTTTCAAACACGTGACTGCTCGCTCTTCGAACCTCTGTGCGCATGTTTTTTGGGACAGAGGAATGGGGACAGGGGAATGGCGATGTCGTTGATCATGCGCTTTGTTTTGTTGGATAGTGATGCGAAACGCGGCGTGCAAGGGCAGGACCACGGTCGTGTCCACCATCATGCCCAGCTGCGCCAGATTAAGAACAACCAACGCGTCCACCAACGACACGACCATTCCCCTGTCCCCATTCTCTTGTCCACAGAAGCCCCGCCGCGGAACGCGGAACATCGAGGGCGTTAAAGTCGTCTAGTGTTCTGTACGTAGGCGTCCGTATCCACCGGCTGCATGCGGTTCATAAAATCCAATGATGTTGCCGTTTTCTCGTCAGCGGAATCGGAAATGGGACGAGCGTTTTCGGAGTCAACCCAAAATTTAAAGACAGACTGCAAAAATTGGCAAAATTGGAGTCGATGGAAACGATTTGCAAAAATCTCATGAAAATCGGACATTTTCACCTGATGAACCGACTCTTGTTGCTTTGCCCGATTCTCTTTCTCTTGGTGTTTGGCCCCGCGTTCGGCGCCGAACCGGTGGACTTCGAACGCGATATCCAGCCGCTGTTTGCCGAACGCTGCATCGACTGCCACGGACCTGATAAACAGAAGGCGGCGCTGCGGCTCGACCAACGGGCGCGGATGCGGGTCGGCGGCGACTCTGGACTGGCTACCATCGTGGCTGCTCATCCGGAAAAAAGTTTTCTGATCGAAGTGGTCAAACAACTCGACCCGGAGATGGCGATGCCGCCGAAAGGCGACCCGCTAAGTAAAGATGAGGTGGCCCTGCTCGAACGCTGGATCAAGGAAGGCGCGGAGTGGCCGGGTCAGATGGATGCGACGTTAAAGGTGGAGAGCGATTTGTGGTCGCTCAAGCCGGTGGCGCGTCCGGCGATCCCTGCGGTTGCGGCTGGGAAAAAAGCCGCGAGTCCGATCGACGCGTTTCTGTTGGAGAAACTGGGCGAAAAGAATCTCGGCTACAACCCGCCGGCGGACGCGCGTTCGTTGATCCGGCGCACGTCGATTTTGCTGACCGGGATTCCGCCCACGCCCGAACGGATACAGCTGTTCGGCGAAGATCACGCGGCGAACCCGGACCGGGCCTTCCGCGAACTGGTGGAGGAGCTGCTCGAGTCGCCGCACTTCGGCGAGCGCTGGGCGCAGCACTGGCTCGATGTCATCCGCTGGGCTGAGAGCAATGGTTCGGAGTCGAATTTGTATCGCAAGAACGCCTGGATCTACCGCGACTATGTGATTCGCGCATTCAACGAGGATGTTCCGTACGATCGTTTCATTCGCGAACAGCTTGCGGGCGACCAGTTCGGGGTAGGGGAGGCGACCGGATTTTTGGTCGCCGGACCGCACGTGCCGGCGGCGACGGTCGGACGCGAACCGACGGCGATCCGCCAGGCGCGCGCGGACCGGATGGACGAGATCATGCAGACGGTCAGCGCCTCGATGCTGGGCATGACGGTGAGCTGTGCGCGCTGCCACAATCATAAATTCGACCCGATCAGCATTCAGGATTACTACGCGCTGACGGCGGTGTTTCAGGGGGTCGAGTTTGGCGGGCGCTATCCCGAGTTCGGCGATGATCATCCGCGCAACATGCGGGCGAAGGAATTGTACTCGGAGATGTTCAAGCAGCGTCGGATCTTGCGTGAAAGCTGCGGCCAGTGGACCGAGAACTGGGGCGGGTTCAGCGAACTCGCGTTCCCGGCGAGCACGACTAAGGCGCTGCGGGTGGAGTTCGCGAACAATGGTATCAGCATCGACGAACTCGATGTCTACGGACCCGACGACTATAAGCGGAATCTCGCGCGTGCGTCCGAGGGCGGGACGCTGGAGACCGACGACCGCATGACCAAGGAGGGCAACGAGTTGTGGAAGGCCAACGACGGCAAGTTCGGCACGATGCGTTGGGTGTCGAAGGGAGCCAAGGGCAAGAAGCCTTGGGTGGAAATTCATTTTCCGCAGGCGGTGGAGGTCGACCGGTTCCGTCTTTCCGCGAACCGCGAGTATTATTTCGAGACCGATTTTATCGATGCGTGGACGCCGAAATTTTCCGGGTTCAAGGTATCGGTTTTGGCGGAGGATGGGACGTGGAAGGAAGTCGGCAAGACCGGCTGGGCGGCAGAATTGCTGAAGAGGAATCCGGAGGCGAAGGCGGCCAGCGAGCGCCTACATGCGTTGATTGAAACGATTCAGGAAGAGGGACCGCGGCATAGTTTTATCGGCCAGTTTGTGAAGCCGGCGGTGACGCGGGTGCTGCATCGCGGCAGTCCGGAGAATCCGCGCGACGAAGTGGTGCCGGCCGGGTTCGAAATTTTGGGCGGCGATCTGGGATTGGACTCGTCCGCGCCTGACGCGGAACGGCGCAAAAAATTTGCCGCGTGGGTGACGCGTCCGGAGCATCCGTTGACGGCGCGGGTGATGGTCAACCGGGTGTGGCATCATCTGTTTGGTTCGGGTTTGGTGCCGACGACATCCGACTTTGGTGAAGCGGGGGCGCTACCGACTCATCCGGAGTTGCTCGATTATCTGGCGGCTGAGTTCGTGGATCCGCAGGACCGTGCGGCGACGCCGTGGAGCGTGAAAGATCTGCTGCGTTCGTACGTGATGACGGATGCGTTTCGCCAGTCGAGCGCGCCTCGCGATGACGGATTGGCAGCGGATGCGGGCGCGTTTTATCTCTGGCGTTTTCCGCCGCGGCGGGTGGAGGCGGAGGTGATTCGCGATGGCATTTTGCAGGCGTCCGGCAAACTCGATCCGCGTTTGGGCGGGCCGTCGTATCGGATTCACAACGTCAAGAAAACCTACGCGCAGTGGGAGGTGGTCGACAATTATAGTGATGCGACGTGGCGGCGGATGATCTATCAGGAACGCATGCGCCGGGTGGACGACCGGATTTTTACTGCCTTTGATTTTCCCGACTGCGGTCAAGTTCGGGCTAAGCGTCCGGTGTCGACGACGCCACTGCAGGCGCTCAATCTGATGAACAGTCCGTTCGCGGTGACCCAGTCGCGGCACCTCGCCGAACGCGCTAAGAGCGAGCGGCCGCAGGCGCCGATCGAGCGCGTGTTCCAGCTGACGCTGGGCCGGAGTCCGGACGCGCAGGAGCGTTCGGCGGCGCAGGCGGTGGCGCGCGAAAGCGGGCTGCAAGTGGTGGCACGTTCGTTGATCAACGCCAACGAGTTCGCGTTTCTTCCCTAATCTTTAGGCTCGTACAAACTCTTTTGGCTCGACCAAACGACGGCGACTCGCATGACGAATTTGAATCACAGTCACGGTTTTCTTTTTCGCTTCAATGACGAAAAGAACGCGCCATGTGGAACCCGTTTTCCAAGGCCGGAACTTCAATTGGTAGAGTTCGAGTTCGGGGCTCCATCGGCCATTTTCTGGAGCGAACCCAAAACGCTTCGGCCGGTCTCGCAATGCCTCCAAGGCCTCACCAAGTTTGTGGAACCATCGTTTTGCGAGCTCGTGTCCTTCATCCAACTGGGCCTTGTATCCGTGAAGCTGATGGTCGATGGATTCCTCCGCTTCGATCGAAAATCGAATCTCGAAACTCACAACTGGTGGCGCTGTCGAATGCGTTCCATCACCGTCTCCATCTTTTCCCCACGATCTCCGGCAGCATACGATTCCATCGCATCTCGCAATCTCATGTCCATGCGATGCTCTTCTGCTTCATGGGAGAGTTCTTCGAATTGCTCAACTGACATCACGACCAATGCCGCTTTGCCATTTTGTGTCAGGACTTTTGGCTTGCCATTCTCAATGACTTGCTGGGTTTGCTCCTTGGTATTTCGGGCGAACTCCGTGAGGCTCAAAATCCCTGTCTTTAGGTCTAATCTCATCGCTGATTATTAGCACATAATAATGTATTATCAGACGGGAAACTTTCCAACCATGAACCACGAAGAACGCATCTCCCCGCTCGGCCGGAACCTCCTCAACCGGCGCAACTTCCTTGGCCAAACCGGACTGACGATGGG
>Ga0209186_1002231_pt1 | contig 13876 bp, 19 predicted proteins | sample SidtaG_FD_187426 | JGI IMG/M metagenome (GOLD analysis project Ga0209186, IMG submission 187426) | Marine algal microbial communities from Sidmouth, United Kingdom - Sidmouth_Male2 metaG (SPAdes) (version 2) | ecosystem: Host-associated > Algae > Red algae > Unclassified | place: Sidmouth...
GACTGGCTCCATGTGCCCTGAGGGGAGGGTTTTCTGAGGTTCCTTTGAGGGTTTCTGAGGGGGGGTCTTCGGAGGGTTTTCTGAGGGTCCCTTGAGGGTGTCTGAGGGGGGGTTTCGGACAGTCTGAGGCGAACGGACGGGATAAGAGGGCGAGGCGTGAGTGTTGCCTCGAGGCCCTCGACGCGGGCAAGTAAACTTCCGGTCACACAACTCGTGTTTGTCGCTCGGGGTGTCTTCCCCCGATCGACGCCGTGCGTGTGTGCTCTTTGGGGTTTCCTTCCGGGGCGGGTATTACCCGACAGGACTACCCGGCGACACGGCCTGGCTCGCCTTCCCCCCGACTGGGTGGGGTAGGCTGGGTGTGTTGTCACACTGGGGTGACACGGCATTTTATGCGACCTGAAGGTGGAGCCCTTGGGCGTCGGAGCGGTTTCCGAGCGACGCACGGGCCACCAGGTCGACTCCATCTGAGCCGAGCTCGTAACGGCGAGCTTTCTTGGTTATTCGCACGTCATTCAGTCCGCGATTCTTATCCAAGGAATGAATGGAATGGGGGCCCCCCCTAGACTCCCACCCAATCGTTTTTCTCTCGCTCCGGGTCGACCCCTCCCAATTGCTTCGCGTCCGCCCTTCCCATCCGTTGCCGGCTGTTCGTCTCTTGTGTTGCCAAGTATCCTCGCGTATAGTTTCTTTGTGTGGACTTTTCGTCTAGAGTGTATACATAGAGTACCAAGCGGTACGAGCAAACAGCAGCTGGGACTAGCGGGGGAGGGGCGGCGGAACACGGGTGTCGACGACAGCGTCAACTTCCAACCCGTCTTCTTAAACCTGACAAAGATTGAGTTTTAAAAAGATGTGTCAGGTACTCTGCCGGGAAGTGCGTCGTTCATTAAATCCAGCGATCAATTCGTAAGTGGGCCAGTAGCCGCCATTTTTTGTCACTTGGTGACCAGATTCACGGTGCGACAGATGCGCGGCTCTCATTAGCCGCAGGCGAATGCCCGAAATCGACCTTCGCACCGTCGTTCTCTCCACGTCTGTGGGCCAGACTTTTGGGAAATGTATGCCTGACGCGGGCTGGGCCGCGTTGGCCGTGGGGGTGCGGGGTTAGTCAGGGGGTTTACGGTGGGTGCGCCGGCCCAAAAGAAATCGTGGCGGCAGGTGCGGCCGCTTGGACACTAGCCCGTCGCTCTGTCGCGCGTCGTGTGCGACCCAATCGCTCAGATCCAATGCTTCTGGCACTGTCGGATGAATCGCGCAGCTTTTCCGACGGGCACAAAAGCGCGCTCGAGCACGAGCCACCTCGGGAGAGATACGTCACACAGTCCAACGATCAGGACCCTGAGACCGAGAAGGCACGCGGCCGTCCACTTCCGAGACGTGTCATATTCCTTCTTTCCGTAGCCAGCAAATTTACGGTAGGATCAAACGGGCACTCTGAGACCAGAATGAAGTGCCACATGTCATGCGTTCAGCCTCTCGAAGCAGCGATGGTCGAGCCAGAGCACGGGAACCGTTGCCTGCGGAGCCAACAAGTTGCCAATGGAGAGCCTGTTGGCAACTCGTTGGCTCCGGAGCCAACGGCCCGGACCCCGAATCGGACGCAAGTACATTTGCATTTTAGGTCATCTCGGGCTGCCCGGAGCACGTTTGGTTTTGATCACCGCCGTGCTATGGAGCCAATGGCGAACTTGGGACACGTTTCTGCCGCGTGCGCCCAATTTGGCGTTTGCTCGACGTTGATGGGAATGCTCTGAGGCTCTTCTTTGCAGCCGTCAGTTAGTGTCTCCAGTCCCAAGAGAAAGATCAATACCACCACAATCGACTGTGTTGCAGATGAACTGTACTGACCGGGCAATCATGAAAAGGTAGCAAGCAGGCGCCGCAGGTACTGCGGGCACAGAGATGCAACAACAGGAATGGCGCTCTCCAACCGTAACCACCCAGTTGGGAAAGTTGTCAAATGTCACAGAATTGTAGCGGTTCTAAGCACCACCACGTTGGTTCGTCGTCCAGCCACAGCGAATTTTTGATCAGCTCGGGCTGTCGAAGGTACTGCTCCGAACAACAGGCCTCAGCCCAGCCTTCCCCGACGGGGGGAAAGGAGCACGGAAAAGCCCAGTGGGGGATCGTCGTTTATAACACAGTCGAATCTATCACACGGCGACCAAGAGAGCTGCCTCCCATCCCAATAAACCCGATCCGAAACCCAACTGGCGACGGCCAACGTAGCCGCCCGAAAGTCTCCCAAAGCAATCGAATTCCACCAATTCCGAAGAAATTCAAGCGATGTATAGGGGCTAAGATAACCACGTGGGTAAAGCCCAGCCCCATGTGAGATCCAATCTCCCTCGGCCACAGCGGGACGGCTGTGTGCCCGCCCGAGGGCCCGGCTGGAAATTACTCGGGGGAGCACCTGTCCGGGCGGGCCCTCGACCACTGAGGGGGCGCCTCCCGGTCGGGTGGGGAGCCACAACCGCCAGAAAGCCCACTCGGCGCGTGACGTGGCGTCCCCACCCGTCACACGGCGACCCCCCTGGGGAGGTGGTTCTGGGCCGGCCCACCGCGTGGGTGCCGACCACAGCCCCACCCCCCCCCTCGATTCCTGCCCTCAAGGGGTTTTCAGGGTCAGGTGACGTTGCGGGCCACGCGGCGCACCCCCGCGACACCCCCCACATTGGGGTCGCTGGAACAGTCACCCCCAAACGGGGCCCACCCCCCTTCCGCACCCCCCGCACCCGTGGGTGTCCCGGGTCGGCGCGCCGGGCCACACTCTCGTGGTCCCACGAGACGTGCGGTCTCGCGTCCACACTACGTACCTCTGTCACTCCACCACGTCACCGACTCACGAAGAGACCCCCTTCCTCCCCACCCGCGGGTCCCCACCCCCGCGGTGTCCGTCGCCCTCTTCCTCCTCCCACCCCACGACAAGCCGCCCCGCCTCCCCCGCCACGTCGCTCCCGTCACTTTCTCCGTCTGTTGGCCCACGCGGGCCCCTCTTCCTCCTCTCATCCCGCGGCGAGCCGCCCCCCTCCTCCATCGCGTGGCGCCCGTCGCTTCTGCTGTCTGTTGGCCTACGCGGGCCCCCCATCTTACCGAGGACCCCGTGGCTGCCGTACTCCTCCGCTTCCGTGCCCGCGTTCTTCACCGAGATGGCCGACGAGAAGATGATGAACAGCACCGCCATGGTCCCCCTGCCCGTGTTGACCGACCCATCGACGTGGTCGCTGGCGTGGGCGCGCAAGTAGGCGCGTCCGGACGTAGCCGAGACGCTTGCACACGCGACTTTCCGAGGGATAGACCCGGCAGGCCCAGCCAAACCGATCGCGAGACAGATAACCGCGATGCCCCACGCCCGCATCCCGACCTTGGAAGATCTCACCTCGTCGATCACCGTGGTGCGGCGTCGCCGCGAGGTGAGCTACCGCCGGATGTACCTTGGGTTTCTGGATGACCCGCGTGCGGACCCGCCGTTGGTGTCAACCTTCGATTACATCTTGCCGTCACCGCTCTGCATAGAGAAAGCCGATTTTGAGGGCCCCACGAGGGCCCAGTTGACGACGGCTCGCAACCACAGGGGCGGACGCGCCGGTCACCTCGTGGGCTGGCACCAAGCGGAGTATTGCTGATCCCCCAATTTTGTCCTCATCGGCGAAGACTGCCACTGCTTTGTAAAACAGGCCAACCATTGGTCTAGAACAGCAGCAAACAGCAGCTGAGTGCAAATATATGACGCTCCATTGGCTCTCCAACCGCCAGGTCCGTGCAGAATCGAGATTCTCCGTTTTCTTCAGATATTCTCCCTTTCTCAGTCGTCTCATGGGGTAAAGTAGCCCAGAGCAGTTTGTTATCGAGATTTTCTTCGAGATTCTCAGATAACCTCAGAAAAGCGAGTGCGCCGATTGTGCGTTTGCGGGCCGTACGGGCACATGCTGTAATGATGGGACCCGACATGCACTGCTGTCGATCCTCTTGGCCAATCAGAAACGTCCCTGCATCGCTGTTGCACTCCCGTTCTCTGCCGATGAGGACAAAATTGGGGGATCAGCAATACTGGAGCTTTGCGTTGGCGACCCGCTCGCGCATCTACTTTCCGTCTCCCGTGTGGTGGTACGGATTGGAGGACCCCAACGGGTGTATGGCGGAGCTCCCGTGGGTCCACGTGTACGCCGCGAACGAGTTCCACGCAGGGCGAAGTACGGCCTGGGCCATATTTCGCAGTGAGTGGTCCCTCAGGGCGGCCATCGCCCTCCTGGACGCGTTCCGTAACCGTCGGGTGTTGTGGCGCTTACACCCGTCGTTGATCGACAACATCCGTTCCTTGGGGGCTGCGAACATCTGTTCGGGAGCCGAGGGCCCCAACGGGGAGACGACCGGAGCCCTCGAGACGATGCTGGACATCCTGGAACAGCTCCCCGACGCAGAGGCGTTCCACCAGCGCCTCCATTCCCGCAGCGCTGACCGTCGTGTTTGCGAGGGATGGGTTTGGGTCTCCCTCGAGGGAGATGCCCGTCTTGGACGCCGAGCAGCTTCGGCCCTTCGACTTGCCGTACACCGCGGACATCCTCGAGGCCCGCGGATACGGCCATGCCCGCGGGGGCTCGGCCGCCGCCATCTTGACCGACCGGGAGCCCCTCTACCCCGGGAGTGGATCCGCCTCGCCGTCTTCCTGTGTGGTGACCGCCGCCTCGGGGTCATCAACCGCTGGTCCCTCGCCGCCTGCGGCGTCGGCCGCCCCGTCTCTGGAAAACTCCCGGGGGAGCCACATCTTCGCTGTCGACCCTTTGTAGCACCACGAAATCCCCGACGCGGCCTTCGATCAGCTGGACCACGTCCCGTCGGATCGTGTCCCACAGGGGTCGGCCCGGGTCGCTGCTTGTGACCCCGGGGAACTTCGCGGTTATACCACTGGGACCGTGATGGCCTGGTTGTGCAAAACCGTTGAGTCTCTTGGCGACTCGATCTGCCAGTGGGCCCGCGATAACCCCGGAGTACCGCCTTTCCAAGTGGAGGAGCTCCTTCAACTCGTTGGCCGACGAGGCATCCGCGCAGCCCTCCTCCAACAGACCGGCGTGGCGGCGGGGTGGACGGACCGCCGTCAGCAGCACCAGCGCGACCGCAAAGGGTCCCACGAGGAGCCGCTGGCGCAGCGCCCGCGCGGTATCCTCGGCCATAGATGCGATGGGTCCCAGTCGGGGCCGCGTTGAGTCGGGGCAGCGGGGGAACGGACCACGACGGGAGCGAGGACATCGCCTGGTGGGAGCAGCAAGAGTAGCTCGAGTGCAGGGAGTGAAGTTGCGTCGACGGTGCTAGCCGGCATTTCAGCGGCCAATAAATTCCTCCCGGATTAGTTTCATATCACCCACGAAAGCGCGCTCTGCTCCTCGAACCGGATCCCCACGCGATTCCGCCAGGACAGCCACAGCCACACCCGTTCGCAAGGGTTTGCCGTCACACCCACCCTTCCCGGCCACATCCACGATTCCCGACTGACTTCGCCCGACACCATGGCCATGTTCCGGGTCGCCGCGTCGCCGCACAGCCGCCATGGTCCCCGAAGCGGCCTCGTGGCCCCCAACGAAACACGTGTCATTGGCCGAAGGTCCGCCAAGATTCAAAACTTGAACACCACGTTTCCCCCCGGGGAGGGCGTTCCCCTGGGCGAGGAATTCGACGACCGCCACCGCTTCTTCGACCAGTAGGCCCACGCGGCGCATATACTGGTGACCCTTGCGGGGGTCTAACCGACTGGCCAACTCGAGGGTGTCCTCAGACGCGTAGTAGCCCCGCCAGCGGGTCCACAGGCGCAGGGTGCGGTCGTCAGCGACCTCGTGACCCACGAAGGCCTCCAAGACGGTCTCCTTCCCTGTGTGCTGGTGCCCCACTGGCACCACGTTGTCTTGGGGTGCGCCGAGGTTTTGAATGAGCTTCTGCAGGTCCCCCAGCCGGTTCGGCGCGGCCGTCCCGTGGTCGCGGCTCCCTGTCATTGGGAGTCCGCCGATGTCTAACGAGAACGTGCCTTCCCCGCGAAATAGGACCTTGTGGGGTCAAGCCGCTTGCGTCCCGAGCTTTTGTTTTGTCCTCGCGTGAAACTCGATAAACACTCTGTCCCCCGCCTGAATATCTTTGTTAAGAGGCCTCACGCAGGCGTCATAGTTCCTCTTATACCGCCGATGTGCCACCGAGAGCGGCCGCCGCACCTTGTGGACGAGGTTACGCAACCGCGCCCTGATGGCCTCGCGGACACCCCGCGGGCTACGATCCTGCTCCTCTGGTGCTGGGGAACCGACCACGCGCTCCACTGAGAGGCTCCCTACCCGCTTGGGCGTAGCGGAATCGAGCGGCGCCACCTCGGTGCTCTGCTGCGGCCGACTGTTGAAGGCCAGCGTCAGCATCGACACGAGGGCGTCCCATCGGTACTGATGATCCTCGACGAACGTCCGCAGTTGCTCCACAATGGTCCGGTTGTAGCGCTCCACTTGGCCGTTCGTCTGCCTGTGATACGTCCTGGAATACCGGTTGGTGATCCCGAGTAGCGAGCGGATCCCTTGGAAGATCGTGAAGCGGAACTGGGGGCCAGTGTCGGAAATTTGCGTCGCCGGGGGTCCGTGGGCCGCCACGCAATGATCCAGAAAGGCCTCCGCGATGGATGTCAAGTCGATCCGCTGAATGGGGATGGTCCGCGTCATCTTAGAGATGCGATCCATGATGTCCAACGGGTGCTCATTCCCCGCTGTTGAGGTCGAAAAACCAACTGCGCCACAAGACCGGTGTGACTGGTCCTGGGGAGTTGCTGAATCCAATTCAACACTCCTCCCAACTCCACAGCGACCAGGAACCAGTCCTCGATCGACTCCAAACTGCCAACCTGCAATTTCCAACCTCGCCCCGAAACCCTGGAGCAAGCCGCGCGATTCGAATCTGCGACATCTGTGAAGCCAACCGCGCATGCTGGGCCCATAACCTGTGAAGTCGGTGTGGTCGAGTGGGTGCGTTCCTCTACTATGGCAGAGGTCCTGGGCCGTGTCCAGCCATATAATGTACCCCAGGCGGCCCCACGACGGGTCGAAGCCCGCTCTCGGAGCACACCCACGTGCCACAGTTCTCACTGCGCGCGGGCCGCGGCGCACCTCCCCGAACGGAGCATGCACCTCCCCACACAAGTCCCACCCCCCGAGCTCACCCCAGCAGAAAGTGCCCACTACTAGACCAACAAATCAAATACACACAAGTACAAAACACAAAACAAGTGCATAGGTAAGTACCAAAAATTGAGTCCCAATGCTCAACCGTGTAAGTACAGACAAGTGGAATTGCTGAGCCATACTCAACCCTCCCCCCAAATACACTGTGACTGTTCCGGAGTCCGGATGCAAGGTGGCCCGGCTTCCGGCTTACAGCTTGATTTGGCTTCCCGATCGCCGCTGCTCGGGCCCGGGCTGTAGCAGTACAGCCCCCCTCGGGAAGCCAGATCAGTAGGAGGGCTGTACTGATACAGAACCCCCCCCCCCCCGACTTGGCCGCAAAACGCGATGTGGGCCAAAAAACCGCCCACCGCCAAGTCGACCACAGCCGACTCGGACAGCACCAGAGCACCCGCCAGCCGACCGCCTGGCCGCCCCAAGCCGCCCAACCGCTGCAAAGTCGACGCAAACCGACGACTTGGAGAGACGCATGAAGCTGGGCTGTATCAGTACAGCCCTTCCCCCGCCATGCAAAAAGAACAATGTCCGCGAAGTCAATCCCAGCCGACGGGGACAGCGTCGGAGAGTCCTCCAGCCGACCGCCAGGCCGCCAGGAGGCGTCCAACTCATGCAAAGTCGATGCAAACCTCCGTCTTGGTGGAGCCGGGAGATGGGCCGTACTACTACAGCTTCCTGTCAAAAAATCAAAGTCCGCCAAGTCAGCCCCGGTCGACGCAGACAGCATCGGAGAAGCTCTTAGCCGACCGCCCGACCGCCGCAGGCCACCCAGTCGACGTGAAGGCGACGCAAACCACTGCCTTCGTGGCGATGGAAGGGCCTGAGCTGTATCAGTTCAGCCCTAACGGCTAACGCCGAACCGAAAAACGAATTGACGCGGTCGTCCAATGTTGATTGGATCGTCCGACGAAACGATCGGTAGACATCGACTCAACCGGCCGCCCTCGACTCGATCCGCGAAACTTCGACTTGATCGACGAATTTCGGCACGAATCCGTGTATCAGTACAGCCCGCCGACAATCGGATCCTGATTCCGAGGAGGGCTGTACTGATACATCCCAGCCCCCGACTTCGCCGCAAACAGCCAAATCGACCCGAAGCCGTTCCGGGCCGCCGACACCCCCACTCCGCCGCCAACCGCCGCCCTCCCCGAGGGGGTTCAGCTTTGCGGCGCAGGACGTAGGGCCCGCATGCCGCTACACTCCGAAGTGCCCAGATCCGAGCCAACGCCGATGACGCCCCGGAAAGTTGTGAACGCCGGGGCCGGCAGTGGATTCGTCGTGCCATCTGCCGGCATGTCTGCGCTTGGAAGAAAGTAGAACGCAACCTCCCCACGCGCGACGTAGTCGCGCACAATGTGGTACGCAACGTTTACGTGCTTGGTACGCCCGGTGGCTTCGAGATTGTTGACTAAAGCGAGGCACGCCTGGGTGTCCTCCCCCATGGGCACGGCGTCCCCGTCGACGCCCAGCTCCGGCAAAAGTTTGCGCAGCCACAGCGCCTCCTTGGTCACCATAGCGGCGGCGACGCACTCGGCCTCGGCCACGGTCGAATGGCGCTTGCTCGTCCACGATATCGGCCCGCCATTGAGGATGAAAACAAAGCCCGTCGTCGACCGACGAGCGTCAATATCGCCTGCTGGGCACTGGTGCCCATATCTCATCAAAGTCGCGCCCCGGCACTTAGTTGAAGCGTTGCGCCACCAGTCGCGCCTTGTATCGAGTCATGTTGCCCTCAGAATCGTGCTTGATGTCGTACACGTACCGCGTTTTGACATCGTTGCGCTTGTTGCTGCTCCTGGTCTTGGACCAGGTACCAAGCTTCTTGTGTGCGAGGTATTCTTCCTTCTCAGCTGCTTTCCAACGCGGCCAGTCCAAACGCGCACGCGCCTCCTTCGCATTTGCTGGCGCCTTGGTCAGGTCCCATCCCGACAGAACTCCGCCCTTGGGTCCTTCTGCAACGTATGCCTTCGGGTTACGCTCCCACCAGGTACTCTTTGGTGCCGGCTTGCGCTTCGACCGCCGGAGTGCGTGCACCCCGTCGCCACCACTCTCTGTGGTGGAGCCAGGCAGCACGTCGTGGACATCATGAGCCGCCGCGTCCTCGCCGGCGTCATTGTCATCGCCGTCTTCTGCGTCAAGTCCGGCAGTCTCTTCCGGCTCAACGTCGCTCTCTGACGACTGCTGCGACGCATACTCGTACCCGCCTGGGGATTCCGCGTCCAGCATGTCCATGGCGCCTTCCTCCTTGTCACCATCCGTCTGACCGGTCAGGAAAGGGGTGGAAGCAGGGCCAGGAACAGAGGTCTTCTTCATGGCTCTGCTTGAGGTCTCCTCCATCAGCACATCTCGGCGCTCAAAGACCTTGTTTGAGCCATCCTCTAGGATGCGGTAGGCCATGCCACCAACACTGTAGCCGACAAAACGGCCGACGTCGGTCCTGTGTTCCAGCTTTCGCTGCTGCTGCTTGGTCTTCAGAGCCCATGCCCGGATCCCCCAGACGCGAAATCCCTTCACATCGGGACGTCTCCCTGTGAGGGCTTCGAGCGGTGTCACATCTTGACCCGCCTTGGGGGATCGGTTGAGCACGTGGATGACGGATGACAAGGCCTCAGCCCACAGCTCCACTTCCGCTCCTGTGTCCAAAGGAGCCGCACGGACGCGCTCCATGATGTACCGGTTGGCGCGCTCTGCCTCCCCGCTCTGCTGCGAAGAGTACGGCGCCGTCTTCTCGGAGGTAATGCCTTCGTCCTCGTACCAGGCTTGGGAGTCACGGCTGCCGTACTCCCTGGCGCCATCGTGACGAACCCGCTTCACCTTGATCCCAGTCAGGGTCACTAGCTGCTTGATGCGGGCCGTGAGGACATCCGGAACCATGCCCTTGGACTTGATGGGCGTCGCCGTCATGAACCCAGTGGAGTCTTCCAGCAGAGTCACGAAGTAGACAGAGCCGTCCAGCGACGCCGTCAACGGGCCATCAACGTCCGTGTGAACCAACGCGCACTTGGTGGTCGTCGTTGTCGAGCGATGATGCGGAGAACGCGCCATCTTTGCGCCAACACATGGCACGCATACCGTACCAGGCGCGCGCTTGGCGTCGGCTACCGTCGATGGAATCCCATCGACCATCCCAACCACCCGCTTGAGGTTCTCGAAACCCAAATGGTTGAACAGGCGGTGCCATAGCTCTGCCTCGCCGTCCATGCGTGTGGAGGCGGCTCGGGCCGACGCCGTGACCGAAGTCATCTTGAGCACGAATTTCTCCGAATCGTTGACCGAGCCGACGACAGACGCGTTGCTCAAAACTCCGCTCGCAAGCACCGCTTCCCCATCACTGAGGATATAGCAGGCGTCGCCAACGACCACCACTGCACCGCCGCAGCGGTCGACGGCTCGGACCGACAGAAGGTTGTCTGTCAGATCCGGCACAAACATGGCCTCATTGAGGACCATGCGACCCGTGGTGTTTCCCTTCCCCACTTCCATGGACGCGTATCCGTGCATTTTGATGGGCACCTTATGGCCGTCAGCTAGAGTTACCTTGGCCCCGCTCCCCGTCGTCTTGACGGTGAGACCCGCGTCCTGGGCGGCCATATGGTTGGTCGCACCCGCGTCCAGAACCCAGGTCGAGGGCCCGCTGGTGCTCCCGGAAGCATTGAGCTTCCCGGCCTGGCCAGCCGACGCAGCGTAGGCCAATGCGGCGCGGGGAGGTGCACCACGTCCACCGCCACCCTCACGACGCCCGCCATTTGGCTTCTTGTTTCCCTTGGCGTCGTCGGCCTTCTTCTTGAGACAGTCGCGCTTCATGTGCTTCTTCCTGTCGCAGTAGTAGCACACGACCGCGCGCTTGTACCTCGGCGTCTTATAAGCCATTGCCACAAACGCTTGCGACTTGACGCCTGTCGCCGAGGACGACCGCCCATGGCTCCCCCGCTGCTCCACCGTGAGCAGCTTGGCGCTCACGTCAGCGAGGTCGCGCTTCCCGTCCATGTTCTCTAGGACGGTCTTGATCATGTCATACTCGGCCGGAAGGCCCGATAGGATCTGCAGGACAAGAGCGTTCTCGTCCACCAGATTTCCCAGCATGGAGAGCTCATGACGGATGCCCTTTACGCTCTACATGTACTTGATGATGTCTTCGTTGCTGCCCTTCTTGATGTTGCTCAGCTCATGCATGAGCTGCAGCAGGCGTGCGTTGTCTCGCGCCTCAAAGATGTCCTTGAGCGCATTCCACGCCTCCTTGGCCGTACTGACCGCCGTCACCGAATAAAGATGAACAGGCTTGACCGACATCCGGATAGTCACCAGGGCCGACTCGTTCATGAGGTCCAACGCCTCAGCTGCAACGTCGCTCTTGGCACCGCTCCAAGTCGCGAGGCGGTCCGTCACAACCGCAGCCCAAACCTTCTCCTTGATCATTTGTGCACGGCAGTACACAGCCCAGATCTTTCAGTCGTCGTCCAGCTGCGCGAAGCGAGGGCCAGCGTAGCGGCCGTACTCCGACATGAAGATGACAACCACGTCAGCAGGCGCGGCACTGACGACGTTGGAGGCTATACCCGCCTGCTCGACGCCGGAACACACGGAAACCCAACCAAGGTCGTCCCGCCAACAACGGCACCGCAGATGACGATGACCACCAGCGACACTGGGCCCATAACCTGTTGAGGTCGAGAAACCAACTGCGCCACCCGACCGGTGCGACTAATCCTGGGGAGTTGCTGAATCCAATTCAACACCCGCCTGTGTACGGGGGACGGGACCGAGCAGGCCCATACACAAATCCGTCAGCGGTTCCGTTGGGGGGAGAGGACTTGAGGTTGTTCGTCTTACAACGTTTGCCAACGCGATTCCGCGCTCACGGCACGCAGATGGCCACGAAGGCGTGGTTGCTCACAACCATAGACTTCCAGTAGAACCACGATCGCTTAGACTAATACATCCTCTTGGCCCCTGGATGTCCGGCTTGTGGGGGGTAGCGCTCTGGCATCATTACCCCGTAGCGCATGTGGGCCGGCATGTAGACTTTCGCTTCTCCGTCCAACGCTACAGTGCGAGAAACGAGGCCGTTTGGATCCTTTCGGAACCGGAACTCTTCATTGCCGTCCAAGGCGGCCGGGATCTCCCTGCAACGGCCATCCTCCTCCTGCCCCTTGAGGAACTCCGAGAGAGTCAGAAAGGACAACTCCCCTCCCTTCGTCTGCGTCGGAAATGGCCACGCGGCCGACGAGATGGGTAAGGCCAAACAGGGTACCGCGTCGCGTATCGACCCTTCATCCCCCAAGGGTGTCGAGATGCTCGATATTGTATTCGCAGCGATGTGTGATGAACCCGGGCGCGTCAGCACCATGTAATCAAGCTCCTCCAAGCATAACCGCCACCGCGCCAGCCTCCCGGAGGCCCCGTCCATATGCAGCATCTCCTTGAGCGCCGCGTGGTCCGTGAGAAGCGTGAAGCGGGTCCCCTCGATGTAGAGTCGGAGGAGAAGAGATACCCATACCACCGCGAGGCACTCCCACTCCGTAGTGCTATAGTTCCGCTTCGCCGCGTTGATGGAACGCCTCCAGAAGCCCACGGGCTGTGTGGGTTCGTCGGTCTGTTCTTGTAGTAGGAACGCGCCGACCTGCCCCGTGCTTTCGTTGGTGTCTAAAGTGGAAGCACCGTGCCGCCGCGGTAAGGCGAGGATGGGCGCCTCCGTGAGCCGCCCATTGAGCTCCTCGACGCCCCCAACGCCTCGTCAGACAGGACCCCCCACAGATCAGGCCTCTTGAAATTTGTCATCGCGGACAGCGGCCATGCCACTTGGGCGTAGTCCTTGACGATCCTCTGATAGACATTTAACATCCCGAGGAAGCTGCGTAGGTCCTTCTCGCACCGCGAAAAAGATGCCTCCTCAAGCCCTCGGACGTTCCTTTCCTGTATTGCTGGTCCCCCAATTTTGTCCTGCCGGCCTGGGACTAGGACTGACTCTTAGTTGGTGATGAAGAAGTTTCCTAGAAAGATTAGGAAAACTCCAACATTGGTTCAAAGACAAAGTCCACAATTTACATGGCCTGCCGCGTAGTTGTGGTCACAGTTAAGGCCCACGAGGCGCCGAGCTCATGGCCACATCCGTTCTCCACACCGTCGACGTCGCGACCATCGTCGTCGGCGTGTGGTCGTTCACTGTGGCCATCCAGCGCCAGGCGCTCATCAACAGGGTTCCTGTTTGTCATCGAGGCTGCCGAGCATGGCCGGTGGTCCTTCTGGATCTGGAGCCTTGGCCAGCGCTCATGCCACCGGGGCGCCCCGGACGTCGGGTACGCTCTTGAAATTTGTTATGGAGTGCGTGCGGTTGGGGGCAGCTCGCAGCGGCTATAACTGTTGAGTTGCGTTTGCACAGACCTCGATCAAATTTCTAACACCGCTGTTCTGGATGCCACGAACTGCTCGTCACCGATCTTTCCCCTGTTTTGGACTTCCAGCATCAGTTCATGTCAGACGATGCAGCGCATGCAGGATGCAGGGTCACATGGTTTCGACCTGCCCACTGGTGCAAGATCCTTGCTATCAGTGTGTCACCCGTTGTGGGCAGACGACGTGCACGGTGTGCCCTGTGGCATGCATGACATGCAAGATCCCGGGACACACAGAGGACATGCAGTCATGCGTGATTCCCAAGGGGCGTGAGGCCA
>Ga0209186_1002234_pt1 | contig 13871 bp, 12 predicted proteins | sample SidtaG_FD_187426 | JGI IMG/M metagenome (GOLD analysis project Ga0209186, IMG submission 187426) | Marine algal microbial communities from Sidmouth, United Kingdom - Sidmouth_Male2 metaG (SPAdes) (version 2) | ecosystem: Host-associated > Algae > Red algae > Unclassified | place: Sidmouth...
ATAACTAAGGACATATTTTCATTACAAATGAACTCCATTTAAAGGCATTTATTCTTAGTCGAACAAATTTTGCTTATTAAGATTTTTTCAAGACATAATTTTGTCATCAAAAAAACTAATGGTAAATACACAAAGGCTATATAAACTCTTCGGGAAGCGTAATTTTCAACTCACTCGACTTTTATCTATGAAATACGAAAGCTATACCTTGCTAAGAATCAAATCAGTTGCTTATCTCGATAAACGCCTTCTTTGATGCTTTGCCAAAACCATCCCGATAGCTATCGCATACGCAGATACTTAACTTTTTAGTATATGAAAAATATTCATAAAATTGATTTTTTACTACTGTTTACTTCGTTTTTCCTTCCCAAAAGGAGAAAATCATATTTTATCAGTGAATTTTGTGAGGAAAAACAAAGTAAAAAAATGCAATGTCAATTTTTGTTATGAATTTCATGATAAAACCATTCAAAACTATGTTTTTTTATGAAATTTAAATGAAAATCATACATTTTATTAATAAAAAATCATATATTAAAAAATTAAGTCCCCGCGTATGCGATAGCTATCGGGATTGATTCTCAGTTTGTAAAAATCTAAACATATTCTTAATATTTTCTATCACTGGTACATGTATTTTCGCATGTATTTTTTTTATAAACCAAAAAATGACCTGCCATGAAAATCTTTAATTTAACACTCTTTTTCATTGTCACGCTCTCCACATTTTCTTACAGCCAATTTCAAAAAGGTACTTGGACTATCAATCCCGGTAGTGGTACAGTATTTATTCGCGCAGGTGGAACTTCTGCCTTCGCTTCTGCTACCGAATTCGGTTATTTTCTATCCAAAAACTCCCTTATTGGTTTTGGGTTACAATATGCCCGCGTTGGTGATGATTCGGAGACCTCTTCCAAATCCGTATTTCAGGTATTATTTTATACCAGATAAAGCTATCAAACTTTATGGACAAATCAATTCCGGTTTAACTATTACAAACCAATATGCCGTAAAACAGACTTTATTCGCTCCCAAACTGAATTTTGGATTCAATCATTTGCTCCAAAAAAATATTGCTTTAGAATTGGGCTTTGACATCAATTCTTACAGCTTTATTAAACAGGAATATCTCGGAACGAATGTCAGTGAATCATCTATGAATTTTTCTGTCAGTCCAGAACTTGGAATGAGACTTTTCATCAATACAGAAAACTCAGAATCGAGAATTTATATACCCACTGACTATTTAAGAAGTGGCAATTTCACATTTGGTACGTATGGAAACTTGGTCTCAAGTCCGAAAAATGATTTCTTATCCTATAATTTCCTGCTCAATTTCGATTTTTCCCTCAATGACTTCCTTTCGATAGGTACATCCATACAACTATCACCTTATTCGACTTATACCGGATATGATAACGAAGTCGTAGCAGTATTCGCACCGAGCATCCAATCTTACTTCCCGATTTCTCCTGATGATGGCACCCAACTTGTACCTTATGTAGGTGTAGAAATCAATCCCTCTGACGAATATATCGGTTACAACATCGGGCTTAAATTAAATAGATTTATTGGAGAGAATGTAAGTCTCTGGGGAGGACCTTTTGTATTAAGAATACGTGATGTAGATAGATGGTTTTTTAATGCAAGAGTAGGCGTTAATTACTTTCTGATGAGTAAAAAGAACAGGCGAAGTTGAAAAAACATGAGGCATGAACTGAACTCATAATCAATTGATTACAAATTCAATTCATGCTTCATGCTCATATTTTCCCATTTTCCTGATGATGTCCATTTTCTAAATACATCGACAGGTAAATCCGGCTGATACCCCAATTCAAAAGCCCGTGAACTATCCATCGAAACGTCCGCAGGGCGCGGTGCAGACAAGTTCAATTCGGCTTGAGTCAGTGCTTGTACATCTGCCTTAGAAAATCCGAAAACTTCTACCATTTGCATAGCAAAATCATAACGCGAGACAGACTCGCATCCGCCCATATTCCACACACCTATTTTTTCTTTTTTTAATAATAAAAATAAACCACGCGCTGCATCCGCAGCATGTACGGGCGTGCGATATTCATCGGTAAAAGCGGTGAGTATATTGCCATTTTTCAGGCGATATATCCAGTCTAAAAAGAAGTTGTTGGTATCGGGCAGTATGCCATACATCAAAGGCATTCGGCAGACAGTCGCATCAGGATAATTTGACAATATAAGTGATTCTGCTTCCGCCTTTTGTGTGCTATATCGACTCAAAGGATTTGGCGTAGCACTTTCCTTATAAGGCGCGTTTTTTCCATCAAAAATAAGGTTGGTTGAAGTAAATAAAAGCGGGATATTTGCTTTTTTGCATTGCGTCGCAATCCAAGCAGAGGCTTCCACATTGATTTGATAGGAAAATTCGGGTGCTTGTTCGCACAAAGCAGCCTTCGACAAGGCAGCCGTATGAATGACCGCATCAGGTTTAAGCGTTTCAAATAATGCCTCTACCCTATCCTTTTGTGTCAAGTCAATTTGGTGAAATTTGCCTTGTTCTAAAGGTTCATTTTCATGGTATGTGCCGTGTATATGCCAATCATTTTGCGGATACCGAAGGATGTGCCGCCCCAAAAAGCCGGACGCACCTGTGAGGAGTAATTTTTTCATCCTTATGAAGCGATATACCCCGTAGCAATCATTATTAAAATAGCTGCTGCCCCGATAGTACCCAATGCGAGACCGATAATGGCAAAGGTTTTTCTTTTGTTTTGGCTTGGGTCTTTCCTTATTCGATTGAGCGCGATTGCTCCCAAAATGATTCCTATTACACCAGACAAAGGCGTAAATAATAAGGAAAGAATCGCACCACCCAAAGATGAAATAGTCAATGCTGTAAGTAATGATAAAACGCTTAGTCCGCCGAAAATAAGTGATGCCGTAGCCAATCTATCTGTTTTCACATTATTTTGTTTTTGTATTTTTTTAATTTTCTTTTTAAGTATTTTATGAGCTAATCGTTCTTTAAATGTAGGTTTTTCCTTTACGGCAATCTCGGTTTTAGGTTTAGCCGTTTGTACAGGCGTAGCGGTCATTTGAATGGTAAAAAACAATAAACTGACCGCTATTAAATAAACATTTTTCATAACATAAATTTATTTTTTTAAGACAATTTTGCTACGGCTGCTTTTATTCTTTTGATAGCCTCTTTCAGCTGTTCCTCCGAAGCAGCATAGGACAAGCGGAAGCAATTGTCCGCACCAAAAGCACTGCCTGTAACGATGGCTACGTGTGCGTTTTGCAAGAGATATTCTGCAAAATCATTGGCATTACTCACCGTCGTTGTCCCATCAGACGTACCAAAATACTGGCTAATGTCTGGGAAAACATAAAATGCACCTTGCGGGTTATTGACCTTAAATCCGGGTATTTCGCGTAGCAATTCGATGACCATATCACGACGTTTTCGGAAGGCATCGCGCATAGCATGTGTAGGCGCGAGGTCGCTCATAAGTGCGTGTGCGCCAGCCATTTGCCCAAAGGCAGTAGCACCACTCGTAAATTGTCCCTGCATCTTAGCGCAGGCTTTGGCAATCCATTCGGGTGCGCCGATATAGCCCAATCGCCAGCCTGTCATTGCGAAGCCTTTTGAAAAGCCATTTATCGTAACTGTTTGGTCTCGTACATTATCAAACGCGCCTATGCTTTCGTGCTTTCCTGCAAAGGTGATATATTCGTATATCTCATCTGAAACTATTGTAATATCTTTGTGTTTTGACAGAACATCCGCCATGCTTTTCAGTTCATCGCGCGTATAAACCGACCCCGTCGGATTGCAAGGTGAAGAAAAAATAATCATCCTCGTTTTGTCGGTAATCGCCGCTTCGATTTGCTCGGCACTGACCTTAAAATCCTGCTCAATTCCCGCTTTCAAGACAACAGGTACGCCGCCTCCGAGTTTGATAATTTCGTAATAAGATACCCAGAACGGCGCAAGTACCAAGACTTCATCTCCTTCGTTGAGTAGAACCAATGACAGGTTGGCAAATGATTGTTTTGCTCCATTTGATACGACTATCTGTGTGGGCTTGAAGTGTAAGTCATTGTCTCGCGCAAACTTGGCACAAACCGCCTCACGCAATTCCAACAAACCCGGTACGGGTGTATATTTTGTATAGCCGTCGTCCAGTGCTTTTTTAGCCGCTGCTTTGATGTGGTCGGGTGTATCAAAATCCGGTTCGCCGAGGCTTAAGCTGATGACATCGTGACCTTCGGCGCGTAATTCTCGTGCCATTGCTGACATTTTAATGGTCGCGGATTCCTGCATATTGAGGATGCGTTGCGATAAGCGTATTTTTTCTGCTGTAAGATTCATTTTTTTAATTCATTGAGAGTGAGAGTATTCTTAAAATGACTTTTTTATGTAAAGTCTAACACTCATACAAATGTATGTATTTTTTCACTACAAAACACATCCATTCGCCTATGCGAATAAACATTTCAATATGACACAAAAAAACCGCGTTGCGATTTCACGCAACACGGTTTTGATATTTTTAAAGAAATATTTTATCTTCTTATAAATATTTTAAACTCTACGCGACGATTCTTGGCTCTGCCTTTCGTGCGTTTATTATCTGCAATAGGTTGATTTTCACCAAGTCCTATATAACTCATACGGTATTCTTCCACACCTTTTTTAACCAAATAATCAAGGCAGGCTTTTGCACGGTTTTCAGAAAGTTGTTGATTTCTCGCGTCATCACCTTGGCTATCAGTATGTCCTTCGATACTCATACCGTATTCAGGATAGCGGAGCATAATATCAGCTATTTTTTCGAGTACTCCGTAAGAAGTCACTTTGAGTGAACTGCTACCTGTCTCAAATTGTACATCGCGCATCGCAAAATCGAGTACTTCACGAACTTCGCTGCTAATCACCGTAGTAGGCGAGGAAACAATCGTAGTCGGTACACCTGTAGAGATGACCGGAGGTGTAGTGATGATAGTATTTTCATTCACCATGTTGATCGGACAACCGTTTCTTTCTACCGGACCTGCTGTGGTCGGGCATTTATCTTCTGCATCCGTAACACCGTCTTTATCGGTATCTGGGCAACCTTTTAGGTCTTTCGAACCGATTACGAGCGGGCAGTTATCATCTTTATCTGGCGTGCCGTCGCCATCATTGTCCGGGCAACCGTTGAAGCGAGTGAGCCCACGCTCTTCAGGACATTCGTCTTCTTCGTCAATGATGCCATCACGGTCTGTGTCTTTCTTGATTTCAGGACAGCCGTTGTTGGCAGCGATACCGCGTTGTTCGGGACACTCATCATCTTTATCGGCTACACCATCTTGATCCACATCCGGACAACCTTTGAGGCGAACCGGACCTTTATCATTGGGACACTCATCATTGGCATCCTGTACATCATCACCGTCGCTATCGGGACAACCATTGAATTGAGCAGTACCGGCTTGTTCGGGACAATCGTCTGCCAAGTCATTGATACCATCTTTATCTGTGTCCATCTCGGTTTCGCTTACGGCTTTGGAGACTTCGTCACCACCACCAAATAAGAAAGCAAGTCCTGCTGTATATCGAAGGTTGTTGTAGTCTTTGATAGCTGCAAAGCGGTACTCCGCTTGGGCTTGAAGGCGAATGTTTTTGGCAAGTTTGAAGTCGATTCCAAGACCGAGCGGTACTTGTACATCAAGTTGATCGTCCGGTAAATCATTAAGGTAATTTGCACCGATGCCTGCGAAGAGGTAAGGCGCGAAAAAGGCTTCTTCTTTCAGAAGATAGCCGTTGTTTAGTTTGTAAACGAGATTCAAATCAGCACTCCCAAACATGCTTTGGAGTGATGTAGTATCTGTGAGTGGGTATTTTGCATCTCCTATACGAAGCGGAACTGCAAGGTTGAATGACCTATTCAGGAAGCGTCCGTATTTAATTTCTCCACCATAAGTAAAACTTTCAGTATCAAATTCTTCGGTGATGGGCGTTGCATAGTCCGTCGTCAAAAATTTGAACGTTAAAGTGTTTCTGTTGGTCGATATTTGTGCGTAGGCTTGCTGAATAGACGCTATTGCTGTAAATAATATAGCAAATATAATGACCGTTTTTCTCATTTAGTTGCGATTTAATTTTAATATTTATTCGACAAAAATATGGAAAAGTTTTTTGAATAAGGGATTATTTAATCCCAAATTTCAAACTCAATAGTAAAAGCCGCCTTTGGCGGTTCTTTTTATTAAGAAAAATCAAATAATTGTTTTTAATAAAGATAAAAAGTTGATTATGTGTTTTTAATCTACTAATCCACGTCCTACTTTTTTGATTTTTCCTTCTTCTTTGAGTTGTTTCATTAGTTTGTCGAGTATGCCGTTAATGAATTCTTTGCTTTTCGGAGTGCTGTATATTTTTGAAATATCGACGTATTCGTTGATAGTGACTTTGGTAGGAATGGTCTCAAAATACATGAGTTCGCAGAGTGCCATTTTTAATAGTATCATATCAATGGTGGCAACGCGCTCGGCTTCCCAATTCTGGAGTGTGGGTTCTATGATGTCGAATAACTCCTGATCTTTTTCCATGACCTTATATAATAGGTCTTCTCCGTATTCTTTGACAGTTTCGGATTCGGGAAGGTGCTGTGTATGAAAATCATCTTCGCCATTGACGCGCTTGATGGTTTTTTTCATCGCCCCTATTACAAGGGATTTATCATCTTGCCAACTTGAAAAATAATCTTCCAAACGTTCTTCAAACAGTTCATGCTTTACCATAAACTTATACATTTCAAGCAAAACCTCTCTATGGTCTTCCAGATTGTTGGTACGAGCTTGATATTGTTTGAAGGTATCGGTTTTGACAAACTCTTTGTATATCTTGCGCGTAGTATCACTGTCAAGCATCTTGTCCAATTTTTCTTTTCGGACAATACTACTAAAGGATTCGCTTTCTATAATCGTCTGAATGATGGAATTTTGATAAATTTTTGTGGAAAAATTTTTATCTTCTTCGGTAGGCAGGTGTTTGGATGCCCGTATTTTCACATCTTCCAATGCGTACTCAGCTATCTTATAAAATTGAAGTACGTTGAGTAAATAAATTTTATAAGAAGTCGCAACCGATAGGTCGTACTGCTTCATGGAGAGACGAGATGTGATGGTCTCATCCCTGTTCATGGTATATAACACTTGCATCACTTTGATGCGGACGTTTCTTCTGCTTATCATTTCTTAAAATCAGCAAAAAGACATTTAATGTGATAGATTTTGTTAAAAAAGATATTTGGCACAGGGCAAAATATTCATGGATAAAATCTAATGCAAATTGTGACATTCAAATGTCTAACAATTTATTAGTTTATTCGATTTCAGGACAAAGAAAACATAATTTTTTCTTTCCAACTAAACTTTGGTGAGTTTTTTATCGTTTATTTGCTAATTCGTTAATTCATGATTCGTGTATTTATAAATTTGTTTGCCATTGGCAAATTCATTTACTTTACAAAAACACAAGAATTAGGCATGTCCCAATCGTAAATCAACGAATCACGAATACACGATATATGAAACATCTTTTTTACCTGAATAAATATTTTGCTAAATACAAATGGCATTTGCTGATAGGAACTGTATTTGTATTGTGCCAAAATTATTTTAAGATACTGCAGCCGCGTATGGTACGCTACGCGCTGGATTTGGTGGTAGAAAATATCGGTTTGTATCGCATGTATGACGGTTTTGATTCGCAAGCAGAATTGTATGCTTCATTGGCGAAAATTTTATTGTTTTTCGGTGTGGTGGTTTTGGTGTTGGCATTAATCATGGGCGTGTTTATGTATTTTATGCGACAGACGATTATCGTGATGTCTCGCTTGATTGAGTACGACCTTCGCAACGAAATATTTACGCATTATGAAAAACTGGATTTAGCTTTTTATAAGAAAAATAATACCGGTGATTTGATGGCGCGTATCACCGAAGATGTTAGCAAGGTACGGATGTATCTCGGTCCGGCAATTATGTATGGTATCAATCTCGTCGGGCTATTTACTATGGTCATTTATGCGATGTTGAGCGTCAGTCCTGAATTGACTTTTTATGCCTTGCTTCCTCTTCCACTACTCTCTATATCAATTTATTACGTTAGTAATATTATCAATAAAAAAAGTACGGCGATACAGCAGCAATTGTCGGTTTTGAATAGTGCCTCTCAAGAGGTGTATTCCGGCATACGAGTCATCAAATCTTACGTGCAGGAACTTCCAATGGCGCGTTTTTTTACAGGCGAAAGCGACCGTTATAAAGACAAAACAATGGAATTGGCGCGTGTTCAGGCTTTGTTTCATCCTTTGATGTTGCTACTGATTGGTATGAGTACGATTGTAACGGTGTATATCGGTGGTCTGCAAGTGATTAAGGGAAATATTACGCCGGGAAATATTGCAGAGTTTGTCATTTATGTCAATATGTTGACTTGGCCCGTGACGGCTATCGGCTGGGTGGCTTCTATTGTACAGCAAGCTGCTGCTTCTCAGAAGCGTATAAATGAGTTTTTGGAGACCGAACCAAGCATAGAAAATGCGAAAAATGCCATTTCAGTAGAAAAAATGACAGGAAAAATTGAGTTTGATAATGTAAGATTTATCTATCCTGATACAGGTATTGAGGCACTCAAAAACATCTCATTCGAACTCCAACCCGGAGAGCGAATGGCGATTATCGGGCGTACAGGTTCGGGCAAAACGACTATTGCCGACCTTCTTTTGCGTATGTATGACATTACCGAAGGTGATATTTTTATTGATAATAAAAATATACAAGAATATAATCTTTCTTCGCTTCGTAAAAAGATGGGTTATGTCCCACAAGATAGCTTTCTTTTTTCGGATACCGTAGCTGCCAATATTGCTTTCGGTACGAATGATGCTGACCTTAAAAAGGTAAAAGAGTTTTCAAAGTATTCGGCTGTTTATCAAGAGATTATGGGTTTGAGCGATGGTTTTGAAACTGTAGTCGGAGAGCGTGGCGTGACACTTTCGGGCGGACAAAAACAACGTATTTCGATTGCTCGCGCACTCATCAAAGAGCCGGATATTATTATTTTGGATGACTGCCTTTCGGCGGTAGATGCTGCTACGGAACAAACAATTTTGGGTTATCTGAACGGAGCTTTAGCGGATAAAACTACGATTATTATCACACATAGAATTTACTCGTCGTTGCAATTTGATAAAATTATTGTACTCGAAGATGGGCGTATCAGCGAAGCCGGAACACATGAAGAACTTTTATCAAATAAGGGTTTTTATTTTGAAATGTTGGAAAAACAAAAGTCAGAAGGAGAAGAAATTAAAGTGTGATTCCTTTTTATTTTGTGACCAAATTATTACTTTTGTCCACAACATTCATCATAAAAAATTGAATTCACGCCCATTTTCGATAGAAAATTTAGCAAACAAGCAAAAGCAAAATGCTTGATTTTATTATTGAATAGGGATTTTCATCGTGCTTCACGCAACCAAAAGCCAAACTACTGTGGACGATAGACGTAAATTTGAAAGTGTTTTTTCTAAAAGAATTCGTGCCGGAAAACGTAGAACCTACTTTTTCGATGTACGCAAAACACGCGGTGAGGACTATTACCTGACCATTACTGAAAGTACTCGCCGTTTTAATAGTGACGGTTACGAGCGACACAAAATTTTCTTATACAAAGAAGATTTTAATCGCTTTTTAGATGGTATGACCGAGACAATCGACCATATCAAAACCGAACTTATGCCAGATTATGATTATGACGAATATACACGTCGTAATGAAGAATATGAAGCCAGACGCGCTGCCGGAGAGTTCGACAATCCGAGACCACCCGAAGGCGATACATCTGAGCCGGAGCTTGTCAAGGAAGAGGTTGACGTTCCGGCAGAAGCAGAAGTTCCTATTGATGATATTGCAGATGTCGTTGATGATTCAGAGCCTATTGATGAGGACGACATGAAATGGTAAATTAATTAGTCCGTAGTCAATGGTCGATAGTCCATAAACAACTGCGAGATTGATTTTGATAATAAAAAAATAGCTCACATCTATGATGTGAGCTATTTTTATTTTGAAAGTGTTTTGTTCCTCATCATTCGATTATCGACTAACCATTACTTTTTCAGAAGTGGCTACCTCTCCATCAATCGTCAACTGAACGAGGTATATGCCATTAGAAAGTCCTGCTTTTGCCGTATCAAAGGCATAACTATAATCTCCTGCCGTTTGGTTAGCATTGACAATTTCACTCACCTTTTTACCAAGTACATCGAATACTTGAAGTGCGACCTGTGCGCGGTCTTTCAATTCATAGCTAATCGTCGTCTGCCTGCTTACAGGATTCGGGAATACGTCTAATTTCTCAACGGTTTCAACAACGTCTTCTACATCAGTCGTCAATGCTTCCGTTGTATAATGCACAAATAGCAGCATCATTTCATCATCAGTTGTATCACCCCAACCGAGTGTATCAGCTTCATTGTTGATATATTTAGCCTCATGGACGATACCGCCTCCTTGTCCCATATTGATAGGTAACAAGGGGTCAAATGTCCGTATCGGTGGATGTTCATAATCAAAATACCCTTGATTGAATGTGTAACCGAAATTATAAAAGCCCTCGTAAATCTGCTCACCTTTTGTGCCGTCAGGATTAGCGAGATAAATGTCGTAATCTGTACCACGAGAGTGTGTATGAGTCGATAATTGCCAAATGTGCCACGTACCGGGATGAAAAGGTACAAAAGGTAGATCCGGCACCCAAACGTAATCAGTGAAGGTAATCAGATCGCCATTGTTGGGTATAATCAAATTTTCGCCCAAATCGCCTCCGGTAAATAAACCGAATATATCATAAGGCAAGAGCGTAGAAAACATCTCTCGTTTTGCCGTACCTATTGTTTGGGTATGTACATTGATATATACCTCGGCAGCGAGTATGCCTACAGCACCGTAATTTTTTAGGTGATAATTCAAATCCAGATAAGTATCATCTCTGAAACGGTAAGCCGCCCCTTCCGGTAGAATGTGTGAATGTTCATTTTGCCAAGCCGAAACCAATGTATTGCTAACCATTGCAAATTCCGCCTCCTGAATGTCTCGCATACCATCACGTACATTACCCGCAATATTTTCTCCCATTTTATACAAAATAAAGTGGTGCGATTCGTCATTAAAACTAAGGTCAATACGATTGACTTCAGTATCAATATCCAATCCCATATCGTGTTTTTTGAAAAATTCGCGTTCTTCACCCGGTTTCAAGAAAAATGGACCGAGCCGAATCTGAAAACCCTCTGAAGGGTCAGGTGCAGCAAGAGCATCAGTACCCAATAATGCCATACCATTTTCGTAATAATCCTCCAGTATTTGCGGTTCAACGACCTGCTCATCTTTTGGCGCACCAAAGAGAATCCATTGGCGAAACAACTCAATCTCCTTCGATGTGAGTGGGTCGAGAGGAGCTGGTGGCATCGGGTTTCCTTCGGCTACTTCGAGCGGAAATGTATCATCCCATTCGGCAGTAGCGAGCTTATTGAGCAGATAACTATTCTCTACATAGCCCGGAGCGACTTGCTTAAAGCCCTTTGCCGCAGCAGCAGGATTCGTAGGCGTTTTACCAACCAGCACATCATAAACCTCTGTCATAGAGCCACTTAAATCCAATGCTCCCTGCGGAGCATTGCCGCCGTGACAACCCGTACATTTGGTTTGCATGATGTTATAGACTTCTTCATAGGTAGAGGTTTGTGCGTAGGCAAAATTTATCCACACGCAAGCCGATAAAAAAAGACTTAATATAATTTTTATGAAAATTGACATGAAAAAATTTATTTTTTAGTAACGAGCAAATAATAAGTTCTCGATTCGATGAGGTTATTTTGTTCTTAGTTTTCTTCTTGAAAGCCCGAGTTTATCTGGATAAATGACTGTTTTCGAGGAGGAAAATAAGGGCAAAAGAATCCGTCCAAATCGTGATTTATTATTTACTCGTTACTTAATGTAAATAAAACGGATAAAGTTGCGAATATAAACTTATCTCTCCACTTTTCAAATAATTCGTTCGTCGGCAAATATAAGTTCACACTTATTTGCTAACTATACGACACAAGTATAATACAAAAGGACGTAGGAAAGATTAACAAAAGATATTAGACTTTATTTAAGAAAAAAAAATATACTCACGCACGCATGCGTATGTGTGCGTGAGGGATTTCTAATTTTTCGTGATATTTATAAGCCCTCATTGGGCTTTTTACTCTAAAATTATGCAGGGCTGCGGCAACCAGGGCAAACTCATCTCTTTTGCGATAGCCTAAGCGACAACGTTCTTTGATAATTCGACATCTTTTGATTCCGCTAATGCAATGTTCAACGACGATACGTCTCTGCCCTACATAGGTGTTATACCACTTTTGCTTACCGGTTAATTCCTTGTTTTTAGATTTTTTAAATGGCTGTATAATATATACATTTTCGACGGTATAGCCTTGATAACCGGTATCTTGCCGTAATCGGGTTTTGTCAGGATAAGTACAGGCTTCTTCATCTGCTATTTTTTTGTCGTGGACACTGCCACAGTAGGTATGGCTAAAAAAGACGATAAGTTGATTGTCTATGCAATTGACTTGATTTTTGTAAGCACGTGTTTTTTTTTACCGCTATATTCTTCCTCCTGTGCCTTGTCATCCAGCTTGCGGTTGACAAACTGTTCCATGCCATCTTGATTGACAGTCAGGGGTTTATCCAATGCTTCAATTTGTTTTTCACTCAATACCTCACCCTTTTGCTCTGCCCGTTGTTCTGCCTTGGCTTTGACCTGTTTTTGTAGATTGGACAAGCATTTTTCTAACTCGAAGCCGTCACGAGACGGTAAGCAATCACATTGCTGAAAAGCTGTTTTGAGTAAAGGCAATAATATTTTTATCCAAGCACTGACCTTGCTTTGAGACAAACCAAATGAAACGGCTTGGAAAGTTTGTAAGGGATTCATCTTCATGTACACCAGCATGAAAAACAGTTTATCTTCTACACTCGCTAAGGTTGGCGTATTTTTTCTAAACCCATTAAATACGCTTACACGTCGTTCTCCGGTAGTTGTTCGAGTTCGATAGAATTTATACCACAACGGGCGAAAAAAAGTCAAAAGATAGTCGAATTCCTCAACGTGTATTGAGGTCATAATTAGTATCTGCTCGAAAACACCTCTTCATGGGATTTTCGGTTAAAAATCGCTGACCGATTCTCTAAGGGCAGGGTTAAGCGATTGGCTTAAAGTGCATATTTTTCTAATATGATTGCAGCTTTCGGACATTTTATCGGCATTCCCTCTCAAGGGGACATACTTATCCTATGCGTTTTCCCCAAAGATTCTACAATAGAAGATTTACTGCCTAATGAATTTGTGAAATCTTTTTTTGATAGCGAACTTGAGATTACTCTTAATTTAAACAATGACAAGCCAATTCTACCTCAAATAAAAAAGCAACATGGAAATATCAATAAAGAAAGACTAAATTCTTTGAAAATAAAGCTATCTAAAAAATTCATTGAAGTCTATGCTTCAAAACAAAAAATAGAAAATGAAGCACCTAAAATAGTCGAGTTCACCAAGTTATTAATCAGTAAATTGCAAAATGGCATTTAAACCAATCCCTCCAAAACCCCATCCTCCACAATCTCCGGCAAAGTCACCCTCAACCCCGGCGAGCGTTCCATCTCCCGTCGAATAGCGAAAAGAGCCTCTGCATTCCTTGCCCAACTCCGTCTGGCGATACCATTATTTACATCATAGAACAGCATAGATTTCAAGCGTCGGTGGGCTTCGTCAGAGCCAT
>Ga0209186_1002247_pt1 | contig 13842 bp, 8 predicted proteins | sample SidtaG_FD_187426 | JGI IMG/M metagenome (GOLD analysis project Ga0209186, IMG submission 187426) | Marine algal microbial communities from Sidmouth, United Kingdom - Sidmouth_Male2 metaG (SPAdes) (version 2) | ecosystem: Host-associated > Algae > Red algae > Unclassified | place: Sidmouth, United...
TCGATCCGAAGATTGTCGAGGCGATGGGCTGGCTCGATGAAGGCGCGGTGGTGGAGTACACCTTGCGTGGCAACCCGACCGACGAAGAGGCGGCGGCGCACATGCGTTCGGTCGCGGACGAGGCGGCGAAGCATAAGTTGTCGGTGGTTCTCTATCCGCACAGCAGTTTTTTTGTCGATACCGTCGGTGACGGCGTGCGCATCGCCAAACTGGCCGACCGGCCGAACCTCGGCGTGATGTTCAATCTTTGCCACTTCCTCAAAGTCGAACCGAGATCGGACCTGCGCGAAACGCTCACCGCCGCCAAGCCTTGGCTGCGTCAGGTGAGCACCTCGGGCGCGGACGTCGGTGGCAGCAGTTGGGGGCAGCTGATCCAGCCGCTGAACAAGGGAACTTTTGATCAGAAAGCGCTGTTCAAGCTGCTCGATGAACTCGCGTTCGAGGGGAAGGTGGGGCTGCAATGTTACAACATCAAAGGCGACGCGAAGACCAATCTCACGGGGTCGTTCGAAGCGTGGGAAACGTTGATGGCGGTCGAGAGCAAGTAGTTATAATAAATGAAGAACTGACCCCGGGCGGCGCTACTTGACCGATTCGTCGCGCTGGTAAATCGGCAGCTGCCGATACGGAACGGTGAAGCTGAGCAGCATCATCGAGGTGTAATAGACGTCGCTCTCGTGGCTGCGGTGGTGCCGCCACGAGCCGTCGCGCCGTTGTTTCGGCAGGTAGGTTTCGTACATCCATTGGGCGAACGTGTCCCAGTAATCGCCGCCCAACTGAAACATGCCTTGGGCCGCGTAGTAGACGCCGTAATACGCGAACTGCTGTTGGTCGATCCGGGTGTGTGACTTGAGCAAAAACGCGCCGGCCTTCACCGTACTTTCGGAGTCGTGGTGGCCGCACAGTTCGAGGCAGAGCAGGGCGGCGCCGGTGAGGGTGCTTGAGTGGTTCATGCCGTCTTGATAACCGAAGCTGCCGACGTGGCGGTCGTGGCAGCGGAAGATGTATTCGACGGCGGCTTCGATCGCGCGATCAGGAACGCGCGCGCCGTTGAGCCGGCCCGAACGCAGCGCCATCAGCGCCCAACCGCTGCACGACAAATCGCTGTCCGGACTGTCGGCACTGTAGCGCCAACCGCCGGCGTGGCGGTGGCCCTTTTGGTCGAGTTTTTGCGCGCTGAGAATAAGGGCGGTGGCGCGCGGCAGGACCTTGTCGATTTTCTTTTGCCGGTTGGCGTCGACCATGCCGGAGACTTCGCTGAGGAACAGGGTGGCAATGGTGTGCGAGTACATGCCCTTGTCGCTGCTGTCGTGGTTGAGCAGGCCGGAGGATTTTTGCTGGTCGAGAACCCAGTCGACGCAGCGGTTGACGTGCAGGCCGTAGGGGCCGTGTCCGGGGGTGCTGCCGACCGAGAGGAAGGCCATACCGGCCAGCGAGACGATGCCGCAGCTTTCGCCCCGGGTGCCGTCGAAGGTGCCGTTACGCCGTTGGCTTTTGGCGAGATAGTTGAGGCCGCGTTCGACCGCGCGGTCGACGCCCTTCTCGAAGCGCTGCAGGACCGGGTCCGGCGATTGCGCGAAGCCGGAGCAGGACAAGCAGAGTAGTGCCACGAGGAGGAGGGGGGGGGAGGAACGCAATCCAAGCATGGCACCATCATTGCTCCTGTCCCTCGGGCTTTCAAGTTCAGTTTCACGCGGAGCGTGGGCCACCCACCTCATTTGGCCGGTATGCCAAATTGCCAAAGCCGGACGGATCCGTCTTTCCCGGTCGTGACGAAGCGTTTCCCGTCCGGCGCGAAGGTGAGGCTGATCATGCCGTGGGGCTGCTTACGGCTGCAGTGGAGTTCTTTGCCGGTTTTCACATCCCACAAGCGCACCGTTGGATCGGCAGGAGTACCACAACTCAGCAGGTAGAACCCGTCCGGCGAGAAAGCGACGTCTTCCACGCCGTCCTTGTGCGCTTCGATTGTTTTTAAGGGCGCGCCGGTCGCAAACTCCCAAAGCCGGATGGTCGCATCAAAACTTGCGGTGGCGAGAACGCGTCGGTCCGGTGAGAGTTCGAACGACGCGGGGCTCTTTTTATGGCCTTTAAAAACCCGTAGCGCTTTGCCGGCCTCCACGTCCCATAGCTGAACGGTCCCCGGCACGTGTTCCGATTCGAACACGGTGATCAACGCCGTCTTGCCGTCCGGCATCAGTTCGAGCGCGCGGCCCCTTCCCGGTAGTTCGAAATTCTTCACCGACTTGTTTTCCGCGAGGTTCCAGACGACGAGTTGTTTGTCCTTCGCGACGCTGATCATGTGCTCGCCCTTCGCGTCGAACTGCGCCCCCCATACCGAATTCTCGTGGGCGAAAATTTTCCCGGTCAGTTTGCCTTGCTGCCAGTCGAACAATCGGATCGCCGGCGAGCCGCCCACCGCAAGGCGTGAGCCGTCGGGGGACAAGTTCAGGCTCCATGTTTCCGACCTGTGGTTGAACACCTTGCCGAGTTTTCCCGTTTCCAAATTCCACACGCGAATGTCACTGAGGCTCCCGGTGATGAGGAACTTCCCATCGGGCGTGAACATCGACCGAGTCGCCCACTTTTTGTGTCCTGCTCCCGGATGGGTGCCAAGCACCTGCAACTCTTTCAACGCTTCCTTGAGGATCGCGGCCACGAGATCGTTCGCCCGAAGTTGGACCTCGGGGTCCTCATGAGTGGACGCGCGCCGAAGCGCGGGAAGCGCCCTGAAGCCCAGTCCACGAACTTTTTTATTCGCCGCCACCCGCTCTTTGTACGTATCCGCGCCGAGTTGTTCAATCAACGCGTCCGTTCCCGTCGACACCTGAGCCGACGCAATTGGAAGGGAAGCGACCATCAGAAAATAAACCAACCACCTCATAGTCCATCATCCGAAATCCGTAGAGATTTGTAAAGAAGTCTCATCACCTAGCTGTGCAGGCGATTGCTGAATCCGTGCTACCCCGAACCGGCTGGCCAAGTACGGGTGCGCAAATTCTGTGGACCAGAAATCTGAGGGCCTACTGTTTCCTGGCCGAGTTCTTGGGCGGCAAAAGGCAACCGCGAGATGTATGGGGGTCCCGAGTGGCCTACCCGGACCATCCCAGCAGGCCATCGCGAATTGGAAGGCCTCTTTCGGGCGCCAGCACGCGTGGGAAGCGTAACCTTGCCGGCTCGGGAGTTTCGCGTGCTCCAGAGGGGGCGAAGGCCGGTCGACAGATCACTCAGGCCGATTTGCCCTTCATTTTGAACACTTTTCGGTCGCATTACTCTACTGAAGGGGTACATCAACCTCTTTAAAAGAGTAACTAATCATATGGCACGAGGCATTATCACCGGAACTACTTTCCGGAATCGGGAACTGGATATCACCTCCCTCAAAGATTTGAGTGTGCAGGAACGTGCCTCCCGTGACGAGGCTGCACCACCCAATCTCTACGAACAACTCTCGGCCCAACACGGCTATCTCAAGGGCGAGTTGCACCACGCATTGCCTGCCCACCGCACTCTCCTGCGGGTGTTCGATTTCCCCTCCGACGACGAGGAGGAGATCGAAGGCATGGTCGATTTGCAGATGGAGAAGATCGCACCGTTCCCGGTCGAGCACATGTATGTCTCCCACGAAGTGCTGCACGAGGCCGATGGCATCTCGCGCGTGCTCGTCGTCGCTGCGCACAAAAAATGGGTCGAACACGCCGGCGAATCCTTTGCCGAAGCCGGACTCGACCTGACCCGCATCGATGTCGACATTCTCGGCTGGCTGCATCTCCTGCGCAACGCCAACGAGCTGCCCGAACACGGTCGCCACTTGGTCATGCTGATGGACGAAAGCGGCACCGAACTTGTTCTGCTCGACGACGGCGTCCCGCTCGGGTTTCGTTCGCTCGGCGTGATGGACGAAGATGAGACCGAAGCCGAGTTCATGGGCGACTTGGTCGAAGAACTCGAATTCAGCCTCACCTCGCTGGAAGCGGAGTGGGGGGGCGATCCCTTTCAAAGTCTCACGGTCTGGCACCGCGGCGCCGAACCCTACGCGATTGATCGACTCGGCATCACCGCCGGTGTCCCTGTTCAGGTTCGCCCGCTCGCGAGCAGTTCCATCGGCCCGCTCAGCGAAGGCGTCGCCTTGCGCGCTGCCTCCGCCGAAAAAAGTGGGCGGCTCGATCTCGCCCCGTCCGAATGGGTCGACCGCATCCGCGACAAAGGCGCGCGTCGTGGCCTTTACATGGCCGCGCTCGCGATGGTGACCTTGTTCCTGCTCTACCTACTCGGTGTCATCTTGTTCACTCGTTGGCAGGACCAGCAACTCGAGACCGCGGTGGCCAAGGCCAGCGCGTTGGAGAAACCCGCTGAAGAAGTGGTCGAGATGCAGGGCAACGTTCGCTTCCTCGAACGCTTTACCGACCGCGACCAGAGTTCACTTGAAACCCTCAAGCGCATTACCGACGCCCAGCCGGCTGGGATCGATGTGACCGACTACCGCTTTGTGAAAAAAGATCTCGAGGTGCAGGTCAAAGGCACGACCAAGAACGACGACCTCGTCAACCAGTGGACCTCCAATCTTGATGACTCCGGCCGCTTCGCTATCGACAACGACCGGATCAGTAAAAAGAGGTCCACCCGCGGCAATTATACCATCTTCGATTTCCGCGCCAATCTCGTGGATGACCAAGAAGAGGCGGACGACGGCGGCAAGAGCGACGACCCAAACGGGTCCGAGAAAGACGGAGGCCGAGCATGAGCATGAGCCGTCGCGAACTCAATATGGCTGGTATGATGCTGGCCATTTTACTCATCCTTTTTGCCTTCCTATTCACCCGCAGCAAACTTGAAGGCATCCGCACCAACCGCGATGGTATTATCAGCCAGCAAAGCGTCGCCCAGATGCGGCAGAGAATGATCGATAAAAAACCACAAATCTCGCTCGACTTCGAACGGCTCGTCGGCCGACTCCCGGTTTATCCGATGGGCAAGAACGTGGCCCTCGATCTGTTTGGTCAGATTGAGGGCATGGCCAAGCAGACCGGCCTCACGATTAACAAAATCGAAGTCAAAGAAGATGAAGAGGAGATGACCGACGGCGTGTACCAGATGAAAATCGGTGGCACTTACGCCGCCCCTTCCGCCGCCGTGGTGCAGTTCCTCTATCTCACCCAGTCGAAAGGCGGGGCGCTCGACGTCAGCCTGTACAGTCACAAACCGGTACTGCGCAAACCCGGGCTGGTCGAAGGCATGTTCGTCATGGATTGCGCCTACCGTCGTAAGAATTTGACGAGGCTGCCACCGACGGCCCCTGCGGATGGTCCCGTTCGGGCTGCGCCCCCTGCCCGGGTTACTCCGCCGCCAGCCGCTGGACCAACGACATCTGGAACCACGACACCCAGACCAACGACACCACGCGGAACGACATCGGGAACAAGGCCTGGCCCCACCTCGATTCCTCCCGTTGGGATCGCGCCTCGGACTACGCCTGCTAAACCCATTGACTGGAGCGCTCAAGCCGGCGGCGCATCGTCTCCACCGCCTGGCATTCCGGCGCCCAGCGGGCCGCAAGTGATCCGTCGCAGTCAAAGTCCGTTCGGGGGGAGTCGGTTCGCCACCCCCAAAACGCCAGACGGTTTGCAGCGTCCGACCATCCAGCCCACGCGGGTCGGAACGGGCACCATTGTGCCTGCTGGAACCACCGCGCCCTCCGGTACTGTTCTCCCCTCACGCGGCCTCCCCGCCGGCACGGCCCCCGCTGGTTCGGGCTCCGGCACGAGCGCCCGTCCGCCGGTCAACGTGCTGAAATCCAATCCTCTACGCCCGCCTTCTCTTCCCGGCACGACCTCCGGCTCCCTTCGTACTCCTGGCTCCCTTCGCACCCCTGGCTCCCCTCGCACCCCTGGCTCCCGTGTGCCGGCCCCTCCGGCTTTGCCGACCCCCTGATTTCCGACGGACTCTTTTCCCATGATGTTACCCCACTCACTTGCACGCCTGCCCGCACCTGTCTTCGCGATTGTCTTCGCGACGGTCTGCCATCTGTTCCTTGCCGCTGTTGTCAGTCCGGTCTCGGCGCAAACCTTGCCGCCCACCGCCGAAGCCGAGGCCTCGGATCACGGCGTTAACTTTCAGGACACCCCGCTTGAAAACGTGCTCGCGCTGTACAGCGAACTCACCGGTAAATCGGTCATGCTCCATCCCTCGGTCGCGCAGGTGAGTATCACCTTCGTCGCCCGCGAAAAGCTCAGCGCCCGCGACGCGATCATCGCCATCGAGACCATGCTCTCAATGAACCAAGTCGCGATTCTGCCCTTCGGCGAAAAGTTCATCCGCGTTCAGCAAGTCGCCTCGCTGCCGCAAGAAGAGCTCGATATCAATTACGACCAACCACCGAGCGCTGCCGCCGGCGGCTCAGGTCTCGCCGGGACGGGCAACACCATCCCCGGTGTCACCGCACCTCCCGGCGGCGCCGGCTATGCCACCGCCGAACCCGTGCTTGAAGTCATCGACCTCAAACACATGAGCTTCGAAGAGGCCCAAGTCATCATTCAGCCCTTTCTCAAACCCTACTCCAAAATCCAGTACATCGAGCGCACCAACAGCATGCTCATTTACGACACGGCTGCTAATGTGAAGCGCCTGCGCGGCCTGCTCAACTACGCCGATCGCCCGCAGGAATTCGTCGAGGAAACGTTCATCGTACAAGTCGTACACGCCGTCGCCTCCGAGATCAAAGCCACCATCGACGAGCTTGTTACTCAGGCTCAAGAAGACCAGCAACAACAGCAGCGTTCCTCCGGGGTCGTTCGTACCAACACCGGCATCCAGATCCGCCGTACCACCCCCGGCCAAGCCCCGGCGCAAACCGCCACGTCCGACATCGCCCGTCTCGCTGAGAAAGGACTCGTTCAAGGACGCGTGAAAGTCACGGCCGACGACCGCACCAACCAACTCATCATTCTCACCCGCAAGGAAAACTACGAGGGCTTCATCAAAGCCATCATCGAACGCCTCGACGTGCCGATCGAAGCCGAAATCGGCTATCGCATCCTGCGTCTCGAGTACGCCGATGCGGAAGAGATCGCCGGGGTGCTCAACGATCTGATCGGCAACGTCACCGACGGCGGCGGCACCGGTGGCTCGACCAACCCCAACGCCCGGAACACCACCGGCGGCGGCCAGAGCCTGTCCGATATCCTGCGCAACCGCGGCGGCGCCAATAGTCGCGGCAATACCACCAACGTTCGTCCGCAGTCCGCCGCGCTCCAGCAGCGTGCCACCGAAGCGCTCAACGAGGCTAACCTCGGCCAACTCGGCGAAAACACCCGCATCATCGCCGACCCGCGCACCAACTCGATTCTCATTACCGGCCACCCCGACGACATCAGCATGCTCGACGGCATCGTCGGCGGCCTCGACATGATGCTGCCGCAGGTTCTGATCGAAGTCGCCATCCTCGAGGTCAACCTCAACGACGGCATCGACTACGGTTTGGACTGGCTGCAACGCTCGCTCACCGCCGTCAATCGCGAGACCCTCGGCCCCAACGGCGGCGTCAACGTCGACGAACCGATCGTCAGCTTCGGCGGCGGTTCCACCGTCGGCGGCACCGGCGTTCCGTTCTCCGACGGCTCCGCAGTCGGTCGCGATATCACGCTCAGCGCTGGCGGTCTCACCTACTTCGCCACCTTCTTCGACTTCAATCTCGACGCGATCCTCCGTCTGGCGGCCAGCTCCTCCGAGGCCCGCGTGATCAGCATCCCGCAGATCCTCACCACCGACAATACCGATGCCAACGTTGTGATCGGTGAATCGCGTCCGATCCCGACCGCGAGTTCGACCACGGTCGGCGGTGTCATTCGAAACACCTTTGAATACCGCGACATCGGTATCGACATCTCGCTCACCCCGAAGATCAATCCCAACAACGTGGTGGTCATGGAGATCAGCGCCAGCGCCGACAACGTCGGTAACACGGTGGTCATCGACGGCAACGAAGTGCCGATCATCACGCGTCGTTCGCTCGAAGGCGAAATCGCGGTCAAAGACGGTTCGACCGTCGCCCTCGGCGGACTGGTCAGCGAAGACGAACGCGACACCACCTCCAAGGTTCCGTTTCTCGGTGACATTCCGATCGCCGGCAAACTGTTCAAGAGCACGAGCAAGCAAAACATCCGCAACGAGCTGCTCGTGCTGATTACGCCGAAGGTTCTGCTTTCGGTCGAAGACGCTCAAGGTGCCACCGACCGCTTGCACGGCTCGACCGAGTCGGTCAACGCCCGCTGGGACCGCGGCTGGTCCGATAGCAAATACGCTCACGACCCCATCAAGGAGCAAGCGATGTGGCGCGACCGCATGCACGACCTGTTCCCGCAGCGGGCCAAGTTCCGCAACGTCGACAACCCCAACGACGTGTTCGACAACCGCCTCGGTGACACCCGCAACATGCGCGACCAGCTCGGACCAGATGGCAACATCGCGCCGATCCGTCCGGACGTCCAAACCGGTCGCTCCGACACCATCATGTTCCCCGGACGCGCGCCGCGCGAAGGCCGTGGCGGACTGGTCGGCGGCAGCGGCTTCACTGGCCAGACTCCGCCCTCCGGCGCGATGAACGGTAACGGCGCGTTCAACACCAGCATCAACCGTGGCGCCAACGGTGCTAACACCTATAATAGTGGCTCGAACTACAATGGCTCGAACTACAATGGCTCGAACTACAATGGTTCGAACTACAATGGTTCGAACTACAACAACCGTTCTGGTTTGAACGGCCGCACCTCGATTGGTTCCAGCCGAACTGGTTCGGTGATGCCGTCCGTGCCGACCCCGCCCCCTGGACCGCCGGTCGCTCGGACCTACCCAGTAGACCAGACGTCCTTTTCCAATAAGCCAATCTATCCGCCTCGCGATAATGAATATTGGCAGGAGCGAGAAAACCTTTTTCAAGGGCAACCGCAACCTGCGGTCACCCGCCGGATGATTCCGCGTCCGCAACCGCAACCAAGTGTGCCCGCCGGACCGCGAGTTGCCCGGACCTATCCCATGCCGCCGTCCCAAGTGGTGCAACCGGCCCGCGTGATCGAGTCCAGTCGACCGAGTTTTTCCGCGCCGGCCGCCCTCGCCAGCCCAAACACCCCGGCGACTCCCGCAAGCCCGCGGATGGCCCAAACCTTCCCGGTTGAGCGTCCGTTGAACACCAGTTCGGGTGCGATGGTGTCCGAACGGAGCGCTGCCGGAACGAGTTCCCCGGCGCCGATGGCCCGAACCTTCCCGGTCGAAACCTCCGCTCCGGTCGTTCGCCCGACACCCCGTCCTTTGCCGAGTGTCTCGACCGCGCCGGCGATCATTCAATCTGCCCCGACGGCACCCGTACCCGCGCTGCCGGACGTGCGTTCGGTCAACCCGCCGCGCTACTATGATGGCCGCGCGGTCACCGACCCAGCCGTGCGTGACAAAGGTCTGCCGTCGCCCATTCCGATGCGCTGAGTTCGGCGCGTTCGGGCTGCCGGATACGGGTTTCGGGCTGCGTGTTTCCTTCGTATCGGCTAGGTCGGCCGGCACCGCAACCAACGAGGAAATCAGGGTGCCCGCACTATGTGACATAGGTTTTAACCTGTGTTTGCCCGGCGGGCTTTAGCCCGCCGAACGCCCCCCGCCGGTCGTTGCACCGTTTCCTCGATCCCGCTGGGTTCGCATCCCGAACCCCGAACCCCGCTCCCCGCATCTCGAACCCCGCATCCCGAACCCCGAACCCCGCTCCCGTTTTCCTTTGCCAAGCGCGCCTATGTGCTAGCCTCGGGGCATGACGCGCGTTTCTCTTTTTGTCCTCGCCCTCGGGGCTACCCTTCTCCTGCTGCCCCGCCCAATCGCGAACGCGGCCGAGCCTACTGCGGCCCCTCCCGAGCCCGCGGCCCCGCCTCCGACCGAGACGGTCGTGGTGCTCGACACCAACCATTACCACCACATCGACCAAGCCCTCGCGGTGCTCAACTGCGACCGCACCGACGCCGGCTTTACCAAGGACGTGGTCACCAATCTGCTCTGGTCCTTTCAACCCGTTCGGGACTTGCTGGAAGACCCGTTCGAACTCGACCCATTCGCCGGCAAGCTGCTCGCCGCCATGGCCCACACCAACGGCCCTGATGCCGCGACGATTCTGGAACCCTTGATCGAAATCCCAACGCGGGAAGAAGAACTGGTCAGTTGGGATGCCGATGTCCCAGACGGGATCGATCCCGTCTTGTTCCACCTCTTCCGAGACATCCAAGATAACGCCGACTACTCCAATCTCCCCCCCATCTCTGCGGGGATCGGGGAAAACGCCGCCTTGAAAGATTTACTGACCGCCCAAGTGATGTCGCAACTCGACTTCATCCCCTGGCCCAAACTCGAACCCCGTCTCGCCGTGCTCGGTCTCGGCGACTCCGACACCCTCCGCGCCGACCGCGACCGCCTCGACCCGAGTCCGGCCCTCGAACGCAATCTCATCCAACTCACCAACACCCACTGGCAAGCCGCGGCCATTGCCGCGCAAGGCATGGCTCTCCGGTTGCGTTTGATGCAACCCCAACTCGAGGCCATTAAAGAATGGCCCGATAAACCGCTCGAATTTTATCCGGGTCATTGGATCGGCTCGCCGAACGACGACACCTACACCAACGCCTTTCACATCCTGCTCGAACCCGGCGGCAACGACACCTACACCGGCCACGCCGCCGCCGCGACACCCTCCAATCCGATCTCCATCCTGATCGAGCTCGGCGGCGACGACCTCTACAAATCCGACGCCATCCTCGGCGCCGGTTCGGCCCTGCTCGGCAGCTGTATCCTGATCGATTTCGCCGGTGACGACCACTACCACGCCGCGCTGCTCGGACAGGGTTCGGCGATCAACGGCGTCGCCTGGCACGAAGACCTCGCCGGCGACGATACCTACCGCGCCGCCGCCTGCTCCCAAGGCGCGGCGGTCAACGGCTTCGCCGTGCTCCACGACCGCGCCGGCACCGACTCCTACCGCGTTGGCCAGACCGGACAGGGCTACGCCAACGTTCGCGCCATCGGCATTCTGGTAGACCGAACCGGCGACGACGCCTACCACGCCGGCGGCCTCACCAAGGTCCCTTGGTATCCGGGCCAGACCTTTTCCATGTCGCAAGGATTCGCCATCGGCGAACGCCCGCTCACCGGTGGCGGCATCGGCGCGCTGATCGATCTCGACGGTTCGGACAGCTACAAAGCCGATGTCTACGGCCAAGGCGTCAGCTACTGGTATTCCCTCGGCATGCTCTACGATCGGCGCGGCAATGACACCTATCACATGTTCCATTATGGCCAGGGCACCGGCATCCATCTCAGCACCGGCCTGCTGCTTGATGGGGATGGCAAAGACAGCTACACCGCCACCGAAGGACTCGCCCAAGGCAGCGCCCACGACTACGCCGTCGGCTGGCTGATCGACCAAGGCACCGGACGCGACCAATACAGCGCCGATCATTTCGCCCAAGGCCGCGGCATGAACAACTCCTTCGCCATGCTGCTCGATTCGGGCGGCATCGACTCCTACTACGCCCGCGTTCTCAGTCGCGCTCAGGGCATCGGCGACAACGGCCGCTACCGCGACTACGGTTCGCTTTCCCTCATGCTCGACCTTGGCGGCATCGACAACTACTCGCTCGATGACTTCGAAAACGGCCAGCAGCTGCGCCGCCCCGACCATGGTGTCCTCTACGACTATGAAGCACCGAAGAAGGAGGAAAAATGAGCCATTCCAATCGCTTAAAACCACGCCGCGCCTTATGGCAAACGCTTGCCATCGTGTGGCAGAACCTTGCCACCTTATGGCAGAAGCTTGCCACTCTATGGCAAACCTTTGCCATACGATGCCTGCTGGTTTCCGGGTGCGTTTTTTCCATGGTCGCCGCCCAAGAACCGCCAACTAAAGCTACGAAGACGACGGCCAATGCCGCCAAGGCCGCCAAGGCCGCCAAGGAGTCCGAACTCGTTCGGCTCGCGTATTCCGATGCCCTCACCACCGAGGAAAAAGCCGAGAAGAACGCGGCCCGGGCCGAACTCAACAAGCTCGGCCTCGACAAACTCCGCGTGTTGTTCGACCACGTTCACGTGCCCAACATGTACATTCGGTTCGACATTGATCCCATGGTCCACCGCAACCGCGACAAGGTGGGTCCGACCTTGCTGCCGTTTCTCGACAGCCCGCATGTTCGAACCCGCAGCTATGCCACGTACTATCTCAGCTTCACGCCGCTGCGCGAACACCGTGAAAAAATCGTGCCCCTGCTCGACCACGACGGCACCCGAACCAGCGCCATCCGCACCCTCGGCAAATGGGCCGCCACCAACCACCTTGATAAAGTCACGGCCCTGCTCGACAATAAAAGCGAACGCCGCCGGATCACGGCGATCAACGCCGTTCGCGACATCGGCGACCCCACCGCCGCGCCCGCGTTACTTCCCTCGCTCGACGACCCCGTTCTGACCGTCCGCTTCGTCGCCGAACGCGCGCTCGCCAAGCTCGGCGACAAAAAAATCCTGCGCAAAGCCCTGAAGTCTGCCTCGCCAAAAGCCACGTGGCATTTGAACAACGCTCTCAAAACGATTCGTGAGGACGAAAAGGCTGCCGAGGAAAATCCCTGATCCGGCTTGCCCGGTAGAGCGATTTTCCCTTCTGCCAACCTGAAGGATTTCCAGCAAGTCAGGCGAGCAAGGCACCCTACAGTTTCAGTCGAGTTCGACATCCGCCACCTGCGGCGGCGGTTCCGTCTTGTCGGAGTGCTTTTCGAGCACCTGCGCCGCGAGGGGCAGCCCGTTTAAAGGCAGAGAATGAAGGAGCCTAAAAAATCCCTGCCACTTTTTGCGCGTAATTGTCGCTCGGCTCCGCTTTGAATGACGTCGACTATGGAACACCCGATTATCTCCGAACACCCCGCGCTCTGGAATAGCGCCGAAATCGCGCGCCACCCCGACTGGGACCGCCCGTTGGCGCCGCCTGGAACCCCCGAATCTGATGCCCAGCTCAAGCAGGTGCAACACGACCTCGAACATGGTTCGGGCGCGTGCATCCTGCGCGGCTTTCCGGTGGACGACCACGACCTCGAGTCTGCTCAAGCTACGCTACTCGCCATGTGCGAACAGGTCGGCACGCCGCTATCGCAAAGCGCCGACGGCGATCTGGTGTTCAGTGTGCGTGACGCCGGACTCAAAATGGACGATCCGCGCGCGCGCGGTCCGAACACCCGTAAGAAATTGAGTTTCCACGCCGACCGTTGCGATGTCATCGCCTTTCTTTGTCTGCAACCGGCAGCCGAGGGCGGGGAAAACGACATTGTCAGCAGCATGCTGCTCTACAACGAACTGGCCCGTAATCACCCCGATTTGCTCACCGTTCTGATGGAGCCGTTTTATTATGCGCGCCATACGGTTGATCTCGGCAACGAGAACCCGTGGTGCCAGCAGCCAGTGTTCAGCTTCACTGCTGGCCGTTTCGCCTGCAATCTGCTTCGGGTTCTGATCGACCGGGCGGCGGCGATGGAGGAGTTGCCGGACCTGACTCATGAACAAATTGAAGCCTTGGATCTGGTGCAGAGCTTGTCCGAGGATCCTGCGCGGCACCATCGCTTCCGGCTCGCCCGCGGCGATATTCTTATGCTCAACAACTGGGTGACCCTGCATCGCCGGACCGCGTTCGTCGATGATGACGATGAAGCGTTGCACCGCCATATCCTCCGCGTCTGGTTGAGCGTGCCGAACAGCCGCCCGCTCAATCGCATGTTCAAGGACAACTACGGTGCGGTTGGCGCTGGGGCGATTCGCGGCGGAATGCGCGCGAAGGTCGACTAA